>Ga0192657_1011_pt1 | contig 68036 bp, 70 predicted proteins | sample LauGreFBDMM110DN_2_FD_133054 | JGI IMG/M metagenome (GOLD analysis project Ga0192657, IMG submission 133054) | reverse complement strand
CAATTTGACCATGTGGTGATTGCCACCCACGCTGACCAGGGCTTGCGCTTGCTGGCGCAAGCCAGCGCCGAGGAACACAGTGTGTTGTCGAACATCGGCTTTCAGGACAACTTGGCGGTGTTACACACCGACGCTTCGGTGATGCCGCGTCAACGCCTGGCCTGGGCCGCCTGGAACTACCAGCGCAGCGCAGATCACTCAAACGGCGCCAGTGTGTGTCTGCATTACTGGTTGAACAAACTGCAACCGCTGCCGTTCACGCAAGATGTATTCGTCTCGCTGAATCCGGATCGCCCGATTGCCCCAGAGCATGTGCTCAGGCGATTTAAATATTCACACCCGGTGTTTGACCTGGCGGCGATTCAGGCGCAACGCCAGTTGGGCCGCTTGCAAGGCCGTCAACACACTTGGTTTGCCGGCGCCTGGATGGGCTACGGTTTTCATGAAGACGGCTTCAAAGCCGGGCGCGCGGCGGCCCAAGGCATTTTGCAGGAACTGATGGCGGAAGAACCGGCATGAACACGGCCTTCAATCACCAGCCGCTGATAGGCACTGGCGAAGTGCGCCACACGCGCCGGCGCCCGCGTCTGCATGCCTTCGCCTATCGCACCTGGTTTTTGCTGCTGCCCATGCGCAGCATGGCACGCCTAGGCGGTGGCGCGCTGGCCGTCAACCGCCGCGCCCTGATTTCTTTTCATGATGCAGACCACGGTGACGGACGCGCGCTGGCACAAGGCGGCGCTCTGGCCTGGCTGGACGAGTTGCTGCATGCCCAAGGCATAGACGATGCCGTCGGCGAGGTCTGGCTGCACACTTATGCGCGCGTGCTGGGTTATGTGTTCAAACCGGTCAGCTTCTGGTATTGCCACCGCGCCGACGACTCGCTGGCCGCCATCGTCGCCGAAGTCAACAACACTTTCGGCGAACGCCATTGCTATGTGCTGCCGTCACCGCGTTATGGCGTCAGCATGCCAGCCGACAAAGTGTTTTATGTGTCGCCATTTTGTGAAGTGCGTGGCAACTATGCGTTTCGCTTTATGCGCACCGCTGACGCACAAGGCCAGCGCAGCGTGGTGCGCATAGACCACAGCGATGAAAACGGCCCTTTGATCAGCACCAGCGTCAGTGGCCGCCTGCAACCAATCAGCACAGCCGGCTTACGCCGCGCTTTGTGGTCACACCCCATGCACAGCCTTGGTGTGATAGCCCGCATTCACTGGCAGGCGCTGCAACTGTGGCTCAAGCGCGTGCCACTGGTCACCAAACCTTCTCCCCCCGAACAGTTCGCCACCCGTGGCGGCCATTGATATTTAACTTAACCACCATGACAGCCTATCAAACAACCGAATTCACTTTGCCCGATTTGGGCAAAGCTGTGCCCGTTGCCGCCAGACGCGCGCTGGGCATGCTGCAGTCCATCAGCTGCGGCAGTTTGCACATGACCTTGCCCGACGGTCGCGCAGTGAGATTCGGCAACGAACACGGGCCCCAAGCCGCTATTGAATTGCACAACTGGCAGGTATTCGGCGCTGCTTTGCGCTCGGGTGACATAGGCTTTGCAGAAAGCTATATCGCCGGGGATTGGGACACGCCCGACTTGACCGCCCTGATGCAATTGCTGGTGGTCAACCGCCGTCCCATGGACGACATGATTTTCGGCACCTGGTGGGGCCGCCTGGCCTACCAGCTGCGCCACTGGATGCGGCGCAACACCAAAAAGAACAGCAGCAAAAACATACACGCGCATTACGACCTGGGGAATGCGTTTTACGGTTTATGGCTGGACAACAGCATGACGTATTCCTCGGCCTGGTTTGACGGCGACCGCCAACAGGACTTGCAAGCCGCGCAACACGCCAAGGTGCGCCGCGCGCTGCGTATGGCCGGGGTTAAGCCGGGCGCGGGCGCGCGGGTGCTGGAAATCGGCTGCGGCTGGGGCGGTTTGGCCGAGATAGGTGCACGTGAATTCGGCGCACAGATGACAGGCATCACACTCAGTCCATCGCAACTGGCTTACGCCACCGAACGCCTGCACGCCCGGGCCATTGCTGCTGATTTGCGCTTGCAGGATTACCGCGACACCAACGACGGCCCTTATGACGCCATCTGCTCGATTGAAATGATTGAAGCGGTAGGACGCGACTACTGGCCCACCTATTTCCAGACGATCGCCAAGTTGCTCAAACCCGGCGGCCGAGCTTGTATCCAAAGCATAGTGATTGATGACGCCTTGTTCGAGCGCTATGCGCTGGGCACTGACTTCATTCAACAATATATTTTTCCGGGCGGATTTCTGCCCAGCAACCAGACCTTCATCGCGCAAGCGCGCGCCGCCGGTTTGCAAGTGGTCGATCAATTCGCCTTCGGACTGGATTACGCGGAAACGTTGAAACGCTGGCGCGAGTCATTTGTGCAAGTCAACGCGCGAATGCCTGAGCTGGGTTTTGACCGCCGCTTCGAGCGCACCTGGCTGTTTTACCTGTGCTATTGCGAAGCTGCTTTTCTGGAACACAACACCGACGTGGTGCAATTCACTTTGCACAAACCCGCATGAACCCAAGCGGCAACCGCGCGCTGGCATTGCTGGGCTTGCCCGCCTTGCCGCTGGCGTTTGTGGCCTTGCCTTTGTACGTGATCTGGCCGCATTACTTTGCCACGCAGTTCGGCGTGTCTATCGGCTTGATTGGCGGTTTGTTGCTGATCGCGCGTCTGCTGGACGCGTTGCTCGATCCCTTGCTCGGGCTTGGGGTGGACCGCTTGCTGCAACGCGGCAGCGTGAGCTTGTTGCGGCGCAGCTGGCTGGTGGCGGTAACACTGGCCACCGGTTTTCTGCTGCTGTTTTTCCCGCACTGGCTGACAGGCAACAGCGTCACCATCGAAACTTTGCTGCTGCTGATGCTGGCGGCGCTGGTGGTCAGCTATCTTTCTTACAGCTTTTTAAACATTGCGCTGCAAACCTGGGGCGCGCGGCTCGCCGGGGACGCACAGATGAGAAGCCGGTTGGTAGGCTGGCGCGAAGGTCTGGGATTGGCAGGCGTGATTCTGGCCTCGCTGGTGCCAGGCTTGTTGGGCATGGAGGCGCTGGTCAGCGGTTTTGCCGTGCTGCTGGGTCTGTCGTTATGGGCCTGGTGGTATGCACCGCGGCCTGTCGCATTGCATGACGCCGCTGCTTTACCGTTGCGGCAAAGCATGTTGCAACCATGGCGCAACGCCGGTTTTCGCCGTCTGCTGCTGGTCTTCATGTTGAACGGCATAGCCTCGGCCATCCCGGCTACCTTGATGCTGTTCTTCGTCGAAGACCGGTTGCAACTTCCGCAGAGCTTACAAAGCCAGTTTCTGGGCGCGTATTTCCTGGCTGCTGCCGTGTCCATGCCGCTGTGGCTGATTTGCATATCGAGATATGGTTTGCGACGCAGCTGGCTGGGGGGCATGCTGCTGGCTGTCGCCGTTTTTATCTGGACACTGGGCCTGGGCGCGGGTGACGAACTGGCTTACACCGTGGTCTGCTTGCTGTCAGGACTGGCCTTGGGCGTGGATTTGATCGCGCCCGGCGCTTTGCTCAACGGCTTACTGCAACACACTGAAACCAACTCGGCGCGCAGCGGCGCTTTTTTTGGCTGGTGGCAGGTGGCAACCAAACTGAACCTGGCGCTGGCCGCCGGTCTGAGCCTGCCCATGCTGCAATGGCTGGGCTACAGCGCCGGTGCGCGGGATGCGCCTGCTTTGTTGGCACTGAGCTGGGCTTACGCCCTGTTGCCTTGTATATTGAAACTGTTGGCAGGCTGGGTCTTGTTCAAGTCCGCCGCGCACATGCAGCCCATGGAGTGAAGATGCAAAGACGCACAATGCTTTTAGCCGCCGCTTCTGCAGCACTAGCCGCCGGCGGTTGCGCCGGACCCTCGGTCAACGATTACGCCAGCGAGCAACCGGCGCTGGACTTGCGCCGCTATTTCAACGGCATTGTCGACGCCTGGGGCATATTCACTGACCGCTCGGGCAAGGTGGTCAAGCGCTTTACCGTGGTCATGCATTGCAGCTGGAACGGCGAGCAAGGCGTGCTTGACGAGGACTTTGTTTACAGCGACGGCACTACCCAAAAACGCATCTGGACACTCACACACCTGGGCGACGGGCGTTTCAGCGGTCAGGCCGGAGACGTCATCGGCAGCGCAGAAGGCCACACGCGCGGCAATGCGTTCAACTGGCGGTACACCATGGCTTTGCCGGTCAGCGGACAGACATGGCATGTGCAGTTTGACGACTGGATGTATTTGATGAACGAGCAAGTCATGCTGAACAAAGCCTCTATGTCCAAGTTCGGCGTTTTTCTAGGTGAAGTCACTTTGTCTTTCACCAAGCGCGCTTAAACGCCATGGCGTTTTTCACCCCGTTCAACCCGCCCGTCGCCGATTGGAAAGGTCGCAGCGTCTGGCTAGTCGGCGCCTCTAGCGGCATAGGCTTGGCCTGCGCGCAGGCGCTGCATGCCGAAGGTGCGCGAGTCTGCGTGTCGGCGCGCCAAGCCGGCTTATTACATGAATTTACCGCTCAGCACCCCGGGTCTCTTGCCATGGCTTTGGATGTGATGAATGCCAACGCGCTCAAGCAAGCCGCAGATTCATTGCAGTCTCAGCATGGACTCGATGTGATCATTTATTGCGCCGGCTTTTACAAAGCTGAAACCGCAACCGCTTTTGATTTGGGCAGCATGCAAACGCACTTGAACGTGAATTACACAGGTGCGCTGCTGCTGCTGGATGCTGTCTTGCCCGCGCTGCTCGCTCAAGGGCGCGGCCACCTCAGTCTGGTGTCCAGCGTAGCGGGTTACAGAGGACTGCCCAATAGCCTGGCTTACGGCCCGACCAAAGCCGCACTCACGCATTTGGCGGAAGTGCTGTACTTGGACTTGAAAGACCGGGGCATAGGTGTGAGTGTGGTGCACCCGGGCTTTGTGGCCACACCCTTGACCGAGCAAAACAATTTCCACATGCCTGCACTCATTTCACCGGCGCAGGCCGCGCAGGCCATGTTGCAAGGCTGGCGTGACGGTTTGTTTGATATCCATTTTCCTAAGCGCTTTACCCGGGTGATGCGCTTGCTGCGCATCCTGCCTTACCGCTGGTATTTCCCGCTGGTACGCAAATTCACAGGTTTGTAAACATGGACCATATTCCCGAGGTGCCCGCAGCATTGGTAGACGAACTGGTGCAGGGCTTTGAACATCTGCAAGCGCATGACATTGCCCGCATGGGTGACTGGTACGCTGACGACGCACGTTTCAAAGATCCGTTCAAAGACGTACAAGGGCTGACTGAGATTCAAGTAATTTTTCAGCACATGTTTGACAGCTTGGCCCAACCCCGCTTTGTGGTGACATCCCGGTTGGTGCAAGGCAACCAGTGTTTTTTGGTCTGGGATTTTATGTTTCGCTTCAAAACCATGCAAACCGATGTCGAGCAGTGCATACACGGCGGCTCGCACCTGGTATTCGCACTCACGGCCCAAGGCGAATGGCGCATTCAATCACACCGCGACTATTGGGACGCGGCCGAAGAGCTGTATGAAAAACTACCGCTGATCGGCGGCCTGATGCGCTGGTTGAAAAAACGTGTCAACAGCTGAGCCTGTTTGACCGCCTAAATCCGCTAAGAACGCTACAGGCTAAACAGGAACCGTTTCTATGAAGCTGCTGCGTTGCATCAGCTTGTCCTGCAAACGCTGCAGATTGGGGTAATCGCTGCGCCAGGCGATGTGCGGGTAACGGAAATCCAAATAAGCCAGCGCGCAACCGACAGCGATATCTGCCAGCGATAAATGAATGCCGCAACACATGGTGTTTTCACCCAGGGCGCGCGACATGGCGGCCAAGCAGTCGTGCACCTTGCCAAGTTGCCGGTCTATCCATACTTGGCTGCGTTGTGCTTCAGTGCGTCCGGCCCAATGCGCTTCCATTCTGGCGGCAATCGCTGCATCCAACAAACCATCGGCCAGCGCTTCCCAGACTTTGACTTCGGTGCGCTCGCGCCCGCCGGTAGGGATCAACTTACCCACGGGCGACAAGGTGTCCAGGTATTCGACGATGACGCGCGAGTCGTACAAGGCTTCGCCGGTTTCCATCAGCAGACACGGCACTTTGCCTAAGGGGTTGAATTCAACAATGGTCGAATCGGGCGCCCATACGTCTTCGAGCTCGAACTGGTATTCCAGTTTTTTTTCGGCCATCACAATGCGTACTTTGCGCACATACGGGCTGGTCACAGCGCCTAGCAGTTTCATAAAAAGTCTGGTTTGTTGTTCTTCTGTTATTTTATCGTTACAAATCGTTCGGTCTTTCGCCTGTGACGCTGGCCCTAAAATCCAGCAATGACTGATCACACTATCTCTGCCTTGTCTCCGCTCGATGGCCGCTACGCGGCCAAACTCGCAACGCTGCGCCCCTTGATGAGCGAGCAAGGTTTTATGCACAGACGCGTGCAAGTGGAAGTCACCTGGCTGCTGGCCTTGTCTGACAGCGGCATGCCCGAGTTCAAGCCCTACTCCCCGACAGCGCGCGTGTTTTTGCGCCAACTCGTGGCTGATTTTTCAGCGGCCGATGCACTGGCCATCAAAGAGATTGAAAAAACCACCAACCATGATGTGAAGGCGGTGGAGTATTGGCTGAAGGCGCAATGCCAGCAAGCCGGTTTGTCCAATACATTGAAAACCGAGCTCGCCGCCACGCTGGAGTTCATACATTTCGCCTGCACCAGCGAAGACATCAACAACACCAGCCATGCACTTCAACTCAAGGCTGCGCGCTCCCAAGTGCTGCTGCCCGGTCTGCACAAGGTGGCAGACAAATTGCGCGAGATGGCGCACCAGTATGCAAACGAATCCATGCTCAGCCGCACCCACGGCCAGACCGCCAGCCCGACCACGGTCGGCAAAGAAATGGCCAATGTACTGGTCCGCTTGGAAACCGCGCTATCGCGCATAGCGCAAGTGCCATTGCTGGCCAAAATGAATGGCGCGGTCGGCAACTTCAATGCCCATGTATCTGCGCGCGCCGACTTTGACTGGGAAGCGTTTGCACGCAAGGTGATTGAAACTACCGATGAGCCCGCTTCAGCTTCCGACACTTTAGGCTTAGGTTTGACTTTCCAGCCCTACAGCATACAAATCGAGCCGCATGACTACATGGCCGAGTTGTTTGACGCCGCCGCGCGCGCCAACACCATACTCATCGATTTGTCGCGCGACATCTGGGGCTATGTGTCGCTGGGCTATTTCAAGCAGCGCTTGAAAGCCGGTGAAATCGGCTCGTCCACCATGCCGCACAAAGTCAATCCCATCGATTTTGAAAACGCCGAAGGCAACCTGGGTTTGTCAAATGCCTTGCTGCGCCACCTGAGCGACAAACTGCCGGTCAGCCGCTGGCAACGCGACTTGACCGACAGCACCGTGTTGCGCAATATGGGTGTGGCACTCGGCTACGCTGTTCTGGCGCACCAGTCGCTGCTGCAAGGCTTGAACAAGCTGGAGCTCAACACGGTTGCGCTGCAAGCTGATTTGAACAACGCCTGGGAAGTGCTGGCCGAACCGATACAAACCGTGATGCGCCGCTACGGTGTCAGCGGGGCTTACGAGCAATTGAAAGAAGTCACACGCGGTCAACGTGTGACACGCGAAGACTTGCACGGACTGATTCTGACACTGGCCATCCCCGAAGCAGAAAAGCAACGCCTTCTAGCGCTCACACCGGCTACTTATACCGGGCTGGCGGCTAGCCTGGCTGAGCGCGTTTAAGCGCTGCTTGTTTTTGCGCTTCAAACCGTCAACCAGCGGATTGTTTGCAGGAATCATCCCAGAGCATGTGCTCCTTGATGCTGACGGCTAAGTATTGTTCACACCCTCCGCAGCCCGTTCCGCATACCGGTTAAAGCGCCAGGACGAGCGCGACAAAGTGATGCGCCGCCAGACATGGCGCTTGGCACCGGGGCTCATTTCGGTCCAGTACTGCACCTCTTCAAAACTGCGGCCACAGCCTTTACACACCGGGTCGCCCTGGCTGGTCGAACAGATGGCGATGCACGGCGTGTCGGGCGTGGTGTCGTACCAGCCGCGCCAGGCCGCATAAGCCTTGGGTGGAAAGCCTTGCTCCGCCGCCTCATCCTGTCGGTGGTAAATCATCAGCGCATACACCTCGGCCAGCGCGCGCAATTCGGACGCCAGCGTCACCCCGTCAGGCGAGGGTTTCAATGCCCGCCAGTAGTTAATAGCGGCTTCAATGTCTGTGATGTGTATGCTTTGCGGTGCCATGTTGGCGTTCACTTATTCGGTTGCAACAACTCGCGGCGTTTTGCCTCAAGCGCTCTCAAGCGCGCATCGATGATGGAGGCTTCCTGCTGGCCGCCGAGATCCAACTTGCCTTGTTGTGTGAGCTCACGCGCCAGCGACTGAGCGGCGCGCAAACGGTCAATCGCGGCGACCTCGTCCAAGCGCACGGCTTTGGCTTCGGCCTCAGCACGCAAGGCGCGTAAAGCTTGACCGCTTTGCGCATAGGCGTAAGCAGTCAGGTCCCATGCCAGCGGATCCTTGGGATGGTCGGCCAGCCAAAGTTGCAATTGGTCTGCGGCCTGCTCAATCAAAGCAGGTTTTTGAGACGCGACACGACATTGCACCTGCAACAGCAAACGGGCGCGTGATACAGACACATCGTTTAAAAATTTCAGACATTCGGCATGCCTGCCCAATCGTCGCTGGGTATCCGCCGCCAACCAGCGAGTGGCGCTCAAGCCTTGCTCATCATGCGCGCTCAATGCCAGCAAACGGTTCAAAGCAAGCAATGCTTTGTCAGCTTGTCTTTGCTCGGTATAGGCCATGACTGCTGCATACATCAACCCTGCCTGCTGGGCTTGTGTAATTCGGGTGTTGGTTTCGTTTTCATATGCCAGCACCAGATCTTGAATTTCTTCTGCACGCTTGCTCATCAAAGCGCGCGCCCTGGCCTGCATCAAAGCATGCGCCATGGTCTGCGGACGTGCTTTGGTTTGAGTGACTTCTGTGCCCATGCGCGACTGCATATCTCCTATGCGCTCGGTGGTCAAGGGGTGGCTGCGTAAGTATGGGTAACCGCCGCTGTCATTCAAGCGCGAGGCCTGCGCGAGTTTCTGGAACATACCGACCACACCTTGCGGCTCAAACCCGGCATTTGTCATGACGGCATAGCCCAAGCGATCAGCTTCGCGCTCCATGTCTCTTGAGAAATTCAACTGACTTTGCGCCACAGATGCTGTACCGCCCATGATCAAGGCATTGGCGGCATCCGGGCTTTTGCTGGCCGCCAGCACGCCCAGCATGATGCTGGCGATCATCCACGGCGTTTGTCTGCCCTGGCTGTCTTGCATGCGGGCGATATGGCGCTGGGTCACGTGACTCAACTCATGCCCCATCACCGCTGCCAATTCGTCCCGGCTGGTGACCACCGCAATCAATCCCAGGTGAACACCCATGTAGCCGCCCGGCAAGGCAAAAGCATTGACCGAGCGGTCGCGCACCAGAAAAAGACTCCAGCTGAAACTCTCGTCCAACTCCGGGGTGAGATTGCCCAGCTGCTTGGCCGACTCTTTCAATGGCTGCCAGATGTCCTGTAAATAATCCATCAACACAGGGTCGTCCAGGTAGTCGGGGTCAGGCATGATCTGGCGCATGATGGCTTCGCCTAGTTTGCGCTCCTGCGGCACGCTCATGCTGTTGCCGTCACCTATATGCGGTAAACGGGCCGGCTGGGTTTGTGCAAGTGCCGCCGGACTACCGGCTGTAAGTGACAGTGACAGCAGACAAGCCAGGTAGTGAGAACAACTGATGGTGTTTTTCAAGATTACGAAGCAAAACCGTATGATCGGGGAACGATGTTACCCCTGTAACGCTTGCCGTCTCCCGGCAGTTGTTTTCAGGCTTTTTTATCCATCAGATTGTCATGCATGTCACTTACCCATTTTGATGCCCAGGGCCAGGCCCACATGGTCGATGTCGGCCCCAAAACCAGCACACACCGGATTGCTGTCGCCGCAGGTGACATTCACATGTTGCCCGCCACGCTGGCCTTGATTGAAGCGGGAAATGCCAAAAAAGGCGATGTGATCGGCATTGCCCGCATCGCCGGTATTCAAGCAGCCAAAAAAACTTCAGACCTGATTCCTTTGTGCCACCCGCTGGCGCTGACTCGGGTGGCAGTAGATTTTTCCATCCACCACGACCCGGCGCGCGTCAGTTGCACCGCCACCGTCGAAACACACGGCCAAACCGGCGTGGAAATGGAAGCACTCACCGCGGTGCAAGTCGCTTTACTCACCGTGTACGACATGTGCAAAGCGGTGGACCGGGGCATGACCATCAACGGCGTGAAGTTGATGGAAAAGCATGGCGGCAAGTCAGGGAGTTTTGTCGCTGACTGAACGCCCGGCTACGAATGATCAACGGCACTCCGACGGCGCAAATTTAGCCGCCAGCGTTGGCGTTGCTGCCAATGTAATGCCAGTAGGTGCGCTTGCATCTTTTGCCAGACAACGCCATGCCACAGCGGCCTGATCCGGCACGCTGAACTCTGCGGTGGCATCCGGCAAGGCGGTTGCAGCGCCGCTCGTGCCGGTGTAAGGCACTAGCAGCAAAGTGCCATTGCCTGCATTTTTCTGCGTAGTGATGGTGATCACGCCGGTTTCCGCGTTGACGGCCAGGCTTTTGATATTGGCTGTGGCTGCCGGTGCAGAATAGCCAGATGCGTAACCGTTGGTCGACGAAGCGCCGCTGTTGAACACGTCTTGCACTTGTGTTTTAGCCACTCCGGCCAGACTCAATCCTTCGCTGACCCGGGCTCTGACGCTGTAGTCCTGGTAGGCCGGCACGGCCAGCGAGGCCAATATGCCGATGATGGCGATGACCACCATCAGTTCTATCAAAGTAAAGCCGTTTTGTTGGCGTTTTCGCATGTTTGCTCCTGAGGTTAATTGGAGCTGAGATTTTTCTAGCCGCTACATCCGGGCTGTGAAAGTGCGGCTGGCTAAATAGTGAATATCCGCTTAAGCCGTCTCTTCTTCGTTCTCTAAAAATCCGGCCCAACGACAAAGTCAACTACTTACAACATGGCCTTGAGTAACTTGCCCATTTCAGACGGGTTACGCGTGATTTTGAAGCCGCACTCTTCCATGACGGCGAGCTTGGCTTCTGCCGTGTCAGCGCCGCCGCTGATCAAGGCACCGGCGTGGCCCATGCGCTTGCCCGCAGGTGCGGTGACGCCAGCGATGAAACCGACGATGGGTTTTTTCATATTTGCTTTGCACCAGCGTGCGGCTTCTGCCTCGTCGGGTCCGCCGATTTCGCCGATCATGATGACCGCGTCTGTGTCTGGGTCATCGTTGAACGCACGCATCACATCAATGTGTTTCAAACCGTTGATCGGGTCGCCGCCGATACCCACTGCGCTGGACTGGCCCAGACCGATTTCGGTCAATTGCGCCACGGCTTCATAGGTCAAGGTGCCAGAGCGAGACACCACACCGATGCGTCCTTTGCGGTGGATATGGCCGGGCATGATGCCGATTTTGATTTCTTCAGGCGTGATCAGCCCCGGGCAATTAGGACCCAAGAGCAGCGTGCGTTTACCGCCTGCGGCTTCTTTGGCTTTCATGCGGTTGCGCACCATCAGCATGTCGCGCACAGGAATGCCTTCGGTGATGCATATCGCCAAGTCCAGGTCGGCTTCGACCGCTTCCCAAATGGCGTCTGCTGCACCGGCAGGTGGTACATAAATGACTGACACCGTTGCGCCGGTTTCGTGCGCGGCTTCTTTGACGGACGCATAAATCGGGATATTGAAAATAGATTCACCGGCTTTTTTCGGGTTCACGCCGGCCACAAAGCAGTGTTTGCCGTTGGCGTATTCTTGGCATTTTTCAGTGTGGAACTGACCGGTTTTGCCGGTGATACCTTGGGTAATGACCTTGGTATCTTTGTTGATGAAGATGGACATTTTCCGAATCCTTTGGGTGTTTCAAGCAATGCGCTTGGCGACAGGTTCAATCAATTTTTTCTCTGAAGTGGTTCCACTTCAAAGAGAGATAAAAGTTCTTCAGTCCAAAGCGGCAACCACTTTTTGTGCGGCTTGTGCCATGGTGTCGGCGCTGATGATGGGCAGGCCAGATTCGGCCAGCATTTTCTTGCCCAAATCTTCGTTGGTGCCCTTCATGCGAACCACCAATGGCACTTTCAAATTGACGGCTTTACATGCGGTGATCACGCCGTGCGCGATGGTGTCGCATTTCATGATGCCGCCGAAGATGTTGACCAAAATGGCCTTGACCTTGGGGTTTTTCAACATGATTTTGAAAGCTTCGGTGACTTTTTCAGGAGTCGCGCCGCCGCCTACGTCCAGGAAGTTGGCCGGCTCGGCGCCGAACAATTTGATGGTGTCCATGGTGGCCATGGCCAGACCGGCACCGTTGACCAGACAGCCAATGTTGCCGTCCAGGCTGATGTAGGCCAGATCAAATTTAGAGGCTTCAATTTCCGCCGGGTCTTCTTCGTCCAGATCGCGGTAAGCCACGATTTCGGGATGGCGGAACAAAGCGTTGGCATCAAAGTTGAACTTGGCGTCCAGCGCCATGATGTTGCCTTTGCTGTCGCGGTTGAGCGGATTGATTTCCACCAGCGAAGCGTCTGTGTCCATGTAACAGGTGAACAGCTTTTTGAACACATCCACGGCTTGCGCGGTGGAGTCGGCGGGAATGCCCACCGCATCGGCGATTTTTTTGGCCTGCGCGTCCCCCAATCCGGTCAAAGGATCAATCAGTTCGGTGATGATTTTTTCGGGCGTGTCATGCGCGACCTGCTCAATGTCCATGCCGCCTTCGCTGGAAGCGATGAACGCGATTTTTTGCGACGCGCGGTCGGTGACCACGGACACGTAATACTCTTTTTGAATGTCAGCGCCGTCTTCTATGTATAAGCGCCTGACTTTTTGGCCTGTAGAGCCGGTCTGGTGTGTCACCAATTGCATGCCCAAAATTTCGGTGGCCAAGCGTTTGACGTCATCAATGCTTTTGGCGACTTTGACGCCGCCGCCTTTGCCGCGACCGCCGGCATGAATCTGCGCCTTGACGACCCAGACCGGGCCGCCGAGTTTTTGGGCAGCTTCGACGGCCTCTTGCACGGTAAAGGCGGCAATGCCACGCGGCACCGGCACGTCAAACTGGCGCAAGATTTCCTTGCCTTGGTATTCATGTATTTTCATGAGAACTCGCTTTCAATCCGATAGGGCCAACTTTGGTTGGCGCTTGTTAAAGCCCTTAGTGGGCTGAACTGTGGAGAAATGTATCATGCTGCATTGCATCATCCTGCCCGTTTTCTGTCAGGTAAATGACATGAATGCTTGAGCATTTGCCCTGTTGGCTGGCCGCCGCTGGGATTTGCAGCACGCCATTTCAGCCTATTCCCACGTTTCGAAAGTGATTGACCTCATGCATTCCCTGTTCATTGATGGCGAAGCGGGCACCACGGGTTTGCAGATCCGCGAGCGGCTAGAGCAGTTGTCCGACATCAACTTGGTCTGCATTGCGGCAAGTGAGCGAAAAAATCCTGCCGCCAAGCTGGCCTTGATGGCCGAGGTGGACTTGGTAGTGCTGTGCCTGCATGATGACGCGGCCAAAGAATCTGTGGCCATGATCGACAGCTTAAGCGGACATCATCCGCGTATCGTTGACGCGTCCACGGCACACCGCACCGACCCCGCCTGGGTGTATGGATTCGCCGAGCTTTGCACCGGCCAAGCACAGTTGATTGCGAATGCTTCTCGTGTGGCCAACCCGGGTTGTTATGCCACCGGCGCGATTGCACTGATCCGGCCTTTGATTGATGCAGGTTTGATACCAGCTGACTTTGCATTGAGCCTGCCCTCGGTCAGCGGTTATTCAGGCGGCGGACGCGCCATGATTGAGGCTTATGACGCCGGCACGGCCGCTTTGTTTGAGGTGTATGCGCTGGGTTTGTCGCACAAACATATTCCGGAGATCATGCATTGCACAGGCTTGACGACCCGCCCGCTGTTTGTGCCAAGCGTGGGTAATTTCAAGCAAGGCATGATTGTTCAAATTCCACTGCATTTGTCTTCGTTGCCGGGACAAGTGCGGGCTCAGGATTTGCATGACGCATTGGCGGCGCATTACGCCAAAACCAACGACGCGCTTGCACCTTGTGTGCGGGTGATGCCACCGACGGATGATTTGAAGCTGGATGCCACAGCTTTGAATGACACCAACTTCATGGAGTTGCGGGTGTTTGCCAATGAGGCGCACGGTCACGCGGTCTTGATGGCGCGTTTAGACAATTTGGGCAAAGGCGCCAGCGGTGCGGCGGTGCAAAACATACAGTTGATGCTGCAAAACTGATTTTTTAAGTTTCTTCTTCACCCAAGCCCGACACCACTTGGCGCACCACATCGCTGGAGAAACCACGCGTGGCCAAAAACCGGGCTTGCCGATTACGGGTAGCGGCATCCTTGGCCAGTTGGCCGAATTTTTTAGCCCAAATGGCCTGTGCCCTGGCCATTTCTGAGTCTTTCAGACTCGCGATGGTGTCGGCCACCACTTCCGGGGACAAGCCCTTAGCTTGCAATTCTTGCCGCATGCGCATGCCGCCCAATTTGCCTGAACGCCGGTTGACCAGGGTTTCAGCGACCCGGGTGTCGTCCACCAGGCCTCTGGCCTGCAACTGGTCCAGGGCCAGTGCCAGCGCCTCAGGACTTTGCCCCTCAGCCTCAAGCTTCTCCTGCAAAGCCTGACGCGAGTACTCGCGCTGCGCCAGCAAGCTGACGGCGCGCGCCTTGGGGGAGGGCTGCGAAGGTGTCTGCGCTTGCTGCTCAGACACCGTGTTGCTGGCACCGCCTTGTATCAGTTGAAACATCTGGCTCACTTGACGGCTTGCAGCTTGGGCTCTTCCACTTCAGCCGCCAGCAACGGGATGTTCAGTGAGGCACGCACCTTGTTTTCAATTTCGAACGACAACTCGGGGTTTTCGCGCAAAAACTCGCGGGCGTTGTCCCGGCCCTGACCGATTTTTTCTCCTTGGTAGGCGTACCAGGCGCCGGATTTATCGACGACCTTAGCGGCCACACCCATGTCGATGATTTCACCGTGACGGCTGATGCCTTCGCCGAACAAGATGTCGAACTCGGCGGTTTTGAACGGCGGCGCGACTTTGTTTTTCACCACTTTGACTTTTGTTTCGTTGCCAATGGATTCCTCACCTCTTTTGATGGTGCCGGTGCGGCGAATGTCTAAGCGAACCGAGGCGTAAAACTTCAGCGCATTACCGCCGGTGGTGGTTTCGGGCGAACCGAACATGACACCGATCTTCATGCGGATCTGGTTGATAAAGACAACCGTGCAATTGGTTTTCTTGATGTGTGCGGTGAGTTTGCGCAGCGCCTGGCTCATGAGGCGTGCCTGCAAACCGGGCAGTGAGTCGCCCATTTCGCCTTCCAACTCAGCCTTGGGCGTGAGCGCTGCCACCGAGTCGATGACGATCAGATCCACCGCACCGGAGCGCACCAGGCTGTCGACAATTTCCAGCGCTTGCTCACCGGTGTCTGGTTGGCTGATGAGCAACTCTTGCAAATTGACCCCAAGCTTTTGTGCGTATTGCACGTCCAGCGCGTGTTCGGCGTCCACAAACGCGCAGGTGCCGGCCATTTTTTGCATTTCTGCAATGACTTGCAAAGTGAGTGTGGTTTTGCCGGAGGACTCCGGTCCGTAGATTTCGATGACTCGCCCGCGCGGTAGACCACCCACGCCCAAGGCCACGTCCAGGCCCAATGAACCGGTAGACACCACTTGTATGTCTTCGATGACCTCACCTTCACCCAGGCGCATGATGGTGCCCTTGCCGAATTGCTTTTCGATCTGCGCCAGTGCGGCTTGCAGGGCTTTGGCCTTTTCACCGGCGGCGGCGATGCTTTTGACGTTGTCCATGAAAAACTCCTTTAAATCAATGGTTTAGGAAAATAACCCTGAACTGTGTTGAAACACAGGCTGGATACTTGAACAGTACTTTATCTGTGTTATTGAATTCTGTAAACACTTTATTTGGTCAGTTTGCCTTACTATATAGGTATGTCATTTAACCTACTCACTTCAGCTCTGGATTGGCGCCAATCCCACCTGGGGCGACTGCTCGGCCACGCCATGCGCCGCTTCGACGACCGGGTACTGGAATTGATGGCCAGACATATTGATGTGCCGCTGGCGCTGGCCAATCTGGCGGCGCGCGACAAGGTGAGCGCTGCGCACATCCACATCACCCGGCATCTGCCTTTGAACGGCGCGCGCTTGACCGAGCTGGCCGACATGGCCGGTATGAGCAAGCAGGCCATGGGAGATTTGGTCACGCAATGCGAAGCCTGGGGCCTGGTGCAGCGGATTTCCGACGGTCTGGATGCTCGAGCCAAACGCATCGTGTTCACCGCCAGCGGTCTGGATTGGCTGCAAGCCTTCGAGCAAGCTGTCGCCCAGGCCGAAGCGGAATTCCGGCGGGAAGTCGGCAACGATGTCGCCACCGTCGTCAGCCTCGGTCTGGAGGCTTATGCCACGTCCTATCGTTAACCCGTGTTCTTTCACGGGTTTGCGTCATCCGTATGACGGCTAAGCCTAGAATCCGCCCAGCAGCCTTGCTATACCCCGGGAGACGGTTCATGCGCATACTGATCGCCGAAGATGACCAGGTCCTGGCCGACGGTTTGCTTCGCACCTTGCGCGCCTCGGGTGCAGCGGTTGACCACGTCGCCAACGGCAGCGAAGCCGATGCCGCCTTGATGACCTCCAGCGAATTCGATTTGTTTATTCTGGATCTGGGTTTGCCCAAGATGCACGGCTTGGAAGTTTTAAAGCGTTTGCGCGCCCGCGGCAACAGCATGCCGGTGCTGATACTCACCGCCGCAGACAGCGTGGACGAGCGCGTCAAAGGTCTGGATTACGGCGCCGACGATTACATGGCCAAGCCGTTTTCATTGCAGGAACTCGAAGCGCGCGTGCGTGCCTTGACGCGCCGCGGCATGGGCAGCACCAGTGCCACCATCAAGCACGGACCGCTGGTCTACGACCAGGCCGGGCGCATGGCCACCATAGACGGGCGCATGGTCGAGTTATCTGCGCGCGAACTCGGTTTGCTCGAGGTGCTGCTGCAACGCGTAGGCCGTTTGGTCAGCAAAGACCAATTGGTTGAACGTTTATGCGAATGGGGCGAAGAAGTCAGTAATAACGCCATCGAGGTTTACATACACCGCTTGCGTAAAAAAATAGAAAAAGGCCCTATCCGCATTGCCACAGTGCGCGGCCTGGGTTATTGCCTGGAAAAAATCAACCCGCCGGCTATCTGATGTCAGGTTCGCCATGGTGAAGCTGTTTCAACGCAGCCAGCGTTCGCTGTTCGGCGAAATCCTGGACTGGATGCTGACCCCGTTTCTGCTGTTGTGGCCCATCACTTTCGGCCTGACTTGGCTGGTGGCTGAAGGCATTGCCAAGGTGCCTTTTGACCGGGGTCTCGGCCAAAGTGCCAAGGCATTGGCGCAACTGGTGCAAAGCGATGAGCGCACCGTGAGTTTTCATCTACCGCTGTCTGCTCATCAGATTTTGCACGCGGACGAAACCGACACCGTTTACTACCAGGTGCTGGGCGGCAATGGCGAGTTGCTGAGCGGCGAAGCCGGTCTGCCTATGCCGCAGGACGATGAAAAACTGGTCACCAACGAGTTGCGTATTCGTGACGACCTAATGGCCGGCATACCAGTACGGGTTGCTTATATTTGGGTGCGGGTCAATCCGCGCGCAGCGCAACCGGCTTTGGTACAAGTCGCCGAGACCTTGGAGAAACGCTCGGTCTTAGCGCACGAAATCATCAAAGGCGTGATGCTGCCGCTGTTTGTCATCCTGCCGCTGGCGGTGTTGCTGGTATGGCTGGCGCTCACGCGCGGCATTCAACCTTTGAGCGAGCTCGAAGACCGCATACGCCAGCGCAAACCCGACGACATGAGCCCGCTGGACGAAACCGCCGTACCCACCGAGGTGATGCCGCTGGTCTCTTCAGTTAATGATTTGTTGGACCGGCTCAAACACTCTATCGCCACCCAAAAACGCTTTCTGGCAGATGCCGCGCATCAGCTGAAAACCCCGCTGGCAGGGCTGCGCATGCAAGCCGATCTGGCGCAACGCAGCGACGCCAATGCCGAGGATTTGAAACAGTCGCTCAAGCAAATCGGTCGCGCCAGCATGCGCGCCACGCACACGGTCAACCAGTTGCTGGCGCTGGCGCGCGCCGAGAGCAGCGGCTCGGCAGTCTCCATGCAAACCTGCGACCTGGCCTTGCTGACCATGGAGGTTGTCAAGGACTCTCTGCCGCGTGCCATGGAGCGACAGATTGACCTGGGTTTTGAAGGCCCCGAACCCGGGCTGGCCATGCAAGCGGGCAACCCGACCTTGCTCAAAGAAATGGTGCGCAATCTGATAGACAACGCCATCAACTACACGCCGTCCAGCGCCGGGGAACAAGGCGTGGTCACCGCCCGCGTATGCGGTGACCTCAGCAGCGGCTGGGAGATTCAAGTGGAAGACTCAGGCCACGGCATACCTGAGGCAGAGCGAGAGCGGGTGTTTGAGCCTTTTTACCGAGCGTTGGGCGCAGAGGCTGACGGTTCCGGCCTGGGTCTGGCCATCGTGAAAGAGATTTCTGACAAACACCAAGCCAAAGTCAGTATCAACGATACCCGACCCGGCCACACATCGCCGGGCGCAAGATTCAGTGTCAGATTTTCACCCCGCCAGGACTAGATGTATGTCAATACTTTGCTGACAAGTAAAAAAAAACATCACAGTGGCTTAACTTGCTTTTCACCGTTTGAGCTTGCGCCAAACACCACCACATGGTCTGCTTGCAGTCGAATGCCGATCCACTCCCCCACATGGTGATCATGGTGACTGGGCACATGGGTCAGCACAATTTGACCGCCGACCAATCGCAAGGTATACAAAAACTCGGAGCCGCGAAAAGCTTTGCGCAGAATTTCAGCTTTCACTGGCGCATCATCGTCATGCACGATGTCATCTGCGCGCAGCAAAACTTCGCAGACACCATCATTCGCGATCGGTTGTTGCACGAAATGTTCGTCCATATTTTGTAAATCCCCCAAAGGGGTATGCAACACCATGTGCTGGTCTTGCTGCCTGGCCTTGGCAGGGGCAAACACACCGTGTCCGATGAACTCTGCGACAAAGCGCGTCTTAGGACGATGGTAGAGCTGGTATGCATCGTCCCATTGCTCAATTTTGCCTTGGTTCATCACACCGATGACATCGCCTAAAGCAAAGGCTTCCATCTGGTCATGCGTGACAAACAACGCAGTGATTTGTGCTTGATGCAATATCCCGCGCAGTTCGTGCGCCAGCCTTTCGCGCAAGTCCACATCCAGATTGGAAAACGGCTCGTCTAAAAGCAATAACAATGGCTCGGGTGCCAACGCCCGTGCCAATGCCACACGTTGCTGCTGCCCGCCAGACAGCTCATGTGGGTAATGCTTAGGCACTGAAGACAACCCTACCAAAGACAATAAATCTTTCACGCGTGCGTCACGCTTTGTCCTATCCCAATGATTTATGCCAAAACCAATGTTTTTTTCGACACTGAGATGAGGAAACAAGGCATAGTCCTGAAACACCATGCCAATGCGTCGGTTTTCTGCGGGGCGGTGTACGGCAGTACTGCCTATGATTTGTCCGTTCATAGAAATGACGCCCCCATTGACCGGCTCGAGCCCGGCGACGGCTCTGAGCAAAGTGGTCTTGCCGCAACCGGAGGGGCCGATCAACACGCCCATTTGACCTTGGTGCAGACCAAAACTCACATGGTCCACCGCAGCTTGGTCGCGGTCTGTGTAGCGTACTTGCAAATCTGACACATCTATATACATGAGCAGGATTGTAGGCAGGCACTTAGCCTGCTGCCTACAATTGCCGCTTACCCTTGCTTGCCTACGTGCTGCTTCACGCCATGCCCTTGTTTAGCTTTCTTCGCGGATTCACCGTTTGTATGCTCGTCGCACCTGTGTTGATGGTGCTGGTCGCCTGGCTGCAATGGGACACCACTTCTGCCGCCGTCTGGCTGGGCTTGCTTGAAACAGTTCTTCCTGAATACACGCTCAATAGTCTGCTTTTATGCCTGCTGGTGGCGCTTGGTGTAGTCAGCATAGGCAGTGTCGGCGCGGTTGCCGTCAGCCTGTTTGACTTTCCAGGACGGCAAACCCTGAGTTGGTTATTGTTGCTGCCGCTGGCCATGCCTGCTTATGTGGTTGCTTATGCATATACCGATTTTTTGCAATACAGCGGGCCGCTGCAAATGTGGTTGCGACAGCACAGCGGCTGGCAAGGCGCTTTATGGCCCGATGTTCGCAGCACCTGGGGCGCTGCCGTCGTGTTGAGTTTGAGTTTGTATCCGTACGTGTATTTGCTGTGCCGCAGTGCATTTTCTGAACGCGCGCCACACTTGATGGAGGCTGCCCGTTTGTTGGGCGCAAGTGTGCCGCGCCGGGTTTTTCGTGTGGCCTTGCCGTTAGCGCGTCCTGCGATTGCCGCGGGATTGGCGTTGGCCATGATGGAGACGTTGGCCGATTTTGGTGTGAGTAGTTATTTTGGCGTGCAAACTTTTTCCACTGGCATTTACAAAGCCTGGCTGGTCATGGATAACCGCGTGGCGGCCGCACAGCTGTCTTCTTTTTTACTCTTGCTGGTGGCGGCAGTGCTGTGGGTGGAATACCGCGCCCAATCACGCCTTCGTTTTTCCAACCGCCGCACTAGCTCACGCACCCAAGAATCGCAAGTAATGCGTCTTCACGGTTGGCCTGCGGCTATGGCGTTTGTTTTGTGTGTGTTGCCGGTATTGCTGGGGTTTGTCTTCCCTCTTTTGATCATGGGCCATGCTTTGTGGATCGGCAGCCAGCAACAAGCCTTGCCATGGGCGGCCTTTGCCGGCTGGTTTTGGAACAGCTTGAAACTTGGCGGAATCAGTGCTGTGCTGGCTGTCGGGCTGGCTTTGGTGCTGGCCCACGGCGTGCGCACACGCCCGACCTGGTGGCGTCGGTTCAGTACGCAATTGGCAGGCTTAGGTTATGCCGTGCCCGGCGTTGTCATCGTGGTTGGTTTGTTACTTCCCCTGTCATGGATTCAGCAACGCTGGCCTCAGAGCGGCGCCGGGTATTGGCTGACCGCCACGCTGCTCGGGCTGTTGTGGGCTTACCTGGTTCGCTTCATCGCAGTCGCTTTGCAAAGTGTGCAAAGCGGCTATTCACGCATTTCTCTCAGCGCCGATGAAAGCGCCCGCATGCTCGGTTCCTCTGGTCACGATGTATTTTGGCGAGTTCATTGGCCCCTGCTGCGCCCGTCTGCGGCTTCTGCGTTGCTGCTGGTATGGGTGGATGTCATGAAAGAGTTACCTGCTACCTTGGTGTTGCGACCATTCAATACCGACACGCTGGCAGTCATGGCTTACCAACTTGCACGCGATGAGCGTTTGGGTGAAGCTGCACTGCCCTCGCTGGCCTTGGTGGTTGCGGGTTTGTTGCCGGTGCTGCTGATGGCCAGAGCCCAAAAAAGCGTACAAAAGCCTTGAACATTCAAAGCGAATGCGAATAGTTCGCATTTGATTTAAGATGACGCCTGTTATGTTGAAAAGGTGTCTGCATGTGCTCTTCTACCCTTACTCATTGTTTTGTCAAGGTCGGCCGACGCCTTGCAGCTACGGGCTTTTTTCTTTTAAGTCTGAGCAGCTTTGCCGCGGAGGAACCGGTTCTCAACCTGTACTCGGCACGCCATTACGCCACCGATGAAGCCCTGTATGACAATTTCACGCGTGCAAGCGGCATCAAAATCAACCGCGTCGACGCGGACGACGCCGGCATATTGGCCCGACTCAAAGCCGAAGGGTCTGCTTCGCCGGCAGACGTGATTTTGCTCGTGGATGCCGCGCGCTTGTGGAAAGGCGAAATAGAGGATTTGTTTGCGCCGGTGCAGTCGCCCGCCTTGCTCAAAGCGATACCCGAGCATTTGCGCGCCAAGCAACGGCCCGAGGGAACGCGCTGGTTTGGCTTGTCCACCCGCGCTCGCGTTATCGTTTACGACAAGCAAAAATTCAAACCCGACGATGTGGACAGCTATGAAAAACTGGCCGACCCCAAATTTGCCGGCCGCTTGTGCATACGCTCAGGTTCGCACCCCTACAACCTGTCCTTGTTCGGATCCATGCTGGAGCATTTAGGCGCACCTGCCACGGAAACTTGGCTCAAGGGTTTGGTGGCTAATCTGGCGCGCCAACCCAAAGGCGGCGACACCGACCAGATCAAAGGCGTGGCCAGCGGTGAATGTGGCGTGGCTTTGGCCAATTCGTATTACCTGGCCAGGCTGTACCGCAGCGACAACCCGCAAGACAAAGCCGTGGTGGAGCGCATTGGGGTGATGCTACCCAACCAAAACAGCTGGGGCACGCATGTCAATATCGCCGGTGGTGCAGTAGCACGCCACGCCAAGCACCCGCAAAACGCGGTTGCATTTCTCAACTATTTGGTGAGTGAACAAGCGCAAACCTACTTTGCCGATGGCAATAACGAGTGGCCGGTGATCAAAGGACTTTCTATCAACAACCCGGCGCTTAAAGCCATGGGCGGCGCATCGTTCAAAAGCGAGAAATTACCCGCGAGTGTGGTGGGCATGAACCAGGTGAAAGTGCAGCAAATGCTGGACCGCGTCGGACTGCGATGATCCCCATGCAAGGTCTGCTTAAGCATCACTATGGGTTTGTCATCTGGCTGGTGCTAGCCGCTGTCATGCTGTGCGGCTTGGCTTGGCTGGGCTGGCATGAAGTTCATAAGCCAATACACACCCAACAGTTGTCTGCCAAAGCGCGGCTCGGTGAGCAAGTGTTTCATGACACAACGCTGTCGGCCTCCGGCCAACAGTCATGCGCCAGTTGTCATCTGAAAGAATTCGGTCATGCCTCGGCGCGCGGGCTCGAGATCGGCGGATCCCAGATGCAGTTCTCGGGCGATCGCAACACGCCTTCGCTGCGTTACCTTTGGCGCAACACCGGTTTGCAGTTTGACGAAGAGGGCAAAGCCAGCGGCGGCTTCTTTTGGGACGGGCGTTCGGACAGTTTGAACGCGCAAGCCGCAGAGCCGTTTTTGAACCCGGCTGAAATGGCGAATGCAGACAAAGCCAGCGTCGTGGCCAAACTGTCGCGCACCGCTTATGCCGCTGAGTTTGAGCGCGTGTTCGGCAAAGACATTTGGCAGCAGACGGACAAAGCGTTTGCCGGCATGACGCAGGCGCTGGCCAGCTACCAAACCGAAGTCACCGACTTTCACCCGTTTGATTCGGTGTTTGACCGGGTCTCGCAAGGCCAAGCCAGTTTCTCCGCAACACAAGCGCGTGGTTGGGAACTGTTCAAAGACCCTGAAAAAGGCAATTGCGCGGCCTGTCACACCGCAGAAGCGGACAAAGACGGCACGCCGGCTTTGTTCACCGACAACAGCTACGACAACCTCGGCGTGCCGGTGTCATCGAAGATGCTTAAACACCAAGCCTTAGACAAAGGTGTGTGCACGCATCCATTGGTTCGCGCGCGCTCGGATGCGCAGAGCTTGTGCGGCGCTTTCAAAGTGCCGGGCCTGCGCAATGTCGCCGTGCGACGGGCGTTTTTCCACAACGCGGCCATGACCGACTTGCGAGAAGTCATTGCGTTTTACGCCACCCGTGACACTGATCCGAAGCGCTGGTACGGCACCAGCAAGCCCTTGGGCGGCGTGCCCCCGAGTTTGCGCGCCAATGTCAACCGTGACGAAGTGCCTTATGGTCAAAAGCCGGGTGAGCAAGCGCGCTTGAGTGAGAAGGACATAGACGATTTGCTGGCTTTTCTACACACGCTCACTGACGCTGATCTGGCGCAATCAGCTGCAATGCGTCCGGGCGCAGCTGCAGTTGCAAACGCTGCGGTTCGCGCGGATCGGCGGGTTGCGAGCCCAGTGGCTTTAAATAATCATTAGACCAGGCTACAAAACCCAGATTCAGCAATACCAACAGCAGCGTCAGCCACCCTCGCCAGTGCTTCATGCCGCCCCCGGATCGGCGATACGGACTTCATCGCTGCTGACCGGCACGCGCCCGTTGTCGCTGTCCAGCCACAACACACCTTGAGCATCGACACCGGCGGCCCTGCCCCGGCTGCCGTCGCTCAATTGCAAATGCTTGCCCAACAATACATCGCGACGGGCGAATTCATCTGCAAATGCAGCAAATCCGCTGGCGCAAAAATTATTCAAGCCCTGCACCAGACCCGGCAATATGCGTTGCAGCAAGTCGTGCGCGGTAATCTGCGGGCCCAGCACCTCACGCAAACCCACCGGTTCGGTGCGGTAGTCGGCGGCGGGCGGCGTGGCCAGGTTCAGGCCTATGCCTATAACCGCGAAACGGTCTTGCGCGGCATCGCCTTGGCGCAGCACCGTTTCTATCAAGATACCGCCGAGTTTGCGCGGCTTGTCCCAAGGCATCAGCAGCAAGTCGTTCGGCCATTTCAAGCCTATGCCCTTGGCCAGGGTCGGATCCAACGCATCGGCCAGACTGCAACCCACCGCCAGCGACAAACCGGACCAGTTCTGCGGCGACAAATTCAAGCCCAGCGACATCAACAAGGCATCGCCCGGGCGGCTGTGCCATTGGCGGCCTAGGCGGCCGCGACCGGCGCTTTGCGCATCGGTCAGCAGCAAACAGGTTCGGGTATCGCCTGCGCGCGCGCGGCGCATCAGCTCGGTATTGGTGGAATCTATGTTGCTCACGTATTCCACCAGCGCCTGCGGGTCCAGCGGTGCCAGCATCTCTTGCAAGCCACTCATGTTCCAAGGATCAAGGCTATCGGCTGGCATGGGCGTGCGGCCGTGTCAGAGCGACGGGCGCTTCAGTCTTTGGGCGACAACAAGGTGCCGCGACAAACCCGGGCACCGCAGCGGCACGGGTACTCGGCCAGCAGCTCGGGCGTGTATTTCTCGTCTATCACCAAGCCGTAGTCGTAATTCAGCTCTTCCCCGGCTTTGATTTTGCGCAGCGTGCGAATGAAAATACGCCCGCCCGCCTCGTCGGCTTCGCAATTGGGCGCACACGCGTGGTTGATCCAGCGCGCGTCGTTGCCGCCGTAGAGTGCATCAATCACATTTTTTTTGCTGACGTGGAAATAAAACGTGTGGTTAGGATCGCTGGGGTCGTGGGGATGGCGTTTTTGCGCTTTTTTCCAGCTGATGACCTCGCCTAAGTATTCGATGATGATTTCGCCTTTGGCGATAGGCACCAGAGCAAACACGCCCTTGCCATGCACGCCTGAGTTGCGGACTTCAATGCGCTTTCCACTGGCGGGTGCGATGATGGGGGAGGTCAAGTTGAAAACTCTGTTAAGTTGAATACGTACATGTGCGCGTGCGCGCGCACACGAGGAAGCCGATTGTAAGCAAGGATTACGTTCATGAGTAAAACACTGGTCATCGCTGAAAAACCATCAGTGGCGCAAGACATCGTCAAAGCGCTCACGCCGAGCGCAGGCAAATTTGAAAAGCACGACGATCATTTTGAAAATGACACCTACGTGGTCACCAGCGCGGTCGGTCACTTGGTGGAAATTCAAGCGCCCGAAGAATTCGATGTGAAGCGCGGCAAATGGAGTTTTGCCCACCTGCCGGTCATTCCGCCGTATTTCGATTTGAAGCCGGTCGAGAAAACCAAATCGCGCTTGGCCGCCGTGGTCAAGCAAGCCAAGCGCAAAGATGTCAGCGCCATCATCAACGCGTGTGACGCGGGCCGCGAAGGCGAGTTGATCTTCCGTTTGATTGAGCAATACGCGGGCGGTAAAAAATCGCTGGACAAACCGGTCAAACGCCTGTGGCTGCAATCGATGACGCCGCAAGCCATTCGCGACGGCTTCGGCAGTTTGCGCAGCGCCGCGCAAATGCAAGGTTTGGCGGATGCGGCGCGCAGCCGCTCCGAGGCCGACTGGCTGGTCGGCATCAATGGCACGCGTGCGTTCACCGCGTTCAATTCGCGCGATGGCGGTTTTTTCCTCACCACCGTGGGCCGGGTACAAACCCCCACCTTGAGCGTGGTGGTCGAGCGCGAAGAGTTGATTCGCAAGTTCATCAGCCGCGATTACTGGGAAATCCACGCGCAGTTCGGCGCTGCTGCCGGTACTTACGCGGGCAAATGGTTCAACCCGCAACACAAAAAAGACGCTGATGACGCCGAGAAAAAAGAAGACCGGGTCTGGACACTGGCAGAAGCCAACGCCATCGCTGAAGCGGTGCGCAAACAAACCGCCACAGTCACCGAAGAAAGCAAGCCCAGCAGCAAAGGCAGCCCGGGTTTGTTCGATCTGACCAGCTTGCAGCGCGAGGCCAACGGCCGTTTTGGGTTCTCCGCCAAAACCACTTTGTCGCTGGCGCAAAGCCTGTACGAGCGCCACAAAGCGCTGACCTACCCGCGTACCGATTCACGCCATTTGCCGGAAGACTATTTGCCGACTGTCAAAGAGACCATGCAAATGCTGGCCAAAAGCAGCATGGGCCACTTGGCGCCGTTTGCCAAAACAGCTATCGCCGAAGGCTATATCAAGCCGACCAAAAAAGTGTTCGACAACACCAAGGTCAGCGATCACTTTGCCATCATCCCGACACTGGAAGCGCCCAGCGGTTTGTCTGACGCCGAGCAAAAGCTTTACGACTTCGTGGTGCGCCGCTTTATCGCCGTGTTCTACCCCGCAGCGCAATTCATGGACACCACCCGCATCAGCCAAGTGGCTGCCGCCGGCAAAACCCATCATTTCAAAACCACCGGACGTGTGTTGATAGACCCGGGCTGGCAAGCGATTTACGGCAAAGAGGTGGACGAGGAAGAAGACAAAGAGTCCGGCAAGATTTTGGTCAAGCTGAATGCGGGTGAACAACCCAAAGTAAGCGAAGCTGACCCCAAAGGTTTGAAAACCCGCCCACCTGCACGCTACAGCGAAGCCACTTTGCTGGGCGCCATGGAAGGCGCAGGCAAAACCGTGGAAGACGACGAACTGCGCGAAGCCATGCAAGAAAAAGGCTTGGGCACACCGGCGACGCGTTCTTCCATCATCGAAGGTTTGTTGAACGAAAAATACATGTTGCGCGAAGGCCGCGAATTGATACCGACGGCCAAGGCGTTCCAGTTGATGACGCTGTTGCGCGGCTTGGGCGTGGAAGAATTGTCACGCGCCGACCTGACCGGCGACTGGGAATTCAAACTCTCGCAAATGGAAAAAGGCAAGCTGTCGCGCGAAGCCTTTATGCAAGACATCGCCGAGATGACCGGTCGCATGGTGAAAAAAGCCAAGGAATACGACCGCGACACCATCCCAGGCGATTACGCCACACTGATTACACCCTGCCCGAACTGCGCCGGTGTGGTGAAAGAAAACTACCGCCGTTACACCTGTATTGGCGCGCCGGGTGCGGTCGCCAAAGTCAATGCCGAGGGTGAAACCGAAGGCCCTGGCTGCGGTTTCTCGTTCGGCAAAACACCGGCCGGTCGCACCTTCGAGCCCGCCGAAGTTGAGCAGTTTGTACACGACAAAAAAATCGGCCCGCTGGATGGTTTCCGATCCAAAGCCGGTTGGCCTTTTGCCGCAGAGATCGCGTTGAAGTACAGCGAAGAAGACAAAAACTGGAAGCTGGAGTTTGACTTTGGCGACGACAAAAACGCCGAGAGCGGTGAGATTGTGGAGTTTGGTGACGCCGACAACCTTGGCGCTTGCCCCAAGTGCGGCAGCGCGGTGCACGAGCACGGTGCCAACTACGTGTGCAGCAAATCCGTGCCGACCAATGCCCAGCCCACGCCGAGTTGTGATTTCAAAACCGGGCGCGTCATCTTGCAACAAGTGATTGAACACGACCAGGTGAGAAAACTGCTGGCCGAGGGCAAAACCGATTTGCTGGAAAAGTTTGTGTCTATGCGCACCCGCCGTGCGTTCAAAGCCTATTTGAGTTGGGACCCGGAAGCAGGCAAAGTGAGTTTTGCTTTCGAGCCCAGCAAGTACCCGAAAAAAGGCGGCGCGCCAACCACCGCCGCACTGGCCAAAGCCGCAGGCAAAACCATGCCCGGCAAGAAAACACCAGCGGCCAAAAAAGCGGCCAAGGCTGTGAAAGAAGCCAAGCCCAAAGCACCCCGCAAAGCCGCCGCCGGCAAAGCGCCAAGCGCGGCATTGGCAGCGGTGATTGGCAATGAGGCAGTGGCGCGCACCGAGGTGATGAAAAAGCTGTGGGACTACATCAAGGCCAACAACTTGCAAGACCCGAAAGACAAGCGCACCATCCTATGCGATGCCAAACTGAAGGCCGTGTTTGCCAAAGACTCAGTGGGGATGTTTGAGTTGGCGGGCTTGATTGGGGCGCATTTGAGTTGATTCGCTTGGGAGCTTTGCTTGGCTCATTTCGTCTTTTGATGCGCCGCGCCCGAAGCAGGCTCTGTTGATCCTTGAGGTCTGTAGCGCTCACTCACTTCAATGCGGATCTCGAGTTTCTTGTGGCGGCAAGGAAATTTATTTCAGTCACAACCCTTGAAGTTGCGAGCCAAACATTCTCGGGCTAATTTCTGGGCAGCGGCTAATCCTTCAGAGGTTAACTGTTGAGCTACGATTTCTCTGCTCTTTATTCCATCAGATACGCCTTTAGATGCTGCTAAGTTAAACCACATATGAGCTTTTACTAGGTCTGGCTTTACACCAAGGCCTTTGGCATACATTACGCCCATATTGAACTGCGCATCTAGATCCCCTTGTGCTGCGGCCAGAGGGAACCATTTCATTGCCTCTTGATAGTCTTGCGGCACTCCTTGACCGTTACCGTACATTGAGCCTAAGATGAATTGCGCAGCGGCATCCCCCTGCGCTGCAGCTAAACGGAACCATTTCAAGGCTTCCATATAATTTTGCTTCACGCCATTACCATCTCCATAATTCTTACCAATCATTGTTTGAGCCCACGCCTCACCTTTTTTTGCTAATGGCGTAACAATTTTTAGCTGTGCTGCGTAATCCCCTCGCGCCAATGCACGAATCGCCTCTTCCTTAGGCGAAGCTGCATTCGCTAAATTCATAAACGCAATAAAAATAAGTGTCTGAAGTACAAATGTGACCATGCTTATCTTTCCTTTTTTTGCAATGGTTAAGTCAGTACTCAAGAGAATGATCAATTTCTGATGAGTATTCATTTCCATAACCACCTTGTTTGTAGAAAGCTACTTTTTCTATAAATTCAAGGCTTGGAAATATGGTGAACTTACATTTTTCGTTCGAAATTAATTTGTCTTTTAATTCGATTAAATTTTTCATGTCCATTTCTAAGATATGTCGAACATCCGAAATAACAAAAAAACCATGAGATTTTGTATAACTAACAGTCGTATTCCAATATGTTTGATTGCCTACTTTTAGTGGAATATGAACTAAATAATCTTTATATGTGTCTTTGTTGTATGTGACTGTCCTAATTTTTACTTCCTCCGATTCCATTACACATAAGCTTTGTGTTTGTTTTCTTCCTATCTCATTTGCTGTTTCAACTGCGCCAATATTTTTAAATTCAAGTTTTGCTTGAATGGGTTTGAGAAGTAGATTGAAATTGCGGTTTTGACTGTCTCTTTTTAAAACTCCAAACTCCTGCTTGGTTTCGTCTTCTAAGACCACGAACTGAATGGATGATCGGTTCAACTCAAATTGCATTCTTATATCCTCATTAATTCCTCTTTGACGTGGTTAAATTATATATTATTAGTTATTTTTTATATGAAATTTGGTTTAGAAGATAACAAACCGCTGCTTTCTTTTGATGCTCGGTCAAACTCGGTAAAAAAATTACCATTAATTGATGTGATTCACCTCTTAAACCTTGACTACAAAAGTCAATGCGCAATCTCTCGATATGCCAAACCCAGCACTTCAGCAACCTCCATCAAACGCTTATCGCGCGTCCACAACTGAGCGCCGTTGAGTTTGGCGCTTGCGCACAAATGCACATCCACATAACCAATACCGCGCCCGTGCAACGCATGTCGTTCTATGAAGTGCAACACATCCGCATGCGTGGCTTGAGTGGCCGGGGGCAAGCCATGCAGCAATTCTAAAATCTGGCTGCGGGCTTTCAATTGTCCGCAAGCCAACTCGCCAATCACAAACGGATCCATGAGAACTTGTGACTGGTTCAGCAAAATAACCAGCTGCGGTTCACCACGCCGCAGATGGTCAATCCACACCGATGTGTCGACCAGAATCATGCGGTCTTGGTTTGTCTGCGCGGTGTTTTTTGAACGTCCGGTTCGCTGCCGCCAAGCGCGGCCAGTCGCCGCGCGCTTTCTCTTTGAACCAATGCCAGCAAAGCTTCGCGTATCAATTGACCGCGTTCGGTCAAACCGCTGATCTGCTGCGCTTTAGACAGCAAGTCGTCGTCCAAGGTCAAAGTGGTTCGCATGGCGTGCTCCTTTGCATCAATTATTGCATCAAATGATGTTCATTTTTGCATTTTCGTCAAGCACTATCGCTTCAATCCCCAGAAAGTTGTACGCCATGCTGCACGCCTACACACTCAAGATTTAACAGGTAATACCAACCGCATACAATCGCCGGTTGCCTTTAACAGGAGAATTTTCGTGTTCATCACTTCCGCTTACGCCCAATCCGCCCCCGCTGCTGCGCCCGCCAGCGATTTATCTTCATCTCTCATGAGCATGCTGCCGCTGGTGCTGATGTTTGTGGTGCTGTATTTCGTCATGATCCGCCCGCAAATGAAGCGCCAGAAAGAACTCAAAGCCATGCTCGACGCGCTGGCCAAGGGCGACGAAGTTGTGACCAACGGCGGTATGCTGGGCAAGATTGCCCAACTCGGCGACAACCAGATCGGTTTGGAAGTCGGTAACGGTGTGGTGTTGCAGTTGCAGCGCAGCGCCGTGGTGCAAGTGCTGCCCAAGGGCTCTATCAAATAAGTCATCGCCATGAACCGTTACGCTGTTTGGAAATACCTGGTCATATTGATAGCCGTGCTGCTGGGCAGTGTGTATACGCTGCCAAATTTTTTCGGCGAAGCGCCAGCGGTTCAGGTTTCGCCGGGACGCGCCAGTGTCAAGGTCGATCTGGGCGTGCAAGCGAAAGTGGAAGAGGCTTTGAAGACCGCCGGTCTCACTGTGTCCATGTTGACGCTGGAAAACAATTCTCTGAAAGTGCGTTTTGAGACCACCGACCAACAACTCAAAGCCAAGGACGCGATTCAGCGCACGCTGAACACCGAGGCGGACAACCCGTCCTACATCGTTGCACTGAACCTGATTGCACGCACGCCTTCATGGCTGAGCAGCTTACACGCCGCGCCCATGTATTTAGGTCTGGATTTGCGCGGCGGCGTGCACTTCATGTTGCAAGTCGATATGCAAGCGGCGTTGAGCAAAAAAGCCGAATCGCTGGCCGGTGACTTACGCACGCTGATGCGCGAGAAAAATATTCGCCACGGCGGCATTTCACGCAACGGCCAGCAAATCGACATCGTGTTCCGCGAACAAGCCTCCGCAGATGCCGCGGCCATCTTGCTGCGCGATCAGTTCCCTGACCTGATGACCACGCTCACGCCGCAAGGCAGCGACATGTTGCTCAACGCCAAGCTCAAACCCGAAGCCGGTCGCCTGGTGCAAGACCAGGCATTGAAACAAAACATCACCACGCTGCACAACCGTATCAATGAACTCGGCGTGGCCGAGCCGGTGATTCAGCAGCAAGGCCTGGACCGCATCGTGGTGCAACTGCCGGGCGTGCAAGACACGGCCAAGGCCAAAGATATTCTGGGTCGCACCGCCACGCTGGAAATCCGCATGGTGGATGAGAGCAGCGAAGCACGCATGGCTGAAACCGGCAACGGCGTGGTGCCCTTCGGCGCTGAAAAATACCTGGATCGCAACGGCCAGGCGGTGGTGGTGAAAAAACAAGTCATGCTCACCGGTGAAAACCTGACCGATGCCCAGCCCGGTTTTGACAACCAGACGCAAGAAGCCGCGGTTCACCTGACCTTGGACGCCAAAGGCGCGCGCATTTTCAAAGACGTGACGCGTGAGAACGTCGGCAAACGCATGGCGATTTTGCTGTTCGAAAAAGGCAAGGGCGAAGTCGTGACGGCACCAGTGATCCGCACCGAAATCGGTGGCGGACGGGTGCAGATTTCCGGTCGCATGACCACGGTGGAAGCGGCTGACACCTCGCTGTTGTTGCGCGCCGGTTCGCTGGCCGCGCCCATGGAAATCATCGAAGAGCGCACCATCGGCCCGTCACTCGGCGCTGAAAACATCGCCAAAGGTTTTGACAGTGTGACCTGGGGCTTTGTCGCTGTCACCGCTTTCATGTGCGTGTACTACATGTTGTTCGGCGTGATCTCCAGCATTGCGTTGGCGGTGAATTTACTGCTGCTAGTGGCCGTGTTGTCCATGTTGCAAGCCACACTCACACTGCCCGGTATGGCCGCGATGGCCTTGGTGCTGGGCATGGCGATTGACGCCAACGTGCTGATCAACGAGCGTGTGCGCGAAGAGTTGCGCAATGGCGCAGCGCCGCAAACCGCGATACACATAGGCTACGAGCGCGCCTGGTCAACCATTCTGGACTCCAACGTCACCACGCTGATTGCCGGTCTGGCCTTGCTGACCTTTGGCTCTGGCCCGGTGCGCGGTTTTGCGGTGGTGCATTGCCTGGGCATTTTGACCAGCATGTTCTCGGCGGTGTTTTTCTCGCGCGGCCTGGTGAACATTTGGTACGGCCGTCAAAAACGTTTGCAAACCGTGTCGATTGGCACGGTATGGCGGCCTGATGATCTGACCACCAAAGCCATTGAACGCGCCAAGGTCGACTGACCCCGATTGCATTGCGCACCCTAAGGGGTGACAGCTGACGAACAAGGAAATAACATGGAATTTTTCAAAATCAAACGCGACATACCCTTCATGCGCCATGCGCTGATTTTCAACGCAGTGTCGTTCATCACGTTTTTTGCTGCCGTGTTTTTCCTCTTCAGTCGCGGACTGCATTTGTCGGTGGAATTCACCGGTGGCACGCTCATGGAAGTGAGCTTTTCACAGCCGGTGGCACTCGACCCTGTGCGCGCGCGCATTGCGGCCTTGGGCTACACCGATGTGCAAGTGCAAAACTTTGGCTCAGCCCGCGACGTACTGATACGCATGCCGGCCGCCAAAGGCTCGACAGCAACTGAACAAAGCGAACGCGTGATGGCGACGTTAAAAGAAACTGATGCACAAGCCGAACTCAAACGCACCGAGTTTGTCGGACCGCAAGTCGGCGATGAACTCGCCATTGACGGCTTGAAAGCGCTGGCCTTTGTGGTGGTCGGCATCATGATTTACTTGGCCATACGTTTCGAGTGGAAATACGCTGTGGCCGGCATCATCGCCAACTTGCACGACGTCATCATCATTCTGGGTTTCTTCGCTTACTTCCAATGGGAGTTTTCGCTTCCTGTGCTGGCTGCCGTGCTGGCGGTGCTGGGCTATTCGGTGAACGAATCAGTGGTGATTTTTGACCGGGTACGCGAGAACTTCCGCCGCTTTCGCAAGATGAGCACGGTAGAGATCATCGACAACGCCATCACCTCAACCATCAGCCGTACCATCATCACTCACGGCTCTACGCAGCTCATGGTGCTGTCCATGCTGTTGTTCGGCGGCGCCACGCTGCATTACTTTGCGCTGGCGTTGACCATTGGTATTTTGTTTGGCATTTATTCCTCGGTGTTCGTGGCTGCGGCCATTGCCATGTGGCTGGGCATCAAACGCGAAGACCTGATCAAGCAGGTGAAAAAAGACGATCTCGAAGAAGACCCTAACGACCCGAATTCAGGCGCAATGGTTTAAACCGCGCGGACAGCAAAAAAGCAGCCTGCCGGCTGCTTTTTTTACGTCTGCCGGATGTGATGTTCAATGAGCGATGCGGTCTACGTTATCGTCACACAGCTCATCTAGCACCAGCGCATCCGGCTCAATGCCAGCGCTCCAATACACCATCAACACAATGATTTTCAAATCGTCCAGGTCCACCGGGTGGTCGGTGACGGCCATGGCACGGTCGACCACGATTTCACGCATTTGCGCCGACATGACACCAGCACTTTCCATGAAAGTGATAAATCCCAGACAGGCTGCACCCAGATGCTGTTGCTCGGCTTCGGAATACACGCGCATGCTCAAAGGCGACTGCACATAGGCAGGGGCCACGCGTTGCTGGTGCACTTGAATCAAGTCGGCATGTTGGGCAGCGCTGTTGAGCCCCGCCAGCCAGGACAAGGCTTGCTGGATTTCATCGGCGTCAAAGCCTGCTGCGCTGAGTTTGCGGCCCAGCAACGGCAATTCGGGACAAACGTCACCACGCCAGTAGTGTTCGTAAACGTAAACAAGGACATCGAACATGCATGCAATATAACCGTTTTCGAAACAGCTTCTCGCAGCGTAAGTCAAACCCTGTTCAAGTCATTGTTTTATGCACAGAGTTGAAGCTTAATTCAACACAGTTGCTGGTACAAGCCGCCTGGCATTTGCGCCACCCGACCCATGTCTATCAGCGCTTGCACGGCCAGCAATGCATCTTCCAGCTCCAACTCGCTGCTGAGCAGCAACATTTCCAGGCTTTGCGGGTCATGCCCCATGGCTTTGAGCAATGCCTGCTGTTTGCTGTCTGTCACCTGAGCAGTTTTGACGGGCTCGGGTTGCTGCAACAGACTGCTGCTGTACACCGGCAATTCCTCAAGCACATCCTGCGCGTTCTCGACCAGTTTTGCACCCTGACGCAGCAACGCATGGCAACCGCGCGACAACACCGAATGTATGGAGCCAGGAACTGCAAACACGTCTTTGCCTTGCGACAAAGCCATGTCTGCCGTGATCAACGAGCCCGACTTCAAAGCCGCTTCCACCACCAGCACGCCGTGACTCAAACCTGCTATCAAGCGGTTGCGCATAGGGAAATGGTGTGGCAATGGCGGCGTGCCCGGTGGTAATTCGCTGAGCAACCAGCCGTGTTGCGCCACCAGTTGCGCCAGCGCGTGGTGCTGGCGCGGGTACACCTGATCCAGGCCGGTGCCGACCACGGCCACCGTTGCACAACGCTCAGGGTCGGGCTGTTGCAGTGCGCCCACGTGTGCGGCGGCGTCTATGCCCATGGCCAGACCGGAAACGATGCAACAACCCGCTTGTTGCAATTGCGCCGCAAAGGCTTTGGCGTTTTCTTTGCCTTGCGGCGTTGGATTGCGGCTGCCGACCACGGCCACGCCTTGCCAGCACGGTCTGTCGGTCTGCCCTTGCACAAACAGCAGCAATGGCGGGTCATCGAGTTCTCGCAAAGCCGTGGGGTAACTGTCGTGGTTCCAGGTCCAGATGGCCTGGTTCACACCGGGCTGGCTTTGCGCCAACCAAGCCTGGGTGCGCGCCAGCACCGCGTCCCAGTCCGGCGGGTATACCTGCAAGGCTTTGGCCTGCGCCTCGCTCAGGTAGGCCAGCAGAACGGCGGCGGATTGGGTAAATACGGCGGCGGGCGAGCCGAACACCGTCACCAGCCGGTGCTGAGTTTGCAAGCCTATCTGCGGCGTCAGACTCAGTCGCAGCCAATCCCGCCAATCCTTGTGGTCAGCGCTTGTGACGGCTTGCTCTTTACAAAGCGTATTTTCCATGTGTGCAGGCCTTTCAGATCAAGGTATGCAGCGTAGACCCCCGGGGTGTCGCCTGTGTCACTTAAGCCTGCGATTTTTGTAACTGCGGCTTAACCCCGGGTTTTCAAAAAAGCGACAATAGGCACATGGCTTTACTACCCATTCTTTCCTACCCCGACCCGCGCCTGCACACCGTAGCCAAACCGGTGACCGCCGTGGATGACCGCATACGTGCGCTGGCCGCCGACATGATTGAGACCATGTACGACTCCAAAGGTGTCGGCCTGGCCGCCACGCAAGTCAATGTGCATGAGCGCCTGCTGGTCATTGATGTGTCCGAAGAACACAACCAGCCACAGGTGCTGATCAACCCCGAGTTGTTATGGGCCAGCGACGAGCGCGTCAAAAATGAAGAGGGCTGTTTGTCGGTGCCCGGTATTTTTGACGGCGTCGAGCGGCCTGAACGGGTCAAAGTGCAAGCATTGAATGAACACGGTGAAACCGTCACTATCGAAGCCGAAGGCTTGATGGCGATTTGCATACAACACGAAATGGATCACCTCATGGGCAAGGTGTTCGTCGAATACCTGTCTGTGCTCAAACGCATGCGTATCAAAAGCAAAATGATCAAAGCCCAACGCGAACTCGAGCGCTGATACATGCGCCTTGTGTTTGCCGGTACCCCGGAATTCGCCCGCACCGCACTTAGCTCGCTGCATAACGGCGGTCACGAGATTGCGCTGGTGCTGACCCAGCCGGATCGCCCCGCTGGTCGTGGCATGAAACTGCAAGCTTCTGCTGTCAAACACTACGCACTTGAACACGGCATGCCGGTGTGCCAGCCGCACAGTTTGCGTTTGGATGGCAAATACCCGGATGAAGCCTTAGCGGCTCAACAAGCCATTACCCATGCCAACGCCGAACTGATGGTGGTGGTGGCCTACGGTTTGTTGTTGCCCGACTGGACTTTGCACAGCATGCCTAAGGGCTGCTTGAATATCCACGCTTCCTTGCTGCCGCGCTGGCGCGGCGCCGCGCCTATACAACGCGCCATCGAAGCCGGTGACAGCGACACCGGCGTGTGCATCATGCACATGGACGCGGGCCTGGACACCGGCGCGGTGCTGATGCGAGACAGTCTGCCCATCAGCGACAGCGACACCAGCGCCAGCTTGCACGACAAACTCGCAGCACTGGGCTCGCGTTTGATTGTGGACACGCTGTCTGCGTTGCCGCAACTGCAAGCGAAAACGCAATCCTCTGAAGGCATCACTTACGCCGCGAAAATTTTGAAAGATGAAGCGCTGATCGATTGGCATTTGCCTGCGCTGCGTTTGTCGCAACGCATACGCGCCTTCGATCCGTTCCCCGGCGCGCATACCTTGTGCGATGGACAGGTACTGAAGATATGGTCTGGTTTGCCTGTGCCATCTACCCAAAGTGCAACACCCGGCAGCGTGCTGCAACTGCATGCAGATGCTTTCGATGTCGCCACGGGCGAGGGCTTGTTGCGCGTCACGCAAGTGCAACGCCCGGGGGGCAAGCGCATCAGCGCCGCCGAGTTTTTACACAGCCAGACTTTGACGGTTGGCATGGTGTTGGGGGAGGCCGCCGCTTAATCCATGTTTTTCGATCCCGCCAATTTCCGCCATCCCGCTTTTCGCCAAGGCATGGTCGACACGCTCAAAGTCGCGCCCGGCATCTGGGCCTGGGGCTTGATGACCGGCGTGGCCATGGTGCAAGCAGGGTTGAGTCCGACCATGGCCACCTTGATGACGCTGGTCATTTACGGCGGCAGCGCGCAACTGGCTGCCATTCCACTGCTTGTCGCCGGTGCCCCGGTGTGGGTGATATTGGCCACCGCGTTTTGTGTGAATTTGCGATTCGCGGTGTTCAGCTTGCATTTGCGCCAGTACATGATGGCCTGGCCGCGCTCGCAGCGTTTGTGCATAGGCTATTTCATTGCCGACATGAACTATGTTCAATTTGTGCACAGCTACCCTCAAGCCTCTGAAACCAGCGAAGGACAGCGCAGCGAAATGGCTTACCTCAGCGGCAACTGCTTTTTGAACTGGTTCGGCTGGCAAGTCTCTGGCCTGGCCGGCGTTGTGCTGGCCGCGCAAGTGCCGCTGCAATGGGGACTGGGCTTTGCCGGAGTGCTGGCTCTATTTGGCATTTTGTGTTCGCTCTGCCAGACGCGCATGCGCGTGATCTCGCTGGCGGTGGCGGGCGCGGCCGCAGTTGCTGCCTATGCCCTGCCCATGCGTTTGAATATTCTGGTGGCGATTGCAGCGGCGGTCGCCGTGTGCGTGGTGATTGAACAAACGCCGCTGGCCGGTAAAAAGGTCAACTCCTGATGGAACTGAGCGAAGTTTTCACCGCCTTAGGCCTTGGCTTGATCACGCTGGTGACGCGCTGTTTTTTCTTTATCTCAGAGCGTGAATTGCCATTCCCGTCATGGGCACATCGCGGCTTGCAATACGCACCCATCGCCGCACTGGCCGCTGTGGTGGTACCGGAAATATTGGTCAGCCACGGCGCTTTGGTGACCACATGGCTGGATGCGCGCTTGTTTGGAGCCGCCGCAGGCGCAGGTTTTTATTTTTATAAGCGCGGACAAGGCCAAGCGGTGCTGGGCACCATCATCGTGGGCATGGCGGTGTATTTGCCACTGCGCATTGGCTTGGGGTGGTGAGGTTGTTGTAGCGCGACTTGGTTTACAGAATTTGTTGCTTGGTGGATATGTGAAGCTTGCTTTAACAACATTAACTAATTAATGTGCGCTCACGCATACTCACTTTGATGTTGCTTCAAGTCTTTCTGCTAGCCAAATTTTTATCACAGACTGTCTGGTCACGCCGAGCTTGCTGGCTTCGCGGTCGAGAGATTCAATCATCCACACGGGGAAATCTACATTCACCCGTTTTTGCGCTTGCTGCACACGCCTGGCTTTGGATACATCCAATGAAGACGTGATGTCCTCACCATCATCAAACTGCTGATCGAAATTTTTAGCTTTCATAAAGCGCTACCTCTTCTGTGCGTGAGCGACGAACGGATATCAATCGAATATTCAAACCGCGATAAGTAATGACCGCAGACCAATGCTTTCCATTGATGAGGCCAATGACCAGATGCCTAGGCTCATCTTCCATCTTTGCCGGAATCTCCAAAAGCATAGTGTCATTCCAGAGCTCTTGTGCTTCAACAAAGTCGATGCCATGTTTCGAGCGATTGTTCAAACTCTTTGCCTTATCAAATTCGAAGAAATTTATAGTATAGAAAATATACCTTAATTGGTGTTTTTTCGGCAATTCTTCATTTCATGCGCCTGTATTGGATAACAACCACTAAACCACCCACTCACACCTAATTCACAATTCAAGTTTATAAAAATTAGCTTACCCCTCGTCCTAGGCGAATCGAAAATGTCCCCTAAAAACCCAATAGCTTTCATGTGCAGCATTTCCTCAATCTACTCAAAAGCAAATTCTCTCCACCGAATTTCACTTAAACCAGCACACAAGTAAACCCTCCCGCAAAGAATTAGTGTGGTTATGAGATTGAACACCTCCCCCACACCCTCCCCCTAAAATGTCATAAAAAATTCATACGGAGACAAACCCCATGCAAATCATCCGCTTCGCCGATCAGTGCGCACAGGGCTTGGCCCGTGGCAAACGCGTGTTCATCCGCGCCGACTTGAACGTGCCTTTTGACGACCACGGTCGTATTTCCGAGGACACGCGCATCCGCGCGTCTGTGCCCGCTATCCAAATGGCTTTGGACGCCGGTGCCGCCGTCATGGTCACTTCGCACTTGGGTCGCCCCACCGAAGGCGCGTTCAAAACCGAAGATTCATTGGCACCTGTGGCCAAGCGCTTGGCCGAGTTGCTGGGCCGCGAGGTGCCGCTGGTGGCGGACTGGGTGGGCGGCGTGTCTGTCGCCGCCGGTCAGGTGGTGATGCTGGAAAACTGCCGGGTCAATGTCGGCGAAAAGAAAAACAGCGAATCGCTCGCCCGCCAAATGGCCGCGCTTTGCGACATTTATGTCAACGACGCATTCGGCACCGCGCACCGCGCCGAGGGCACGACTTACGGCATCGCGCAGTTCGCGCCTGTGGCTTGCGCCGGTCCTTTGTTGTCTGCCGAAATCGACGCCATCAGCAAAGCGCTGGCTGCGCCGAAGCGCCCGCTGGCCGCTATCGTCGCCGGTTCCAAGGTCAGCACCAAACTCACCATCCTGCAAGCGCTGGCGCGCAACGTGGATCAGTTGATTGTGGGCGGCGGCATTGCCAATACCTTTATGCTGGCCGCCGGTTTGAAGATTGGCAAAAGCCTGGCCGAGCCGGACCTGATCGGCGAGGCCAAAGCGGTGATCGAAGCCATGAAAGCGCGCGGTGCCGAGGTGCCGATTCCCACCGACGTGGTTTGTGCCAAAACCTTTTCTGCCGACGCGGTGGCCACGGTGAAGCCAGCCGCCGAGGTGGACGACGACGATTTGATTCTGGACATAGGCCCGGACACTGCTGCGCGCTTGGCTACGCAACTCAAAGCGGCCGGCACGATTGTGTGGAACGGGCCCATGGGCGTGTTCGAATTTGCGTCTTTCGAGAACGGCACCAAGGTGGTGGCGCATGCGATTGCCGGTTCTGCGGCGTTCAGCATTGCCGGTGGCGGCGACACGCTGGCCGCGATCGCCAAGTACGGCATTGACAAAGACATAGGCTATATCTCTACTGGCGGTGGCGCATTCTTAGAAGTGCTGGAAGGAAAAACCTTGCCCGCGTTTGAGATATTGATGAAGCGCGCGGCGGGCTGAACAAGTCCTGAGCGCTCCACCTGAGCGTGCCTCAACAAAACAAAAGCCCCGCTATGCGGGGCTTTTGCATTTTCAAAAAACTGTTCGACTGGCTGAAGTCTTACTTCGTGACCACGCCGCAGCTGATGCGCGGACCGGCATTGCCCGTGGGCTGGGTTTTGAAGTCGTCCGGGTCGCGGTGAATGATCATGCCGCGGCCGATGGCGTTGGCAGGGTTGCCATCCAACAAGCTAAAACTGGTGGTCTCAAAATTGATCACCGCCACGCCGTTGGCGTCGGCCAGGAGCGAGGGCATATCACCTGCGTGCGTTTCACCATGGCCGTGCATGCCATGCGTTTTGGCTAAGGGGTTGAAGTGGCCGCCGGTGCCCATGCCGTCACCGCTGGCGCAGTCACCTTTTTCGTGGACATGAAACCCGTGCTCGCCGTTGGCGCGCAAGCCTTCAATTTTCCCGGTCACAGACACCAGGTCGCCTTTTTGGACCAGTTCCAGCGTACCGCTGGCTGCGTTGCCTTTGGTGGCTTGCATTTGCACGGTGGCACGGGTGTCTGCGTTGGCTGCATTCAAGCCGCATGCGATTAGAACGGACAAGGCGAGCAAGTTCTTCATGTGGAGTCCTTATAAAAAAGCAACAAAAAGCCCCTGTCGAGGCCTTTCACAATCAAAACCTATTGAATCAGACCGCCAAACCGACCGGCGGCTGGCTGGTGGCGCGGCCTTTGTAATCGGTCCAGCACTGGCGCGTGAAGTCGTAAAGCTTACAGGAGCGGGCGGTCTGGAAATACCAGCCCCATGAAAACGGTTGCACGATGATGCGTCCGGGCAACAGGGTTTCCAGCTTGCTTTGCGCTTGCTTCAAACGGTACAAAGGAATGCTCATGTCCACATGGTGAGCGGTGTGCTCCATGATGTGGTGCATCAGCGCGCCGATTTTGAACGGGAAAGTCAGGTGCACGGTGGTGGACACAAAAGGTTGGGCTTTAGCCCAGGCGCTACGGTCATCGTGCCAGGATACTTTCACATGGGTGTGGTGCACGTAAACGACGAAGCCGATCATGGCGCACCAGAACAAAAAAGGCACGACCACGCTGAACAGCAAAATCCAGGCAACGTTCTGGTCGGTAGCCAGCGCGGCAGCCACCACGCCGCCGACCCACAAGGCGGCAAAACCAGTGATCAACCAGCTGTCTTTAATGAAGATAGGACGGCGGGTCGGCATTTCCTTGGCGCTGGGGAACACCATTTTTTTCCACCAGATTTCAATCATGTAATACAAACCGGGTGCCCAGCCGCTGCGGTAAGCGCGGTCCAGCATGCGGCCGGCGAAAGACAGCTTGGCGAATTCGTCGCTGGTCAGCGGTGCCCAGACAAAGTCAAAACCTTTGAGATTGGTGTAGCCGTGGTGCACCACGTTATGGCCGATGTCCCACAAGCTGAAAGTAGTGAGCGAGGGTAAAAATGCAATGCGGCCCACCCATTTGTTCAGACCGCGGTGCGGCGTCAGGCTTTGGTGGCAGGCATCGTGGCCGATGATGAACAAGCGCCCGATGGTGAAACCCATGGCCAAGGCACACAGCAATTTGGCCCACCAGGCTTCAAACAACACGGTGCCTGTTAGCAAAGCCGCCCAAACGGCGTAATCCAATACCAGCAACAGCATGGCGCGCACAGTGACACGTTCGGAAAGCGGAATCAGCCACTCGCGTATCACCTTGCGGTGGGGCATGGGCTCTTGCAGAGGAATAGGTTGTTCAATAGGATTCATAAAGCGGGATGCATGGCACCAAAAAGACAAGTGCTCTGAGTCTTGGGCCGCCACAAGGACGCCAGCTCAGCACGAAAAGCATTGTAGCCAATCAAGCTGTTGCCAGACTGACTGTGCAGCTTGCCCCTACCAGCGCTCAGGTAAGCGCTTGCACACGCGGTAAACCTTGTCCGGCTCACGCACCACATACCCGCCGGTGATCAGGTCTTTCATGATTCTGCTGACCATTTCACGGCTGCAACCTATTTGCTGTGCGATCTGTGCGTGCGTCATGGGCAAGCGCCTGGCATCGGCGGCAAACATCTCGTCACCGCTGTCTGAGCGTTGCAACAAAGCGCTTAAGCGACTGTAAGCGTCAGAAAACAAGGCCAGGCGGGTGGTTTCGGTGGCCATGCGCACTCTTTGTAAAGCAAGTTTGAGCAAATCCATGGCCAGTGAAGGTGAGTGTTGAATGACGGCCAGTGCCGATTCGCGCGAAATGACACAACACACTGCCGACGTGAGCGTGACCACGCTGGCGCAGTGCGGGCCGCCGTCCAAGGCGGACACGCCTATCAACTGACCGGCGCTGACCAGCAACAAGGTGATTTCACGCGGACGGCTGTCGTTGGACAAGGCGTATTCACGCAGCCGCCCGGCCATAACCAGGTAAAGCTGATGCCCAGTATCGCCTTGCTGAATCAACAGGGTGTGTTTGCGGTAATGACGTACCTGACCCTGGCGCGCCAGCACCTGCATGCCCGGTATAGCCGCGTATTCCTGCCATTCATCCATCACATAGTTTGCTGTTTGCATGAGCGTGACTTTACGCACTCCCGACTTAGAAAAGGTCATGCAAAACTCACGAAATAGGGATGCACAACTGCTTGCCTGTCACAGAAGAATCACCTCACTTGCGGGCTTGAGCGTGTGACAATAGCCGGATCCAGCCCGAGATAAATATGTCACACCACGCCACCAAAATCGTTGCCACCCTGGGGCCAGCCTCCAGCGACCCCGCCATTCTTGAAGCCATGATCCGCGCCGGCGTGAATGTGGTGCGGCTGAACTTCAGCCACGGCAAAGCCCAAGACCATGTGGATCGCGCCATGCTGGTACGCGAAGCCGCCAAACGCGCCGGCCGCGTGGTCGCCATCATGGCGGACTTGCAAGGCCCGAAAATCCGCGTCGGCAAATTCGCCGAAGGCAAGGTCATGCTGGAAACCGGGGCAGCTTTTATTCTGGATGCCTCGCGCGCCGAGCCCGGCGACATCAACGGCGTCGGCCTGGATTACAAAGAATTACCGCGCGACGTCAAAGCCGGCGATCTGCTGCTGCTCAATGACGGTTTGATCGTGCTCACGGTCGGCAAGGTGCAAGGCGAACAAGTCCACACCACGGTGAAGATGGGCGGCGAGTTGTCCAACAACAAAGGCATCAACAAACAAGGCGGCGGTCTAACCGCACCGGCGCTCACCGGCAAAGACATGGAAGACATTAAAACCGCCATGTCCTTCCAAGCCGACTATGTGGCTGTCAGCTTTCCGAAAAACGCTACCGACATGGAAATGGCGCGCCAGCTGTGCAACGTGGCCGCCGAACCGTTCAAACACAAACCGGGTTTGATCGCCAAGATAGAGCGGTTTGAAGCCATTCCTCACTTAGAGGAAATATTGCGCGCCTCCGACGGCATCATGGTCGCGCGCGGCGATCTGGCGGTGGAAGTCGGCAATGCCGCCGTACCGGCTTTGCAAAAACGCATGATCAAAATGGCGCGTGAAATGGACAAAGTTGCCATCACCGCCACACAAATGATGGAGAGCATGATCACCAACCCGGTGCCAACTCGCGCCGAGGTCAGCGACGTGGCCAACGCCGTGCTCGACGGCACCGACGCTGTCATGTTGAGCGCGGAAACCGCGGTCGGCAAATACCCGCTGGAAACCGTGCAACAAATGGTGCAAATTTGCCGCGCGGCAGAAGATGCCGGAGAGGTTGCGTTGGACGCGGATTTCACAGGCAAATCATTCACCTACATTGACCAAACCATTGCCATGGGCGCACTGTTCACAGCGCATCACCTCGGTGCCAAGGCCATCGTCGCCTTGACTGATTCAGGTTCAACACCTTTATGGATGAGCCGTCACCGCATTCACATTCCCATTTACGCTTTGACCGCGCGCGAAAATACGCAACGCCGCATGGCGCTGTACCGCAACGTGCACGCCTTGCTGGTGGAATCCAGCACCGACCGCGACACCGCGCTGAACCAAGCGGAGCAACACCTGAAGTCGCGTGGCATCGTCAACCAAGGCGACGTGTACGCCATCACCTGCGGCGAGCCTATGGGTTCACCCGGCGGCACCAACATGTTGAAAATTTGCAAAGTTGGCTGAACCCGACACCGTTTTTTTATTTGTCACTAGAAAGAAACCACCATGGCTTTAGTCTCAATGCGTGAACTGCTTGACCACGCGGCACAACACAACTACGGCATTCCCGCCTTCAACGTCAATAACCTCGAGCAAGTGCAGGCGGTCATGTCCGCGGCTGATGAGGTCGGCGCACCGGTGATATTGCAAGCCAGTGCGGGTGCGCGCAAATACGCGGGTGAATCGTTCATCAAACATTTGATTCAAGCCGCAGTCGAAGAATACCCGCATGTACCCTTGGTCATGCACCAAGACCACGGCCAAAGCCCGATGGTGTGTCGCGGCGCGATTGACCTGGGCTTCACCTCGGTGATGATGGACGGCAGCTTGGAAGGCGACGGCAAAACCATTGCCAGCTATGACTACAACGTCAGCGTGACCAGCGAAGTGGTGAAGATGGCGCACAACCTCGGCATCACCGTGGAGGGCGAACTTGGTTGTCTGGGCTCGTTGGAAACCATGAAAGGCGACAAGGAAGACGGCCACGGCACGGACGCCACCATGACCCGCGAACAGTTGCTGACCGACCCCGAACAAGCCGCTGATTTTGTCCAGCGCACACAGGTGGATGCCTTGGCTATCGCCATCGGCACCAGCCACGGCGCTTACAAATTCACCCGCAAACCCACCGGCGACATTCTGGCGATTGACCGGATCCAAGCCATCAACAAACGCATTCCCAACACGCATTTGGTGATGCACGGCTCCTCCAGCGTGCCGCAGGACTTGCTGGCCAAGATCCGCCAGTTCGGCGGCGACATGAAAGAAACCTACGGCGTACCGGTGGAAGAAATTCAAAAAGCGATTCAATTCGGCGTGCGCAAAATCAATATCGATACCGATATCCGTTTGGCCATGACCGCCGCCGTGCGCCAGTTTTTGTTTGAGAACCCGGACAAATTCGACGCGCGCGAATGGCTTAAGCCCGCACGCGAAGCGGCCAAACAAATTTGCAAACAACGCTACCTGGAATTCGGCTGCGAAGGCCAAGCCGCCAAAATCAAAAACACCCCCTTGCAAATGATGGCCGCTAAATACCAGCAAGGCATGCTCGAGCAGGTGGTGAATTGAGTCTGGCGCTGCACACCCACACGCTGGGCTCACTGCCTTTGCTGGCACGCGGCAAGGTGCGGGACAACTATGCCGTGGGAGACGACCGCATTCTGATGGTGGCTTCCGACCGTATCAGCGCTTTTGATGTGGTGATGAACGAGCCCATCCCCGGCAAAGGCGCATTGCTGACGCAAATGGCCTTGTTTTGGTTTAACAAACTGCACCACATTTGCCCGAATCACCTGACCGGCGATGCGCCCGAATCTGTGGTGTCCGATGCCGAGCGTCCCTATGTGGCGCAACGCTCCATGCTGGTGCGACGCTTGCAACCGATTCCCGTCGAAGCCGTGGTGCGCGGCTACCTGGCCGGCAGCGGTTGGAAAGAGTACCAACAATCGCAATCGGTCTGCGGCGTGCCCTTGCCCGCCGGTTTGCACAATGCCTCGCGTTTGCCCGAGCCTATCTTCACACCGGCGGCCAAAGCTGCCGCTGGCGAGCACGACGAAAACATCAGTTTCGATCAAACGGTGGACATGATCGGCGCGGATCTGGCCGAGCGCATTCGCAACATCAGCATTGCGCTGTACGAAACCGCGTATGACATCGCCGCCGCCAAAGGCATTGTGATTGCCGACACCAAGTTCGAATTCGGCCTCAGTCCCGAAGGTACTTTGGTGCTGATGGACGAGGTGTTGACGCCGGACTCCTCGCGCTATTGGCCAGCCGACGCTTACCGGGAAGGCGCGAACCCGCCCAGCTTTGACAAACAGTATTTGCGTGACTGGCTGGAAACCGCGCAAGTCGATGGCGCCCCCTGGAACAAAAGCGCACCGGCCCCTGGCCTGCCGCAAGAAGTGATATCGCTGACCTCCGACAAATACCAGGAAGCCTGGGCGCGCTTGCAAACCGACTGAGGTCGCCAGACCTGTTTTATGGGTTATTCCAGATGCTTTATCGCTTGATCTAACTTATCGCGATTCACCGGCTTGCTCACATAGCCGTCTGCGCCCAGAGCCATGAAACGCTCATGATCGCCGTCCATGGCCTGGCCGGTGAGCATCAACACCGGCAGGTGCGCGCAGGTGTGTTTTTCTGTCAGGCGCAGGGCTTTAAGTACGGCCAAGCCATCCATGCCGGGCATCATCACATCGAGCAGCAACACATCCACCCGCTGCTGCGCCAAAGTTTGCAAAGCCTGGCTGCCGTCGGCGGCCAACAGCACGCGGTGGCCGAATTGCTCTAGCAACGTGCGCGTCACCGTCTGGTTCACCGGGTTGTCTTCGGCCAGCAATACCGTCAAGCCGACCGTAGGAAGATCGCGCACTTGGCCTGAGAAGCGACTCAGTTCAGCGCCATGCTCAGTTTGCGTCTGTAGCGCGACACCAGCTCGGCCTGCGGGTCGTCCAGCGCCGCCGCCTTGCCGGTCAACTCAATGCCGCCTGCGCTTTTGCCGGGGACGGGTTGATCGCCCTTGGGCTTGACCGGGGTCAGCAGTTCCAGCACCGCGACTATGTTTTTACGCGCCGCGCCTTCGTTCCAGGTTTTGTCGCGCATGACGATTTCCAGCAACTCGTCCATGGCCGCCGTCCATTCGGCTGCCGCCATCAGCAAACGTGCCTTGGCAAGCCGGGTGTCAAAGTCGCGCTTGTTTTTTTCTATCAAGGCATCGAACTGCGCCACTTGCCACTGGGCACGTTCGTCGGTCTCGGAAAAATGCAAGGCCTCGCCCCAATGTTTCAAGGCTTCAAAACGCAATTGCAAGGGGATTTGCGCCAGCGCCGGAGCCAGCGCAGACTGCGCTTTCTCGAGTTCGCCTATGGCCATCAACAGCTTCACGTATTCAAAGCGGGCTTCGTCATTTGCCGGATTAACGGCCAGCGCCTCTTGCAACTTGGCAAGCGCCGCGTCTGCATTGCCCTCGGCCAGCAGTTCTTCGGCGGCATTCAGATCTTCTTCGGCCAGCAACTCATCCTTGCCTGGCAAATGCTTGTCCAGAAACTCGCGCAACTTGCCTTCAGGCAAAGCGCCCATGAAACCGTCGACTGGCTTGCCGTCCATCATCAGCACGCAAGTCGGTATGCTGCGTATACCGAATGCCTGAGAAAGCTGCTGCTCGTCGTCGGAGTTGATCTTCACCAGCTTGAAACGCCCGGCGTAGTCAAGCTCCAGTTTTTCCAGCACCGGGCCCAGCGATTTGCAAGGCCCACACCACGGCGCCCAGAAGTCCAGCAGCACCGGGATTTGGGAAGAGGCCGCAATAACTTCTGCTTCAAAATTCTCTACAGTCACATCAATCATGGGTGTCAGGTCCACAGGAATAAAATCAGTCAATCAGTATCGCCGGATGTACTTGTCCGGCACTTCGTTCAACCATAAGCTTACCCGCAGTTCAACTGCCACACATCATGGCCTCTATTTTTGTCGGTGTTGTCATGGGCTCCAGCTCTGACTGGGACACCATGCAGCATGCCACCCAACTGTTACAGGACTTTGGCATAGCGCATGAAACGCAAGTGCTATCGGCGCACCGCATGCCGGACGACATGTTCCGCTATGCCGAATCAGCGCTGTCGCGCGGGCTGCACGCCATCATTGCCGGTGCGGGCGGCGCCGCCCATTTGCCCGGCATGCTGGCTGCCAAAACCACGGTGCCGGTGCTTGGTGTTCCGGTGGCCGGCAAACATTTGCAAGGCGTGGATTCGCTGCACAGCATGGTGCAAATGCCCAAGGGCATACCGGTGGCCACTTTTGCCATCGGGGCCGCCGGGGCGGCGAATGCCGCGCTCTTTGCTGTCGCCATGCTGGCCTTGCACAACCCGGCTTTGCAGCAAGCCTTGCGGGATTTCCGCCAACGCCAAAGCGATGCCGCGCGTCAGATGACGCTGCCGCCTGCCGCATGAGCGGTTTGCCTTTGAAGCCGGGCGCCACGCTGGGCGTGCTGGGCGGCGGGCAACTCGGGCGCATGTGGTCGCATGCCGCTCAAAGCCTGGGCTACCGCACCGCGGTGCTAGACCCGGACGCTGCCAGCCCGGCCGGCTTGGTCAGCCATGCGCACATACAAACCAACTACCTGGACCCGCAAGGGCTGGCGCAAATGGCCGCCCTGTGCCAGGCCGTCACCACCGAGTTTGAAAACGTCCCGGCCGAGGCGCTGGCGCATTTTCAACAACACATGCCGGTCGCTCCCGGGCCGTCAGCCGTGCGGGTGGCGCAAGACCGGGCGCTAGAGAAAGCGCATTTCGTGCGGTGCGGCGTGCCGGTGGCGCCGCACCGGGTGATTCATGACGCGTCTGAACTCGCGCAAGTGCAAGACGATTTGCTGCCCGGTATTTTGAAAACCACACGGCTGGGCTACGACGGCAAAGGGCAGGCGCGGGTGAATAACCGTGCGGAGCTGGCCGCCGCGTTTGCGCAATTGCAAAACGCCGACCCCTCCGTGGTTTGCATACTGGAAAAACGCCTGCCGCTGGCCGCCGAATGCTCGGTGGTGCTGGCGCGCGGCGCAAACGGTCACACCGTGCATTTGCCCCTGCAAAACAATTTGCACCGGGGCGGCATTTTGGCGGTCACCGAAGTGTTTGACGCTGCTCTGCCTGCGGCAACTGAATCCTTGGCCATCCAATCGGCTTACGACATTGCCCGCCAGCTCGACTACACAGGCGTGTTGTGCGTGGAATTTTTTCTACTGCAAGACGGCCCTGAACGCGATGCGCTAGGCCCCTTGGTGGTGAATGAGATCGCGCCGCGCCCGCACAACAGCGGGCACCACAGCATCAACAGCTGCGATGTGTCGCAGTTCGAGTTGCAAGTGCGCGGCATGGCCGGCCTGCCCTTAGCCATGCCGCGTTTGCACAGCCCCTGCGTGATGCTGAATCTGCTCGGCGACCTGTGGCTGCCACATGGCGACACGCCACTTGAACCCGACTGGGCGGCGGTGCTGGCCTTGCCGGGCGCACATTTGCATTTGTACGGCAAGACCGAGGCGCGTCACGGCCGCAAAATGGGTCATCTGACGCTGACGGCATCTGCTATTGCCGAGGCCAGGCAAACCGCTTTGAAGGCGGCCGGTATCCTCGGCATTGCCCCTTGGTAAAGCCGCCTGCCGTGAAACAAAGACATACTTTTTTCTGCGCGCATCATTATGAGTAGCCCGCGTTTTTTAAGCGGTTCAGCGCCGGACATTGCCCTGGCGGTAGACATACTGGCGCGCGGTGAACTGCTTGGACTGCCGACCGAAACCGTATACGGCCTGGCCGCCGATGCGCTCAACCCTCAAGCGGTGGCGGCCATCTTCAAAGCCAAAGGCAGACCCGCCAACCATCCCTTGATCGTGCACCTGGCGTCCAGTGCGCAAGTGCCGTTGTTCGCCAGCGATGTACCGGTTTTTGCACAAGCCTTAATGGATGCGTTCTGGCCCGGCCCTTTGACCTTGATACTGCCGCGACGCGCCGGTGTCGCCGATGCCGCGGCCGGCGGTCACGCCACGATTGCACTGCGCTGCCCTTCGCATCCGCTGGCGCAACAGGTGTTGCAACAAGCGCTGATGGCGGGTGTGCAAGGCGTGGCCGCGCCCAGCGCCAACCTGTTCGGGCGCGTCAGTCCGACGACCGCACAACATGTGCGTGAAGCTTTTGCGGATTTGACGGTGATGGACGGCGGCGACTGCGAGATCGGTATTGAATCGACCATCGTCGATGTCAGCCGTGGCACACCGGTGTTGCTGCGCCCGGGCATGCTGACGCCGGCACAACTGAGCACTGTTTGCGGCACAGCGGTACTGACTCACGCCACTGCCCGGGCAACGGAGGCTGTCTCCCCTGCCGCACCCGGCATGCTGGAGTCGCATTACGCGCCGCGTGCCCGGGTCAGGCTGATGAGCGCCACCGCCTTGGCAGACCGCTTAAAGAACGCCGTGCCTCAGGCCACGGCTATGTGGCTGCGCACGCCGCAGTCCTTGCCGCCCGGCTTGCAATGGCGGCTGATGCCGGATGACGCTGCCGCTTGTGCCCACGAATTGTTTGCCCGCTTGCGTGAACTCGACGCTGCCGGGGTGGACGAAATATGGATCGAAGCCCCGCCCGAAGAAGCCGTCTGGGATGGCGTGCGCGACCGGCTGCTGCGCGCCAGTGCTTGAATATTTTTCATACACCTGGCGCATGCTGCTTGACTGTCAGAACCGCTAGCGCTTGTCCGGTGCCAGACACACTTTGTCGGCCAGCTTGTCTTCCAAGGTGTCTGCTTCAATCGGCTGCCATTTCGAAAACGGCGCGTCTTTGATCCGGTCCGGCCACCAGTTCGACGCCGTTGTCTGTATCTTAATCACCTCATTGTTTTGCACCTGGGTGCGCATCAACCACATCATTTGTCTGTCGCGACAATTCAGATTGACTTGCAGTTTTTCATACAGATACGGGCTGTTGGCTGAGCGTTTTTGCATCCAGAAAGTGCGGAACAAATCGTGTTTGACCATACCGGCCATGTCGATGCCGTAATGCACGCCTTGCGGTGTCAGCTCTATGGTTTCCCACACCGTCGCCGGATCCACGGTATAGACCGCCTTGTACTGTTTGACGACTGAATGACAGCCGCTCAACAGCAACAGCATAGAAATCCAAAGTCCTATGGTTTTCATTCGCTCACCCCTTGTTGGCAGGACAACTTAATAATTGATAAATACATTAATATTGTTTAATATATTTTTATATTTGTCAAATAATAATACTTTCAGGGCGATTTTTTTGCGGCAGTCCAGTCAATCAAGGCATCCATCACCGGTCTGGCCTGGTTGGCGTTGGCGTGGTTGACCATGGCGACCAGCACATAGCGCTGGCCGTTGGCCGCATCCACATAACCGGCAATCCCCATGACATCGCGCAGGCTGCCGGTTTTCAAATGCGCGGGCGCGCTGCTTTTGCTGCGCTTCATGGTGCCGTCCACGCCGGTGACCGGCAGCGAAGCCATCAATTCGGGCATGAAGGGCTGGGCCCAGGCCCATTGCAACAAAGCGGCCAGCGACTCTGCGCTGAGGCGGGCTTCGCGACTCAGGCCAGAGCCTTTGTCCAGGTGCGGCGCTTCAACGCCGGACAGGCGCTCGCGCCACCAGGCCTGCACCACCTCGACCGCCAGCGGGGCGCTGCCGCTGCCGCGTTTTTGCACGGCCAGCGTCAAAAACAATTGCTCGGCCATGACGTTATTGCTGAATTTATTGATGTCGCGCACTACCTCGGCCAGCGTCGGCGACTCATGAAAAAAGACAGGCTCGAGCCCTGCCGCCGGTGTGGCTTCCCGAACTGTGCCGCTTAACTGGCCGCCAAGTTGCAACCACATGCCGTGCAACGCCCGCGCAGCGAAGCGCTCGGGTTCGACGTAAGCGACAGGCCAGGTTTTTTCGCCACAAGCCAAGGGATAGCTGCCGCTGAACACCATGTTCAACGGGTTGTGAAAATCCGCTTTCAAGCCGCCCCGGTAATCGCTGCACTCTCCTGAAGACAAAGGCACGCTGTCTTGCAGTTTGACGCCTGCCAGCGGCGGCTCGGCATGCACTCTGGCGATTTTGTTGGCCTGGTCCGGTACGAATTGCAAGAGCAGCGATTTGTAATTGATCAATAAGCCGTCGGGCGCGGCGTTGTAGGGCCGCAGCGGCTCGCCGTCAAAACCGCCCGGGTCTTGCGGCGGGACGCTGAACACGCTGCGGTCAAGCAGGATATCGCCCTGAATACTGCTTATACCAAGGCCTTGCACTCGGCGCAGCAGCAGCCACAGTTGCTCCACACCGAAACGCGGGTCACCGCTGCCTTGCAGGTAAAGATTTCCTTGCAACACACCATCTCGCACTTGACCGTCCAGGTACACGGGGGTGCGCCAGGTAAAGGCTGTACCGAGCATATCCAGCGCTGCACTGGTGGTAACCAGCTTCATGAGCGAGGCCGGGTTGCGCTGCACGCCGGCCTGGTGTTGCAAACGCGGGTTGCCCGCTTGCACCGGCAAAACCACCACGCTCAACGCGTCCGGCGGCAAGCGCGCAGCTTTCAAGGCCTCCTGCACAGAGGCGGGCAAAACAGCAGCAGTTTCTGCCCGTGCTTGCACGCACACTGCCAGCAGCACGGCAGTCAAGACCCAGGGTTTGCAAAACAGGCTTGTCATACCGGCATTATCAAACCTGCACGGATAATCCCGGGATGCAATCTTTCATGAAACAGCTGCTCAGTGGCTCGTCGCGCCACACCGGCTGGCTGGCGGCTGTGGTCACGGTGTCGATCTGGTCGGCCTTTATCGTCATAGCCCGCGCTTCGGCCAGGCATGAACTGCTGCCGCTGGATATCACCTTGGCGCGCATCATGGGCGCCAGCTTTATTCTGCTGCCCTGGTGCTGGTGGTCTGTGCAGCGCCAGCGCAGCACGGGGGCAGTGACGGGTTCATTCGGCGGTTTTTCCCCGCTGTCCTGGCGCATCACCGTTCTCACCGGCACCTTCGGCGGTTTCGCTTACGCGGTGTTGGCCTACAGCGCTTTCTTTTTTGCACCGGCGGCACACGGCTCGGTGCTGTTGCCGGGCAGCCTGCCTTTGTGGACCAGCTTGCTGGCGGTTTTCATACTCGGCGAACGGCTGCACGGTTACCGGCTGCTGGGCCTGGCCATGATCCTCGGTGGCGATTTGCTGGTTGGCGGCAGCAGCCTGCTGTATGCGTTTGAAGGCGGCACGATGTGGATAGGCGATGTGATGTTCATCGTCGCCAGTATGTGCTGGTCCGCCTACAGCGTCATCAGCCGCCGCTACCAGTTGCAAGCCGTGCAAGCCACCATGGCCATCACCTGCTTTGCTTTTTTCAGCTTTGTGCCGCTTTATTTGGTGCTGTGCGTCAGCGGTGTATTGAATACGCATTTGCTCAGCGCCCCCTGGAGCGAAATCCTGTGGCACGCCTTGTTTCAAGGCGTCGGCTCGGTGGTGGTGTCGGGCATCAGCTTTACATTGATGATCCGCGCTTACGGGCCGGTGCGCTCCACCATGATCACCGCGCTGGTACCCGGACTGTCGGCGTTGGGCGCGATGTTACTGCTCGGTGAACCGCTGAGCTGGCAGGTGATGCTGGGCTTGTCATTGGTCACGCTAGGGATCGTCTTTGGCGTGCAGTCATCACGCTCTGCAACGGCGAAAGCTGCGGCATGAACTTGCTGGCCATAGACACCGGCACGGAGCGCATGTCGCTGGCGGTGTGTCGCGGCGCTCAGGTGCTCATGCATGAGGGGGTTGCCGGGGCACAAGCATCGACGCAGCTGATACCGGCCATTTTGAGCTTGCTGTCACGGGCAGAGCTTCGCTTGCCCGAGTTGCAGGCGATTGCCTTCGGACGCGGCCCGGGTGCTTTCACCGGCTTGCGCACCGCGTGTTCTGTCGCCCAAGGGCTGGCATTGGGCGCGCATTTGCCCTTGTTGCCGATTGACAGCCTGCTGTGCCTGGCAGAAACAGCACTGGCGCAATCGCCCCGGGTATTGGCCCTGCTGGATGCGCGCATGGGTCAGGTGTATGCCGCTGCCTATGAGTGGAAAAACAAGGGCTGGCTCACTTGTTTGGAGCCTCAATTGACACAAGCTAAAGAGCTCATACTGCCGCCGCACTGGGACGTACTGGGCTTTGCGCTGGCGGGTAATGCCTTGGCGGCGCACAGCGCGGGTTTGCAACACCTGCTGAGTTCAGGCGCTCAAGCCATCGAGGTCTGGCCGCAGGCAGACACCATGCTTAAGCTGGCGGCGCGCGCCTGGGAGCGTGGAGAAGCCATGAATGCGGCCTCGGCACTGCCTTTGTATCTGCGGGATGATGTGGCGCGCACCACGGCGCAGCGCTTGAGCGACAAACTGTCTGCCGCATGAATCTCAATCCGTTCAAAAAAGTCGGCCCTGCCCGCATGGAGTACGCAGCAGCCGAACTACCGGTTCCTCAAGCCGTAGACCAGGCGCTACTGCCCGCTTTATTGCTGGTAGAGCAAAGCGCTTATTCACACCCCTGGACGCAAAATAATTTCGCAGACGCCATGGTGTCGGGCTACCACCTGCCGGTCTGGCTGATGCAACAGGAAGTCTGGTGTTACCTGGTGGCCATGCGCGGGGCAGATGAGGTGCACTTGCTGAATTTCACCGTCGCACCGGCGCAGCAACGCCGCGGCCTAGCTCGCCACATGATGCAGTATTTGCTGGACTGGAGCCGCGCGCAAGGCGTGCACGCCATCTGGCTGGAGGTGCGCGTCAGCAACCGGCGCGCCATCGATATTTACCAGGCCTGCGGTTTTGTGCACGACGGTGTGCGGCCCGGTTATTACCCGGCCCATAACGGTATACGCGAGGACGCCGTGGTCATGTCTTTGTCCTGGTGAGCAGACAGTGGTAACTTAAGCGCATGTTTATGTCGCTGGATACACGTCAACGCGCCATGCTCGCTGAAATCGGCGTGCGGGTCTGGCTGCCTGCGCCAGGCGCTGCTGCTGAAGCTGTAAGCATGCCAGCAACGGCGCTTTCAGGCAGCGTCAACACCGAGCCACCGGTGGCTCGCACGCTCACGCCAGCCCCAAGGCCTGCCGCCCTCGACAAGTCTGTGAAAGCAGCGCCTAAGCCGGGCACAGCCACTGCGCCGGAGACAGACTTCCCGCCGCTGCCCGCCGGTCTGGCTCAAATGGACTGGGCTGGTCTGCAACAAGCTGCCGCAGACTGTCGCGCCTGCGCTTTGTGCGAACACCGCAACCACAGCGTGTTTGCCGACGGCGCACCTGCCGCTGATGGGCAAGAGATTGATTGGTTGATCGTCGGCGACGCCCCCGCAGATGCCGAGGACGCCAGCGGCAAGCCGTTTGCCGGACCCGAAGGCTTCTTGCTTGACGCCATGTTGCAAGCCATGGGCCTGGCGCGCCCGGGCGCTTCTGAAAGCAAACACAGCGTGGTGCTGGTGAATGCCTTGAAATGCCGCGGCCCGGCGCAGCGCAAGCCCTTGCCCGGTGAAATTGACGCCTGTCAGCATTACCTGGCGCGACAAATTGCTTTGCTGCGCCCGCGCATGATTTTGGCGCTAGGCCGGCTTGCGGCGCAGGCTGTGCTGCACGATCAGCTCAGCGACGGCCAGGCCGCCGAGTTGCCGCTGGGCAAATTGCGCGGCCAGGTCTACCAGGCCCACGGCTGTCCGGTGGTGGTGACATACCACCCGGCGTATTTGCTGCGCTCACCGGCCGACAAGGCGCGCGCCTGGAGCGATCTGTGTCTGGCCATGAGCAGCTTGAATGAGTCCGGCAGTCTTAATAAAGACGGCAAAGCCTGAGCTTGCGCGGTTCGGCAACTTAACAGCCCCCTGAAGACTGCAAGCACTGCCTACAATCCGGCGCATGATCTTTCTAGACAAACTGCAACAAGCCACAGCCTTGAACCAATCTATGCTGTGCGTCGGCCTGGATCCCGAGCCCGCGCGTTTTCCGCAAGGCATGACCGGTCAAGCCGCACATATTTTTGATTTTTGTGCCGCCATGGTTGACGCCACGCATGAACTAGTCTGCGCCTTCAAACCGCAAATCGCTTACTTTGCCGCGCACCGCGCCGAAGCGCAACTCGAACAACTGATCGCGCACATACGCCGTGTCGCGCCTGCGGTGCCGGTGATTTTGGACGCCAAGCGCGGCGACATAGGCAGTACCGCCGAGCAATACGCCATCGAGGCGTTCGAGCGCTACGGAGCCGACGCCGTCACCTTGTCGCCTTTCATGGGCTTTGATTCGTTAGAACCGTATGTGAAACGCCATGGCAAAGGTGCTTTTTTGCTGTGCCGCACCTCCAACCCCGGCGGCGACGATTTGCAAACCCAAAGGCTGGCGTCTGTCGAAGGCACGCCTATGTTGTACGAACACTTGGCGCGGCTGGCACAAGGGCCTTGGAACCTGAACGGCCAACTCGGCCTGGTGGTGGGCGCCACTTACCCGGCAGAAATTGCACGTGTGCGCGAGATCGCGCCTTCTTTGCCCTTGCTGATACCCGGCATAGGCGCACAAGGCGGCGACGCCCGGGCCACGGTACACGCCGGCCTGCGCACCGGATCAAACGGCGAAAGCGGCCCCATCATTGTCAATTCATCGCGCGCCATTTTGTACGCGTCGTCGGGTGCTGACTATGTGACCGCGGCACGCCTCAGTGCGAGATCAAGCCGTGACGTGCTGAATGCCGCCAGAACAGACACTCCATAAAAAGAATATTTGTTCATTAAACAGATTTTTACTAATTGTTTTTTTAATCACTATTTTCAGAAAAAAGTAAATTATATCAATGGGTAAATGCACAATACCTGAATCTGAGCTATGTTCAGGTATTATAAAAATAATGTGCCATGACCTCGAACCGTACCCAATTCTTCGCCTTTCTTGAAACTGTTAACAATATTGAAAATGAGCACCGCCATAAGCTGCCTGACATTGATGCTCAGGTACTGCTGATGCGTGTGGCCATGGCGCACGACAAAAAGCAACCCTTGAATGTGACCCAGGCGATGAACCTGAAAAGCATAGGTTCGCCTGCCATGTTGCACCGCAAAATTAATGACTTGCTCAAACTGAACATGGTTGAGCTGGTGTTTGAAGGCAGTAACCGCCGCACCAAATACCTGTTGCCGACCCAACAAGCCTTAGATATCCTGGATCAGATGGCAAATGCTGCGGCCAAGGCCTATCAGCAAGCCAACGTCTGAATCAGCCCGGCAGCAAGCGTTTTAAATAGCGACCAGTCACACTGTCGGGGTTGAGCGAAATTTGCTCGGGCGTGCCGGTGGCCACCACTTGTCCGCCGCCACTGCCGCCCAGCGGCCCCATGTCAATCACCCAATCAGCGGTTTTGATCACATCTAAATTGTGTTCAATCACCACCATGGTGTTGCCTGCATCCACCAACTGGCGCAAGACCTTGAGCAGCAAATCGATATCGGCGAAATGCAAACCTGTGGTCGGTTCATCCAGTATGTAGAGCGTTCTGCCGGTGTCGCGCTTGCTGAGTTCCAGCGCCAATTTGACGCGTTGCGCCTCACCGCCCGACAAAGTGGTGGCCGCCTGTCCTAAGCGTATGTAACCCAAGCCCACTTCCATCAAGGTGTTGAGCTTGCGCGCCAAGTTCGGCACCGCTTTGAAAAACGCCAACGCGTCTTCCACCGTCATGTGCAAAATCTGCGCGATGTTTTTGCCTTTGTATTGCACGTCCAGGGTTTCGCGGTTGTAACGCTGGCCCAGACACACATCGCAAGGCACGTACACGTCGGGCAGAAAATGCATTTCTACTTTGACCATGCCGTCGCCCTGGCAAGCACTGCAACGCCCGCCGTCCACATTGAATGAAAACCGACCGGGCCCGTAGCCGCGCTCGCGGGCCATCGGCACCTCGGCCATCAACTCGCGCAGCGGTGTGAACAAGCCGGTGTAAGTGGCCGGGTTGGAACGCGGTGTGCGGCCTATCGGCGACTGATCGACGTTGATGACTTTGTCAAAGTTGTAAAGACCGAGGATGTCGTCATGCGCCGCCGGTTCTTCGTGCGCGCGGTGTATTTGCCGCGCGACCGCCGCGTACAACGTGTCATTCACCAACGTGGATTTGCCCGAACCGGAAACACCGGTCACGCAGGTGAACAAACCGACCGGAAACTCCACCGTCACGTTTTGCAGGTTGTGGCCGCGCGCACCGACCACGGTCAGCGCTTGCTTGGCCACTGTGCGGTTGGCCGGCATGACCGGGCTGCCGAACACATTGTTGGCCACTGGTTGTGCGGCTTGAACGGTGGTTTGTTGCAACAACCAGTCGCGGCGTTTGTCAGGCACGGCAATAGCCAAAGCGCCGCTCATGTAACGCCCGGTCAAGGACTCAGGGTTGGCTTCAATTTCTGCCGGTGTGCCTTGCGCCATCACGCGCCCGCCGTGCACGCCTGCGCCCGGGCCCATGTCTATGCAATGGTCGGCGGCGCGGATCATGTCTTCGTCATGCTCGACCACCAACACGCTGTTGCCGATGTCGCGCAAATGTTTCAAGGTGTCGATCAAACGGTCGTTGTCGCGTTGATGCAAACCAATGCTCGGTTCGTCCAGCACATACATCACACCGGTCAAGCCCGAGCCGATTTGTGAGGCCAAACGTATGCGCTGCGCTTCACCGCCTGACAAGGTGTCGGCGCTGCGCGATAAGCTGAGGTAGGTCAAACCCACATCGTTCAAAAACTTCAAACGGTTGGCGATTTCTTTCACCACTTTGTCGGCGATATCAGCTTTGTTGCCTTCCAGCTTGAGGTTTTGAAAGTAGGTCTGGCATTCGGACAAGGTGGTGTGGCTGACATCGTGCAGCGTGCGCGCCGATGCACCTGTGCCCAAGCGCACATGCCGCGCTTCGGTGCGCAAGCGTGTGCCCTCGCAGGCCACACACGCGCGGTGACCGCGGTAACGCGCCAGTTCTTCGCGCACCAGCGACGAATCGGTGTCGCGAAAGCGCCGGCTCATGTTGTTGACTATGCCTTCGAACGGATGCATCTTGCTGGTTTTGCGACCGGCCTTGGCGCCCGACTCCAGCACATAACTGAATTTGATCTCTTCCTCGCCCGAACCGAACAACAGCACTTGCCTGACGTTGTCCGGCAAATTTTCAAACGGCGTTTCCAGATCAAAGCCGTAATGCTTGGCCAGACTCTCGAGCATGGCGAAGTAATACGCGTTGCGTTTGTCCCAGCCTTTGATAGCGCCGCTGGCCAGGCTGATGTCAGGAAACGCGACGATGCGCGCAGGATCGAAAAAACTTTGTTCGCCCAAGCCTTCGCAGTCCGGGCAGGCGCCCAGCGGCGAATTGAAAGAAAACAAACGCGGCTCGAGTTCGCCAATGGCAAAGCTGCAATGCGGGCAGGCAAATTTAGCGTTGAACGCATGCTCTGTGCCGGTGTCCAAATCCAACACCAAGGCGCGACCGTCGGCCAGACGCAAGGCGGTTTCCATGCTCTCGGCGATGCGCTGCAACATGTCGGGGCGTACTTTGAGCCGGTCTATCACCACATCGATATCGTGTTTTTCGTTTTTCACCAGCGTAGGCAAATCGGCCAGCTCCACCACTTTGCCGTCCACCCGAAAGCGCACAAACCCTTGGGCTTGCATTTGCATGAACACTTCGGTGAATTCGCCTTTGCGCTCGCGCGCCACCGGCGCCATCAACAAAATGCGGGTCTCTTCGGCCAAGGCCAGTACCGCGTCCACCATTTGCGACACGCTTGAGGCTTGCAAAGGCACGCCGTGCTCGGGGCAATGCGGCGTGCCCGCGCGTGCAAACAGCAAGCGCAAGTAATCGTGAATTTCTGTGACGGTGCCCACCGTCGAGCGAGGGTTATGGCTGGTGGCTTTTTGCTCGATGGCAATCGCCGGTGACAGGCCTTCGATCAAATCCACATCCGGCTTGTCCATGCGCTGCAAAAACTGGCGCGCATAGGCTGAGAGGCTTTCCACATACCGCCGCTGACCTTCGGCATACAAAGTGTCAAACGCCAAACTGGATTTGCCCGAGCCGGACAAGCCAGTGATCACCACCAACTGGTTGCGCGGAATATCCAGATCGATATTTTTCAGGTTGTGGGTGCGGGCACCGCGTATGCTGATTTGGCCGAACGTACCGCGTCCATTGATGTGGTTAAGCAGGTAGTTGGCGTCTGAGGGTGAATTCACGTGTGTGGTTTTATGCCGGGCAGCCTGCCATCATAGTGAATCCCCATGGCATTGACGCAGGTGCCGCTCATGCGCTTTGGCTTACTCTGTCTGAAACGCAAGCCGCTGGCGACGCCTTGTCAGTCTTTAGGATTGATAATGCCAGCATGAGTTCTGCGCTTACCGACCGCTGGCTGCCACGCCTGACCTCGCCGCTGGTGGTGGTGCTGTGCATTGCCTTGCTGTCCAGCACGGCGCTGACCAATATCTGCATGCTTTTGCTGGTTTTGTTGTCATTTTGGGCATGGTCGCGTTATCAGTGGCCGGACGGTGAATGGGCTCTGGCCAAACCCTTGTTTATTCTCATAGCCTTGTTTTGCTTGTGGGACCTGGGTGCGAATCTGCTGGGCGGCAATAGCCTCATAGACTCGCTGCAAGCCTTGCGGCGTGTGCGCAAGTTCTTTTTTGTGCTGCTGCTGTGGCCGCTGTTTGCCTCGCCCCGGGTGGCGCGTCATGCGCTGTTGTCGCTTGGCGCGACGGTTTGCCTGCTGGCAGCTGCCAATCTGGTGTGGACGCTGGTACTTCACCACCCGGGCATGATGACCTCTTTCATGCCGAACATGTACGGGCAAATTCTGGTCGGCATGGTTTTGCTGCTGGCCCATGGCGCGATTGAGGGTCGCTATCGGCCCTGGCTTTTGAGCGCCCTGGCCTTGCTGCTGGTGGCATCACTGTTTTGGGTTTCAAACCGCCGTACAGGCTATGTGCTGCTGGCTGTGGGTAGCCTATGTCTGTTTTTCTTGCTATGGCAGCGCCAGTCCGGTCGGCGTCAGTTGATTTTGCTGATCAGCGGAATCGTTCTTTTGTCCCTATTGTTACTGTTGGCCAGCTTATCGCCCAAGGTACAGGTGCGCGTTGCATTGATCTTCTCTGAGTACCAGCAATTTTTCCTGATGAGCCCGCAACAAAGAAGCCAGCTTGAAACTTCTGTGGGCTTGCGACTTCAGTACTATGTCTCCTCCTGGTCTATCGTGCAAGATCATTTCTGGACGGGCACGGGTTCGCTGAATTTCAAGCAACTGTTCTGGGAGGTCAACCGCGACATGGGCGCGACCAACCCCCAAGTATTTGCCCCCAATCCGCATAACGAATACCTGTACATGTGGACGACCAAAGGGTTGATAGGCTTGTTGCTCTACCTGGGCATCTTTGTGCAGGCTTGCCGCTTGGCGGCACGTCGGAGCGAAGCCTGGCAGCGCCACGGTCTGTGGATATTTGTCTGCCTGTTCCTCACCAGCATTCTTTTTAACTCCATGAGCATAGACATGGTTGAAGGCCATTTCATGATGCTGGTACTGCTGATCTTTCTGGCGCCCGCGCGCATCTGGTCTGCGGCTGACAACGTGAAGGACGACGCATCTTGCTGAGCATCATTGTTGCTGTGCATAACCAGTTGGCCATGAACCGTTTGTTCTGGCGGCATTTGTCTGCGAACACCGAAAACGAGTGGGAACTGATCGTTATTGACAACGGCAGCAGCGACGGCAGTGCCGAGTTTTTTACCGGCGTCGGCGCGAAGGTGATACGCAACGACGGCAATTACTCCTACCCGTATTGTCAGAATCGCGGCATTGAAGTCGCGCAAGGCGACTGCCTGGCTTTTTTAAACAACGATGTCATCGTCCCGCCCGGTTGGAATACGCAATTACAAGCGGCAATGCGCCACCACGGCATAGACGTGATGACTTCTTGCGGTATTGAACACGTGGAAACGGTCGCCGCCACCAAAGGGCTGCGTCGGCGCTGGCGCTGGATCAAAAACCTGGTGCTACTGATCTGTGGTCGCGGCGAGACGGCGCTGGCCTTGATGCATCAACTGATGTATCCGCGCTGGCGGCATTTTTTGCATCAACGTAGCCAAGCCTTTCATTTAAATGTAAAACAAGGTTTTGTCGGCAACACCGTCATGATGACGCGCCGCGCGCTGACTTTGGTCGGGGCCTGGGACGAGCGCATACAAGCGGCTGATTTCGATTTGTATATGCGCGTTCAGCAACGCCATGCCGAGCACGGTGACATACAACCGGTGCATATCGCCTTGGACGTGTTCGTGCACCATTACATACGATTGACCGAAGGCGTCAGTTACCCGCCGTTTGTTGACCGTGCCCGCCTGATCCACTTGGAAGACAAATGGAGCGAAGCGCAAAGATCGTCCTGGGCGCCGCCGACCTAAGCTTCACCCTCCGCCGGGCAGCCTGCCCCCGTCTGTTGTCACTACTTAAGAGCCATGACCTCCTCCCGCGCCCTCAGCCTGCAAGGCTTTGCCAGTTTGCTACTCGTTGCCTTGCTGATGGCTGGTAACCATATTTGCGCCAGACTGGCTTTCAACAGCGGGCTGGACGTGGCGACTGCCGTGGCGGTTCGCAGCGCCGCCACCGCCCTGGTCGTCGGCCTGCTGGTGTTGCGAATAGGCACGTCCTGGCAGCTCACACCAGGGCACAAACGCGGCTTGTTGCTGATTGGTTTAATGGTGGGCTTACAAAGCCAACTGCTGTACGGCGCAGTGTCGCGGCTGCCCGTGGCATTGGCGTTGCTGGCTTTCAACACCTACCCATTGTGGACGGCTTTGTGGAACCGCTTGCTTTACCGGCTGCCACCGGAACCTCAGGTATTGCTGGCCATGCCGGTCATACTGATAGGCTTGGCTTTGGCGCTGGATGTGGCGGGTGCGGCTTCGGGCCTTGGCATGCGCCAGCAATGGACAGTGATGGGCGCAGGCGTAGGCTTTGCTTTGGGCGCAGCAGCCAGTTTCGGCATGGTGCTGGTGTGGACGCAACACGAAACCTCGGGGCTGGACGGGCGGGTGCGCACCTTTTTCAGCCTGTTGCTGGCCGCCTCGGTGGCCACAGCGGTGATAGGCTGGCATGGCGGCCCGCAATGGCCGCAAACCAGTATCGGCTGGCTGGGTTTGCTGGGCTTGAGCTGTTTGTACGGCAGCGGTTTCACGCTTATGTTCACGGTGCTGCCTAAACTCGGTGTGGCCGGTAACAGCGCCATCATGAACGTGGAGCCGGTGTTTGCGCTGGCCCTGGGCTGGGCGGTGCTGGACCAGCAGATCGCTGCGGTTCAAATCGCCGGGGCTTTGCTGGTGGTGTCGGTGGTTATTTACCTAGGATTGAGAAAGCGGTCATGAATACATTGGGTTTGAGCATGGGGGACCGTTTGCTGGTAGGTTGGCGCATGTGCGTATCTACGGTCTTGAATTGGTATGCTCGCTGGCCGCTGAAATGGCAGTTGAGCAACCTGCGAGTCTGGCTGCAGGTGCGCTATGCCTTCACACCGGGAGACGAAGCACCTGTGTTACCGGCTTTGAACGAAGCTCAACAACAGCGCCTGACGCTTTATTGCAAACTGCAAGGCCCGCTCACCCTGCCGCCGGGTGCAGTGCTGGCGCACGAGGTCAGCATCATGCGACACAGTTATTACGTCGGCGATATGTTGCGCGGCCTTTATCCGCATTTTCTAAACCGGCGTTTTTTCCGCTTGTTCGGCGATGTGAACTGGGTGCCCGATGTGCCCAGCCTGGTGAAAAGCAGGCCTATCTGCGACAGCAACCAGAACGCGGTGCTGCTGCCGATGGACATGCGTCGGCATTTGCGTTTTCCGCGCGACCCGTATGACTTTCGCATGAAACGCGCCGGTATGGTCTGGCGCGGCGCCAGCTACCAGCCTCACCGTCAGCTTCTTTTGCAAGAAACCGGCAAGATGCCTTTTTGCGATACCGGCAATCCGTCACTGGCCCACGATGACCCGCACTACAAACCCAGGCTGACTATATTTGAGCAACTTGAATACAAATACATTTTGTCGATTGAAGGCAATGATGTGGCGACCAATCTCAAATGGATACTGAATTCGAATTCGCTGTGCATCATGCCCCGGCCGCGTTTTGAAACCTGGTTTCTGGAAGGCCGCTTACGGGCGGGTGTTCACTATGCCGAGCTGGCAGATGATTTCAGCAATTTGCAACAGCTGTTCGACCATTACGAACAACATCCTGAAGAAGCCCTGGCCATCATCCGCCAAGCCAATGCCTATACTCACCAATTCAAAAACACACAGGCTGAAGTGATGCTGAGTCAGCACGTGTGTCAAGCGTATTTTGCTGCGACGCAGCCGTCGCCATCGCTATGAATCACGACCTCGCCCATGACTGACAGCCTTTTTTCACGCAACTTGACCGAACACCTGGCCATGTGCCAGCACTTGGCGGCGCTTGACGCACACGTAGACCAGGCCATCAACGCCTGTGTCTACAGCCTGCGCGGCGGCGGCAAATTGATGCTGTGCGGCAACGGCGGCTCCGCCGCTGACAGCCAGCACCTGGCGGCCGAATTCACCGGCCGCTTCATCAAGGACAGGCCGCCGATTGCTGCTATCGCTTTATCGACCGACACGTCGGCGCTGACTTGCATCGCCAACGACTATTCTTTTGATGCGATTTTTGCCAGGCAAGTGCAAGCCATAGGCAAACCCGGCGACTGCTTGATCGCCATTTCCACCTCGGGTAATTCCGGCAATGTGCTGGCTGCTGTGGCCGCCGCCAAAGCCCTGGGCATCACTTGCATAGGCTTGCTCGGGCGCGACGGCGGCAAGCTCAAAGCCGAATGCGACATCGCCATCGTGGTGCCCAGCCAGGTGACGGCGCGGATTCAAGAAGCGCATATTCTGATCGGCCACAGCCTGTGCGGTGCGGTCGAACAACAACTCGGACTGGTGTCCGCGGACTGAGCACTGAGCACTGAGCATGTCTACACAACTTTCCTCTACTCAACTGCCCGATTTATCGCATGCGCGGCTGTTGATCGTCGGCGACCTGATGCTAGACAGCTATTGGCACGGTTCAACCGGTCGCATTTCACCTGAAGCACCGGTACCGGTGGTACATGTCAACAAAGAAGAGGTGCGGCTCGGCGGCGCTGGCAATGTGGCGGCCAACACAGCGGCGCTTGGCGTGCAAACCCACTTGATGGGTTTGGTCGGCGACGATGCGTCCGCCGCACAGATGCAGCAACTGCTGTCCGAGCGACACATACACGCGCATTTGCAAAAAGTGGCGGGTAGCAAAACCATCACCAAACTGCGCATTATTTCGCGCCAGCAGCAACTCATACGGCTGGACTTTGAGGACCATTTTCCAGAGTGGGACGCCGACGAGTTTCTTCAAACATACAAATCGCAACTGCCACTGGTGGACGCCGTCATTTTGTCGGACTATGCCAAAGGCGCCTTGCGCCGCGCCGCCCACATGGTGGCGCTGGCGCGAGACGCCGGTAAACCGGTGATCATCGACACCAAAGGCACGGATTTCGAACGCTACCGAGGTGCCACCGTGATCACGCCGAACATGGGTGAATTCGAAGCGGTGGTTGGCCATTGCGCCAGCGATGCCGATGTTGAAGCCAAGGGACAGCAATTGCGCGCCTCACTCGACCTGCAAGCCGTCTTGGTCACACGCAGCGAAAAAGGCATGAGTCTCATGGTGCGCGACCAACCGGCGGTGCATATTTCCACCCGGGCGCAGGAAGTGTTTGACGTGACGGGTGCAGGCGACACCGTGGTTGCCACCCTGGGCGCGGCGCTGGCCGCGGGTCTGAGCCTGCCTCAAGCCATGAACCTTTCAAATGCCGCCGCCGGTCTGGTGGTCGCCAAACTTGGTACCGCTACCGTCAGCTTTGAAGAGTTGCGCCAGGCACTTCAACCCGACGGTGGCGAGCATGCGGTCTACAGCGAAGACGCCATGTTCGAGCGCATTCAACAAGCCCGCGCCGCCGGCAAGCGCGTCATCATGACCAACGGTTGCTTTGACATCTTGCACCCTGGACATATTGATTACCTGGAAAAAGCCCGCGCTTTAGGCGATATGTTGTTTGTCGCGGTCAATGACGACGACTCGGTGCGCCGGCTTAAAGGCGACGGTCGGCCGGTTAATCCGTTGGCCACACGCTTGCGCATGTTGTCGGCGCTGGCCTGTGTCAACGGTGTGGTGGCTTTTGCCGAGGACACGCCCGAGCGGCTGTACTGCCGACTGCTGCCGCATGTGCTTGTCAAGGGGGGCGATTACGCTACAGACCAAGTGGCAGGCGGCGCTTGCGTGACTTCCGCGGGTGGCGAGGTGGTGATTCTGGATTTTCTCGCCGGGCATTCCACCACCAGCCTGATACAAAAAATTCAGCAAGCCTGACAGTGACCCTATGCATTTGATCATCAGCCGCACTGACGCCATCGGTGATGTCTGCCTGACCTTGCCAACGATTGGCTGGTTGAAGTCTATACACCCTCACTGGCGCATCACACTGCTGGTCAAAGCTTATGCGGCGCCGGTTGCCCATGCCTGCCATTGGATAGACCAAGTAGCTGTGTTGCCTGAGGAAATGAACACCGGCGAACTCAGCAACTGGCTGCATGACATGCATGCCGATCAAATCATTCATGTGTTTCCGAACCGCCGTATTGCTGAGTCTGCGAAACAAGCCGGAATACATAAACGCAGCGGCGTCTGGGGTCGCATCTACCACTGGTTCAGTTGCAACGATAAGGTTTGGTTAAGTCGGGCACGCAGCCATCACCATGAAGCCTATTTAAACTTATTGCTGCTGTCCAAGATTTTAAAGATTCCCTGCCCGGATGATGCCGAGATGCGTCAGAAGCTGGTTGACTGGTCAGGTATGCGTTTTGCTCCCACTCCACTGGCCAACACCTCCAAAGACATTATTCTTCACCTTTATTCTCGCGGTAATGGTCGCGAATGGCCGATAGAAAATTTTGCTGAGCTCGCGCATTTGATGGCCAGCGACGGCTGGCATCCTGTGGTGGGCGGCACAGCAGCAGATGCGGTGCAGTTTGCCGTTGAACAACATTTGTTCCCTGCGACTTGCAGCTCCGTGATGGGGCTGGACTCGCTGGACAACTACATGCAGCGCATAGCCGCTGCGGCCGGTCTGGTCGCCTCCAGCACCGGTCCACTGCATATCGCCTCCCTCTTAGGTAGACCGTCTATAGGGGTATACGCGCCCAAACCGCTGATCAACCAACAGCGCTGGGGCGCCATCGGCCCGGCCAGCGTCAATCTGCAATTGCCCGGGCCGTGTGACACCGTGTGCAGCAATCAGGACTGCGCTTGCTTAAGCGCCATTTCGGCGGTTGAAGTCTGGCAGTCGTTGCGGTTACAAATGACCGCCGTACCGCCTCATACCAGAACCTAAACAGCCCGCAGTGTTTGCACAGACAATAGGCACTCACAAGCGTTGGCAACCGGCGTGCGGTGTTCAGGCTTTACCCTACTGTTTGAACACCTTGTTTTTTGCCTCTGACACGTATTACTTCAGACAACAGGAATCACTCAAGCCATGATCATCATCACCGGCGGCGCCGGCCTCATCGGCAGCAATCTGATTGAGCAACTCAACCAGCGCGGGCACACCGATATTCTGGTGGTTGACCATTTGA
>Ga0192657_1075_pt1 | contig 68948 bp, 76 predicted proteins | sample LauGreFBDMM110DN_2_FD_133054 | JGI IMG/M metagenome (GOLD analysis project Ga0192657, IMG submission 133054) | reverse complement strand
AGACCTTGCACTTTGCCCGTACCCATGGTTTGTTGATGGGTTGATGTTTTCTGGCTATCGTAAAAAAACCGGCATATGCCGGTTTTTTTATACCTGAGCTTTATGCATTTTCTCAGGGCGTCAAAGCATTGGATATCGTCAACTGTAATTTCTCAGAACTGCCCGGTGTGACCGGGCCAACGCTGGCACCGAAGTCCCCAGCTTGCGGCATGGCGTTGCCCGTCTTTGAAATACGCGCACGCACCATCACCGACTTAACTTGCGAGAGTTTCATCTGCGGGTTCATAGCCAGGCTGTCGTCCAGCACAAAGTCGTAAGGCAATTTATCCACCGTGGTGCGGATGATGGCCAATGGCATGCGCGGCCCCTCAGCGGCGTTGGCATAAATGAACACCGTGTCCTTGGGTGAAACTTGCGCCTCTAATTCGGGGCCCAAAACGACACGGCCGCTCAGACGTTCGGTACCGTCAGACTGCGGTTTGGGCATGGCGCCGGCACTGGCCGGGGCATTACCGGCCACGGCAGGCGACAACGGCGGCAGCCCCAGGCGCTCACGCGCCTTGTCAATCGCTTCGGCCAAGGCGGGACCGTCGGGCGATGTCTCAGGCAATAAGCCGCGCACTTTTTCCCAGTAGACCAGCGCTTCCTTGAATCGGCCTTCAGAAAACGCAGCGCTGCCCGCGAGCAACAAAGCGTTGCCGTTTTGCGGATTGGTCTTGAGCACGCTGTTGATGATGGCCCAGGCTTCGCCTTTGAAGCTGCCATTGTTCTTTTGTGCCAACACCTCGGCGCGTTCAATCATCACATCGTCATTGCGCTCAAGAGCCAGCGCTTTTTGCAAAGCCGCATCGGCCTGTTCGTAGCGCGCCAGCGCACGCTGTATGCGACCGAGCATGACCCAGGCCTCGGCGTTTTTCGGTTCTTTTTCCAGACGCTGGCTGAGTTGCTCAGCCATGGTTTCCAGTTTTTGCGGCGTGATTTGTTCTTCACTGTTTGCCTGAGCCAGCAAGGCGGGATCCAGGGCAATCGGCGTGCCGACATAAAAGTAAATGACAAAGGCCAGAACCGGTATGGTCAGTGTCAACGAGCTGATCAACAGTTTGGTTCTCGCAGGCGCAGCAGGTGCAGGCGCTGTGGCAGCACCCGGTGCATCTTCCATCAGGCGCTGGGTCAACTCCTGTTGCGACAGATCAAAGCCTTGCTGGTCTAGGCTGCCTTGCGCCAGTTCACGCTCAAGTTCGGCAAGTTGCTCGCGGTAAACACTGACGTGGGACATCACGTGTTCGCGATCTCCCCCTTTTGTCGCTGCCCGAGCAGCACGCAATACCGACCAAGCCAGCACCAGCACCACCAGCAAAGACAAGGCCAGCGACAGCAGCAAAAAAAGTTGTGCGTTATTCATTCAATCCTTGTGCGTTGCCGCTTCATTCGATGCAGGGCGGGGCGAAGCGTGTGCCTGACCCAAAGCGTTTTTGCGCAAGCGCAAATAGCGCCACAAGCCCCAGACGGCTGCCAGCAGCATGAAAAACGGGCCGAACCACAAGGGCCAGGTCAGCGGTTTAACTTGGGGACGGTACAACACAAAGTCACCGTAACGCTCGACCAGATAGGTTTTGATTTGCGCATCGGTTTTGTCTTCGCGGATCAACTTGCGCACTTCGCGTCGCAAATCTTCGGCCAATTCGGCGTTCGAGGAGGCCAGCGATTCGTTCTGACACACCAGACAGCGCAATTCCTCGGATATCACCACCAGCCGCGCCTCGACCTGCGGGTTCTCGGCCATGGGGAGAGCCTCAGCTGCCCATGCGGGCGGCGCCAACAGCAGCCAGCACAACAACATCCACTTCATGAGGCTTCCAATGTTTGAATCAAGGGCAGAACGGTATCTATCAGTATTTGCGGCGTCAGCGGGCCGACGCGCTTGTAACGGATGATGCCTTGCTTGTCTATGAGGTAGGTTTCGGGCACACCATACACGCCGTAATCAATGCCGACACGACCATCCAAGTCCAGCACCGACAAACTGTAAGGATCGCCCTGGCGTTGCAAAAAACGCAGGCTGCGTTCGCGCGCCATTTGCAATTTCTCGGCATCTTTGAGCGGACCGTTGGCCATGTCCTGCGGCTGTATTTCCTTGTAGCTCAAGCCCACCACCGGAATGCGGCTGCTTTTGGCAAAGTCGACCAGCAAAGGATGTTCTTCACGGCAGGCCACGCACCAGGTGGCCCAGACATTGAACATCCAGACTTTGCCCTTCAAGTCGGACGGGCTGAACGGCTTGTCACCGACCAGCACCGGGAGACTGAATTCAGGCGCCGGTTTACCCACCAGCGGCGACGGGATTTCACGCGGGTCGCGCGTGAGACCGACCGCCAGAAATACCACCAGCGCGGCAAACAAAGCCAGAGGAATAAGAAATTTTTTGTTCATTGCGGTCAAGTCGTGGAAGACAAGGCCTCACCTGCGGTTTGCAACGGCGACACGGCCGCCCGGCGGTAACGACGGTCCAATGCAGCAAGAATACCGCCGAACACCATCATCAACACACCGGCCCACAGCCATGGCACGAAAGGTTTGTAATAAACACGCATGCTCCAACTCGGGGTGTCGCCAGCAATCGGGTCACCCAAAGACACATACAAGTCGCGCAGAAAACCCGAATCGATGGCGGCTTCTGTCATAGGCATGGCGCTGGAAAAGTAACGGCGTTTTTCCGGGTAAAGCACTTCAACCACTTTGTCGTTTTTCAACACCTCGACATGGGCTTGCATGGCTTTGTAATTCGGACCGTTCACGTCCACCATATCAACCAATCGGAAGGTATAAGGCGCAATGCTGACGGTGTCGCCCAGCGACATGCGCACATCCCGTTCGACTTCAAATGATTTGACACCGGTGATACCCAGCACCAACACCGCCATACCGAAATGCGCCAAATGCATGCCCCAGAAAGAACCGCCAATACGGCCTGGTTTGCGGATGCGCTCAAACACATGCTGTAAGCTGCCCAGCGCCACCCACATGCCGAGAAACACTCCCAGCGCCGTACCGGCAGACCATTCACCAAACACAAATGGCAGACCTATGGCTAACAGCAAAGCAGCCAAGCCAATCCACCGCAATTGCATGAACATGTCATTGAGTCTGGCCTCGCGCCAATGCGACACTGTTCCTGGCACCAGCACAAACAGCAAGGGCACCATGAGTGGTGCGAACACCAGATTGAAATACGGCGGGCCGACCGACAGCTTGCCCAGATTCAGCGCATCAATGATGAGCGGGTACAGCGTACCCAGCAACACCGCGCCGGTGGCCACCACCAGCAAGACACTGTTAAGCAGCAAAAACGATTCGCGCGACACCAAGCCCATGCTGCCGCCCAGCGTGACTGCAGGCGCGCGCCAGGCAAACAAGGTGAGCGACGCACCGATGACCACCGCTAAAAAACACAGGATGAACACACCACGCGCCGGGTCCGTGGCAAATGCGTGAACAGAGGTGAGTACGCCTGAACGAACCAAAAAGGTTCCCAGCAAAGACAAAGAGAAAGCAGCGATGGCTAACAACACGGTCCAAGCCTTGAAGCTGCCGCGCTTTTCGGTGACCATCAGCGAATGAATCAGGGCCGTGCCAACCAACCACGGCATGAGGGATGCGTTTTCCACCGGATCCCAGAACCACCAGCCGCCCCAGCCCAGTTCGTAATAAGCCCACCATGAACCCAAGCCGATACCGAATGTGAGAAACGACCAGGCGATGACAGTCCACGGCCGCGACCAGCGCGCCCAAGCGGCATCCAAACGACCGGAGATCAGCGCGGCAATCGCGAATGCAAATGCCACCGACATACCGACATAACCCATGTAGAGCATGGGCGGGTGAATGACCAAGCCCGGGTCTTGCAGCAACGGGTTCAAATCGCGCCCGTCAGCAGGAATAGGAAACAAGCGGTCAAACGGGTTGGAAGTGATCAAGATGAAAGCCATGAAGCCCACGGACACCAGACCCAGCACGCCGAGCACCCGCGCCACCATATTAAGCGGCAGGCTTTGCGAGAACAAGGCCACCGCTGCCGTCCAACCGGTCAGCATCAGTACCCACAACAGCAACGAACCTTCATGGCCGCCCCACACAGCAGCAAACTGGTAAGCGCTGGGCAGTAAACGGTTGGAATGTTCAGCCACGTACTTGACCGAAAAATCGTTGCTTAAAAAAGAAGCCGCCAAACAAGCGAAAGACAGCAACACCAGCGCGAACTGTAAAAACGCTGCTGGACGAGCCATCGATTGCCACACCGTGTTTCGATTGAGCGTGCCCCACAAAGGCAGCACTCCGAGCAACACCGACAGCACAGTGGCGAGAATCAATGCAAATTGACCGAGTTCAGGAATCATTCAGAATTCGCTTTCAAGGTTTGACAGATTGGGCGGCACGCGCCTGGGCCGCTTTGTCCAGCGCGTGCTGGGCCTCGGGCGGCATGTAATTTTCGTCGTGTTTGGCCAGCACTTCGCTGGCAGTCATCACACCTAGTACATCGATTTTGCCTTGGGCGACCACGCCCTTGCCTTCTTTGAATAAATCGGGCAGCAAACCAATGTATTGAACCGTGGTGTCATTGATGGTGTCAGTGACAACGAACGACACACGGGTACCATCGCGCTGCAAGCTGCCGGTCTTGACCATGCCGCCGATGCGAAAGGTTTTGTTGCGCGGCGCTTCGCCGTTGAGCACTTGCGTGGGCGTAAAGAAGAACACGAGATTGCTATTGAATGCATTCAATACAAAAGCCGCAGCAATACACAGCACCAACACACCGCCTGCGATCAAACCAAAACGTTTTTGTCTAGGGCTCAGGTTCATGTCTTCTCCTGAATTTCTGATTTGGCCAAAGCCAAAGCGTTGATATGCGCTTGCCTGGCCTGCCATATTTCAAGCAGGATAAACACCGCAGTAACGCCCATACTGCCCCAGACATACAAGCCGTAGCCGCCCATGTCCCAGAACTGTGACCAACTGTCCCATCTCATGCGCGTGCTCCTGACACTTCAGGCAATGCCTGCACCCAATCGGCATGGCGTTCGCGCTCGACGATGAGACTGCGCAACCGGTAACACACGATAGCCAAGGTGTAAGCCCAAAAAGACAAGGCCATGAGCAACATGCCCCACAACATCAATTGCGCCATGCTCGGTGAACGTGTCAGTGATACCGACGCGCCCTGATGCAAGGTGTTCCACCATTTGACCGAGAAATAAATAATAGGCACGTTGATGGCGCCGACGATGGCAATCAAGGCTCCGGCGCGGTCGGCGCGGCGCACATCGTCAATCGCTGAAGTCAAAGCCATGTAGCCCAGGTAAAGAAAAAACAAAATCAATTCAGAAGTGAGTCGTGCGTCCCAGACCCACCAAGTGCCCCACATGGGCTTGCCCCACAAGGCGCCGGTCCAGAGCGACAAAAAAGCAAACATGGCGCCGGTAGGCGCGAGTGCGCGGGTCATCATGCCGGACAAACGGGTGTTGAATGTCAAACCCAGCACGCTCCAGAACGCCATGGCAAGGTAAATCAACATGGACATCCAGGAAACTGGCACGTGAACAAAAATAATGCGGTAGCCCTCACCTTGTTGCGCATCGGCAGGCGCCAGAGCAAACCCTATCCATAAACCGGCAATGCCCAAAGCTGCAGCCAGCGCAGCCAACCAGGGCCACAAGCGGGCCGCCAAGCTGTAAAAGCTTTGCGGTGCAGCGTAATAAAACCAGCGAATAGCCATTCATTCATTCCAGAGCGATGCGCAAACCGGCACCGCAAGCCCAGGGGCTGAAAAACAGTGCAGGCAGCAACATGGCCAGCAAAATTGACACATGGGCTTGCGCACCCACACCTGATTCAAGGGCTTGCACTGCACCGGAGCCAAAAATGAGCACCGGCACAAACAAGGGCAACACCACCAAAGAGATCAAGATACCGCCACCACGCACGCCAATCGTGAGAGCCGCGCCTATAGCGCCGATACAGGACAACACAGGCGTACCTAGCAACAGCGTCAAACACAACATGGACAGCGCATCCGCGCTCAAATCGAACTGCAAACCCAATACAGGTGCCAATATTACCAAGGGCACCCCGCACAGCAGCCAATGCGCTGTGATTTTCCCAAGCACCATAAGCCCTAAAGAATGCGGGGACAACAACATGTGTTCCAAAGTGCCGTCGCGGTAATCGCTCTCAAACATACGCGGCAAACCCAGCATGGTAGCCAGCAATGCACCCACCCACAACACCCCGGGGCCGATTTGCCGCAGCATGGCAGGTTCAGGACCTATGGCCAATGGAAACAAAGTCGCCACCACTGCAAAGAAAAACACGCTATTTAAAACTTCAGATTTGCGCCGCAGGGCCAGGCGAACATCGCGCAACACCACAGTGAAAAAAATATTCATGCCTGCAACCTCAGCGACTGCACAGCACCGCCCAGATCCAATGCTTGATGGCTGGTGAACAACAACATGCCGCCACCACTGATATGCGTTTGCAGCAACACAGTGAGGGCTTGTTGTGCGGCAGCATCCAGCGCCACCAGCGGTTCATCCAGCAACCACAAGCGCGCTGTAGACACCTGCAAACGCGCCAATGCCACGCGGCGCTTTTGCCCTTGCGACAATACGCGCAAAGGCAAATGCATGCGGCTGGCCAAGTCTTGAGCGGTCAAGGCCTCAGTGGCTTGCTGCATGCTCACAGGCCGACCGGCAATGGCTTGTGCAGCCTGTAAGTTCTCCAGCGCACTGAGTTCATCTTTCAAACCCAGCGCATGGCCGAGAAAAAAAACATCGCTCAAAAAAGTTTCCCTCGCTTGAACTACCGGTAATCCGCACCAGCGAACCAGACCTTGCGACAACGGCGACAAGCCGCACAGGCCGCGCAATAAACTGGTTTTACCGGCGCCGTTATCGCCGCGTATATGCATGGCCTGACCGGCCAGCAAATCAAAACTCACAGGCGCAAACAGTTGACGCCCGCCGCGATCACAAGCGGCATCCGACACCTGTAAAGTGATGTTGCTCATAAAAAGTAACTGCCGGCCAGTTGTCTGACCGTGCCGCCGGTGGCCATTTTGAATCGCGCAACACCAGCGCTGCGCTGGGTATTGACGCCGCCCAGGTCCAGACTGCGCACGCCGCGTTCGCGTAATTCTTCGATGGCACGCCACAGCATCAGGTTGTGTGCATGCAAATCGCGCCCGGCGTCCGAGGTCCAGCCGACCTGGTAAGTGGCTGCCTCGCCGTGAATCAAAAACATCATGCCTGCAACCCGCTCACGTCCGACATCGGCACGCAATGACAACAAGTTGCGCGATGGCTGCTTGCGCGATTCGGCATACCGCTCAAACCAGACCAAGGGCATACCCTCCAGGCCACGGTCTACACGTTGCTGCATTTCCGCATCCAGCAACCAGCGGTATTGGCCCGGGTTGGTGCCCATGCGCTGCACATTCAATTCAGATTTTTCTGCTCTGTGCAACGGTTGGCGCCAGCGTCCATCTAAATTGGCACGCAAAACATCCAACGGCCGCGAAATATCTAGCATCACCGTGCTGTAACCCGACATGATGCGACGCACAGTCGGCAAGCCGGGCTGCTCCTGCAGCGTTTCGTTGGGCGTGACCATCATGAAACGCAACCCGGGCAAGGGCAGGGTTTTGCGCATTTCTTTGTATGTGGCGGCTTTGTCTTTGGCACTCAGGTCTTGCAGCCACAAGGGGCCGCGTGTGCACAAAGCCAATGAGACGTACTTTGCAAATTTGCGCACAATGAACTGGGCTTGCGCCACCGGCACACCGTCAGCATGCACGCGTGCGCGCAAGACACGCGCTCCCACCGACACCATGGTCGAGCCGTAAGCCCAGTCTTGCTGCAAGGGTGCAGCAGCAGCAGCATGCGCCTGGTCCCAGGCCGCCATGTCTTGCGTGCCCCAGTCGACCTTCATATGGCAAGCCTTGTTTTGGTTACCATGCGGCTATGTGGAAAAAATTCTTCAAACGCCGCCCGGTGCAAACCGTGATGGGCTATCGCATACCGGAACCTCGCTTGACCGGCATGGCGGTCTTGTGGGCGCTGATTTACCTGGGCTTGCCGGTGCTGGCCGTCGGCATGCTGATCGACGGCCTGATACAGCTGGCAACCGGTGTATGTACCGGTTTGTGGTGTTATTTCTAAAACGTTGACATTCATGGTTTAAGCATCTTAGCGATTGGTATATGAGCCTCTGTCGAACTGAAGTTTGGCTATTAACAAACTCGTGGTTCATCGTTGGGCACATCTTTTTACTGTGCCAACGCCGTTGACAGATCAGGAACGGCGCAAGCGCATTTCGGCAGCCCGCGCATGGGCTTGCAAGCCTTCACCATGCGCCAGCACCGATGCGGTCTGACCCAGAATTTGCGCGCCGGCCTCGGACACTTCAATCAAGCTGCTGCGCTTTTGAAAATCGTACACACCCAAGGGCGAGGAAAAACGCGCGGTGCCTGAAGTGGGCAGCACGTGATTCGGTCCGGCGCAATAGTCGCCCAAGCTTTCGCTGGTGAATGCACCCAGAAAAATCGCGCCTGCGTGAATCAGCAAGGGTTCCCATTGGTGCGGGTTGTTGCTGCTCACCTCCAAATGCTCGGGCGCGATGCGGTTGCTGATGGCGCAAGCCTCTTGCATGCTGCGCGTGTGTATCAAAGCGCCACGGCCATTGAGCGACGCGGCGATGATGTCGCGCCTTGGCATCTCAGGCAATAGTTTGTCGATAGAAGCTTGCACCGCGTCTATGTAAGCCGCGTCTGGGCAGAGCAAAATGCTTTGCGCCAGTTCGTCATGCTCGGCCTGGCTGAACAAATCCATGGCCACCCAATCGGGCGGCGTGCTGCCGTCGGCCAGCACCAAAATTTCAGACGGCCCGGCAATCATGTCTATGCCGACCGTGCCAAACACGCGCCGCTTGGCAGCCGCCACATAAGCGTTGCCTGGGCCGGTGATTTTGTCCACGCGCGGGACGGTGGCGGTGCCGTAGGCCATGGCCGCGACGGCTTGCGCCCCGCCGATGGTGAAAGCGCGGCTGACACCGGCCACATAAGCTGCGGCCAAGACCAATTCGTTGCGCTCGCCGCGAGTGGCGGTCGTGCCGCTACCGGCTGCGCCGCCGGTCGCCACACTGCCGCGTACCGGCGTGGGCACCACCATGATGATTTCACCCACACCGGCCACATGCGCGGGGATGGCATTCATTAACAAGCTAGACGGATAGGCCGCTTTGCCGCCGGGCACGTAAATACCAGCGCGGTCCAGCGGGGTGACTTTTTGGCCGAGCAAACTGCCATCGGCATCCCGGTATTGCCAGCTTTCGCCACAGGCTTTTTTCTGCGCTTCATGGTAGCTGCGTATGCGGGCCGCGGCGTCTTGCAAGGCGTGTTTTTGCGCCTCGGGCAGGCCATCGAACGCGGCTTTGAAATCAGACTGCTGCAACTCCAAATCCGCCATACTCGCGGCTTGCAAACCGTCAAAGCGCGCGGTGTAGTCCAGCACGGCGGCGTCGCCACGCGCTTTCACATCGGAAAGAATGTCAGCCACACGTTGCTCGATGGCAGCGTCGGTATCGGCCGACCAATGCAGGCGCTGTTGAAACAGGGTTTCAAAATCAGCTTGAGCGGTGGACAGGCGAAGTGGACGGGCGTTCATGAGGCTCAAGCTTTGGCACGTGCCGCGGTAGCGCGGTCAAAGCTGTCAATCAATTGACGGATGGCAGCGGTTTTGAGTTTCAGCGACGCTTGGTTGACCACCAAGCGCGAGCTGATGTCCATGATGCGTTCGACCTCGATCAAATGGTTCGCCTTGAGCGTGCTGCCGGTGGACACCAGATCGACGATGGCGTCTGCCATGCCGGTCAGCGGCGCAAGCTCCATACTGCCATACAGCTTCACCAAATCCACATGCACACCTTTGGCGGCGAAAAAGTCCCGCGCGATCGCCACGTACTTGGTGGCCACGCGCAAACGCGCGCCTTGCTTGACGGCGGCGGCGTAATCAAAACCCTGGGGCACGGCCACGCTCATGCGGCAACGCGCGATTTGCAAATCCAGCGGCTGGTACAAACCGGCGCTGCCGTGTTCGATCAAAGTGTCCAGACCAGCCACGCCCATGTCAGCGCCACCGTATTCCACGTAGGTCGGCACGTCAGACGCACGCACCAGCACCACGCGCAACTGTTCGTTGTTGGTCGGCAAAATCAGCTTGCGCGATTTCTCCGGGTCTTCCAACACAGTGATGCCTGCGGCTTGCAGCAGCGGCAGTGTTTCGTCAAATATGCGTCCCTTGGACAGCGCCAGCGTGATGCTCATCGGATTCTTTCGATGTCCGCGCCCAGGGCGCGCAGTTTGTCTTCCATGCGGTCGTAACCGCGGTCTAAATGGTAAATCCTGTCCACCACCGTGTCGCCTGAGGCCACCAGTCCGGCAATCACCAGACTGGCCGAGGCGCGCAAATCGGTGGCCATGACGGTCGCGCCCGACAACTGCGGCACGCCTTCGACCATGGCGATCTTGCCGTCAATGTTGATGTGCGCGCCTAAGCGCAGCAACTCATTCACATGCATGAAGCGGTTTTCAAAAATAGTTTCGGTCACTTTGGCGTTACCTTGCGCCACGGTGTTGAGCACCATGAATTGCGCTTGCATGTCGGTGGGGAAACCGGGGTATTCGGTGGTGCGAAAACTTTGCGCTTTCAAATACTGGTGCGCTGGTGCAGTTGCACGCACACGCAAACCGCCATCCACTGCCTCGATGTGAACACCAGCATCGCGCAGTTTGTCGATGACAGCTTCCAAATGGTCACCGCGTGCATGACGCAACACCGCGTCGCCACCGGTGGCCGCGACCGCGCACAAAAACGTACCGGCTTCGATGCGGTCCGCCACCACTTGGTGACGCGCACCGTGCAAAGCCTCCACGCCTTGAATGTGGATACGGCTGCTGCCGTGGCCGCTGATGCGCGCGCCCATGGCGATCAGCAACTCGGCCAAGTCCGGAATCTCGGGTTCTTGCGCGGCGTTTTCCAACACGGTTTCGCCGTCGGCCAAACAAGCCGCCATCAGAAAGTTTTCGGTGCCAGTCACCGTCACCATGTCGGTGGCAATGCGCGCGCCTTTGAGTCGCTGAAGCCCGGGCTTGAGGCGCGCCACCATGTAGCCATGTTCCACATCAATCACTGCGCCCATGGCTTGCAAGCCTTTGATGTGTTGATCGACCGGTCGTGTGCCAATGGCGCAACCGCCGGGCAATGACACTTTGGCGTGACCGAAACGCGCCAGCAAGGGGCCAAGCGCCAGCACCGATGCGCGCATGGTTTTCACCAGTTCGTAAGGGGCTTCGGGGGTGTGCAAAACACCGGCATTCAACACCATGTCGCCCGCCTCATTGCGCTCGGCACTCACGCCCATATGGCGAATCAACTTGAGCATGGTGTTGACGTCTTGCAATTGCGGCACGTTGCTCAAGGTGACCGTGTCAGCGCTGAGCAGTGCGGCACACAGCTCAGGCAGAGCTGCGTTTTTGGCGCCGGCAATCGACACCTCGCCTTTTAATTGGCGGCCACCGCGAATCAGTAATTTATCCATGCGCGAGCGACAGCGGCCCTCAGGCCTGCGCCTTCCACTCGGACGGTGTAAAAGTTTTCATAGACAGCGCGTGCACTTCGTCGTTCGCCATCTTGTCACCCAAGGTGCCATACACCATTTGGTGACGCTGAATCAACCGCAAACCTTCGAATTGCGCCGACACGATCGTGCCGAACCAATGGCGGCCATCGCCTTCGATATGCACATGCTCACACGGCAGACCGGCGGCAATCATGTCTTGGATTTGTTCAGCATTCATACATCACCCCCGGATTTTGTAACCTGTGCGCAGCAAATGCAGCGCAATGCCAACGACGATTAAATTGGCACCGCCGACCAACGCCAAACTGATCCAAGGCGACACATCGCTGACGCCGAAAAAACCATAACGAAAGCCGTCGATCATGTAGAAAAACGGATTGAAATGGCTGACCTGCTGCCAAAACGGCGGCAGCGAATGGATGGAATAAAACACGCCGCTCAAAAACGTCATGGGCGTGATCAGGAAATTTTGAAACGAAGACATTTGGTCGAATTTGTCGGCCCACAAACCGGCGATCAAACCCAAAGTGCCGAGCATGGAAGCACCCAGCAGTGCAAACACCACAATCCACAGCGGCGCGACGGCGGACAACGGCGCAAACCACATGGTGACAAGCAGCACGCCCAAGCCAACTGCAAAACCTCGCACCACCGCCGCCAGCACATAAGCCGCAAACCAACTCCAGTGGCCCAAGGGCGTGAGCAAAATAAACACCAAATTGCCCATCATCTTGCTTTGCACCATGGAGGACGAGCTGTTGGCGAACGCGTTTTGTAACACGCTCATCATCACCAGACCCGGCACCAGAAACGAGGTGTAGCCGACGCTCTCATACACCGTGACTTTGCCTTCGAGCAAATGGCCGAAGATCAACATGTAAAGCAAGGCCGTGAGCACAGGCGCGGCAATGGTTTGCGCGCTGACTTTCCAAAAGCGCAGCACTTCTTTGTAAAACAGGGCGCGCCAGCCGGTCATGCGTTGGCTCCCATGACATCCAGAAACACGTCTTCCAAATCGGCTTTGCGAATTTCCACGTCTTCGGCCACCAAACCGGCACTGCGCACCGCCGCCAGGTAATGTTCAATTTGCGCCGCGTCATTGGCGGGGAACTGCACGATGCGGCCGGTGACCCGGGCTTGCGCGGCGAGCTCGGGCGGCAGTTGTGCATCGAGCTTGAAACGCAACACGTTGCTGGAAGCATTTTTGAGCAAGGTGCTGGTGTTGTCCAAAGCCACAACCTTGCCGAGCTTCAACATGGCGATGCGCGAGCACAGGGCTTCGGCTTCTTCCAGATAGTGCGTGGTCAACAACACGGTGTGGCCTTCGCGGTTCAAGCGGGCGATAAATTGCCACAGCGTTTGGCGCAATTCCACATCGACACCGGCGGTGGGTTCATCCAGCACGATGACCGGCGGTTTGTGCACCAGCGCTTGCGCGACCAGCACACGCCGCTTCATGCCACCGGAGAGTTGGCGCATATTGTGGTTGGCCTTGTCTGCAAGCCCCAAGTTATCGAGCAATTCATCAATCCAAGCGTCGTTACCGGTCACACCGAAATAGCCAGATTGAAACTTCAGGGCTTCGCGCACCGAGAAGAACGGGTCGAACACCAGTTCTTGCGGCACCACGCCCAGCAGTTTGCGTACTTGCTGCGATTGGGTTTGCACGTCCAAGTCGTGCACACGTATGGCACCGCTGCTGGACTTTAAAAGGCCAGCCAATATGCTGATGAGGGTGGTTTTACCGGCGCCGTTGGGGCCGAGCAGGCCGAAAAATTCACCGGCCTGAATGTCGAAAGACACCTGATCCAATGCGGTGAACGTGCCACGGGCATTGGTGAATGTTTTGGAAACAGATTGAAAAGAGATGGCAGCCATAGCAAGCTGACTATTCTAAGGCTATGGCTTAGACGCGGCCGCGCGCCGGTGCTCAGGGGCTCTGCAGCGCTGGCGCCGGAGTTTGCAGCAAGTCTGATAATCCGTAAACCTGCGCGAGTTGCTGGGCCCGGGCTGGCAAGCCGCGTACCTGCAAGCTGATGCCTTTGGCTGCGGCCGCACGAAAACCGGTGAGCAAAACGGACAGCGCGGATGAATCAAATTGCAGCAAAGCGCTGGCGTCAAGCACAAAGCTACCAGTTTGCATGCCGATGGCGCGCTGTAATTGAGCTGCTACCCCTGTGGCTTGAGCTTGGGTCAGCACAGCGGGCAGCGCCATGTCAGCAGACCTTGTCATTTGCGATTATTGGATTTGTTGCGTTCGCTCAGGGTGGCGATCAAACCATCAATGCCTTTGGCTTTGATTTCCTCAGAAAACTGGCTGCGGTAGTTGTCCACCATCCAAATGCCAAGAATATTGAAGTTGTAAATACGCCAGCCGGCATTGGAATCTGCGCTTTTTTCCAGACGGTAGTCCAGCGGCACCGGTTCTGAACCGCCACGGATTTCGGTTCGAACCACGACTTCGTTTTCAGTGACCGCTCCGCGCAAGGGCTTGACGGCAATGATGTAGTTGTCTTTGAGTTGCGATAAAGCGCCTGAATAACTGCGCATCAAAAGCATTTTGAATTCTTCCTGCAAACGCTTTTGTTGTTCTGGGGTGGCTTGGCGCCATGCCGGACCGACAGCGGAAGCCGTCATGCGCTGGAAATTCACATGCGTCAATAGCTTGGTATCGACCAGCACGCTTATTTTTTGCAAATCTCCGGCCTTGAGCGCCGGATCTTTTCGCACGATATCCAGGATTTCATTGGACATGGTTTGAATGAACTGGTCTGGCCCCTGTTCGGCACGAACGACGGACATCATGCTTGTCAAAAGCAGTAAGCCAGCGAGCAAAGAGCTTAGAAAAACACGGGAAGAAATCAAGCGTGAAGTCATGGGGTAGCCACCGGGATTAAAAATACATTAGGCCTATTATTGGGTATTTTCCGGTTTGTCTGCTTGGATAAGTTCTTTCAGGTCTGAACGCTCATACGCCACGGGAGGGCCTTCAATAACCACCGGCACTTCAGGCGCAGCATCGGCACCGCTTGCCACCGGTTCGGCCTGGGGGCTGGCACTGCCTGAGAGGCTCTCGTCGTCAAAGCGGTCTGAGCCATCCGAGCCATCAGAACCATCGATCTGCTGCATATCGAACGGCAGATTGCTTTTCCAGCCCTTGGGATTGCGGCGTTGCAAATAGGCGTCGCGCACAAAGCTGTACTTGTCCAGCGCCACTTCATTCAAACTGGTGTCCATACCAAGGTAACCGGCGCGTGTGTGCACTAGCCGCAAGGCTGTGCCGCTGTTGCGTAACCCCGTAGGTTCTACCCCGCTCCAGAGGTTGTAATAGCTATCAAAGGTCCAGCCTACTGTGTCACGCGCGGTCGAGGGGCCCAGCAAAGGCAATACCAGATATGGGCCGGAAGGCACGCCCCAGACGCCCAGGGTCTGGCCGAAATCGGCGCTGCGACGCTGCAAACCGGCCCAGGTGGCGACATCAAACAGACCGAAAACGCCGAAAACCGTGTTGACCGCGACCCGCAGACCGGTTTCGGCCGTGTCCATGGGCCTGGCCTGCAAGGCGTTATTAACGGTCGACCAGATGTCTTTCAAGTTACCAAAAAAGTTACCCACGCCAATTTGTACAGGCTCAGGGACATTTTTTTGGTAAACCACCGCCACCGGCCTGGCCAGGTTGGTATCTACCTTCTCATTGAACTCACTGATCCGTCTGTTGGTGGATTCGTAAGGGTCTTGCGGATTGGCGGCAGGGCCAGATGCGCAAGCAGCCAGCATGGCGGCGACTAGCAGCGCCGCATAGCAGCCACTGACGCTTTTCGATTTGTCTAAAGAGATCACTGGCTGCCTGAAGGGGCCGGGCCATCGGCCGCCTTGTTAAAGAGAAAGCGGCTGATCAGGTTTTCCAGCACCACAGCGGATTGGGTGGATTGCACCTTGTCGCCCGCCGCCAGATTGGCAGCATCCGAACCGGCTTCTATGCCTATGTATTGTTCGCCCAGCAAGCCGCTGGTGAGGATTTTCAAGGAGCTGTCCTTGGGAAACTGGTATTGCACATCCAAAGCGAGTTCGACCTTGGCTTGGTAGTTTTTGTCGTCAAAACGAATGTCTTGCACCCGCCCGACAACCACTCCGGCGCTTTTGATGGCAGCCTGCTTTTTCAAGCCGCCGATATTGTCAAAGTAAGCGTACACAGAATAGGTTTTATGCCAGCTGATGGATAGCAGATTGGCGGATTGCATAGCCAGGAACAGCAGCGCGGCAGCGCCCAGCAAAACCAGCATTCCCACCCAGACATCGGTATTCGAGCGTTGCATTTTCATGAATCCTTATTCAAAGCTTGAACATCAAAGCAGTCAGCACAAAATCGAGCGCCAGCACTGACAGCGACGCCATCACCACGGTGCGAGTGGTGGCGCGCGCCACCCCCTCCGGCGTGGCCTGGGCCTCAAAACCCTGGCGCAAGGCGATAAAGCTGACTGTGAAGCCGAACACCACGGTTTTGATGAAACCATTGCCGACATCCGACCAGACATCCACACCATCCTGCATTTGACCCCAAAACGAACCGCCGTCGACGCCGATCATGACGACACCGACCAGCCAGCCGCCCAAAATACCGACCGCGCTGAAAATCGCGCCCAGAATGGGCATGACCAGCACCCCGGCCCAAAAGCGTGGCGCCAATATACGGCGAACCGGGTCTATGGCCATCATTTCCATGGCGCTGAGTTGCTCACCGGCTTTCATCAGGCCGATTTCAGCGGTCAACGAGGTACCGGCGCGCCCGGTGAACAACAAAGCAGACACCACCGGTCCGAGTTCTCGCACCAGACTGAGCGCGACCAGTAAGCCCAGCGCCGAGGCTGAACCGAAGCGCTGCAAGGTGTTGTAGCCCTGCAAAGCCAGCACAAAGCCGACAAACAGGCCGGAAATAGAAATAATGGCCAGCGAGTAATTGCCCAGGAAATGCATGTGGTCACGCACCAGACCGAAGCGGCGCAGACAGGCCGGTGCCAGCAACACCAGGCGCACAAACAAAACCGTGGCCTGGCCGATATCTGCAATCCGCTCGCGCATCCACGCGCCTATGCTGGCCAAAAAATTCCTCATGGCCGTACCCCACGGATGCCAAAATCGGTAACCGCTTCCGTCGCCGGGTAATGGAACCTGACCGGGCCATCGGGTGCGGCGCTGACAAACTGGTGCACCAGTGGGTCGGTGCTGTGTCGCACTTCTTCCGGCGTGCCCTGGGCCACGATGCGCCCGTTGGCCAGGATGATGACCTGGTCGGCAATGCGAAAGGTTTCTTCCAGATCGTGTGACACCACGATGGTGGTCAGCGCCAGCGTGTCATTCAACTGACGGATCAAACGCGCGGCCGTGCCCAACGAAATCGGGTCAAGACCGGCAAACGGCTCGTCGTACATCATCAATTCGGGGTCTAGCGCCATGGCACGCGCCAGCGCCACCCGCCTGGCCATGCCGCCGGAAATCTCAGAAGGAAACAAATCGCGTGCGCCGCGCAAACCGACGGCTTGCAATTTCATCAGCACAATATCGCGCACCATGGCCGGCGGCAAGGTAGTGTGTTCGCGCAAGGGAAAAGCCACGTTGTCAAACACACTCATGTCGGTGAACAAAGCGCCGAACTGAAACAACATACCCATGCGACGGCGCGCCCGGTACAAGCCGTTGCGATCCAGGGCGGACACATTTTGTCCATCAAACAATAATTGTCCGGATTGCGCCTTGTACTGACCCCCGATCAAACGCAGCACCGTGGTTTTGCCGCCGCCGGAAGCGCCCATCAGGGCCGTCACCTTACCGCGCGGGACTTGCAGGCTGACGCCTTCGAGCACAGCCCGTTCGCCATAACCGAAATGGATATCTTTCAAAACGACAAGCGGTGCGTCAACTGAAGTCATTAAAAAAATTACCTTGATGTGAACTCACATATTAAAACGTATTCTATGAGCCCCAAACCTTCAGCGACACCGGTTTACCTCTCCAGCGCAAAACCCCCAAGGGTTAACGCGGCAATTCACTCTCGCCCATCAAAAACTGATCGATGGTGCGTGCCGCTTGGCGACCTTCGCGGATGGCCCAAACCACCAGCGATTGGCCGCGGCGCATGTCACCGGCGGCAAACACCTTGGGCACATTGGTGATGTAGCCGCTGCCCTCTTCGGTATGGGCTTTGGCGTTGCCGCGTGCGTCTTTGTCGACACCGAAAGCGTCCAACACCGTGGCCACCGGATTGACAAAGCCCATGGCCAGCAACACCATATCAGCCTTGTGTATGTGTTCTGTTCCGGGCACTTCCGTGAGCTTGCCGTCTTTCATTTCCACGTGAACAGTTTTCAAGCCGGTGAGCTTGCCTTTTTCACCTATGAATTCTTTGGTGGAAATGGCGAACTCGCGCTCGCAACCTTCTTCATGGCTGGAGCTGGTGCGCAACTTGAGCGGCCAGTAAGGCCAGACCAAAGGTTTTTCTTCGTGCTCGGGCGGTTGCGGCATGACTTCAAACTGGGTAACGTGCGCGGCGCCATGGCGGTTGGAGGTGCCGACACAGTCTGAACCGGTGTCGCCGCCGCCAATGACGATGACGTGTTTGCCGTCAGCGCGCAACTGGCCTTGGTAGCTGTCACCTGCGTTCACCTTATTTTGCTGGGGCAAAAACTCCATAGCGAAATGCACGCCGTCCAACTCGCGCCCGGGCACCGGCAAGTCGCGCGACTGCTCGGAGCCGCCGGTCAACAACACAGCGTCAAATTCTTTTTTCAATTGCTCGGCGGTGACCGTGTCTTTGGCCCAGTTGGTGACTTTGCTGTCTTTGGGCCAGGCGCCAACCAGCACGCCGGTTTTGAACACCACGCCTTCGGCTTGCATTTGCTCGACGCGGCGGTCGATGTGTGTTTTTTCCATTTTGAAATCGGGGATGCCGTAACGCAGCAAACCGCCGACGCGATCGTTCTTTTCAAACACGGTGACCGCATGACCGGCGCGCGCGAGTTGCTGGGCAGCCGCCATTCCAGCGGGACCGGAGCCGATCACCGCGACTTTTTTGTCCGTCTTCTTGGACGCGGGCATGGGCTTGACCCAGCCCTCGGCCCAACCGCGGTCAATGATGGCGTGTTCAATCGATTTGATGCCGACCGCGTCGTCGTTCACATTCAAGGTGCAAGCGGCTTCGCAAGGTGCGGGGCAAATGCGGCCGGTGAACTCGGGGAAATTGTTGGTGCTGTGCAAAACCGTCAAAGCGTTTTGCCAGTCGTTGTTGAACACCAAATCGTTGAAATCTGGAATGATGTTGTTGACTGGGCAACCGCTGTTGCAAAAAGGCGTGCCGCAATCCATGCAACGCGCGCTTTGCGTTTTCGCTTGCTCGGGGCTTAGTCCGATGACGAATTCTTTGTAATGTTTGACACGTTCGGTCACGGGCTTGTAGCCCTCTTCGACGCGCTCAAATTCCATGAAGCCGGTGATTTTTCCCATAACCTGATCCTGTTTTTATCTGTATTTAAACGGGCGCGTATTTGCGCACACCAATCTCAATGCCATCATGCACAGATTGCTCTGCCATGCCCAGCAATTTCGCACTGATCTCTTCATCTACATAAGCCTCACCACAATTGGTGCAGACTTGCGCCGGTACTTCTTTGAAAGCCACCACGGCACCCCCGCGCTCAAGCGTCATGGTGGTAGTAGACAACTCGGTTTCACCGTGTTTGCAAATCACACACTTCATGGCTTTCTCCTCAAAAAATCTGGTGTCCACAATGCAGGGTCAGGCTGGTACACCGTGATGATGATCGTCTCACCAGCACTTGTTTCTGCTGCCAAAACATGCAACGGCTTTTCCTCAACCAATGCGTAATACAAGGCACTTCCATAAGGTTTGTCATCCACATACTCTGCAACAACTTGGGCATTGTCCAGCACAGCACGTACTGATTCCGTGCTGATTCCTCGCTGGAACATGCGCTTCAAGGCATGTGATGAAAAAACCAGTTTCATGCATCAAGACTTGACGACCGCTTTTTGGGCTTTGGCCGCTGCCGGTTTGGTGTCCGCTGCAGCCATGTCGCCCAATGCACGTTTGTATTCGTTAGGGAACACTTTGACGAACTTAGCGCGGGCTTCGTTCCAGTTATCCAGCAACGCACGGGCGCGCTTAGAGCCAGTCCAGCGGTGGTGGTCTTCCAGCAGTTTCTTCAACTGCGCTTCATCGGTTTGACCGCGGTGCCACAGAGCCTGCGCCACGTTGTCGGTTTGCTCTTTGTCGCTCAGCACTTTGTCCATGCTGACCATAGAGGTGTTGCAACGCTCGTCAAACAAACCGTCTTCGTTGTACACATAAGCGATGCCACCGCTCATGCCGGCAGCGAAATTGCGACCGGTGTTGCCCAGCACAGCGACGGTGCCGCCGGTCATGTATTCGCAACCGTGGTCGCCGGTGCCTTCCACCACAGCAGTGGCACCGGACAAACGCACCGCAAATCGTTCACCGGCCACGCCGCTGAAAAACGCTTCGCCGCTGGTCGCGCCGTACAACACGGTGTTGCCAACAATGGTGTTGCTGATGGCTTCGCCTCTGAAATCGATGCTCGGACGCACCACCACACGGCCGCCGGACAAACCTTTGCCGGTGTAGTCGTTGGCGTCGCCGATCAAATACAAGGTGATGCCTTTGGCCAAGAATGCGCCAAAGGATTGACCACCGGTACCTTCGAGTTGAATGCGCAAAGTGTCGTCCGGCAAACCTTCGGGACGCACCTTGGTGAGTGCGCCGGACAGCATGGCGCCGACCGAGCGGTTGACGTTGCGCGCGACTTCCATGAACTGCACTTTTTCGCCCTTGTCGATGGCGGCGCGGCTTTTCTCAATCAGTATTTTGTCCAGCGCTTTGTCTAGGCCGTGTTCTTGTGTCGCCACATGGAACAGCGGCGTGCCAAGCGGCACTGGCGGCATGGCCAGCAAGCGGCTGAAATCCAAACCCTTGGCTTTCCAGTGCTCGACGCCTTTTTTCATGTCCAGCAAATCGGCGCGGCCGATCATGTCATCGAACTTGGCGATGCCGAGTTGCGCCATGATGTGACGAACTTCCTCGGCGATAAAGAAGAAGTAATTCACCACATGCTCGGGCTTGCCGGAGAATTTTTTGCGCAACACTGGGTCTTGCGTGGCCACGCCAACAGGACAGGTGTTGAGGTGGCATTTGCGCATCATGATGCAGCCTTCAACCACCAACGGCGCAGTGGCAAAACCGAATTCATCCGCGCCCAGCAATGCGCCGATCGCCACATCGCGGCCGGTTTTCATTTGGCCGTCGGTTTGCACGCGTATGCGTCCGCGCAAACCGTTCAACACCAAGGTTTGCTGTGTTTCGGCCAAACCGATTTCCCAGGGGCTGCCTGCGTGTTTGATGGACGACCAAGGAGACGCACCGGTGCCTCCGTCATGGCCGGCGATCACCACGTGATCCGCCTTGCACTTGGCCACACCTGCGGCAATGGTTCCCACGCCAACTTCAGACACGAGCTTGACGCTGACGTCTGCATGCGGTGCCACGTTTTTCAAGTCGTGTATGAGTTGCGCCAAATCTTCGATGGAGTAAATGTCATGGTGCGGCGGCGGAGAAATGAGGCCGACACCAGGCACGGAGTAACGCAAAAAGCCGATGTACTCAGACACCTTGCCACCGGGCAGTTGACCGCCTTCCCCGGGCTTGGCGCCTTGCGCCATCTTGATTTGAATTTGGTCGGCGCTGCTCAGGTATTCAGCGGTCACACCGAAACGCCCGGAAGCCACTTGCTTGATTTTCGAGCGCAGTGAATCACCAGCCAGCAATGGCATATCGACTTCGACTTGCTTGTCGCCAATCACGCTTTTCAAAGACTCGCCTTGTTTGATCGGTATGCCTTTGAGTTCGTTGCGGTAACGCGCCGGGTCTTCGCCGCCTTCGCCGGTATTGCTTTTGCCGCCGATGCGGTTCATGGCCACAGCCAGTGTGGCGTGTGCTTCGGTGGAAATAGAACCCAGCGACATGGCGCCGGTGGCGAAACGTTTGACGATCTCGGCGGCGGACTCCACCTGCTCCAAGGGAATGGCTTTGGCAGGATCGATTTTGAATTCGAACAAACCGCGCAGCGTCATGTGACGGCGGCTTTGGTCGTTGATGATTTGTGCGTATTCTTTGTACGTGGTCCAATTGTTGGCGCGGGTGCTGTGCTGCAACTTGGCAATCGCGTCCGGCGTCCACATGTGGTCTTCGCCGCGTGTGCGCCAAGCGTATTCGCCACCGGTGTCCAACATGGTGGCCAGCAACGGGTCGTTGCTGAACGCGCTGGCATGCATGCGGATGGCTTCTTCGGCAATTTCAAAAATGCCAATGCCTTGCACGCGGCTGGGTGTGCCGGTGAAATACTTGTCAATCGTTTCGCTGTTGACGCCAATGGCTTCAAACAATTGCGCGCCGCAGTACGACATGTAGGTGGACACGCCCATCTTGGACATGATTTTCGACAAACCTTTGCCGATGGCTTTGACGTAGTTGTAAATCGCCTTGTCGGCAGACAAATCGCCGGGCAGGCTTTTGTGCAATTCGGCCAAAGATTCCATCGCCAAATACGGATGCACCGCTTCTGCGCCGTAACCGGCCAGCACTGCAAAGTGGTGCACTTCGCGCGCGCTGCCGGTTTCCACCACCAGGCCTGCGCTGGTGCGCAAACCTTCTTTCACCAAATGCTGGTGAATCGCTGACAAAGCCAGCAGCGCAGGAATGGCCACTTGCGTGGCGTTCAAACCTCGGTCGCTGATGATGAGAATATTGTTGCCACCTTTGATCTGATCAACCGCTTGTGCACACAGCGAAGCCAGCTTGGCTTCCACGCCTTCATGGCCCCAACTCAAGGGGTAAGTGATGTCCAAGGTGGCGCTTTTGAATTTGCCATTGGTCATGCTGTCGATATGGCGCAGCTTGGCCATGTCCTGGAAGTCCAGCACCGGTTGGCTGACCTCCAAACGCATGGGCGGGTTCACTTGGTTGATATCGAGCAGATTGGGTTTGGGTCCGACAAACGACACCAGTGACATGACGATGGCCTCGCGGATCGGGTCGATCGGCGGGTTGGTCACTTGCGCGAACAATTGTTTGAAGTAGTTGTAGAGCGATTTGTTTTTGTTGGACAACACGGCCAACGGACTGTCATTGCCCATGGAACCCAGGGCTTCTTCGCCGTTGGCGGCCATGGGCGCCATGAGGAATTTGAAATCTTCCTGCGTGTAACCAAAGGCTTGCTGACGATCCAGCAAAGACAAATCGGTGTGCTCGGGAGAGCCGACGGGATGCTCTTCCACATCATCCAAACGGATGCGCAGATTTTCAATCCACTGCTTGTAAGGCTTGCTGTTGGCCAGACCCGATTTCAACTCTTCGTCGTTGATCATGCGACCTTGTTCCAAGTCGATCAAGAACATCTTGCCCGGCTGTAAACGCCATTTGCGAATGATCTTGCTCTCGGGCACAGGCAACACGCCGGACTCTGAACCCATGATGACCAAGTCGTCATCGGTGATGCAATAGCGCGATGGACGCAGGCCGTTGCGGTCCAGCGTGGCGCCAATTTGTCTGCCATCGGTGAACACGATGGAGGCCGGGCCGTCCCAAGGTTCCATCATGGCGGCGTGGTATTCGTAGAACGCGCGGCGACGCGGGTCCATGTGGCTGTGGTTTTCCCAAGGCTCGGGAATCATCATCATCATGGCTTGACTGATCGGGTAACCGGCCATGGTTAAGAGTTCTAAACAGTTGTCAAACGTGGCGGTGTCGGATTGGTCAGCAAAACTGATGGGGTAGAGTTTTTTCAGATCGGCGCCGAGCACAGCGGAAGACATGACGCCTTCGCGTGCTTTCATCCAGTTGTAATTGCCTTTGACGGTGTTGATCTCGCCGTTGTGCGCCACATAGCGGTAAGGGTGAGCCAGCGGCCATTCGGGGAACGTATTGGTGGAGAAACGCTGGTGCACCAGGCCCAGCGCAGACACGCAGCGTGCGTCTTTCAAATCATTGAAATAGGTACCGACTTGATCGGCGAGCAACAAGCCTTTGTAGATGACAGTGCGGCTGGACATGCTGGGCACGTAATATTCTTTGCCGTGCTTAAGGTTCAAATGAGAAATGGCGGCGCTGGCGGTTTTGCGGATCACATACAGCTTGCGCTCGAGCGCGTCTTGCACGATGACGTCGTTGCCGCGACCGATGAACACTTGGCGGATCAGCGGTTCTTTGGCTCGCACTGTCGGAGACATGGGCATGTCTTTGTTCACCGGCACATCGCGCCAGCCCAACAACACTTGACCTTCGGCGCGGATGGCGCGCTCGAGTTCTTGTTCACACGCCAAACGTGACGCGCTTTCTTTGGGTAAGAACACCATGCCAACACCGTATTCGCCAAATGCTGGCAAGTTCATGCCTTGTTTGGCCATGTCTTCACGGTAGAGCGCGTCAGGCAGTTGAATCAGGATACCTGCACCGTCACCCATTAATTTATCCGCGCCGACCGCGCCACGGTGGTCCAGGTTTTCCAGAATTTTCAAAGCCTGAGAAACAATCTCGTGGCTTTTCTGCCCTTTGATATGAGCGACAAAACCCACACCGCAAGCATCATGCTCTTGGTTGGACTGGTACAAACCCTCGGTAAACGCGTGCTGCATCTCGCCATCCTCTGTGTATATCTTGGAAGAGACGTAAGCATAGTCCAGCAAATGCTGAATTTCAAACAATTTAATTGGGGTCAGGTTCCAATTAATTGTTGATTATTTAATTCAAGTATTTAATTAGGGACAGATCAAATCTCATTGTTGGGCTTGAAAGGACGCCCGGCTTTGCTCTTGCTGACCCTTCTTTTGGACAAAGGTTGCAGGTTTTGGGTGAAAGTGTCCTCGCCCAAAGCCCATCCACCCAAAACAGATGATGTGAGTGCGTGCTTCTTGCTTTCTTCAATACCATATTGAACCAGCTCGGCATACGCCTTTTCTCTGGCGAACGGCGTGTTGCCCAAAGCCCAGTAGACATCGTGCGGCACCAGCCAGCTATCCTGTCGCGCCCCGACGTAATGCGCGTGGCTGGACCAGGGGTGGTCCAAGGCCTGCGCCACCATGCCAGCGCGCACCGGGTTCAGGTCTATGTAGACCATACAGGCCAGAAAATACCTGTCGGTTTGAATCAAAGCGCTGCGAAACCGCCCTTCCCACAAGGTGCCGGTACGGGTGTGTTTTTTATTGAAATAACGCACATAGTCGCGGCCCAAATCCTGCATCATTTTTGACAAGGCCTTGTCAAACTGCGGCGTCACCAGCAAATGCAAGTGGTTGTCCATCAGCACAAACGCATGCAAATTCACCCCATGCTTTTGACAATACCCAACCAAAAGCCCCAACAGGGCTTGCCGGTCACTGTTGTCTTTGAAGATCAACTGACGGTTGTTGCCGCGCAATATCACGTGGTGCGGGTAACCGGGCAATGAGAGACGGGGCAGTCGGGCCATGCGGGGATGGTAATGCGTGCGGAGGTCTGCTGTTGGTGAAGGGTGCACCGTTATCATGCGACACATGAACAAGCCGCCGTTATCGCCGCCCGCCCATGTGCATGCCATGCATGTGTTTTGCCTGTGCGCGCAATGGTGTGGTACTTGTCGTGAATACCAGCCTATCTTTGCGCAATTGGCATCGCAATTGCCCGAAGTGCGGTTTGTGTGGGTGGATATTGAGACACAAGATGACTTGCTTGGCGATTTGGATATAGAAAATTTTCCAACGCTCTTGATCGCCGATGGCCTAGGCCAAGCAAGGTTTGCAGGCACGGTGTTGCCGCACGCCGAGACTTTGCAGCGCATGTGCCAGGCGGCTTTGGCCGGGGATTTTCAATTGATGAATGACCCTGTTTGGCAAAGCATCACACCAGAGTTGATGCGGTTGGCGTAATTGGGGTTCGGGGGAAATTGGGGTCAGGTTCCAATTGGAACCTGACCCCAATTTCCCCCGAACCTCACCCCAATTTCATCCAGTCCGAATTCCTGCAACAAGGCATTCAAGCGATCAGCAGATGATTGCTTGCGCTGCCCAGTGAATTTCGCCAGTATCAATTCGTTTTTCATGCTGTGTTCCCAGCCGACCAACTCGGTCACCGTCACTTGGTAACCATGCGCTTCTAAATACAAACAGCGCAACACATTGGTCAACTGGCTGCCGACTTCGCGCGTGTGCAGCGGATGCCGCCACAACTCAGCCAGCGGCGTGCGCTGCAAATTCAGCGCTTTGTTTTTGTTCAGCACGCGCGCCATCTCCGCCTGACAACACGGCACCAACACCATGTACTTGGCTTTCTTTTGCAACCCGAAAGCGATGGCGTCGTCGGTGGCGGTGTCACACGCATGCAGCGCAGTGACCACGTCGATCTGCGCGGGCATGGCGTGGCTTTGCGCCGACTCGGCGACGCTGGTATTAAGAAACTGCATGCGCTCAAAACCCAACCGCTTAGCCAGTGCGGCGGACGAGTCCACCAATTCGCTGCGGGTTTCTATGCCGTAAATATGGCCTTGACCCAAGCTCTTGAAAAACAAGTCGTAAATGATAAAACCCAAATAAGACTTGCCCGCGCCGTGGTCGGCCAGCGTAGGACCTGCATCAGTGGCGGTTAATTCTTTGAGGATTTTTTCAATGAACTGAAACAGGTGGTTGACCTGCTTGAGTTTGCGGCGTGAGTCTTGGTTGAGCTTGCCGTCGCGCGTGAGTATGTGCAGTTCTTTAAGAAGCTCGATGGACTGACCGGGGCGCAAATCAAGTTGATCGCTGGGGGATGACGGTTTGACGGCGGCGTGTTTGGCTTTGGGCATGGGGGGATTGTGCCCTTGTGGGATTTAATGAGGCGGGTAGTCGCACTAAATTAACCATGTAATTTCTCTAAATTTTGAAGGAATTACATGGTTAAAGGGTGTTTGGGCACTTTCAAGTTAGTAGTCATTTAAGTTTTACGGAAAAATTGCTTTTTAATAAATTAAGATTCTTAAAGATTGGGGCCAATCAACAGACTTAACTAGAAATTAAAGGAAACTTCCCCGGATTGCGAATCGATTCAACCGATAAATCAATATCCATCAAAGGCCAATAAAGATGGTCTGGCGTCGGCCATTCAATACTGGAGATTTGTTCCATAGTGGCTTTTTTAAACCAAGGAAATTCTTCATAGGAAACAAACAACTCCTCATCACCCAAGAGCAGCCAAAAGCCTTTATTTGAAGCCTGCGAAACTTCAACTTCTGAAATGGTTTTGCCAAGCATTGCGGATTTTCTTTTCATGCGTTTCAACCATAGACAAAGTATCAGCTATTTGCTTTTGAGAAAGCCCTTGGCTCATAGCGAGTTCGATTTTGGGTTCAAGCCAGAATTTAGCTTCGCCATCCGTATGGGATACGTGAATATGCATGCGTGACTCTTCACGGGAAAAGAAAAAGAAGCGAAACGCACCTTCACGAAATACAGTTGGAGCCATGAAAAAATGATATCAGTTCTGGTTTCCCTTGGTTTGTCAGCTGTCAACCCTTAAAGTTTTACTTTCCAACTAACCCCTCCCACCCCTCTTTTCCCAAAGCTTCCAACACCTGCACATTCCTTTCATAAATCAGCGACGCATCCGGGAACGCAGCCACGGCCTTATCAATACTTTCCTCGCGCAGCAAATGCAGCGTGGGGTATGGCGCGCGGTTGGTGAAATTGCTGATGTCGTCGGGCTGCGTGCCCGCAAACTGGTAGCGCGGGTGAAAGTCGGCGATTTGCAGCACGCCCTCCAATTCCATGGAGACCAACACCGAATCGCAGTCAAACAAAAACTCGTTGAAGTCTAAAAAATCCGGCAGCAGATTGGGCGCTATTAACAACGTGGTGTCCAACACTGCAGCATCGGTATCTACCAACAACTGCATTTCTTGTTGCAGCATTTGCAACACTTGCTCGGGCTCGCTGTCCATGCACACTACCATGCGCACTTGCTGTTTGGCGACCACGGCTTTGGCGAACGGGCACAGGTTTAGGCCGATCACTGCTTTGTCCAGCCAAGCTTGGGTGTCTGCGACAACTTGCGATTCGATCGTCATGAAGCAAGTACTTTGCCGGTCAAACGCGCATGCTCTTTGGTGGCAAACCTATCTGTCATGCCTGCGATGTAATCGGAGACAGCACGCGGCACATTGCTGCGCTTGGCGTGGCGCTCGGGCATGTCTTGCGGCTTGTTCATGTAGGCGTTGAACAATTCGCTCACTACTTGGCGCGCCCAGTCGGTGGTTTGCAAGACCTGCGGGTGACGGTACAAACTGTGCAGCAAAAAATGTTTCAACTCTGTGCTGGCCGCGCGCATGCCGGGGCTGAATTTCACCAAGGACGGCAAGAGCCGCACATGGTCGGCAGACGCAGGCGCGTGCTCGGTCAATGCAGCACGTGTGTTGTCCATCACGTCATACACCTGATCACTCAACATGCGGCGTATGGTTTCGTACAGCAAACGTCTGTCTGAGAGTTTGGGGAATTCATCTTCTACCCGCAAACGGTAGGTGTTGAACAAGACCACTTCCTGTAATTGCTCCAAGCTGATGAGTCCCGAGCGCACGCCGTCGTCTATGTCGTGCGCGTTGTAAGCCATCTCATCGGCCAGGTTGCACAACTGCGCTTCCAGCGACGGTTGCTGGCGCTGCAAAAACCGCGCGCCCACGCCGCCGGGCTCGGCGTCTTCCAGCATTTGCGCGTTGCGCAGCGAGCAATGTTTCAATATACCTTCGCGGGTTTCAAAGCACAAATTCAAACCGTCAAACTGGGGGTAGCGTTCTTCCAGCGAATCCACCACGCGCAGGCTTTGCAGGTTGTGCTCGAAACCGCCGTAAGGTGCCATGCATTCGTTCAACGCGTCTTGTCCGGCGTGACCGAACGGCGTGTGGCCCAAGTCATGCGCCAGTGCAATGGCCTCGACCAAATCTTCATGCAAACCCAAAGCCCTGGCGAGTGAGCGCCCGAGTTGCGCGACTTCCAGCGAATGCGTCAACCGAGTACGGAACAAATCGCCTTCGTGGTTGAGGAACACTTGGGTTTTGTAAACCAGACGGCGAAACGCGGTGGAATGCACAATGCGGTCGCGGTCGCGCTGAAACAGATTGCGCGTCGGCGCTTCGGGTTCTATGAAACGCCGTCCGCGACTCAAATGCGGTTGGCATGCGTACGCGGCCAAACCTGTGGCGGCAGTGGCAACTGACGCAGCGAAGAGATCGCTCATGCGCGGCAACAAGCCTCGACCACTTCAGCCACCAGCACATCCGGTGCGCCGCGCACTATTGCGCTGCCGGGCGGGTCTATCAATACAAAACGTATGTCCCCGGCCTCGGCTTTTTTGTCGACCCGCATATGGTGCAAATACACGTCAGCACCGAGCGCCGGGCCGGTGACGGGCAAACCGGCTTTGGCTATCAAGCCGGTGAGGCGCTGCACAAACGACGCATCCACCAATCCCAAACGTTGCGACAAATGCGCGGCCATGACCATGCCGCATCCGACCGCTTCGCCGTGCAACCAGACGCCGAAGCCCAAACCGGCTTCGATGGCGTGGCCGAAGGTGTGACCGAAATTCAAAATCGCGCGAATGCCACCTTCGCGTTCATCCTGACCGACCACCCAAGCTTTGATTTCGCAGCTGCGTTTGACCGCATACGCCAAAGCTTGCGGGTCGCGTGCCAGCAAATCGTCCAAGTGCTGCTCTATCCAATCGAGAAAACCCATGTCGGCAATCGGCCCGTATTTGATGACCTCGGCCAAACCAGCGCTGAGTTCGCGTGGCGGCAAGGTTTGCAAAGTTGCCAAATCGCACACCACGCGCTCGGGTTGGTAAAACGCGCCGATCATATTTTTACCGATAGGATGGTTAATGGCTGTTTTGCCGCCCACGGATGAATCGACTTGCGCCAACAAGGTGGTGGGCACTTGCACAAACGGCACGCCGCGCATGTAACAGGCCGCAGCAAATCCGGTGATGTCGCCGATGACGCCGCCGCCCAATGCAAACAACACGGTTTTGCGGTCGCAGGCTTTACCCAACAACACATCAAAAATCGCGTTCAAACTGTCCCAGGTTTTGTAGCTCTCGCCGTCGGGCAAGCTGCACTCGTGTATGACCGGGTAATGCGAGGCCAGACTTTGCTGTAAGCGCGCCAAATACAGCGGCGCCACGGTGTCGTTGGTGACGATGAGCGCGGCGCCTGCTTTGGGTAAACCTTGCCACGCCGTGGCGTTATCAAGCAAACCGGCACCAATGGCGATGTCGTAACTGCGCTCGCCGAGGTCTATATGTACGTGTTCAGTGTGCGTCATGGGGCAGCGGTTTCTATCGGTAGCAAACCGGCAAGTTCGAGTTGGGAGATGATCATGGTGATCATGGTCGGTATGCGCGGGCGGCTGGTCTCGATGACAAAATGCGCTGCCGCCTGATAGTGCGGATCACGTTCTTCAAACAGTTGTCTGATTTTGTGTTTGGGATCGTCGACTTGTAACAAAGGGCGTTGCTGGTCGTGGCGCAAACGGCGAAAAATTTCGTCGGGTTGCACACGCAGGTAAATCACGTGGGTACGGTCGCGCAGCAACTGCCGGTTGGCTTCGCGCAATACCGCGCCGCCACCAGTGGCCAGCACACCGCAGGCAGTGCGCGTCATATCGTCAATGACTTGGGTTTCTATGTCTCTGAAAGCGGCCTCGCCCTGACTGGCGAAATAGTCTTTGATGGGGCAAGCGATGCGCATCTCTATGACTTGGTCGCAGTCGACAAAACCCACGCCAAGTTTGCGGGCCAATTGCCGACCGACCGTCGATTTGCCGCTGCCCGGCATGCCCACCAATGCCAACACGATAAAAACTTTCTCAAGGTGCGAAGGCACGTTGCTCAAGCATTTTAGGGCTTAGGAATATCAGCAACTCCTGCTTGCTGCGCTTGCTGGCGCGGTTGCTGAACAACCAGCCGAACAAAGGGTTGTCACGCAAGCCCGGCACCCCGGCGCGGTTAATGCTGTCGCTGGTCTCGTAAATGCCGCCGATCATGACTGTACCGCCGTCCTGAACCCTGACCTGGGTGCTGACGTGTTTGGTGTCTATGGCAAATCCGGCCGGAGTGTTTTGGCCGACGCTGTCCTTGTACACCTCGAGAAACATATTGATGCTGCCGTCGGGCGTGATGTGCGGTGTCACTTCCAGCCGCAAATTGGCTTTGCGAAACGCGATAGACGTGCTGCCGTTAGGTCCGGACAACTGGTAAGGCAATTCGGTGCCCTGCTCTATCACTGCCTTGAACTGGTTGGCGGTGACCAGGCGCGGACTGGCCACCACGCGGCCCAGCCCCTCGGCTTCCAGCGCCGACAACTCGACGCCCAAGCGACGGCTGTACGCCGGGTCGAAAAAAGTAAAGCCTGTATTGGCCGGATCCGAGCCCAGTGCTTTGACGGCCGGCAGATTGATATTGAAACCCTCTTTTTGCGTGGACAAGCGGACACCGAGTGAGGCCGCAAAGTTGTCCAGCGCTTCCACGATGCGCGCTTCGATCAACACCTGGCGCTGCGGCACATCGACGCGCTCAATCAGTCGCGCCACCTGCTCCAACCTGTCGTTAATGTCTGTGACAAACAACTGATTGGTGCGTATGTCCGCCATGGCGCTACCGCGCGGGCTGAGCAAACGCGGTGCCGCACCCGCAGAGCCACTGGCTTGCTGCAACAAGGTAGGCAAAATTTCGGCCGCCTTGGCGTAGTTCAAAGCAAAAGCACGGGTTTGCAAAGGCTCGACCACTTGAATGGCATGCCGGGTTTCGAGCCGGGTTTTTTCACGCGCCGATATCTCGGCCTGCGGTGCCACCCAGATCACGTTGCCGGTTTGCTGCTGTCCCAGGCCGCGCGTTTGCAATATGGTGTGCAGCACCTGGTCCCAGGGCACATCTTGCAAACGCATGGTCAATTGACCGTTGACGTTGTCGGACATGATGATGTTGACCCCACTGAACTCGGCCACCAGTTGCAAAGCGGTGCGCAAATCTATGCTTTGGAAATGCATGGACATGGGCGCGCCGTGAAACACACGTGGCTCTTCAGCGTTGGTTACAGATGTTGTGGTTTGCGCCCACGACTTTGAAAACCACAGGGCCAATGCAAGTAACAACCAGAAGCGGCTCATTTGGGATCCCCGGCGGCGATGCGTCTGTTCACCAGCTGCCACTCCCCATTGGTATGCGCATGCCATTCGCGTAACAACACGTGATCCCTGGCAATATCGGTCACCTCGCCCCAATCCTGGCCGAGGTGATCGCCTTTCTGAACGCTATACACCAAGCCGTTAAAAGCCAGCAAGCCCTGGCTTTGATCAGTCCGGGACAAGGAACCGATCCAGCGCAACTGAGACACCGGTTGGTTGTGCAGCGCCTGCCAGCCTCGGAGCTGACTTTGCGCAACTCCCGGTGGCAAGCCGCTGCGCAAGGCCGTCACTTGGAACGGGTTATACAACTTAGCGGAGGTTGCAGAGGGAGGCGGTAAAACGGCTTGAGCGTCTAGAGCCAATGCGGTTTTTTCTGCGAGTTTTTTGCCTTTGGCTGGCAAGACCACCAGCGGGTTGTCACCCGCCCGGGTCCATTGCAATTCGACTTGCAAACGTTCTTCGACCTGACCCGGCTTGGCTGTTGTCGCCGGGGCGGGCAATACTTGCCAGTCAAAACCGCTAAGGCGCATGGCTGGAAATTCTTGAGGCACGCCGTGCACTGCCGCAAGCAAGGCGGGCAATGCGCCTCTCCATCGCACAGCGGACTCACCGGTCAAAGGCATGGCTTGTGCGGCCAGGCCGTGTTGTCGGCCCCAGTTCAGCCATTGCTGCAATACTTGGTTGTCATCCGGCGGCGGTGTTTGCGGCCAGGTCTGCCAGGCGGGCACCGGCCAGCCTGAAGGGTGCGGCAAAGCCTGAATCTCCTGTATGCGCTGGCGCAATTGGCCTACTTGCTGTTGGTTCCTTTTTATGTCTTCATCAAGTTGCTGCAATTGCTCATCGGCCTGCCACCAGATTTCCCAGGCTTCAAATGACCACCATAAGCTGCCCGCAGCGGTCATGCATACGCTGAGCAGCAACAGCAACAGCCATTGCGCCCCCGGCGGCCAGGCGTGCAACACCTGCCAGTGGCTGCGCCATTGCGGCCACGGTGTCTGCCAGCGAATGCCGGTACTCATGGAGTCGCCAACGCAGGTGTACTCATCTGCAAGCTAAAGCGCTGGCGTTTGGCCGACAGACCGTCAGACTGCAACCACTGCGCGTCCTCCAACCTGGGTCGCGCGTCTCGCGCGGACAAACCGCCCGCTTGCAACAGCGACAGCCAGGCCTGCAAATGTCCATCGCTGAGTGTCCAGCCGTTGAGCTGTAATTGCTGATCACGCCAGACCAAGCGGTCGATCTGCACACCGCGCGGTGGCACCGACAACAGGTGTTGCAACATCTGCCAGGCCTGCCATTGCTGCAAACGCCAGGGTTGCCATGCAGCTTGCACTTGCTGCGCTTGGATCTGGCGCGTCTGCCATAAAGGGGCTTTCTCCAATTCAGTTTGCAGTTCGTGCAAATTTTGCTGACGCTGCGCCACCTGCGCCTGGTGTTGCTGCAACCAGTCTTCCCAATGCCGGTCCAGACTCCACACGGCCGCCAGGGTCAGGCTAACGGCACACAACGAGGCAAACCGCCAATGGCGCAAACGCTGCGCGCGACGGCGTTCGCGCCACGGATGCAAGTTGAAGTCACTCATGTCAGCACCACGCCCAATGCCAATCCGCCGACCACAGCCTGCTCTTCCTCGCTCAATCCGGCGTCGTAAATGGCGGGGTTTTCCTGCAACAGTCCGACGCTGTGGTGTTGCGCATAGGTTTGCCAGCGCAAACTGGCTTGCCACGACGGCTCCAGCCTGACCAGTTGCAAACCCGCCTGGCTGCACCATTGCTCGCATTGAGACGCCCAGTCCCTGGGCATGGCCAGCACCTCGATGTTGTGTACCGGTTGCTCTTGCATGGCCTGGTTCAACCAAGCCGGACGTCCGCTGTCAAGGGGGGCCGCAGACGGGGCCTGAGCCGCAGCCACGGTTTGAAAATCCCACAGGCACTCGGACAACGGCCAGGGCAAACTGTCTTGCAGCCGCTCGCTCAGCACCGCACGCAGTTGGCGCAGCGGAACATCGCTGTCAATTTGCAGTTGTATTGAATGCAAGTGTTCGCGCGGAATGGCCATGGCCAGCAACTGCGCTTGAAAGCCGCTACGCTGTCTGACCTGCTTGACCCATTTCGGATCGGGCCAGGCGCCGTCTGGCATCAATTCATCTGCGAAACTGCCCAGGGCCTGCCAATGCCACAAAGGCTTATCGTTGGCACTGTCTTGGCATGGCACGGTTTGAACCATGACCAGGCCTTGCTGCTTGATCAATAAACCCAAACCCGGTGATTTGCGGCGGGCCATCCGGCTGGTTCGCATGGTGTTGTCCTTTCATGGCGGTTGATGACTGCCATGGTTGTAAAACCGCTGCAAGCCGGCTCAGTTAAGCTGCACTGGCGTTTTTTTTACAATCTGCTTCCAACCTGCCACTTGGCTCAGCGCCAAACCTCTTACATGCCGCCTAAGCCACCCGCTACCGAACGCCCCCCGGCAGATTCGCAGTCACGCCCTGCCAACAACCTCTGGCGGCTGCTGGGCTTGTTTTTTGCCTGGGCCATTGGCTTATCAACCGCAGGCCTGTTGTCCATACTGCTGCTGGTCGGCGTGGCGCTGGTGATGGCTTATCCGCAATTGCCGGACATTTCCGATCTGGCCGATTACCGGCCTAAGTTGTCGATGCGCGTGTTCTCGGTAGAGGGCAAGGTCATCGGCGAATTCGGCGAAGAGCGACGCAAACTGGTGCCCTTCAAGGATATCCCCGTTATCGTCAAACAAGCGGTGCTGTCTATCGAAGACGCGCGTTTTTACCAGCACGGCGGCGTCGATTACATCGGCCTAGTGCGTGCCAGCCTGGCCAACGTCGGGCGCGCGAAAAGTCAGGGCGCGTCCACCATCACCATGCAGGTGGCGCGCAATGTGTATTTGTCGTCAGAGAAAACCTTTACCCGCAAAATTTATGAGTTGCTGCTGACTTACAAACTGGAACACCTGCTCAGCAAAGACCAGATTTTTGAAATCTATTTGAACCAGATTTTCCTGGGTCACAGGGCCTACGGGTTTGCAGCTGCGTCTGAAACTTATTTCGGCAAACCGATTCAGTCGCTCAGCATCGCCGAGGCCGCCATGCTCGCCGGTTTGCCCAAGGCGCCGTCGGCTTACAACCCGATCAATAACCCCAAACGCGCCCGCTCGCGCCAGCTCTACATCATCGAGCGCATGGAAGAAAACGGTTACATCACTTCGGCGCAGGCCAATGCAGCGAAAACCGAAGAACTGAAAATCCGCAGCGTCACCACACCCAACACCACGCATGCCGAGTACGTGGCTGAAATGGCGCGCCAACTGATGTTTGCGCAATACGGCAGCGATATTTACACGCGCGGTCTGAACGTTTACACCACCATCAAGGCAGAGGATCAGGAAATCGCCTACCAGGCCTTGCGCCGCGGCATCCTGGACTATGAATTGCGCCAGGTTTACCGGGGGCCAGAAAAATTCATCACCATGCCCACCGATGCTCGTGAGCTTGAAGAGGCAATTGACGACGCCTTGATTGAAGCCGGTGACAAAGGCGATTTGCTGGGCGCCGTGGTGCTGGAAGCTACGCCTAAAAAAGTGCGGGTGGTGAGGCAAAACAGCGAAGTGCTGGACATCTCCGGCGACGGTTTGAAACCGGTCACCTCGGGCTTGTCAGACAAGGCGCCGCCCAACATCAAACTGCGCCCGGGCGCGGTGGTGCGTGTCAGCAAAAACGCCAAAGGCGATTGGGGCCTGACGCAACTGCCCGAGGTCGAAGGTGCGTTTGTGGCGCTGGACCCGTCCGATGGAGCCATTCGTTCGCTGGTCGGCGGTTTTGATTTCGATAAAAACAAATTCAACCACGTGACCCAAGCTTGGCGTCAGCCGGGCTCGAGTTTCAAACCGTTTATTTATTCGGCAGCCATTGAAAAAGGCTTTACAGCGGCCACACAGGTGAACGATGCGCCACTGTTTTTTGACGCCAGCGTCACCGGCAGCCAGGCGTGGGAGCCGAAAAATTACGACGGCAAGTTCGAAGGCTTGATGAGCCTGAAGACCGCCTTGGCTAAATCGAAAAACATGGTGTCTATCCGCATACTGGAAGCAGTCGGCCCGCAAAACGCACAAAACTGGATCGGTCGCTTCGGTTTTGAGCCGGAAAAACACCCGGCTTACCTGACCATGGCGCTTGGCGCCGGTTCGGTTACGCCCATTCAAGTGGCCATGGGATATTCCGTGTTTGCCAATGGCGGCTACCTGGTCAAACCTTATCTGATCACCAAGGTCAGCGACCCGCTGGGTAAGGTCTTGTCCGCTTACACACCAATTGAACTTGACGACAGAGCGCGGGCAATTGAACCGCGTAATGCTTTTTTGATCAGCCATTTATTACAAGAAGTGACTCGCGCGGGTACCGCCATGCGCGCACAGGCCTCGCTCAAACGCAGCGATATTTACGGCAAGACCGGCACCACCAACGACTCCATGGACGCCTGGTTTGCCGGTTACCACCAGACGCTCACGGCGGTGACCTGGATAGGCTACGACACGCCGCGCAAACTCGGAGACCGCGAAACCGGCGGTGGACTCAGTCTGCCGGTGTGGATCAGCTACATGCAGCATGCGCTCAAAAACACACCAGTCAGCGGCATGCCGGTACCGGCCGGCGTGGTGTTTGAGGGCAACGACTGGTTCTACCAGGAATTTACCCAGAGCACCGGGGTGACCAGCCTGGGCATTGAGACCAAACCGGTCGAAGCTGAAGCCGTTGATTCAGAAAAGAAAAAAATATTGGAAATGTTCAAGGAATAACCTGAATGCCTTTGCCGGGTTTCAAGCCGCGAAATGCAAAGGCCTGCCGTATTGCAAGCTGGCATCCCGGCTGAGTTGCTGCCAAAACTCGCCTTGGCCTTTGGTGTCTTGCCAGGCTGCCCCATCAAAACGGTAGTGGTAACCGCCGCTTTGCGCTGCCAACCAGACCTCGTGCAGCGGTTTTTGCAGGTTCACAATCAACTGGCTTTTGTTGGGAAAGCTCATGGTGACCATGCCCCCCACACGCTGGTTGTCTATGTCCAGGTCGTCTTGATCGTTGAACTGATCGCACATGGCTTCCAATCGTTGCAACAGGGTTTCAGCATGGTTCATGAATTCGTTGTCGGTCATCGGAGCTGGCTTCAAAGTAGGTGCTTGACAATGCAAGCTGTTACACACAAGGGGCTGGGTACAATTTCCCCATGAAAACACCGATTTTAGGCAGTCTGCTGTTGCTTGCATTCACCTTGCTGAACGCTTGCGGCTTTAAAGGCGCGCTGGAATTACCGGACGACCCCGAGTTCAAAAACCGGGCCAAATTCCCCGACGTGTTGCTGCCGTCCAAACCCGCCGAGCCCCCCGCTAAGCCTTGAGCTTGTGCCATTGAAACATCCCCGTCCATGAACCCTTCCGACCTGCCCGGCGCACCCTTTCTGGCTTACCGCGACCAACATTTGTTCATTGAACAACTGCGCTTACAGGATCTGGCCGAGGCGCACGGCACGCCTTTGTTTGTTTACTCCAAAGCCGCCATGCTGCATGCGCTTGGCGCTTACCAGCGTGCGTTTGCCGGTCGCAAAGCCAAAGTGCATTACGCCATGAAGGCCAATTCCAGCCTGGGTGTGTTGCAAGTGTTTGCCCAAGCCGGTTGCGGCTTTGATATTGTTTCCGCCGGAGAATTAGCCCGCGTACAGGCCGCCGGTGGACAAGCGAAGGATGTGATTTTTTCCGGTGTCGGCAAGACACGTGCAGAAATGCAAATCGGCTTGCAAGCCGGTATCGCCTGCTTCAATGTAGAGAGCGAAGCCGAACTGGATGTACTTAATGAAATGGCGCTGTCGCTGGGCAAAATCGCACCGGTGAGTATTCGCGTCAACCCCAACGTGGACCCTAAAACCCATCCGTATATTTCCACTGGCCTCAAAGGCAATAAGTTCGGCATTGCGCACGAGCGCACTTTGCAGGCTTACCAACATGCCGCGTCTTTGCCAGGTTTGAAAGTGACCGGAATCGATTGCCATATCGGCTCGCAAATCACCACCACCGAGCCTTATCTGGATGCGCTGGACAAGGTGCTGGATCTGGTCGAGCAGATTGAAAGTGCAGGCATCCCGATTCACCATTTGGATTTCGGCGGCGGCCTGGGCATTAATTACAACGGCGACACGCCGCCCGCAGCCGATGATTTGTGGACCAGGTTATTGGCGCGTCTGGATGAACGCGGTTTCGGCGACCGTCAGTTAATGATTGAACCGGGGCGCTCACTGGTGGGCAATGCCGGCGTGTGTTTGACACAAGTGCAATTCATCAAACCCGGCGAACAAAAAAACTTTTGCATCATTGACGCGGCCATGAATGATTTGCCGCGCCCGGCCATGTACGAGGCCTTCCACCAGATCGTGCCCTTGTCGCTGAGCGATGCAGCCGCTCAGGTGTACGACGTGGTCGGACCGGTGTGTGAAAGCGGGGACTGGATAGGCCGCGACCGGGCATTGAATGTGCAGGCGGGCGACACACTGGCGGTGCTGTCAGCCGGGGCGTATTGCATGAGCATGGCCAGCAACTACAACACGCGCGGACGGCCGGCCGAGGTGCTGGTCGACGCACACAAATCGCATGTGATTCGCGCGCGCGAGACAGTCGCAGATCAAATGCGTGGTGAAAACCTGGTTTAGGCAGGGAATTTTTTCTGCAACCAGCGCAAAAAGCGATAAACCAACAAACTGCCGAGCACACAAGCATAAACCCAGACCTCAGCAAAATTGTTTTTGCCCGCGCGCATCCAGTAAAAATGCAGCAGCGCGAATAGCGGCAGCACATAAACCAGGCTATGTAATTGCCGCCAGCGTTTCGCACCCAAACTACGTGCTGCGGCGTTACTTGAAGTCAATGCCAGCGGCAACATGAACACAAAACCCAGCATGCCCAGCCAGATGAAGGGTCGCTTGACCAGGTCTTTAGCGATATCGTTGAGCTCAAAACCCTGGTCAAACCAGGCGTAGCACAGCAGGTGCAAACAGGCATAGAAGAATGTGGCCAGCCCCAAGCTGCGGCGAAATCGAATCAGCTCAGGCGTGTGTGTGATGTGACGCAACGGGGTGACTGCCAGCACCAGACACAAAAAACGCAAAGTCCAGTCACCGGTGGAACGGCTCAAGGCTTCAGCAGGGTTAGCGCCGAGTGCGTCATTGAACAAGGCCCACAGCAGCCAGATGAAAGGCAGCGACAACAGCCCGTGAAGCAAGCTTGTCGCATGCGGCCAAAGTAGAAACCGGCGCCATGGCATGGAATGTTGCGGGCTCAGAAATTCTTGGTCAGGTCCATGCCCGCATACAACTGCCCGACCTGGGCTTCGTAGCCGTTGAACATCAGCGTTTTGATTTTTTTAGCCAAAATGCCGCCGTCGCCTATGCGCCGCTCGCTAGCCTGGCTCCAGCGCGGGTGGTCCACATTCGGGTTGACATTGGAATAAAAGCCATATTCGTGTGCCGCCGCTTTGTTCCAGGCTGTGGTCGGCTGGTTCTCGGTGAAACGGATTTTTACAATGCTTTTGCCGCTTTTGAAACCGTATTTCCATGGCACCGTCAAACGCACAGGCGCACCGTTCTGGTTAGGCAGCACTTCACCGTACATGCCAAAGCTCAGCATGGTCAGCGGGTTCATGGCTTCGTCCATGCGCAAGCCCTCGGTGTAAGGCCAACTGAGTATGCGTGAGCCCACATAAGGCATGGTCTTGGGGTCGGCCAGGGTGATGAACTCCACGTATTTGGCACTGCCCAAGGGCTCGACGCGCTTGATGAGTCCAGACAGCGAATAACCTACCCAGGGAATCACCATGGACCAACCCTCTACACAGCGCATGCGGTAGATGCGGTCTTCCATGGCGCTGAGTTTGAGCAAATCTTCTATGTTGAAGCGGCCCGGTTTTTTCACCAAACCCTCAATCTCCACGGTCCAAGGACGGGTTTTCAAGGTGTGAGCGTTTTCCGCCGGGTCTGACTTGTCGGTGCCGAACTCATAAAAATTGTTGTATGTGCTGGCGTTCTTGTAAGGGGTTGGCGTGTCTGTGGCTTGCGCGCCCGCTAATGTGGAAACCGTGGCATTCAGGGGAGCCAGTTTGCCGGGGCGCGTCACCGGGGATTGCGCCAAGGCAGCGCCGCTGCCGGCCAACCAGCCAGCCGCCGCCATGCGCTGCAAAAACTCACGTCGCTGCGCATACACAGAAAGCGGCGTGATCTCGCTGGAAATGTGGTGATTGAAACCTCGGTCAGTACGAAGCAACATGAGAGTACTCCTGAAATAAAAAAGGCTGACACACGGCCAGCCTTTGGGTTTGGAAAGTCGGTAGATCAGTTCAAACCGGCGATGTAGTCAGCCAATGCTTTGATTTCGCGATCATTCAATTTAGCAGCTACCTGGCTCATTTGCAGGTTGTTCTTGCGAATGCCGTCCCGGAACTGGGTCAATTGAGAGGTGGTGTAGTCAGCATGCTGACCGCTTAAGCGCGGGTATTGAGACGGTATACCTGCACCGTTGGGGCTGTGGCAGCCGGCACAAGCCGGGATCTGGCGATCGGCAATGCCGCCGCGGTAAATTTTTTCACCCAGTGCAGCCAAGTCTTTGTCTTTGGCGAAACCGGGTTTGGCTTTGGTGCCAGCCAAATATGCGCCAACGTTGCGCATATCGTCATCACTGAGGGCGGCGGAGAAACCCATCATCACAGGATTGGCGCGCTTGCCTGATTTGAACTCAGCCAGTTGCTTGGCAATATATTCGGGATGTTGCTGGGCCAGCTTGGGATTGATGGTGATGGCCGAGTTACCCTCAGCGCCGTGACAAGTCACGCAAATGCCGTTGTAAACGGTAGAGCCTTTGGCAGGGTCTGCTTTAGCGGGGGCGGGTGCAGCACCTTCGGCATGCACAGTCAACAAAAAGCCCGTCAAACTGACGGATAACAGCGTACGGACAAGAAAAGTCATGGCAGTAGAGTCTGAATAGATCAATCATAGATTCTACAATGCACGCCAGCACCCGACGGGTTGCACGTAAAGAAAAACCATGGTTCACCCCCCTATTGCAGTCGATACCGGCCACGCAGACCGCGTCAAACAAGCCGTCGGCTGGCTGCACACCGCCAGATTTCTCACAACGGCGGCACAGCTACACCATTTACCCGCCTATGACCAGCCCGAAATTGCTTTCGTCGGCCGCTCTAATGCCGGTAAATCCACTTGCATCAATGTGTTGACGCAACAGCGCCAACTGGCCTATGCCTCCAAAACGCCGGGGCGCACCCAGCACATCAATTTGTTTGCCCTGGGTCGCCAAAACCAGACCGATACCGTGCTGGCCGATCTGCCCGGTTACGGTTATGCCGCAGTTCCCAAGTCCGACAAGATACGCTGGCAGCGGGTCATGGCCAATTACCTGATGACGCGTGACAATCTCAAAGGCGTGGTGCTGATGTGCGACCCGCGCCTGGGCGTGACCGAGCTTGACGAAATTTTGCTTGAAGTGATTCGCCCCAAGGTGGAAGAAGGTCTGAAGTTCCTGATGCTGCTGACCAAGGCCGACAAGCTCAACCGCAGCGAAGCCGCCAAGGCCTTGTCGATTGCCAAATTGCAGTCCGGCGGCGGCGAAGCGCATTTGTTTTCCTCGCTCAAAAAACAAGGCGTCGAGGATGTCAGCCTCAAACTATGGGAGTGGACCCACCCGGTCCTGGCAACACCATGATTCGCTTTGAACGCATAGATTTACCGCACGGCATCTCGCTGGACTGCCGGCTGGCCGGACACGCCGGGCAACCAGTCATGCTGTTCTTGCATGGCTTTCCGGAAGCCGGCTTTGTCTGGGATGAACTGCTGACGTATTTCAGCCAGCCTGAAAACGGCGGCTATTTTTGCGTGGCGCCAAATATGCGCGGCTATGCCGGCTCCTCCGCTCCGCTTGATGTCAAGGAATACCGCGCCAAGGAATTGGTGAAAGACATCAGCACCTTGAAACTGCAACTGTCGCCGGACGCTCCGCTGGCTGCGCTGGTAGCGCACGACTGGGGAGGTGCAGTCGCCTGGAATGTAGCCAACCAGCAACCCGGTTTGATGCATGGCCTGGTCATCATCAACTCGCCGCACCCAGGGACGTTTTTGCGCGATTTGAAAGACGATCCGGTGCAGCAGGCTGCGAGTCAGTACATGAACTTTCTGATCCGCCCGGATGCAGAAGTATTGTTAGCGGCAGACGATTACAAAAGACTGTGGACTTTTTTCACCAACATGGGCGCCGAGGACGGCCCGCACGCCTGGTTGAACGACAAAGTCCGCGATCAATACCGCGCGGTCTGGCAGCAAGGGCTGAGCGGCGCTTTGAACTATTACCGTGCCTCACCTTTGCGCCCGCCACGTGCCGACGATCCGGCTGCGCAATCCATCGAATTACCCGCGGAGATGTTGCGCATTTCTGTGCCCACCCTGGTGATCTGGGGCATGCAAGACAGCGCCCTGCCCCCCGGCTTGATTGACGGCTTGCAAGACTATGTGCCCGACCTGCAATTGCACCGTATCGCCGACGGCAGCCATTGGCTGGTGCATGAGCAACCGTCGTTGGTGAGCGGCATTATCGGCAACTGGATCCGCAGATAAAGGTGTTTTCTTCCGATATTTAGCCACAGTGGTTTACAACAGGCCATGTCTTATTCAGATGGGCTGACGGCTCCCTTTTCCACCATGGCAACTTTTCTGCATGTAGGTTGCGGCAACAAACGCAAAAACTCCAGCACCAGGGCATTTGACGGTGCTCACTGGCAGTAAGTCCGCCTAGACATAGACCTGCGCGTCAAACCCGATAGCTTCATGGTGATCACCTGTCCAGATCTTCAAGCCATTGCGACGCTGATTGCCGTGGACAAATTGATGCAAGTAGCCTATAACTCAGCGGCCGGGCTGATCACGCCGCAGGACACGGTCTACGGTTTGCAAAAAGCGCTGGCCAGCAAAAATCCGCGCACGGCCGAGGCAATAAAAGCCATGGCGCTGGCGCATTTTCCGGCGGGAATTACTGCCAGCGGTAGAGCTCAGGCTGTCCCGGCGGACGCGTCTTGAATCTTTTGTGCACCCAATAATATTGAGCCGGTGACTCAAGGACACGGGCCTCTATGTGTTTGTTCATGGCATCCGTGTCGGCCTGTAAATCTCCCTGCGGATAGTCCGGCCACAGCGGCCCGATTTCTATGCTGTAACCGTCAGGCGTGAGTCGCGTGACCAGGGTGCAGATACGGGCGCGCGACAGTTTGACCAAGCGCGGCAATGAATTGGTGGTGGCAGCAGCCACGCCGAAAAAATCCGACCACATAGCACCTTGCATGCCAAAGTCCATGTCCGGCGAATAATGCAGGCGCATGCCGTCGCGCAGTATCTGTAGCAAAGGTGTAGCGCCTTCAATGCGCGCCACCGAGCGCACCCGCCCGGAGCGGTTGCGGCCTTGCATCATCCATTCTTCGACATATTTATTGCGCAATGGAACATAAACACAGGCCATGGGAATCTGCTTTAACCATGTCATGGCCACTCCGCCGGCATCCAGACCGACAAAATGCGGGGCCAGCACAATCAAAGGTCCGCTGTCCTTGAACACATCGAAATCACCGGAAAAATGAATCCGCTGATTCAACACCTGCTCAGGAGCGTGCCACAACCAGGCACGGTCCCAGAGTGACTGCCCGAGCAAAACAAAATGCGCTTTGGCCAATGCGCGCAATTGGTGTTCATTGAGCTCTTTGAAACACAAACGCAAATTGGTCAGCACCACATTGCGCCTGCGCGCCGATACCCTATAAAACACATAGCCGGACAACCAGCCCAGCCAACGCAAAACGCGCAAGGGCAAAAACGACAGCGCTTGCATGCTGCGGGTTACAGGGTTGAACACAGTCAGGCCTCGTGTCGCGGTTGTTTGAAACGGGCATAGCCCCAGAGGTATTGCTCAGGGCATTGTCTGATCAATTGCTCCATGGCGTGGTTGATTTGCAGCACCACTGCATCAACGTCACCAGCCAGTACCTCTTGCATTGGTTCAACGTGTATGCAATAGCCTTTGGCATTCGGCAAGCGCTCGCCCCAGGCCAAGATGATGCAGGCGCCGGTTTGCATGGCGAGTCTGGCTCCCAAAGTCATGGTGTAGGCCGGGTGTCCCCACATGCTCGACCAAATACCCATGCCCTTGGGCGGCACTTGGTCGGGTAACAAACCCACCGCTTCGCCGCGACGCAATGCTTTGAGCATTTGACGCACGCCTTCCATATTCGTGGGAACCGCCTTCAAATAAGGCTTGTCTCTGGCATTCAACAACAGCGCTTTCAGCCAGGCCTGACGCGCCGGCCGGTAAAGAATGGTCATGGGCCCGTGGCCCGGACCGAAAGTCAGCGCCTGCGTAGGTGCAGTGATTTCAAAACACCCCAGATGCGGGGTTAAAAATAATATGCCTTTGCCGGCGGCAAAAGCCGTCTCAATGTGTTCTTTGCCCTGCCATTGCACAGGCATATCACCGCCGAACCATACACGAAAGGCTTCCAATGCCTGACAACCGGCAGCACCAATGGCGGCGCGTACCTGCGGCTCGTTGTAACCCGCTTGCTGAGAATGCTGCTTGAATTGCAAACGGTAACGCGGCGATAGCCACCAGGTCAGCCAGCCCAAGGTCCAGCCGATACGCTGTACCCAGAGCAAGGGCAAGCCCGACAGCCAGCGCATCCAAAGAGCCATAAGTTTTTGTCAATACTTGTTTAGAATAGCCATTGTCGCTGAGTTAATGAAGCAACTTGCAGGGCGACACACTCGCAAGAGTCGGCTGTTCATCAGTCATCTGCTAAAGCGTTCGCCAGACTCATTTGAATTGGCAACGCGTCAACCATCAACAGGAGTTACACATGGCGAACGATTATCTTTTTACTTCCGAATCCGTCTCTGAAGGCCACCCCGACAAAGTGGCTGATCAAATTTCAGACGCTATTTTGGATGCCATCTTCAAACAAGACCCGCGCAGCCGCGTCGCCGCCGAAACACTGACCAACACCGGTCTGGTGGTGCTGGCCGGAGAAATCACCACCAACGCGCATGTCGACTACATACAAGTCGCGCGCGACACGATTCAACGCATCGGCTATGACAACACCGAATACGGTATCGATTACAAAGGTTGCGCGGTCATGGTTTGCTATGACAAGCAGTCCAACGACATCGCCCAGGGCGTGAACCACGCGTCTGACGATCACCTGAACACCGGTGCCGGTGACCAGGGTTTGATGTTCGGCTACGCCGTCAAAGAAACCCCGGATCTGATGCCCGCGCCAATTTATTACGCGCACCGTCTGGTCGAACGCCAAGCGCAACTGCGCCGCGATGGCCGGATGCCGTTTTTGCGCCCGGATGCGAAAAGCCAGGTGACCATGCGCTATGTGGACGGCAAGCCGCACAGCATTGACACCGTGGTGCTGTCTTCACAACACAGCCCCGACCAAAGCGAAACACCGACCAAGATGAAAGCCTCTTTCATTGAAGCCGTGATCGAAGAAATCATCAAACCTGTGTTGCCCAAAGAATGGCTGAAAGACACGCGTTACCTGATCAACCCGACTGGCCGTTTTGTGGTCGGTGGCCCGCAAGGCGATTGTGGTTTGACCGGACGCAAAATCATTGTCGACACCTACGGCGGCGCTTGCCCGCACGGCGGCGGCGCATTCAGCGGCAAAGACCCGAGCAAGGTGGATCGCTCCGCGGCTTATGCAGCGCGTTATGTCGCGAAAAACGTGGTGGCTGCAGGCCTGGCCACTCAGTGCCAGGTGCAGGTGGCTTATGCCATCGGTGTGGCCAAGCCTATGAATGTCACGGTCAACACGCAGGGTACGGGCGTGATCAGCGATGAAAAAATCGCAGCGCTGGTGAACGAGCACTTTGACCTGCGTCCCAAAGGCATTATTCTGATGCTGGACCTGTTGCGTCCCATTTATGAAAAAACCGCAGCCTACGGCCACTTCGGTCGCGACGAACCCGAGTTCACGTGGGAGCGAACCGATCGAGCTGCAGCACTGCGTGCAGCGGCCGGGCTGTAAGCACGGTACCTGCAAAGCGGGTCTGACAAGAAAAAAGCCTTGTGCAGTAGATGCACAAGGCTTTTTATTTGAAGAAAACAATGCGGTATCAAAGACACCGCACTGGGAATGACTATCAGTTCAACCCGGCGATGTAATGGCCCAGGTTTTCAATGTCCTCTTCACTCAAAGTGCTGGCCACACTGGTCATATTGCCGGCATCATTGGTGCGGTTTTTAGCTTTGAAATCCTTGAGGGTTTTGATCACGTAATCGTAATTTTGCCCGGCCACTTTAGGAATTTCATTCTGCCCTTTGAATTCACCCAAATGGCACATCGCACACAGGGTTTCATCGGCCTTGGCTAAGCCTTTTTTGGCTTTGTCAGGGTCAGCTTTGAAGTTCTTGCTGGTGAGTTTTTGTTTTGAAAAGAAGTCGGCAATTTCGCGCATGTCATCGCGGGTCAAACCGACGGTCATAGGCGTCATCATGTCGTTGTGACGGCGGCCTTCCTGGAAATCACGCAATTGCAAATAAATATAGCGGGCGTTTTGCCCGGCCAGACTTGGCGTGTTGGGCATGCTGGAATTGCCGTTCGGGCCATGGCATGCCATACAGGTGGCAGCTTTCTCCGGCACCTGAGCTTGAGCCAGCGCAGGCACAAAAGACAACAGCACAAGGATTGCAACAGAAGAAAAAAGGGAGAAGAGTTTCATACGGTTTTCAAAGTTCAGATATCAAAAAGGCCTGAGTGCATTTGTATGCACACAGGCCTCAGCTTAATGCTCAGTCAGCTCAGGGCAGTGCAAACACCACCACAGAATTGCCGCGCTTGGCATCGATCTGGTTATTACCACCAGCTGCCACTGCAATGTACTGCTTTCCGCCCACTGTGTAAGACACGGCAGGTGCATTCACGCCTGCGCCAGTTTGGTATTCCCACAGTTTTTTGCCGTTCTTGGCATCGAATGCGCGGAACAGGCCATTGGCTTCACCATTGAACACCAGGCCACCGGCAGTAGCCAGCACGCCACCGATCAAAGGCTCGTCAGTGTCGAATTTCCATGCCACTTTGCCGGTGTCAAGATTAACAGCAGACAAACGGCCGGATTGCTTTTCGCTGGGGATAGTTTTGAAAGCACCGCCCAACCACAGCTTGCCACCAGGGTACTTGGAAGCTTCGACGTGGTAAGTCATCGGTTGAATCAGGTTGGCTGCGTACACCAGACGAGTTTCAGGATTGATAGCCATAGGGCTCCATTCCACACCGCCGTTAGCACCCAACATCATCTTGGCGCCTTCTTTGGTAGGCAGGGTCCACATGCCGTCGATTGGCACCATGGGTTCAGACAAGCGGATCAGCTCGCCGGTGGCGCGGTCGTGGACATACACAAAACCGGTTTTACCGCCGTGGATGGCCACTTTGACCATTTTGCCGTCTTTGCCCTTGGCTTCTGTCAGGATGACAGGAGACACTGAATCAACGTCCCACACATCGTGTGCCACATACTGGTAGTGCCACTTGTACTTGCCGGTGTTCAGGTCTACCGCGACGATGGAGTCTGTGTACAGATTGTCTCCAGGACGCTCAGCACCGTACAAATCGGGGCTGGGGTTACCGACCACGAAGAACGCTGTGTTGCTTTCCAAATCGACAGCAGGTGCCATCCAAACGCCACCGCCCAGGGTTTTGTAGAAGTCACCGCCGTGTTTAGCGAGCTGAGCTTTTTCTGCGGCAATATCGCGGTGCATGTTGCGGCCGCTGGCATCGTTCACAGCCCATACGCCTTCATGGCCTTTTTCCGGGATGGTGTGGAAAGTCCACTGGAGTTTGCCGTCTTTGGCATCAAAAGATTTGACGAAACCGCGGATGCCGTATTCGCCACCGTTGGTACCGATCAGGATGCGGCCGTTGACGGCCACAGGTGCCATGGTTTCTGAATAGCCCAACTCAGGGTCAGCAATCTGGGTGTCCCAGACCAGCTTACCTGTTTTGGCGTCCAGAGCGACCAGTTTGGCATCCAGAGTACCCATGAACACATGGCCGCCGGAGATGGCAACACCACGGTTGTTAGGACCGCAGCAATAGGTCGTCACCGGACCCATTTTGTGCTTGTAATGCCACTTTTGCTTGCCGGTGACCGGGTCAATGGCATAAACGTGGTTGTAAGAAGTCGTGATGTACATGGTGCCATCAACAACGATAGGTGCTGTTTCCATGGATTCCAAAACTTCGGTCTGGAATGTGAAAGCAGGACGCAATGAGCCTACGTTAGCGGTAGTGATCTGCTTGGCAGCGTAATAACGGCTGTTGGCGTAATTTGCATTGGAATGCAAAAAGTTGTTACCGTCTTTGTCAGCAGCACTCAGTTGTGCCTGGCTGACATCTGCCTGGGCGAACCCAGCTGACAGAACACCGACTGCGACGCAGGCGATAGTTTGGGAAATTTTCTTTCCAAATTTGTGCATTTGTGCTCCTTATGCCTTGCGGCCGTGTTTGAAAAACCAGATAGGACTGAAAAAAACTTCATATCAATCCGTGTCTAGAAGTCTGGGTACTCAACTTGAGATAACCTTGTGCTGTGAGAACAAGAATTATCTTCAAGGAAAAATTCCCATTCACCATCTTAACCACGCAGTATGGATTTGCACCAGTTTGAAACAATCGTCAAGGGAAAACCCTTAAGATTTCGACAGCCTAAGCTTTTTACTTTCACAGCCCATTCACCATGCCAAATCAGACTTTATTTCTCAAATTGTTTACTATTGGACTCTCTTTGTTTGCTGGTTTGTGTATGCCGGTTGCAGCACAAATCAGCCCGCACCAATCTGTCAACGCACAGTTACTGGTTGCTACACGTCAGGTCGATTTAGAAGGTATACAAAAAAGCCTTGAGCGTGGTGCTTCCCCGAATTCACGCAACCGCGACGGTAAAACCGCACTTTTCATGGGCATTGAAAAAAACCAGATAGCCATTGTGCGGATGATGCTGGCTGCCGGCTCGGATGTGAACCTGGCTTCGCTGGAGAAAGTCACGCCTTTGATTGCGGCCGCTTATGCGGGCAACAGCGAAATTATCGGCCTGCTGCTGGACAAAGGCGCCAAACTCGAAGAGCAAGACCGACTGCATAAGTCGGCCTTGATCTACGCTGCCGGCATGGGACACACAAGTGTTGTTGAGCAACTGCTGAAGGCCGACGCATTGATCAACGCTGCCTACGCCGACGGACTCACGCCGCTGATGTGGGCGGCCGGGCAAGGGCACACGGAAACGGTCAAGTTGCTGCTGGCCAAAGGCGCACAAAAACAGTTGAAAGACGACAGAGGATTGAGCGCGGCGGACATGGCCAAAGATGCGGGGCACAAAAATATCGAGGAATTGTTGCAATAAGCTCACAAACCAAGCTTTGTAGGCGATATACCGCCGTTCAAAGGGTTTTTTTAGGCTTGAAAATGTCCACACTGTGCCGCTGCTCTTAACGCAAAGGCAAGACAAGCTTTATTGGTTAGGTTCGTTAAAACAGCTTTTCTCAACCTCGTCGTACATGGCGGCGCGTTGTGTGTCGCTGTGGTAAATCTTCCAGATCTCATCGGCAATGGCCCGGGTGATCTGCTTGAACTCCGGGTTGCAATGGTGTTTGAGATGGTCTTGGAACGTGGCCTGGCCGTGCCGCCAGTGGTTTTCACGCAGGATAAACGCGTAATGCACCAATTCATGGCCAACGCCCCATGACACCATTTCCTTGCTGTACTGCTCAATGGTTCGCGGCGCAATGCTGATCTGCATTTGATACTCAGGAAATTTGTCGGTCGGGTACTGAAAACCCATGCGTGCAAACGGCGGCACATGCCAGTCCAGTACCAACCTGGGCGGCGGCAGATCGTGGGGTGCATCAGTGGTGTGCTTGACAAAATCCCACATGCGATTGATCACGTCATAGTCAATCTCGGGAGGCGTGTATTCGATCTGCTGAAAGTCATTAGCAGCCAAGGCAGTGCTCAGCAGGCAGCCGCCTGACAGTGCAATAAGAACAGATTTAAAACGCATACCTTGACCCGATATAGAAGCTTCAAGTTATCACCAAGCTGCAAGAACTGAACTGCGCCCCGGTCAATCCCCTAGGTGCTGCGGGGTGGCTCTGGGCTCAAAGTTTGTCGCGTTTGGCCAGCGCCGGAAACAGTTTTAACCAACTGAGCGCTATCAACACAGTGCCGACTCCTCCTGCAACGACCGATGCGACCGGCCCCCACAAGGTTGCCGTCAGACCTGATTCAAATTCGCCCAATTCATTGGAAGCGCCGATGAACACGCCGTTGACCGCAGCCACTCGACCACGCATCTCATCCGGCGTTTCCATTTGCATGAGCGTCAAGCGAGTGACGACACTGATGTTATCTGCCGCCCCGCTGAGCGCCAGCGCTACCATCGACAAGACAAAACTGTCTGACAGGCCAAACACTATCAAAGACAAGCCAAACACCGCCACGGCAGCCAACAACTTATAGCCTACGTTGCGCTGGATCGGCCAACGGGTGATCACGACAGACATGCACAACGCGCCCGCCGCAGGTGCTGCGCGCAACAAGCCCAAACCCTCGGGGCCGACATGCAAGATATCGCGGGCAAAAATAGGCAGCAAGGCGGTGGCGCCGCCCAGCAACACCGCAAACAAATCCAACGAAATAGCACCCAGCAAAACTTTGCGCTCCCAGACAAAAGCCACACCGGCAAACAGTGATGTCCAACTCAAACTGTTGTCCCGCGCCACGTGTTCGTAGCGCACCCACAGTGTCAGCAGCATGGACATGCTGAACAACACGGTGCATACGCTGTAAACCGTCAACGCACCGCTGAGGTACAAAAACCCACCCAATGCAGGCCCGCCAATCACCGCCACTTGCACGCCGGTGGAACTGAGCGCGACAGCGCGTTGAAACAAGGCCTTGGGCACCAGCAAGGGCGTGATGGCTTGTTGCGCTGGCATTTGAAAAGCCCGCGTGACACCCAGCACCCAGGCGACGATGAAAATCAATTCGCGGCTGGCCTGACCGCGCCATGTCGCCACACCAAGCAACACGGCCACCATGGCCAATACCAGCATGCATGTGGCGAAAATGCGGCCGCGGTGCAAACGGTCAATCACATGACCGGCGGGCAATGCCATGAGCAGCGCCGGTATGAACTGAAACAAACCGACCAACCCCAGATCCCAAGCGCTGTTGGTCAGTTCGTACATGTGCCAACTGATGGCCAGCATCAGCATTTGGTGCGCGGAAATTCCACATATGCGCGCCAGCCAAAAGCGCATGAACTGGCGCTGCGCCAGCAATTCAGTGAAAGACGAAGTCATGTCAGATTGTCGTTGCAATGCCAGAGGCACACAAACAAGCCACCGACAGAAAAGCTGGACGGTTTAAATCGTCATGCCGCCGTCCACCGAATACGCATTGCCGGTAGAAAAACGGGATTCATCAGAGGCCAGAAACACCACGATGGGGGCGATTTCATGTGCTTGCGCCAAGCGGCCCATAGGCTGTCTGGCGATGAAGTTTTTGCGCGCCTGCACCGGGTCGGCTTGGCTGTTGATGCGGTCTTGCAGCGATGGCGTATCCACTGTGCCGGGACAAATCGCGTTGCAACGGATACCCTGTGCCACATAGTCTGCTGCCACCGCTTTGGTCAGGCCTATCACCGCCGCTTTACTCACGCCGTAGACAAACCGGTTGGGCAAGCCTTTGATGCTGGAGGCCACACTGGCCATGTTGATGATGCTGCCATCACCCTGCGCGAGCATCTTGGGCAGCACGGCCTGAATCATCCAGAACTGTGAACGTGCGTTCAGGTTCATGGCGAAATCCCATTGCTCATCGGTAGCGTCCAGTGCAGTGTTGCTGTGCACATAACCGGCGCAATTGAACACGGCGTCAATTTTGTCGATGCGCGCCACCAAGGCGTTTATGCCCGCTTTGTCCATCACATCCAGTGTTGCGGTGTGAATGCGGTCTTGACCTGCAAACGACTTCAGCAAAGCGGGGTTGACATCGGTAGCCCACACGGTCGCGCCTTCGGCAGCCATGGCCAGCACAGAGGCATGTCCTATGCCTTGTCCGGCGGCGGTGACAAGAACGGTTTTGTTGGCGAGGCGCATGGCTGATCTCCTGAAAAACCAATAGCTTAATCATTTCATAGCCACGCTAAATGCCATGGGTCGCCCACGTCCGGACACAAGACTTATTGAACCAGCGCCACCGCCTGATCGACAAAACGGTAAATCTCCAGCGGCAGTTTGCTGTTAGGCCCCAGGGTTTTCTTATCTCTGTTCTGACCGGTGCGCACCACCACCAGTTCCAGCGAAGGCACCACGATCACGTACTGGCCTTCGTGGCCCTGTAACAGGTAAAACGGATGCTTGTATTTCCAATCCATCCATAACGAATGGCCGTAATACGCTTGCAGGTCAGGTTGGCGCATGCGTTCAATGAAAGCCTTGTCCAGCAGCGACTGGCCGTTCCATTGGCCGTCCTGTAACAGCAACTGCCCGAAGCGTGCAAAGTCACGGGCACTGGCAAAAATACAGCAGTAAGTGCGTTCCATGCCGCCCTCGGCTGCCGGTCTATCCATGGTGTAGACCGCATCGTTTTCCATGCCCAGCGGCTGCCACAGGCTGCGGGACAAATGTTCGCTGACGGTCAATCCAGGTTCTTTGGCCTGCAAAGCGCGTTTGAGAAAAACACCCAGTAACTGGGTACTGCCGCTGCTGTATTCATATTCGCTGCCAGGCTCACGCTCAAAGCCGTGCGACAAGACCAGCGCCTCTGCATTTTGACCAAAGTACAAATCGGTGGTCATATTCAATGGCAGGTAATAATTTTCCTCCCAGTCATGGCCCGACTTCATGGCAGACAGTTGTGCAATCGTCGCTTTTTGTCCGCGCGGGTCATTGGCGTATTCCTTGATTTGCTCGGTCAGCGGCGCATCAAAACTGCTGATGATGCCTTGCTTGACAGCCAAGCCCGCCTGCAAAGTGGTGACGGTTTTGGCCATAGAAAAAGAGTTGGTCAAACTTTGCGCGTTGTAAGGAGAGAAATATTCTTCATGCACCAACACGCCTTTTTGTGCCACCAGAAACGCGGCGCTGCCGTATTGCTTTAAATAATCTAGCGTGGCCGCATCCAAAGGTTTTTGGTTATAGCGGGCATCCTTCTGCCAAGGGTAAGACGTACCTTTGGAGATGATGCGCTGGTCAAAGTTGCGCGCATCATCAATATAGGCGGTGCGATGCCCTTGCAAATAGGTACCGGCAAGCGCCCGCCAGATATAGCCGTGTCCGCTCAACTGCAAGCCTGCTGCTAACAGCAACAACACGAGTGCGGTGATGGTCAAAGTTTTTTTCATCGCATTCCCTATCTTTATAGAGCGCCAGTTTAGTCAACAAGAAAAGCTTGGGTGGGATTTTTAACAACTGATAATGCCGCCATGGACTTTCAGGAATTCTTATCTACGCTGTTTTACCTGACTTACAGGCTGGCAAATTTTGTGAACAACAGTTTGTTAGAAGACCCCGCCTACCTGGCCCTGATATTCACATGACTCACACCACGCATGTGCTTTACCTGCACGGTTTCCGATCGAGTCCACTGTCTGCCAAAGCGCAGTTGATGGCGCAATGGCTGACCCAGCAGCATCCCGGCGTGCATTTAGCCTGTCCGCAATTACCGGTGTCACCACTGAAGGCCGCCGATGTAATTCGTCGAATACTGAAAGACTGGCCTGCTCAAAGCAGCACCGTCATGGGTTCGTCGTTAGGCGGCTTTTATGCCACCTGGGCAGCAGCAGAACACGAATGTGCCGCGGTGCTGCTCAATCCCGCGGTACACCCTGCCCGCGACCTGTCCAACTACATAGGTGTTCATCCGTGCTGGCATGACTCAGCGCAATTTATTGAGCTCAAACACCGCCATATAGAGGAAATGAAAAATCTGTATGTCGGCCGCGGTCTTGATTGCTTGTCTGAGGCTGACCGGTCAAGGTCTCACAGCTTGACTGATCCCAAACGTTTGCTGGCTGTGATCGCCAAAGGCGATGAACTGCTGGATTGGCGCGAGATGCACGCCCGCTATGCGTGGGCACAAACCTATGTGCTGGAAGTATCAGACCACGGCATCAGTGATTTTTCTGAGCACTTGCATGTGGTGTCAGATTTTTTATTCGGGCACCGTGATTGAATGTTGACAGACAGTGGATTTCGCCTTGTTCAATAAAGCGCAAGACTGATGGCATAAGCCACTGCCGCCACAAACGCGCTGGCAGGTATGGTCAGAATCCAGGCCCAGACGATGGTGCCGGCCACACCCCAGCGCACTGCACTGGCATGCCTGACCGAGCCTACCCCGACGATGGCGCCGGTGATGGTGTGGGTGGTGGACACCGGAATACCCAAGGCAGTGGCCAGAAACAAGGTCATGGCGCCGCCGGTTTCGGCACAAAAACCGCCCACAGGTTTAAGTTTGGTGATGCGTTGCCCCATGGTTTTGACAATGCGCCAGCCGCCCATCAAGGTGCCGCCGGCAATCGCCACGTAACAGGAAAAAATCACCCAGAACGGAGGCATGCTGTCTTGCGACGAGGCATAACCGGTGGCGATCAATAGCATCCAGATGATGCCTATGGTTTTTTGTGCGTCATTGCCGCCATGGCCCAGACTGTAAGCACCGGCGGACACCAGCTGCAAACGCCGGAACCATTTGTCAATATGAGACGGGGTGGAGCGCACAAATACCCAGCTGACCAGCAGCATCATCAACGAACCCAGCAAAAAACCTAACAAAGGCGAGACAAAAATAAACACCACGGTTTTCATCACACCGGCAAACATCAAAGCCGAGGTGCCGGATTTGGCCATCACACTGCCCAAAATGCCGCCGATCAGAGCGTGTGATGAACTGCTGGGTATACCGTAATACCAAGTCAGCAGGTTCCAGGTGATGGCGCCTACCAGTGCACCGAACACCACGTGAATATCCACCACACCCGGCATGACGATGCCTTTGCCTATGGTGGCGGCCACACTGAGGTGAAACACAAACAAGGCGATAAAGTTAAAAAACGCCGCAAACACCACGGCTTGCGACGGCTTTAATACGCCGGTGGAGACCACCGTGGCAATTGAATTGGCGGCATCATGAAAACCGTTGATGAAGTCAAACATCAAGGCCAGAAAAACCAGCACAACCACGATCCACAGAGCTGTTTGCATCAAAGCGTCCCGGTCATGTCAAGAATTTTCAAGAATGATGCCTTCAATCAAGTTGGCCACATCCTCACATTTGTCAGTGATGGTTTCCAGCAATTCGTAGATTGCCTTGAGCTTGATCAGTTCGCGCACATCGGGTTCTTCGCGAAACAATTTGCTCATGGCGCTGCGCATGACATGGTCTGCATCTGATTCAAGCCGGTCGATTTCCTGACATGTTTTCAGCGCACCTTCCGCGGCTTTGGGGTCGGCCAGTTTGCCGATCAGCTTGACGGCATCGTTGACGCGACTGCAACACTTCACGCCCAGATCCGTCAGGATAAAAATCTCGTCAGTCATTTTTTTCACGTCATACAAAGTCATGGTTTCAGCCGAGTCCTGTATCAGGTCAGCGACATCGTCCATGGTGTTGATCAACGAGTGAATTTGCTCGCGGTCAATTGGCGTGATGAAGGTTTTGTGAAGTGCGGTGCTGACATCGTGGGTGATGCGGTCGGCTGCGCTTTCCGCCTTGTCTACATCCAGCGTGTATTTCTCGCGCAGGCTCAGGTTGTCGTAGTTCTGCACCAGGTTGGAAAAAGCCTGCGAGGCCTCGACTATCCTGTCCGCATGGCGGTTGAACATTTCAAAAAAATCTGCTTCGCGGGGTAGAAGTTTAGAAAAAAGCATAGGTGCCTTCTTTAGGTAAAAGTCATAAAGCAAACATTTTTGCAAGTGACAGCATTGTGACAAGTTTCCCGCTGCGGCAATTCCAACGGCTTTGTAGGAGTTGCGCTTTCTAAATGAGTAAGTTCGGCTGACACTCTTTCAAGCTGGCTGTGTCTACATTGACAGGCATGAACAACCGTTTAATCAACAGTGAAAGAGCGTCGCCGCAAGACTTGCAGGCGGTTGAATGGCTGTCTCAGTTGTTGCTCAAGGGATTGGAATTGCAAGCCTCGGACATACACCTGGAGCCCTTTGACAGCTTGTTGCGGGTGCGGGTACGCCGGGATGGTGTGTTGTATGAAATGCCGTCGCCGCCTGCGGCTTTGCGTGAACAAATCATTTCCCGCATCAAGGTGCAGTCGCGTCTGGACATCGCCGAGAAACGTTTGCCGCAAGACGGTCGCATGCAGCTCCCGCTTAACCAGCGCATGGTGGATATGCGGGTCAGCAGTCTGCCTACCTTGCACGGCGAAAAAATTGTGTTGCGGATTCTCGACCAACAGTCTCACCAACTCGGCTTTGCGGCCTTGGGTCTGCCGGACACCGAACTGGCGCATGTGATGCAAGCCATTGCCAAACCGAATGGCATGGTTTTGATCACCGGGCCGACCGGATCAGGCAAAACCGTGACCTTGTACACCTGCCTGAACCACCTGAACACGCCGGGCGTGAATATCGCTACGGTCGAAGACCCGTCAGAAATTGTCTTGCCCGGCGCCAACCAGGTGAATGTCAACGAACGCATAGGCTTGAGCTTTGATACCGCGCTCAGGGCTTTGCTGCGCCAGGACCCGGACATACTCATGGTCGGTGAAATCCGGGATCAGACAACGGCCGATATTGCGGTCAAGGCATCGCAAACCGGCCACTTGCTGCTGTCCACCCTGCATACCAACGATGCACCATCGACGCTGACACGCCTGAATCACATGGGTATCGCAGGCTTTAATTTAGCCAGCAGCGTCATTCTTATTTGCGCGCAACGCTTGCTGCGCCGCTTATGTGCGGCATGTAAACAAGCTCTCCCTGACGGCAGCGGTTGGCGGGCCGTCGGCTGTGCCGCTTGCCTCAACGGCTACAAAGGGCGGGTGGCCATACACCAGGTCATGCCGGTCACGCCAGGCATACAGCAATTGATATTGCAGCAAGCCAGTGCCCAGGCATTGGCAGAACAAGCGGCGGCAGACGGCGTGCGCACCCTGCGCCAAGCCGGCCTGCTTAAAGTATGTTCCGGTGAAACCACATTAGAAGAAGTGCAGGCGGCAACCCATGGCTGATGCAATACCGGGCACACGCCGGCCCTTAGCTTCCGGCGAATCCCATCGTCAACCCATTGTGCGGATCGATGCGGCGCAACTCTGTGAATTCACCCGCCAACTCGCCACGCTGGTCGGTGCCGGTGTTCCATTGCTGCAGTCTTTGGACACGATTCAACAAGGCCTCAATGGACAAGCCATGGAGCCGGTGGTGAAAGCTTTGCGTCGGCAGGTTTCAGCAGGCAAATCATTAGAAAACGCCTTGCAGCAAACCGGCGTTTTTGACAAGCTGTACTGCCAGATGGTGGCCGCAGGTGAATTGGCCGGTAACCTGGACGACATGCTCAACCGCCTGGCCAGTCACACCGAACGCCAACAGCAACTCAGACGCAAAGTCCGCATGGCATTGGTCTATCCGGTGGCGGTGTTGTTCATCGCGGCGCTGGTGGTCACCGTCATCCTGGTCTGGGTGGTGCCGGTGTTTCAATCGATATTTGCCTCTTTCGGTGCACAACTGCCTGCAGCCACGCGTTTCATACTAGGTCTGAGTGCGGGCTTGCTGCAATGGGGTTTGCCGGTGTTGGTGGTGGTTGTGTTGATTGCTGCCGTCTTACGCAGGCAATACCGTCGCAATGAAACATGGCAATGGCAATTCGCGCTTAGGGTTTTGTCCCTGCCCTTGGTGGCCGGGCTGATTCGCAGCGCCAATCTGGCGGCATGGACGCGTTGCCTGTCGATGCTGACGCAGTCTGGCGTTCCGCTGCTGGAAGCACTGGAAGTGCTGGCCGGCGTTTGTACAAACCAGGTGTATGCCAGGCTTTGCTTGACTGTCAGGCAATCAGTGTTACGCGGTAGCAGCCTGGCCGCGGCCATGAGCAACGCGTCCGTTTCAGTAGGCCTCAAAACAGGTTTATTCCCGCCCTTATTGATTCAAATGGTGGATATCGGCGAGCAATCCGGCACGCTGACCGTGTTGCTGTCCAGAGCGGCAGATGCGCAAGATGAAGCCCTGGAACAGCAGGTACACGGCTTGACGCAATTGATTGAACCTTTGCTGGTCGTGGTGCTAGGCGGTCTTGTCGGCGGCATGGTCGTGGCTTTGTATTTGCCGGTGTTCCAACTCGGGCAAGTGCTGTAGCGCGGCAGTCTTATAGACTCCAGTCCATGAACACATCGGATTTCAGACGCATAGGACTGACAGGCGGTATAGGCAGCGGCAAATCTACTTTGGCCCGTCTTTTGGCTGAAACAGGCATTCAAGTTATAGATGCTGATGCAATTTCCCGCCAGCTTACTTCTGTCGGCGGTGCGGCCATGTCGGCTATCGCCGCCACTTTCGGTGCTGACTTTGTCGCTTCCGACGGCAGCATGAACCGCGAACGCATGCGCGAGTTGGTGTTCAGCCAGGCAGATGAACGGCTGCGTTTACAGGCTTTGCTGCACCCACTGATTTCGGCTGAGATTCAACTCAAACAAAAGGAATTACTGATTAAAAATATATCTTTAGTAGTTTTAGATATTCCTTTATTAATTGAATCATCGTACTGGAGACAACACGCCGACCGGGTGCTGGTAGTCGATTGCGATGAAAAAACCCAGGTCCGCAGGGTCATCGAACGCAGCCACTTGAAACCCGAACAGGTACTTGACATCATGGCTCAGCAGGCAAGGCGCACGCAAAGATTGGCTGCCGCAGACTGGGTAGTCAACAACGATGTAGACGATCTCTTTGCATTGCAAAAAGAGGCCAAGGCCATACAACTGCATTTTTAGCCTGTATAGGCAGTCATAAAGTGCTTGTCAGCGGTTATCATTTCCGCTGTTACAACCCTTCAGGCGTTTGCTTTTTTGTGATCCTCTACGAGCACCCATTTAACGAGCGTATTCGCACTTATCTGCGGTTGGAATATTTGCTCGGACGTTTTGAACATTTGTTGCTCAGATCCTCGGAAATAGATCACCACTTTGCCCTGACCACTTTGTTTGAAATTGTCGATGTCGGCGGTCGCTCCGATTTGAAATCAGATATTTTGAAAGAACTCGAGCGGCATAAACACCAGTTCAACAGTTACCGCGGCAACCCTTCAGTGGCGCACGGGGTGCTAGATGAATTGCTGGGCAATATTGACAAATGCCTGCAAGGTTTCAACACCCAAAGCGCGCGCATCAGCAACTGCGTGACTGACAGCGATTTCCTCAGCAGTTTGCGCAACCGGGTTGCCGTACCGGGCGGCACCTGTGCCTTTGATTTACCCAGTTACCACGCCTGGCAACAACGTGACCCTGATATGCGTCGTCAGGATATTTTGAAATGGTCGGAGCCCTTGAAAGCCTTGCACGACAGTGTCAGCCTACTGATGCGTCTGCTGCGAGAAAGCGGTTCACCGCAACGCGTGGTGGCTCAGCAAGGGCAATTCCAACAGGCTTTGCCACAAGGCCGTTTCCAAATGATGCGTTTATTCATTGATGAATCTTTGGGCCTGGTACCCGAGATCAGCGGCAACCGCATGATGGTCTGGGTGCGCCTGATACACCAGACTTGGGAAGGCAAACCTCAAACGTCTGTCGGTAATGCAGAATTTGAAATAGAGCTTTGCGCTTGAGCCAACCACTCTAATACCGGTACCGTGCCGGGTAATACCGGCGCCACCTGCACAGGCAACTGTTCCCAAGCAAATTCCTGACCCTCTTTCATTTGCAGTTCACCCTTCCATTGATACACCTTGCAGAAATGCAATTCCACCAGGGCGTGCGGGTAATCAATACGCTCTGTTTTCCAAGGCACAGGGTCTGCGATGGTGATACCGAGTTCCTCCTGCAATTCGCGGGTCAGTGCCTGAGCCAGCGTTTCGCCGGACTCGATTTTTCCGCCTGGAAATTCCCAGTGCCCGGCATAGGCTTTGCCGGGCGGGCGGGTGGTCAACAAAAAACGGCCATCAGGCCTGAACAACACACCGACAGCCACCTGGATCAACGGCCGCTCAACGCCACCTGCGCGCGGCAAGTTGGCATCCACCATTCGTACAGGCGGTGGTGCGCTTGACGTCATGCGACAGCGCTGTCCAAACGTCCGGCGAAATCGCGGGCGAACTGATAAGCCACGCGGCCGCTGCGCGAGCCGCGCTCCAGCGCCCACACCAGCGATTCAGGATGTGCTTGAGCCCATAAGCTTTGCGGGACTTGCAAAGAAGACAGCCACTGGTCAACAATATGCAAATACTCGTCCTGGCTGAATGGATAAAAACTCACCCACAAACCGAAACGCTCGGACAAAGAGATTTTTTCTTCGATGACTTCACCGGGATGCACTTCGCCATCGTCGGTGTGCGTGTAACTGAGGTTGTCCTTCATGTACTCAGGCAGTAAATGGCGGCGGTTGCTGGTGGCATAAATCAGCACATTCGCAGTCGCTGCGGCCACGCTGCCGTCGAGGATGGACTTCAGCGCCTTGTAACCGGGCTCGCCTTCGTCAAAACTCAAGTCGTCACAAAAGATGATAAATTTTTCAGGCCGTTCGGCCACCACCTCGATGATGTCGGGCAGGTCCACCATGTCTTGCTTGTCAACTTCAATCAAACGCAGGCCGCGAGGCGAATAGGTATTGAGACAGGCTTTGATCAGCGAGGATTTACCGGTACCGCGTGCGCCAGTCAACAACACATTATTGGCAGGTTTGCCTTCGATGAACTGCAAGGTATTGCGCTGGATTTTTTCCTTCTGCTGGTCGATTTCTTTCAAATCACTCAATGACATTTGTCCAATATGTCGCACCGGTTCGAGTACGCCATGGCCGCTGCTGCGCTTGCGGTAGCGAAAAGCAATGCCCGACTGCCAGTCCGGTGCGTGCAAAGGTTGCGGCAGTATGCGCTCGATACGCGCCATCAATAATTCAGCGCGGTGAAACAAGCGTTCTAAAGATTCATTCATGAATTAGCTGCGGTAATCCGCGTTGATGGTGACGTATTCATGGCTTAAGTCGCAGGTCCACACCTGATCCTGAGCCTGGCCGCGTCCGAGCAACACACGCACCGTGATTTCGTCTTGCTTCATCACGCGTTGACCGTCTTCTTCGCGGTAGTCGGGATGACGGCCACCGCGCGTAGCCACGTGCACATCGTCCAGGTACAACTCAATCAGCGATTGCTCCAGATCTGCGATGCCGGCATAACCCACGGCAGCCAGAATCCGCCCGAGGTTAGGGTCGCTGGCGAAAAAAGCGGTTTTCACCAAAGGCGAATGCGCAATCGCATACGCCACCTGACGGCATTCGGCGGTGTCGCGCCCGCCTTCAATGCTGACCGTGATGAACTTGGTGGCACCTTCACCGTCACGCACAATCGCCTGCGCCAGCCAACGCGCCACATCCAGCAAAGCCTGCTTTAACAAACGCGCGCTGTCGCTGTCCCAATGGCTTATTTCGGTAGTAGCTGCTTTGCCGCTGGCTATCACCACGAATGAATCGTTGGTCGACGTGTCACCGTCTATGCTGATGCGATTAAATGAGGCTTCAGCCAGCTCATGCGCCAGCGACTTCATCAAACCGGGAGCGATGGCCGCATCGGTGGCCATGAAGCCCAACATGGTGGCCATGTTGGGACAGATCATGCCGGCGCCTTTGGACATGCCGGTGATGGTGACTGTCTTGCCGTCAATACTGATTTGACGGCTGGTCGCCTTGGGCAAGGTGTCGGTCGTCATGATGGCTTGCGAGGCCAGCGTCCAGTTGTCAGAGGTGCTGGCAGCAAGCGCTTTGGGCAAGCCGTCCACAATGCGCTGCACCGGCAAGGGTTCCATGATCACACCCGTGGAAAAAGGCAGTATCTGTTCCGGCTTGATATTCAACAAACCAGCTACGGCCTGGCATACGGCAAACGCATGTTGCAAACCGGCTTCCCCGGTACCTGCGTTGGCGACTCCGGTGTTGATCACCAGTGCACGTATGCCATTGCCCGCCGCAAGATGCTGCTTGCACAATTGCACAGGCGCAGCACAAAACCGGTTTTGCGTGAAGACAGCGCCGACTGCCGCGCCCGGCTCCAGCGTGATGACGGTCAGGTCTTTGCGATTTGCCTTGCGTACACCGGCCTCGGTCACGCCTATGGACACACCTGCGACCGCATGCAAATCCTCAGGGCGGGTGATGCGTAGATGTACCGCCATGGCTTAGGCCAGCTTACCGTGGCAGTGCTTGTATTTTTTTCCACTGCCACAAGGACAGGGCTCATTGCGACCCACCACCGGCACTTGCTCGGTAGCAGCCGCAGCCTGACCTGCGCCAAACAGTTGGGCTTGACCTGTTTCATCCGGCGCTGAATAAGTGAGATTGGTCACGGCATCAGCGCGTTGCTCTATGTTCTGGGCCGCCGCTTCAATCTGGCTGGCTGTTTCGATTTGAACTGTCATCAAAATACGTGTGACTTCGTTTTTCACCATGTCCAGCAATTGACCGAACAGCTCAAAGGCTTCGCGCTTGTACTCCTGCTTGGGTTGCTTTTGTGCATAGCCGCGCAAATGTATGCCCTGGCGCAAATAGTCCAGCGAAGACAGGTGTTCACGCCAGTGGCTGTCAATGTTTTGCAGCAGCACGGCGCGCATGAAAGGCGTGAATTCATCCACGCCCACCGTTTCAATTTTGCTGTTGAACGCTGCGTTGGCCGCATCAACCACCAACTGCAAAATATCTTCATCAATGATGGCCTGGGCTTTTTCAACGTGTTGTACCAGCTGCAAATCCATGTGCCAATCATTGCGCAACAGGTTTTGCAAACTGGCGATGTCCCATTGTTCTTCCACCGATTCTTCAGGCACGAACTGGCGCACCAGGTCGGTAAAACAACCTTCGCGCAAACTCGCGATTTGCGCCGTCAGATTGGAAGCGTCCAGAATGTCATTTCGTTGCTGGTAAATGACTTTGCGCTGGTCGTTAGAAACATCATCGTATTCCAGCAATTGCTTGCGGATATCGAAATTGCGGGCCTCAACTTTGCGCTGAGCGCTTTCAATACTGCGCGTGACCATGCCGGCTTCAATGGCCTCGCCCTCAGGCATATTCAAACGGTCCATGATGGACTTGACGCGCTCACCCGCAAAAATGCGCATCAGCGAATCATCAAGACTGAGGTAAAAACGTGAAGAGCCGGGGTCTCCCTGGCGACCGGAGCGGCCGCGTAACTGGTTATCGATACGGCGCGATTCGTGACGTTCGGTAGCAATGATGCGCAAGCCGCCAACAGACTTAACAAACTCATGGTCTTTGGCCCAGACTTCGCGCAACTGAGTGGCTTTGACCGCTTTGTCGCCTTCGCTCTGGCTCTCGTCTTGCATCAGTGTGTCGACAGCTTTTTCCACGTTGCCGCCGAGCACAATGTCGGTGCCTCGACCGGCCATGTTGGTGGCAATGGTGATGGACTTTGGCGCACCCGCTTGCGCGACGATGTCAGCTTCGCTGGCGTGTTGTTTGGCGTTAAGCACTTGGTGCTTCAAACCCGCCTTATCCAACATGCCTGAGAGCAGTTCAGACAACTCAATCGATGTGGTGCCCACCAATACAGGTTGACCACGCCCTTGGCATTCGATGATGTCGTCTATGGCTGCTTTGTATTTTTCCTGGGTTGTTTTGTAAACCCGGTCTAATTGATCTTCCCGCTTACTTGGTTTGTTCGGCGGAATGATGACGGTTTCCAAGCCGTAAATTTCCTGAAATTCATAGGCTTCGGTGTCAGCAGTACCGGTCATGCCGCTGAGCTTGTCGTATAAGCGGAAATAATTCTGGAAAGTGATGGAGGCCATGGTCTGGTTCTCCGCCTGAATGGCAACACCTTCCTTGGCTTCGACGGCCTGGTGCAAGCCATCGCTCCAACGGCGACCGGACATCAAACGACCGGTGAATTCATCAACGATGGTGATCTCACCGCCCTGGTTAACGTAATGCTGATCCAGGTGGTAGAGGTGGTGGGCACGCAATGCGGCATACAGATGGTGCACCAGACCGATATGCAATGGGTCATACAGTGAAGCACCAGCGGGAAGCAAACCCATGTCGGAGAGAATTTTCTCCGCCTTTTCGTGACCCAGTTCTGTCAGGTAGACCTGATGTGATTTTTCATCCAACGTGAAATCGCCCGGGGTAATGACGCCTTCACCTGTGCGCAAATCCAATTCGCCTTCCTGGCGCGTCAGGTGCGGCACCACCTGGTTCATGGCCAGATAAGTTTGCGTGTGGTCTTCGGCTTGACCGCTGATGATCAACGGCGTGCGCGCTTCATCGATCAAGATCGAATCGACCTCGTCAACAATGGCGTAATTGAGTTTGCGCTGCACCCGGTCGGCAGTTTCGTAAACCATGTTGTCACGCAGATAGTCAAAACCGTACTCGTTGTTGGTACCGTAAGTGATATCGCTTTGGTAAGCGCTTTGTTTTTCCTCGCGTGTCAATTGCGACAGATTGACGCCGACACTCAAGCCGAGAAAGTTATAAAGCCGTCCCATCCATTGCGCGTCCCGGTTGGCGAGGTAGTCATTCACCGTCACCACGTGTACGCCCGTGCCGCTGAGCGCATTCAGATACACCGCCAGTGTGGCAGTCAGCGTTTTACCTTCACCGGTGCGCATCTCGGCAATCTTGCCTTGATGCAAAGCCATGCCGCCTAACATTTGCACATCAAAGTGACGCATCTTCATGACGCGCTTAGAGCCTTCACGCACCACAGCAAAGGCCTCGGGCAGCAAATCGTCCAGACTTTCACCTTGCTGGAAACGTTGCTTGAATTCGCTGGTTTTGGCTTTCAAGGCCTCGTCGCTCAAGGCTTCCAAAGGAACTTCAAGGACGTTGATGCGCTCCAGCGTTTTGCGGTAAGTCTTTAGCAAGCGGTCGTTGCGGCTGCCGAAAATATAGGTCAGTGGATTGAATGCCATACAAGCAAAACGACCATGCCTTGCCGGGTGGCTGGCCATGGACGCCGGTTCCTTTGTCGAAGCCCTGCATTTTACCTGTGTAAACGAACATAATCAGCGATGCACCGACCGTCAACCCCGCCAGCCAAACAGACCAGTGTGATGGATGCCATCGAACACTCGGACACCTTGTCCTCGATGTTAAGTTTGCAGCGCCGCTCCATGTTGTATTTGAAAACCATAGAGCCGGTTCTTCCCCCTGGTTTGAGCGAACAAATGCTGGCCGGTCCTATCGAAGATGATGTCTGGTGTTTATTGGTTAAACACAATGCTGCGGCCGCCAAATTGCGCCAGCTGTTACCGGCCATCTGCGCGCATCTGCGCAGCAAGGGCCATAACGTACAACAGGTAAGGCTCAAACTCATGTCACGCAAGCCATAAAAAAACCCGCCGGTTTCACAACCGCGGGTTTTCAAATGGTGCCGATTATCGGATTCGAACTGATGACCTACCGCTTACAAGGCGGTTGCTCTACCAACTGAGCTAAATCGGCATTTCACTTATTCTACCTAAGCCAGACACGTCTTATTGAAAACTTTTTTATTTGACGCGTTTGAGTTGCGGGCGAGGACTGTTGGTCGGACTGCCTGCAGGTGGTTCGGGCGGACTGTCAGACGCAATTGCCGCATCGACAGCAGTGCCGGCGGAAGTCGGGGCAGGTGCAGGAAAAGCCATGCCCTGGCCGTTTTCTTTGGCATAAATAGCAATCACCCGACCCATGGGAACCACAATTTCACGCGCCACACCACCGAAACGCGCTTTGAACTGAATGAATTCATTGCTCAGTTGCATGCCACTGGTGGCGTCGAAACTGACATTGAGCACGATTTCACCGTTGTTCACATACTCGCGCGGCACTTGCACGGTGTCGTCCACCAGCACAGCCACATACGGCGTGAAGCCGTTGTCTGTACACCACTCGTGCAAGGCCCGCACCAGGTAAGGCCGGGTAGAAGTTGACTGCGAAATATTGATCATGCGGTTTATTTGCGCATGACCTTTTCTGAAGGCGTCAACGCCTCGATATAGGCCGGGCGCGAGAAAATGCGTTCAGCGTATTTGAGCAACGGGGCTGCATTTTTTGACAACTCGATGCCGTAATGATCAAGGCGCCACAACAATGGGGCAATGGCGACATCAAGCATAGAAAAGTTATCGCCGAGCATGAATTTATTTTTCAAAAACACGGGTGCTAACTGGGTTAGGCGGTCGCGGATGTGCGCGCGGGCTTTTTCCAGCGTTTTTTCGTTGGCCTTTTGTGTCCTGGACTCCAGAGAAGTCACATGGGTGAACAATTCTTTTTCGAAATTCAGCAGGAACAAACGGACGCGGGCTCGGTCAACCGGGTCGCCGGGCATGAGTTGCGGATGCGGAAAACGCTCGTCTATGTATTCGTTGATGATGTTGGATTCATACAGAATGAGGTCGCGCTCAACCAAAATCGGCACCTGACCGTAAGGGTTCATCACGCTGATGTCCTCGGGCTTGTTGTAGAGATCGACATCACGGATTTCAAAATCCATGCCTTTTTCAAACAAGACAAAACGGCAACGGTGAGAGAAAGGACAAACTGTCCCAGAGTACAAGACCATCATGAGCGTAGCTCCTGAAATACCAAAGGTTTAACGGGCCGGAAATGGCCCATTGTAAGAACCCGCCGGAGCGGGTTACTGTGTATCCGCTTAGCGAATTTCTTTCCAGAACGCGGCATTCAAACGCCAGGCAATGAACATGAAAACCAACAAGAACATCAATACCCAGACGCCGATTATGACGCGTGTGTTTTGTGACGGCTCTGACATCCACTGCATGTAATTGACCAGATCGGCAACCGCTTCATCGTACTCGGCAGGGCTGAGCTTGCCGGGTGTGACTTGCTGCCAACCTTTGAACGCGTGGACTTCATGCCCGTGCGATTGGACTGTGTCGTACAAGGGCTTACGCTCTCCTTGCAACTCCCACAACACATGCGGCATGGCAACATTCGGAAAAGCCAGGTTGTTCCAGCCGGTGGCTTTGCTTTCATCGCGGTAATAGGTACGCAAATACGTATACAAATAATCAGCGCCTGTGCCGCCGTGGCCGGAGCGTGAACGCGCAATCACGGTCAAGTCGGGCGGGTTGCCACCGAACCAATCCTTGGCCTGTTTTGGGTCCATGGACACCTTCATGGTTTCACCGACCTTGTCGGTGGTGAACAATAAATTGTCTTTGATTTGCTGTTCCGTCAAACCGATGTCGGTCAAGCGATTGAACCGCATGTAAGACGCTGCATGGCAATTCAAGCAGTAATTGACGAACAGTTTGGCGCCATGCTGCAAAGCTCCCAGATCATTGATTTTGTTGGGCGCTTTGTCCCAAGGAATAGTGTCTGTGGCAGCAAAAGCAGACCAACTGGTGAATACGCTGATCAGCAGGCTGAGGATGATTTTTTTCATGGTTGTTTGCTCCAGCCGTTTCTCAATGTGCAACAAAGTTAACGCGGTCCGGCACCGGCTTGGTTTCTCCCAGTCGGCTCCACCAAGGCATCAGCAAGAAGAAGCCGAAATAAAACAATGTGCCGACTTGAGAAATTCGCTCATTGATTTGCGAAGGCGGTTTGATGCCTAAGTACCCAAGCACGAAAAAGTTGATCACAAATACTGCATAAAGGTATGTATGCCATGTAGGTTTAAAGCGAATAGATTTGACCTCACAGTGGTCTAACCAGGGCAAGAAAAACAGGATGATGACCGAACCACCCATGACAACCACACCCCAGAATTTGGCGTCAATCGCCAACATCAAACCCATCAGCAGCAGCGCGCCGCCGATGATCGCAGCTTTGAGTATGCTGCTGATAGCGGCACGTGTTGCACCCAGATAAGCAGCAGCAATCACACAGACGATGAGGGCATACATCATCTCATTGGTGATGGCGCGCAACATGGAATAGTAAGGTGTGAAATACCAAACTGGGGCGATATGCAACGGCGTTTTCAGCGGGTCGGCTGGAATGAAGTTGTTGTATTCCAGGAAATAGCCGCCGAACTCGGGAGCGAAAAAGATGATGGCTGTGAAGACAAGCAAAAAGCCCATCACGCCCATGATGTCATGCACTGTGTAGTACGGATGGAAAGGAATGCCGTCCAGGGGTTTGCCGTTGGCATCTTTATGGGCTTTGATTTCAATGCCGTCAGGGTTGTTAGAGCCCACTTCGTGCAGTGCAATGATGTGCGCAACCACTAAGCCAAGCAACACAAGAGGTACGGCAATCACGTGAAAGGCGAAAAAGCGGTTTAAGGTGGCGTCTCCGACCACGTAGTCACCGCGGATCAGCAAGGCCAAGTCAGGACCGATGAAGGGAATGGCAGAGAACAGATTCACAATTACCTGCGCGCCCCAGTAAGACATCTGGCCCCAAGGCAGCAAATAACCCATGAAGGCTTCGCCCATCAAGGCCAGGAAAATCGCGCAACCGAACAGCCACACCAGTTCACGCGGCTTGCGGTAAGAGCCGTAAATCAGCCCGCGGAACATGTGCATATAAACCACTACGAAAAACGCTGAAGCGCCGGTGGAATGCATATAGCGAATCAACCAACCCCAGGGCACGTCGCGCATGATGTACTCAACTGATGCGAAGGCAAGGGCTGCATCCGGCTTGTAGTGCATGGTCAGGAAAATGCCGGTGAGGATTTGAATCACCAACACCAACATAGAAAG
>Ga0192657_1020_pt1 | contig 73160 bp, 64 predicted proteins | sample LauGreFBDMM110DN_2_FD_133054 | JGI IMG/M metagenome (GOLD analysis project Ga0192657, IMG submission 133054) | reverse complement strand
GGCGGGGCAGCGGCCAGCTTGCTGAGTCTGCGTTTTGATCCCGCGTTCAGTCAGGCGCAGACAGACCGTTTCTGCAACGCACTCAAGCTTTTCAAGCTGGGCTTTAGCTGGGCCGGGCCTGTCAGTCTGGTGGTTCCCTACGATTTGAAAAAAATGCGTCAATACGCGCCTGCTGAACTGCTGCAAGCCGGCTTTGTTCGCCTCGCTATTGGACTTGAGTCGCCAGAAGACTTGATCGCAGACCTGTCGCAAGCCTTGTCGTCCATGGCCTGAGTCAGCGGCTACCCCTTGAATTTTTTCAGACAAGGTTTTATTAATCGAATTGCGCCGCGAGCTTGTCGGCCAAGGCTTGCATGGAAGCAGCGTGTCTGTCTGCCAAAGGTGCTGCCGTAGCTTGCGGGTAACGTACAAAATTGCGCGCCACCGATCTGGCGTAAGTCGGGTCGTAATGGCTAATCAACAAGTCACGCACCACTTGTTCTACCTCTGCGTTAACCAACTGTTGCTGCCATGCGTTCACCACGTTTTTCCCTTTTAATTCCGTCAACATAGACAGCCGTTCGCTGAATAAACCAAGGTCGTCTGCAAAAAAAGCATAGTCGTCGAGCAGCAATTTCACACGCTCATCGTCACTGAGTTGAAGATCGATACACGGGCTTTGCCGCATCACCTCCATCAATGCCTGAGGCACAGCCAGGTTGCCGACTTTTTTGCTTTCCGCCTCGACAAACACGGTGCGCTGGGGATCAAAACCGCGTAATTTGTCCCACACCAGCGTGTCAAAATGTTTTTGGCTGGGCTGAGGCTGACCCGGAATACGCCCCAGCACCGAACTGCGGTGTTTAGCCAGATCTTCCAAGTCGAGCACCTGAGCCCCTGAATGGGAGAGCGCTTGAAGTAAACGTGTTTTGCCTGAGCCTGTCGGGCCGGTGATGACTTGGAAATGAAGCAAAGGTGCCAGTCGCGCAATATCTTGGATCATTTCTGCGCGAAACGCTTTGTAGCCACCTTCTATCAGCCAGACACGAAAGCCAATCTGACCGAGCACCAGCGCCAACGAGCCGCTGCGTTTGCCGCCGCGCCAGCAGTAAATAAGCGGTTGCCATTCCTTGCTTAAAGGCATGACATGTCTATCTATGTGTCGCGAGATATTCGCGGCCACCAGAGAGGCGCCGACTTTGTTGGCTTCAAACGGGCTGACTTGTTTGTACAAGGTGCCGACTCGAATCCGTTCTTCATTGGTCAAGGAGGGCCAGTTCAATGCATCTGGCAAACGGTCGAGATCAAACTCATCCTCTGTGCGTGCGTCAATGATGCAACTGAATCCGCCGTTGTCAGACCTCAGGGCCATGCGTTCTATGGCTTGAAGGGCAGTGATAGGGCGAGCCGCCATCAGAGCATCTTCTTCAACACAGGCCAGACGTTAGCCAGTATCTGCGGATGCGCTTCTGCCTTGGGATGGATGCGATCCGCTTGAAACAAGACAGTAGGGTCGGTGGCATCGGCAATGCCTTTAAGCAAAAAAGGCACCAGCGATATCTTTTGTTTTTGACTGATGGTTTGAAACATACGGCTGAAGTCTTGCGCATAAGCGGTGCCGTAGTTGGGCGGCACTTGCATACCTATCAATAAAACTGAGGCTTTGATTTTCTGACTGGCGCTGATCATGCCGGTCAAATTGCCCTCAGTCATTTTCAATGAAAATCCGCGCAATGCGTCATTGCCACCGAGTTCAATGACCACCAAAGCGGGCTGATGTTTTTGCAGCAATGCAGGTAGGCGGGCCAACCCGCCGGCGGTGGTGTCGCCGCTGATGCTGGCGTTGACCACCTGCCATTGCGGCTTATCCTTGGCTAGCTGAGCGGCCAGCAGGGCCACCCAACCGCTGCCGCGTGCAATGCCGTATTCGGCGCTCAAAGAGTCGCCGACGATCAACATAGTTTTTCGTTCTGCGGCCCGCAGCACGGCGGGCGATAGACCCGACGCGCACAGGCTTAAGGCTTGCAAGTTAAAGTCTCTGCGTCTCAACACGGATCTCACTGAATGTCCTCACCACTGATTGCTGTCTCTCACTTGTACAAATCGGTCACCGATGCCACCGGTACCCTGGACATTCTCCGCGATATCGATTTCACCCTGAACCCGCAGCAAACCGTTGCCATCGTCGGCGCATCCGGCTCGGGCAAAAGCACCTTGCTGGCCATCATGGCGGGCTTGGACACGCCTACTCAGGGAACGGTTCATCTGGCCGGTCAGGATATGTTTGCCTTGAACGAAGACGACAGGGCTGGTTTACGGTCTCAACACATAGGCTTTGTGTTTCAAAGCTTTCAGTTGCTGTCGGCCTTGACTGCGCTTGAGAACGTCATGCTGCCGCTGGAGCTTGCCGGTCACCCTGAACCTAAACCGGTGGCCAAAGACATCTTGGTGCGTGTCGGACTGGCTGAACGTTTAAATCATTACCCCAAAGTGATGAGCGGTGGCGAGCAGCAGAGGGTGGCACTGGCGCGCGCTTTTGTGGTCAAGCCGCAGGTGCTGCTGGCTGACGAGCCCACCGGCAGCCTGGACCACGCCACCGGCGAGACGGTCATGCAGTTGATGCTTGAATTAAACAGAGAACTGGGCACCACGCTGGTACTGGTCACGCATGATCTGGCTTTGTCAAAACGTTGTGAGAGGCGTTTGATGATGCAGGCAGGGCGCGCCTCCTGGGTGGACTGAGCGGCTTCAGCGGGTGCGCTGTTTCATGGCGCGTTCGACTTCGCGCTTGCCCTCGCGGTCCTTGATGGTGTCGCGCTTATCATGTTCTGCTTTGCCTTTGGCCAGCGCGATTTCACATTTGATGCGGCCGTTTTTCCAATGCAAATTCAGCGGTACCAGCGTATAGCCTTTTTGCTCGACCTTGCCTATCAAACGCCGGATTTCTTCCTTGTGCAACAGCAATTTTCGCGAACGAATGGCGTCCGGGTTGACATGGGTGGAGGCGGTTTTCAGCGGGTTGATCTGACAACCGATAACGTACATCTCGCCGCTGCGTATCACCACGTAGCCGTCGGTCAGTTGCACTTTTCCCTCGCGCGCAGCTTTGACTTCCCACCCTTCCAAGACCATGCCTGCTTCCAGGCGTTCCTCGAAAAAGTAGTTGAAGGCGGCTTTTTTGTTGTCCGCGATACGGGTTTGGGGTGCAGTTTTGCTGGCCATAAAAATGAAATTGGATACAACGGGGTCTTTACAATCGCCCGCAACGCCAGTGTGGCATGAACTGCATTCTATGAAAACCGTTGAGAAGTCTGTATTGATCTGGTTCAGCGCCCGCGAAATGTTCGATTTGATTGTCGATGTGCCCTCGTACCCGCAGTTTTTACCCTGGTGCGACAAGGCCGACATTCTCACCACCACTGACGACGGCATGACCGCTCGCATAGGCATGGCTTTCGGCGGCTTGCACAAAAGTTTCACCACGGCCAACACACACATTGACGGGCGCCAGGTCAAACTCGATTTGATCGACGGCCCGTTCAAACATCTTTCAGGCGTATGGGACTTTATCCCTGTGGGCGAAGAACAGGCCTGCCGCGTCGAGTTGAAGCTCTCCTACAGCTTTGATTCCATGTTTGGCGCCATCGTCGGTCCGGTGTTCGACAAGATCGCATCTACTTTGGTCGATGCCTTCGTCAAACGTGCTGAAGCGGTGTATCAGCGATGAAAATAATCATTGCGATCTCGATGGCTGCCAGACAACTTGACTTGTACGAATGGCAAGCAGATGACAAAGCCACCGTCAAAATGGCATTGCAGTTTTTGTGCACTCAGTCTGAACCGTTTGCTGCGCAGTCAAGCTTGGTTTGGCAAACCGCGGTCTGGGGCAAACCTGTTGAGCGTGCGTATGTCCTCAAAGACGGTGACCGTCTAGAGGTACTCAGAGCTTTGCGCGTCGACCCTAAAGTGGCGCGGCGTGAACGTTTTCAAAAGCAAGGCGCCAAAACCGCGGGTTTGTTTGCCAAACGCAGAGCCGGTGCTAAACCGGGTTATTGAACCGCCCAATAGTATGCTTTCATATTCATTCTGAGCGGCCAAGCTCGTTTTGAAAAAGTAACTGCGACAGGATCGGTAGAATCTATTTTTTGGAGATCTACCCTATGCGCCTTCTTGGCAAAGCGCTGACCTTCGACGATGTGTTGCTGGTCCCCGCATACTCCCAGGTCCTGCCCAAGGACACCCGCCTTTCCACCCAGTTTTCACGCCGCATCTCGCTGAACCTGCCGCTGGTGTCTGCCGCCATGGACACGGTCACAGAAGCCAGGCTGGCCATTGCCATTGCCCAAGAGGGCGGTATGGGCATCGTGCATAAAAACCTGACAGCACTTGAGCAGGCCGCCGAAGTGGCCAAAGTCAAGCGCTATGAAAGCGGCGTTGTGCTTGATCCGGTCATCATCACGCCGCAACACACGGTGCGCCAGGTCATGGCCTTGTCGGACGAACTCGGCATTTCAGGTTTCCCGGTGTGCGATGCGGGCAAAGTGGTCGGTATCGTCACCAACCGCGATTTGCGTTTTGAGTCGCGCTACGATTTGCAAATCAAAGACATCATGACGCCGCGCGAGCGTCTGATTACTGTGCCTGAAGGCACCACACCCGAGCAAGCCAAGGCTTTGTTGAACAAACACAAACTCGAGCGACTGCTGGTCATCAACGAAGCTTTCGAGCTCAAAGGTTTGATCACCGTCAAAGACATCACCAAGCAAACCAGTTTCCCGAATGCGGCGCGCGACAGCGCTGGGCGTTTGCGGGTAGGCGCGGCGGTGGGCGTAGGCCCCGGCACAGAAGAACGCGTGGAAGCCTTGGTCAAGGCGGGTGTGGATGCAATCGTGGTCGACACGGCGCACGGCCATAGCCACGGCGTGATAGAGCGGGTCCGCTGGGTCAAACAAAACTATCCGGACATTGACGTGGTAGGCGGCAATATCGCCACCGGTGCGGCTGCGTTGGCATTGGCTGAGGCCGGTGCGGATGCGGTCAAGGTCGGCATTGGCCCGGGCTCGATTTGCACCACGCGCATAGTTGCCGGTGTCGGTGTGCCGCAAATTACCGCCATCGACAACGTAGCCATGGCCTTGCACGGCAGTGGTGTTCCTTTGATTGCTGATGGTGGCATTCGCTACAGCGGCGACATCGCCAAAGCGATTGCAGCCGGGGCCTCCAGCATCATGATGGGAGGCATGTTCGCCGGTACCGAAGAAGCGCCTGGTGAAATCATTTTGTACCAGGGCCGAAGCTACAAAAGCTACCGAGGCATGGGCAGCATAGGTGCCATGCAGCAGGGCAGCGCCGACCGTTATTTCCAAGAGGCCACCACGGGCAACCCGAATGCCGACAAACTGGTGCCCGAAGGTATTGAAGGCCGCGTACCCTACAAAGGTTCCATGGTCAGCATCGTGTACCAGATGGCCGGTGGCGTACGCGCCGCCATGGGTTACTGCGGCTGTGCCAGCATTGACGACATGCGCAACCGCGCTGAGTTTGTGGAGATTTCTGTGGCCGGTATGCGCGAAAGCCATGTGCACGATGTGCAAATCACCAAGGAAGCGCCGAATTACCGCGCGGACTGATGTTCCCTAAGACTTGTCTGTCTGCATTTCAGAACTTCCATGGCACACCACAAAATTTTGATTCTTGATTTCGGCTCGCAAGTCACGCAATTGATCGCGCGCCGTGTGCGCGAAGCGCATGTGTATTGCGAAGTCCATCCTTGCGATGTCAGCAACGAATGGCTGCGTGATTACGCCGCCGACGGCATGCTCAAAGGCATTATTTTGTCCGGCAGTCACGCCAGTGTTTACGAAGAAGACACTGACAGCGCGCCCTCGCTGGTGTTTGAGTTGGGCGTTCCGGTGCTGGGCATTTGCTACGGTATGCAAACCATGGCGCAGCAACTCGGCGGCAAGGTGGAAAGCGGGCATCAACGCGAATTCGGTTACGCCGAAGTGCGCGCGCGCGGCCACACCGATTTGTTGAAAGACATCGCCGACTTCACCACGCCCGAAGGCCACGGCATTCTCAAGGTGTGGATGAGCCACGGCGACAAGGTGACAGAGCTTCCTCCCGGCTTCAAGCTGATGGCCAGCACCGACAGTTGTCCCATCGCTGGGATGGCTGATGAAGCACGTCATTTTTACGGCGTGCAATTTCACCCTGAAGTCACGCACACAATACAAGGCAAAGCCTTGTTGAACCGTTTTGTGTTGGATATATGCCGAACGAATGCGGATTGGGTCATGACCGGTTATGTCGAAGAAGCCGTGGCGCGCATTCGCGAACAAGTCGGTGACGAAGAAGTGATTTTGGGTTTGTCAGGCGGCGTCGATTCATCGGTTGCGGCTGCATTGATACACCGCGCCATCGGCGATCAACTCACCTGTGTTTTTGTGGATCACGGATTGTTGCGATTGAATGAAGGCGATGCGGTCATGGCCATGTTTGCCGGACAACTGCATGCGCGCGTGGTACGCGTGGATGCGAGTGCATTGTTTTTAGGCAAGCTCGCAGGTGTCAGCGATCCAGAAGCCAAACGCAAAATCATAGGCGCTGAATTTGTCACCGTGTTCAAAGAACAAGCCGCCAAATTGAAAGCGGGCGACGGCGGGCACAAAGGTGCAACCTATTTGGCGCAAGGCACGATATACCCGGATGTGATTGAGAGCGGCGGCGCGAAAAGCAAAAAAGCCGTCACCATCAAAAGCCACCACAACGTTGGCGGCTTGCCCGAGCAACTCGGTTTGAAATTGTTAGAACCCTTGCGAGATTTGTTCAAAGACGAAGTGCGCGAGCTTGGCGTGGCTCTGGGTTTGCCTTACGACATGGTGTACCGCCATCCGTTTCCCGGCCCTGGCTTGGGCGTGCGCATACTCGGCGAAGTGAAATCTGAATTCGCTGATTTGCTGCGCAGAGCAGACGCTATCTTTATTGAGGAACTGCGCAATACGCCATTCACTGGGGATGCATCCGCCGTGGCATTTGGCGGCACGCAAGCCCCACGCAATTGGTATGAAGCCACCAGTCAGGCCTTCGTTGTGTTTCTGCCGGTGAAGTCTGTCGGTGTGATGGGCGACGGCCGCACCTACGACTATGTGGTGGCCTTGCGCGCGGTTATTACCAGCGATTTCATGACAGCAGATTGGGCAGAGTTGCCCTATGGTTTGCTCAAAAAAGTGTCTGGGCGCATCATCAATGAAGTGCGTGGCATCAATAGGGTGGTGATGGATGTGAGCAGCAAACCGCCGGCGACCATAGAGTGGGAATGAATATGTCTGACACTTACCTCATCACCGGCGCCAACCGAGGCATCGGCCTCGAAATGTCCCGAGGTGTGTTGGCCGCCGGTGACCGCTTAATCGCAGTGTGTCGCCAACCGGCCAAAGCCACTGAATTGAACGCATTGATTGAAAAATCCAACGGCGCAGGCGTTGTTTACGCCGCCGATACTTGCGACGAAGCGGCGCTGAATTCGATTGCCGCGCAGGTCAAGGGCGCTATCGATGTGGTGGTTTGCAACGCCGGCGTCATCAGCGCGCGTGGCGGTATCGAAGACGCAGACAACAATGCCGCCGCTATTTCAGAGGTCTTGATGACGAATATGGCAGGGCCTTTTTTCACTGCCCGGGCTTTTTTAAGCCAGCTGAAGTCCAGCAAATACCCGCGCATCGCCATCATCTCTTCCTACATGGGCAGCCAACAGCACCAAGGCACATCCGCCCACTTTTACCGCGCGTCCAAAGCAGGTGCAAACAATTTGATGGTGACTTTGGCGCATGAACTCAAATCTTCCGGTATCACCGTGACTTCATTTCATCCCGGCTGGGTACGTACCGACATGGGCGGCGCAGGTGCCGATATCAGCGCTGAGGAAAGCGCTGCCGGTCTACTGGCTCGATTCCGTGGCTTGACGCTCAAGCAGTCGGGCGCATTTTTGAATTACGACGGTAAACCTCTGCCTCTTTGATAAGGTTTCACCGGCAGGCCATCATCCTTGCGGATCAAACACACAGGCCACGGCGTATGCGCCTAGGGTCAAGCCTTTTTTACTGTCAAGCCAATGGCTGGCGAGCCGGAATGCGTGTGAATCCGTGCTGGCCTGCACAAAACTCTGTTCATCCAACACACCTACACACGCTTTTTTGCCTAAGCCGCTGAGGTCTATCTTTAAGGGTTGTGCGCTCAAGTTAGCCAGCAAAATCCGTTTACCTTCTTTCTCCTGCCAACCCAGGCTGGCAAGTCGCTGCGAATCGCTGTTGCTGATATTCAGCAGTTTGTGTCCGGAGGCGCAATTCAAAGATGCCAAGGTATGAAACACCGGATAAACCGTGTGTCCAGTCATTGAAGCAGACAAATTGTCAAACCATGGCTGAGCTTGATCAGCCTGGCGTGAATAAATCACACCCAGTGGTCCTGTAGGTGCGGCCATGCTGATGCGCGCCACACCTGTATGCACCAGCGTGCTGACATAGCCCAAGGTCCACGCGGCTGAAAACAGGCCGCGCTGACGCGGGTCCATTTTGGCGAGACAAACTCGACTGTTGTTAGCGTTGTCCGAGAAACGCGCTCCGTGCGGGTTATCGCGCGCGCCTATGCCGCTAGGTCCTACATGGTGCGGTTTGCCGCCCGAGAAATGTTTGGCTGTGTCAATCTGCCAAGGCACAGCTTCCAAGGTTTCCATCACCGATCGGTCATCGGCTGCATGCACGATAGGGCTGGTGGAATTGGTGATGAAGTCCAGCGCTTCGCAAGGTGGGCGTTTGCGGTTGAGTTCGGTGAAAAATGAAAACATACCGCCACCCAGTTGTGCTGTCGGGAAAGCTTGGCGCGCCGCCAGATAAAGCGAATCCAACTCAGGCGCAGGCGGGTAAATGCCGCCAGGCAGCACCGACTTTAAATGCCCCACAGGACAGACGCAGACCATATCCGGTTGCAAACCAACCGCCCGAGCATGCGCCGCTAACTGCATGAGTTCCGCCGCAAAACCATCCAGGCTTTGCACCACCACTTCGAGCATCACTTCAGCTTTCAATGCGCGGCTGAGTTGTGCGTATTGACGCAACAAGGCTTGGCCGTGGTGTTGGCGTGGATCGAAGAAGCACACTAAGAATTTGGGCGCCAGTTTTTTCATTAACGGGAGTTTGGACAGTGCATTTTCAACTTCTTCAGCTGGAACGCCCAGACCGATGGGCGGAATAACCGTGTCTAAAGCAGAACCGACCCGGACTTGCAAAGGCGCGGCTTTCGCCAAAGAAGCATGCCCGGGGACAGGCCCTGAAAAATGCAGACTGACCGATTGCTCAATCGCTTCACCGGCAGGCAAGGCGTAAGGCCAGGGGCGCGACAGCGGACGCACATAGGTTTTGAATGAAGCGTCTGTCCAGTTGCGGTGGTCCTCCATTTCAAACGCATCGCCTTGCATGACGCAACGCGCCCACACGCCGGGCAACACCTGGTGTGACAAAGCTCTGATATTGCGAAACGGGCAGTCAGGGTTGACCTGTTCAGGAAATTGACTTTCTGTCACCGTGCCGTCTACATGCTCAACCTTGAGCATCTGACCAACCACGCCTGTGAGCGGATGCAGCACCACGAAACCGGTACGCGCAGTCAGAAAATCGGTTGTAGGCGTGGCCTTGCCGCGAAAAATAAGCGAACCGTCTGCGTGGCCTTCGATATGCGCTTCATAGTCAATAGATTGGTCATGGCGTGTGCAACTGGCCTGGTAGCTGATAACAAAGCTGCTGGGCTGCTGTTTGATGGACAGATTGCGCAACACGGGCGTGTAAGTGCCCCAGTTTTCATCCCGCACCAGAAAGGAGAGTGCACGCAATACCTCGACACCTTTGAGGCGTATGTAGCGTAAATTACCATTATCAAATTCGACAGACAGCGCGCCTGCTACCAGCGTTTTTCCCGCTGTGTCGGCTTCCAAGGTGCCGGTAGTTTTGATCAATGAGGAAGGTTCTGCCAATGCCATGGTGTACTCCTGAAAAAAATCAAACGGTTGCGCCATTGGCAATCACCAAGCCGCTGGCGGGATCGATAACGATGACGCGGTTCATATCTATCTCCAATGCCAACCGCTCGCCGCTGCGATGCACATCGCGGGCCAGCAATTCTGCAACCGTAGCGGTAGCCCCGAGTTTGAATTCGACAAAAGTGCGTGAGCCCGTGGGCTGCACCAGTTCAATATCAACATTGATTCGCGCAATATCTTCGTGTTCTGACGCTTGTTTGCGCATATGTTCAGGCCGTATGCCGAGTTCTACGGCCATGCCTGTCTGGGATTGCAAATGACCGAAACGCCCCGGGGGCAGTCTCAGCGATAAACCGGGCACAATCTGCGCGTTCAAGCCTTGGCTGTCTGAGTGCAGCACCGCAGGAATGAAATTCATAGAAGGCGATCCGAGGAAACCGGCTACATAACGGGTGCGCGGATGCTCAAACAATTCAAGGGGAGCACCTTGTTGTTCGATCTGTCCTTCGCGCATCAACACAATCCTGTCAGCCAGCGTCATGGCTTCGATTTGATCGTGGGTGACATAAATCATGGTCTTGCCCAGTTCCTGGTGCAGTCGCTTGATTTCGCCGCGCATCTCGTCGCGCAGTTGTGCGTCCAGGTTGGACAAGGGTTCGTCAAACAAATACAAACGCGCATCCCGCACCACGGCGCGACCGATGGCCACGCGTTGCAACTGACCGCCTGATAACTGTCGGGGATATCTTTCCAGCAAATGGCTGATAGCCAGCATATCGGCGGCGCGCTGTACTTTGCCCGGTATATCGGCCGCCGGGGTTTTACGCGCGCGCAAACCAAAAGCGATATTGTCAAACACTGTCATATACGGGTAGAGCGCATAGTTTTGAAACACCATGGCGATGTCGCGATCCCGCGGCGGCATGTCGTTGACACGTTGACCGGCGATAGACAGGCTGCCTTGATCGGCGTACTCGAGACCGGCAATGGTTCGTAGCAATGTGCTTTTGCCGCAACCTGACTGACCGACCAGCACAGTGAATTCCCCGGCAGGTATGGACAGGTCTATGCCTTTGACCACATGGTTGTTGCCATAGTATTTGTGAAGCCCTTGGATAAGCAAATCCGCCATGTGTTTTTATCCTTTGACCGCGCCCAGAGAAATGCCTCTGACCAGGTAACGTTGCATGAAGACCACCGCGATAAACACAGGCAAAGTGCCGAGTACCGACATGGCGGCGATTTTGGTCCAGAAATTGGATTGACCACCGAAGTAATGCGTGACTTGTACGGTGTACGTGGTGACCTCGGTGCGTGTAAGTACCAATGCAAATAAAAATTCGTTCCAAGCAAATATGAAAGCAAAAATAGCGGTGGCAAACAAACCGCCCTTGCACATGGGAAGCACTACTTTGTAAAATACCTCCCAAGGCGTGCAACCATCAACCAAGGCAGCTTCTTCCAGTGAACGCGGTATATCTTGTATGTAGCCGCGCATCATCCAAATCACATATGGAAGATTGAACGCGGTGTAAAGCAAAATCATGCCGATATAGGTGTCCACCCAACCTAGGAAGACATAAAGCAAAAAAATTGGGAATACCACGGCAATCGGCGGCACCATGCGCTGGGAAATGATCCAGTTGGACAAATCATCGCCACCGGTTTTGTAACGCGCCAGACTGTAGGCGCACAGCGTACCTATGCTCATGGCAAGCACAGTGGACACAGAGGCCACCACCAGGCTGTTAAAAACTGAGACAGCGTCGCCGTCCTTGAACAAGACCAGGTAGTTGCTCCATTGCAGCGCGGCCGGCCACCAGACGGGAGGAGAAGCGTAAATCTCGTCGGCGGTTTTGAACGAATTCATCGCCAGCCAATAGACTGGAAACAAAAACGCAAGCGTGATCAAAACGGCGGCGCAAAAGCGAAGCCCCAAGCTGATACGGGAAGAGAGCGGTACACGGTTCATCTTGATAATCCCACACGCTTTAAGGCCCACATCAGCACCACACTGAGCATGACCACAATCAGCAAAGCCACGGCCGCGGTATAGCTGGTTTCAAATTGTCTGAAGCCCTGGTTGTAAGTAAAAATGGAAATGGTTTCAGTCATAGTGCCAGGCCCGCCCTGGGTCAGAGCCCAAACCACATCAAACAAGCGAAATAAATCCAACATGCGGATTAGCAGTGCAATCGCCATCACCGGCCAAATAGAGGGAAGAACAATCAGAAAAAATATGCGCCAGTAACCCGCTCCATCAATGGCTGCGGCTTCGAGTTGTGATTTATCGACATTAGCCAGCGCGGCTAAAAGCAGCAAAAACATAAACGGTGTCCATTGCCAAACCTCGGCGACCAGAATGGCGGGGTAGACCAGTTCGGGTTTGATGGTCCAGAGTATGGTCATTTCTTGTCCGAATAACCAGCCCAACACCTGGTTGATCGGACCGAAGCGGTTGTCAAACATCAAAGACCAGATGGCACCGGCCACCACGGGTGAAACCACCACGGGCAGTACCAACAGACCGATCATGATTTGCCGACCCGGCAGTTTGTTTAAAAAAAGTTGCGCCATCGACAAACCGATGAATAACTCCAACGGCAGAGCAATGGCCAGAAAAATCAAGGTATGCATGACGGCTTCCCATAGCCGCTGGTCTTCAAAAATAGCGCGGTAATTCACCAACCCGACAAAGTCGGAACTGTTGTCCATCATGGTGATGCCCTGGAAGCTGACAAGGATCATGTAAATCAGGGGGAAAACAGCCACCAGCAACAGCACCAGCATGGCTGGGACGATCAGCAAGCGTGCGAACAACTTTTGCTGGTCATGGATAGTGGGGGAAGCAACAGAATGTCTCAAGACGAGGCCTACCGGATGATCAACGAATTCAAGGTGTCAAACAGGCAGCGCCGTGAGAACGGCGCTGCGCTGATGACGGTATACCTACACAGAGGCTTATGGCTTATTTAGGATAAGCGCCGCCTTTGGCTGCCCAGGCCTTGTAAACAGCTTTTTGCTTGTCTACGCCGACCTTTTGAGTGGTTTCATTCCATGACTTGGCAACATCGTCCAGAATTTTCTTGGGATCTTCCCCGGCCCACAAGCGGCTGATGCCCTGGCGCAGTGCTTCTTCATATTTGTCCGTTTGAATCAAAGACAAATCGAGCAAGCCAGTTTTGGAACCTGCTTGAAGCGCAGCCAGATAGTCTTTGGCGTCCGGCCATTTGGCCATGTATTCTTTGCTGGTGAAATGGGAGTCACGGAAGGGATCGCGCAATGTGTAAGGCAGTTGCACACGTTGCATGGAAATCTCTTCGCTGTTGAGCCACTGAATGAACAAATACGCGAGTTCTTTGTTCTTGCTGTTAGAGGTCACAGACAAAGCGAATCCGGCCGCCAGTTCAGGATGACCGCCTGGTGGCAGTGCGTAACCGACTTTACCGGCCACTTTGGACTCGGGCACCCACTTCATGGCTTCATCCTTGATGTAACCGGCAGCGAATCGGCCATAGGGCGGCCATGAAATGGTCATGGCGCTTTCGCCTTTAAGGAAAACAGCCAAGTTTTCTACAAAACCGAATTTCTCCACGCCCGGGGGCATGAATTTATTTTCATTGCGCCAGTCGGTCAAAACCTTGACGCCTGCCGGACCGTTGATTTGCGCTTTCATATTGCTGTCAAAGAATTTGCCGCCTTCATTGCGGAAACGTTCCTGGAACATGAAGTTACCGTAACCGGGTTCACGGAACTGAGATGCGCCGTAAGTACCTTTGGCTTTGAGTTTTTCAGTCAGGAATTGACCGATTTCTGAAAATTGTTTCCAGGTTGTAGGCGGGGCCAGTTCATAGTTAAACTTGGCTTTGAAGTCTTTGCGCAATCCGGCATCGGCAAAAATATCTTTACGGTAGTACATGATGAAGACATCGCCATCATCCGGAAAACCGTAGATCTTGCCGTTCACCTTCATCTGGTTATCGCGGTAGGTGGGCGCGATTTTTTGCAGTTCATCGCGGTATGCGTATTTGTCCACCATGGCGTCCAGCGGCTCGAGTGCACCGGCCTGAACCAGGTCAGGCATCCAGGACGGGATCACGTTCAATGCGTCATAAGCACCGGTACCGGCGCGGTATTCCTGCATGATTTTGGTGAACATTTCTGCGGTGGGGACCTCAATCACGTTGATCTTGCAACTGGTGAGTTTTTCCCACATCGGACCGGAGAAATTTTTAGGGTCTAGCGATTGCAGTCCGGCTTCCCAGACAACGGTGATGGTCTTGCCGTTACACATTTTTTTAGCTGCATCAACAGCACGTTGAGCAGTACTTTGCGCCTGCGCCATGCCTGTAGCCAACAGCATGGCAGATGCCAAGGCTGTCAGACCACTCAAGTACAGTTTTTTGAAATGAAAATTCACATTGGTCTCCTTGATATTTTTCGTGGGTAGAAACTTATAAAAAATCAGACAGTGCAGTTGAACTGACTGCCAACCTTCAAACGACAACAACTGACAGCTATGGTTTTCCCTCCTTTTGTGTTCAAGCTTTGACGATGGACAAAGGCATGCGCCCGTTGGCAAACGACACCACACAACCAAGACCTTCCCGCGCAATATGGTCGAAGCATTCGTCGGTCCAGCACAAAGAATGTGGTGTCAGCAAAACGTTTTCCATTTTTAACAATGGGTTGTCTCGAGCCACGGGTTCTTGCTCGAATACATCAAGCGCGGCACCGGCGAGCGCTCCGGATTGCAACGCATGGATCAATGCAACTTCATCAATCACAGGGCCGCGCGCCATGTTGATCAGGTAAGCCTGTTTTTTCATCAATGCTAGGCGATGCGCGTTTAAAAAATGGCGGGTCTGAGCATTCAAAATCAAACTGCAAACCACGAAGTCACTTTGACTCAACAGAGTTTCGGTGCTGACGTGGTCTGCCCCCAATGCTTCTATGCGCGAAGTGGCGACATGCGGATCAGATGCCAGGACGCGCCAACCAAAAGGTTTGGCCAAAGCCAGCAACTCCTGGCCTATGCCACCTGCGCCGATCACACCGAGTGTTCGGGTAGTCAAGCCCAGGCCCATGTGGCAGGTGCGTTCATGCCAACGGCCCTCGCGGGTTAACTTGTCTTTGGTGATTAAACGACCGGCCAGCGCAAACACAAAGGTCAGCGCTGCCACTGCCACCGGACGACGCACCGCTACCGGCGTGTTGGTGGTGATGATGCCTTTGTCGGCCAAAGCTTTGACGTCGACCGAGTCATAACCGACACCGTGCCTAGCCACAATCTTCACCCTGCAATCTGCACGAGAAACAGAATGCGCCGTGACTTGCGGGCTGTTGAGGTACAAACCGTCATAACTTGCCATGATGTCTGGCGTGATTTCGCTGACCGATTCAGGCAGAAATTCATAATCGATACTGGCTTCTTTGTTCAGTATTTCCATGGGACCGGGCCCGAAACTGGGTTTGCCGCTGGCGTCTAGCAGGTCTTTGGAAAGACCGAGTTTGAATGCCATGTTCAATCCGCCTTTTTCACATGCTGAATCAAGTTGCGGAATCCTTGCTGCAACATGCCTGTGTCAGTGCCTGTGGCAATCATGGTGTAGCCCATGGCCATGACCTTGTCGGCCCAGGCCGCGTCCGTGGCCATGAAACCAGCGACTTTGCCGTGTTTTTTGGCGACGTCCGCAATTCGTTTCATTGCGGCAAGAAACAAAGGATGCTCAAACTGAGCGGGAATGCCCATGAAATTGGACAAATCGAAATGACCAACCCAAAGCACGTCTATACCGTCAACCGCGGCAATGGCTTCAACCTGGTCGAGACCGCGTTCGGTTTCGATCTGAGCGATGACCAGGTTGCGGTCGTGAAAATCGCGCATTTTTTGAATGATGTCACCGGCTTTGTAATCGCATTGTGCGAAGCCAAAGGCCGCGCCACGTCTGCCCAAGGGCGGGTAGCGGCAGGCCTGAACAATCGAGGTAGCTTGTTGTGCAGACTCGACCATGGGAATCATCACGCCGTGTGCGCCGATATCCAATGAACGCGCCAACCAGGTGTATTCCCCCACAGGGACACGCACCATGGGCGCAATAGGCAAACCACGACACGAAGCAAACAAGCCTTTCAAGGACTCCATGTCCAGGCCGGTGTGCTCCATATCGTAAATCACATATTTCGCACCCGCGTTGTGCAAAATGCTGGACAGGCCCGGGGAGAAAAATTCGAACACCATGGCACCTGCCACGACCTGGCCGGACATAATGGATTGCTTGAGGTCAGAAGACATGGATGCTCAATCTGGTAAACGTTCAGAATAACGAGCAAAGCACAGCCTGTATTTAGGTGTAATTACTAGGAATATGTCGCTCCCAACTTGATGATTTTTTTAAGCTTGGGCTAGCCGGTTTAAAAACCCATGGCCGCTGTTATCATCAAAAACTCGGCTTGAAAAGCCACATGACTTTGCTGTTTCCCCTGGCATTCTTGCGCGTTGACCTGTATCGATACTATGAAAAAACCTTTGCGGCATGATTTATATATGCCGATGGCAATCTTTAGAGGCAAATTTTCATGAAATGGTTTGTGATTTTGCTTTGGCTGACCGCCATTTTTTATGGCCACTACAGAGGCCGTGTCAGGGCCTCATGGCAAAAGGTGTTTCTGGACCATTCTGCGGTGCTGGCTCCTATCAATGCATTGATGGTGCTTTTCTCTAAAGCGCCCACCACGCCCTATGTGTCGTTGAACGAACTTCCCGAGCTACAAATATTGCAGGACAACTGGCAAGTGTTCAGGGACGAGGCGCTGCATCTGTCCGAATTGCAGCGCATTAAAGCGCCTGACAAACACGATGACATCGGTTTTAATTCATTTTTCAAATACGGCTGGAAGCGTTTTTATTTGAAGTGGTATGACGCTGCGCATCCTTCGGCTGCCCAGTTGTGTCCGCAAAGCGTGGCCATCTTGAAAAGCATTCCCACGATCAAAGCCGCGATGTTTGCAGAACTTCCGCCAGGCGGGCAACTGAACCGGCACCGCGACCCTTATGCGGGCTCTCTGCGCTATCACTTAGGGTTGGTCACGCCGAATGACGATGCGTGTTACATCGATGTGGATGGGGAGCGTCACAGTTGGCGTGACGGGCAGGGTGTGGTGTTTGATGAAACTTACATACACGAGGCCTATAACAAAACATCGCAAAACCGCATTATTTTGTTTTGTGATGTGGAGCGACCTTCGCGCTTGGCTTGGGTGGCAGCATTGAATCGCTGGTTCAGCCGGGTGGTGATGTCAGCGGCCAGTTCGCCTAACGACACAGGGGACCAGACTGGTGCGATCAACAAGCTCACGCATTGGCATTTCTTGTTGGACGAAAAGCGCAAGTCTTTCAAAAACTGGAATCGCCGGGTTTATAAATTGACCAAATACAGTTTGATTGCTTTGATAGTGCTCGGCGTTTTTTATATTTAAGACACGCATAGGCCGACCCATCCGGACTTGGTTGGCATTCCTGCGATTATGAAGACACGGTTTGGCTGACCATCCGAAGTGGTTGGCATTCCTGCGGTTAGAAGACACGCACAGGCCGACCCGTCCGGTGCGCTTTTTTCTCCGCTTTCGCTCGAAAAAAACGCCCCCGCCTGTTCAGCCTAAAGTGGTGTTTTTGGCTTGCGAATTATTTCCTTGTACTGTTGGCTTTGTTTGTTGAACCGCAGAAATGCCATCGGAGGAAATTTATCGATCGGACAAACGACATGGCGGTCGGGCCGACGCGAACATTGGCGCGCAGCGGCAGTGAGCGGCGACCGAACCGGCATGGCGCGAATACATCACATAAAGCTAAACCGACATGGCGTGAACAAACTGTACAAAGCTAAACCCGCATGGCAAACATCAGGTCTTATCCAACGCCTGCTCTATATCCCAAATAATGTCGTCCAAGGTCTCCAAACCCACACTCAAACGAATCAAGTCAGGCGGCACACCCGCTGCAATCTGCTGCTCTTCAGACAACTGACGATGCGTCGTGGAAGCAGGGTGGATCACCAGACTTTTTGCGTCGCCAATATTCGCCAAGTGCGATAAAAACTGCACGTTCTCAATGAAAGATTGACCCGCTGCCGCGCCACCTTTGACACCAAACGTCAACACCGCACCGGCACCGCGTGGCAAATACTTTTTGGCCAGTTCATGGTCCGGGTGATCTGCCAAGCCCGGGTAATTCACCCAGGCCACTTTGGGATGTTTTTGCAAATGTTTGGCTACTGACAAGGCATTGCTGCAATGCCTGTCCATGCGCAATGACAGTGTCTCCACCCCTTGCAGCAACAGGAAGGCATTGAAAGGCGAAAGCACCGGGCCGAAAGTGCGCATGCCCTCCATGCGGCATTTCATGGTGAAGCCGAAGTCGCCGAAGGTCTCAAAAAACCGCACACCATGGTAGCCGGGAGATGGCTCGGTCATGCTTGAGAAGCGGCCGTTGTCCCAGGGGAATTTCCCAGATTCGATGATGACGCCGCCCATGGTGGTGCCGTGACCGCCGATGAATTTCGTCGCTGAATGAATGCTGATGGCAGTGCCCCATTTGAAAGGCTGACAAAGGTAAGGGCTGGCAAATGTGTTGTCGATAAACAGCGGCACGCCGGCGTGGTTACCGATCGCAGCGACAGCTTCTATATCCAACACATTCAGCGATGGATTACCTAGTGTTTCGGCGTAAAGCGCTTTGGTTTTGGGCGTGATGGCTCGGGCGAAGTTCTCGGGGTCTGAGGCATCGACAAACACAGTTTCAATGCCCAGCTTTTTGAAATTCACACCGAGCTGCGTATGCGTACCGCCGTACAAAGTCTTGGCTGCGACTATCTGGTCACCGGCCTCGCACACATTCAGCAAGGCAATCATTTGCGCCGCCATGCCGCTGCCGGTGGCTACAGAGGCGCGACCGCCTTCTAAGGCCGCAATACGCTCTTCGAGCACCGCGACCGTGGGGTTAGAAAGCCTTGAATACACATTGCCGAAAGTTTGCAGGTTGAACAGGCTGGCGGCGTGTTCAGCGCTGTCAAACACATACGACGTGGTTTGGTAGATAGGAACTGCCCGGCTACCGGTGGCGGCATCAGGGATTTGCCCGGCGTGCAGGCTGAGCGTGTCAAAACCGAATGTGCGATCTGCCATTATTTTCTACTGAGGTGGGATTTGACGTTGAGCAGAGACGACGCCGGTGTTGACACCGAACCACCCAAGGCCGCCAAACAAGCGGGCGTGTTCGATCTTGACACAGCGGTCCATGATGACGGTCAGGCCTGCTTGTTCAGCGATACGCCCGGCATCAACATTCACCACACCGAGTTGCAACCACAGCACCTTGGCGCCAATGTCCGCTGCTTGCTGCGCAATCGCCGGGGTATCGGCCGGTTTGCGGAACACATCAACAATATCCACCGGAAAAGGTATGTCTGCCAGGCTGGCATAACAGGTTTCATCCAGGATGCTTTGGTACTTGGGATTGACCGGCACGATGCGGTAACCATGGGCTTGCATGTACTTGGCAGCAAAGTAGGAGGGGCGGAACCAGTCTGCCGATAAACCAACCACAGCGATGGTGCGGTGTTGTTTCAACACCTGTTTCAGTACGCGTATGTCACTCATTTCCGAGATATTAGCCGATAACTGAAATAAAGATTGCTTTATGTGACAAAACAGTGCATAGTCTGGACTCGATAATCAGTTTATGTCGTTGTAGTTCGTTTTTAGTTCTGCCCTCATAGGTATTTCTCCCTTCGTCTCTTCGCCTTTTCTGACCTTCGACCCCGAGGGGGGCTTCCCTTTTTTTTAAGAAATGCAATAAATGGCAACAGGTACAGTGAAATGGTTTAACGAGTCCAAAGGTTTTGGCTTTATTACACCCGAAGACGGCGGCAAAGATTTGTTCGCCCATTTTTCCGCGATCCAGAACCAAGGCTTCAAAACCCTGGCAGAAGGTCAACGCGTTAGCTTTGAAGTGACCACCGGCCCCAAAGGCCTGCAAGCGTCCAACATCAAATCCGCCGATTAAGCCGCAAGCTTAAAGGCAGCTGATGTCCAAAGAAGAAATGCTGGAAATGTCCGGCATGGTGCGCGAGGTGCTACCCGACTCGCGCTACCGTGTCACTTTGGACAACGGCCACGAACTCGTGGCCTACACCGCAGGCAAGATGCGCATGCACCACATCCGCATCCTGGCCGGCGACAAAGTCACCTTGGAACTCTCTCCTTATGACATGACCAAAGGTCGTATCACCTTTAGACATATCGAAGGCAAAGGCCCGAGCGGACCACGTCGCAGACGGTTTTGACCCCCGGCCCGTCCGATACCGGATTGGGCTATTTGGTCAAGCATGAGTGCATTGCCATTGACGGCGGTGCCACACTGAACATACGTTCGTTACTGGACAAACAACAGTTTCACGATCCGCTAGGCATTGCCCTGGCTTTAGGCGTTTCTTCCGCCACTTGGCCTTTATTCGGTCTGGTCTGGCCATCGGCCCGAAAAATGGCTGACGTGATGCAGACTTTTCCGATTGCCGATCTGCGAATTTTGGAAATCGGTTGCGGTCTGGGATTGGCCAGTCTGGTGATTCACCGCCGCTCGGGTACTGTCACCGCCTCTGATTACCACCCCTATACAGAACGTTTTCTGAGCGCCAATTTATTGCTTAATGACATGCACACCTTGCCCTATGTCAGCGGCCATTGGGAACGCGCCAATCCGCTCTTAGGCGAGTTCGATCTGATCATAGGCAGCGATGTGCTTTACGAGCGGGATCACCCGCTGCAACTCGCCGGGTTTATTCAGCGCCATGCAGCAGACCATGCACAAGTGTTGATCATTGATCCCAACCGCGGCAACCGCGCAGCATTTCACAAAGCCATGCATAACAACGGGTTTGCACTCACACAAACTGATTTACTCACGCGCCTAAAGGACGAAACGCCATACCGCGGCCGTTTCCTCAGCTACCAACGCGACTGATTTCAAGGCCGGCATGGGTTACATTGCGGCGCATGAATGATGAAGATTTCATGCAACTTGCCTTGGCGCAAGCCGAACTGGCATTAGAGGCCGGAGAAGTGCCTGTCGGCGCCGTGCTGGTGCGTGAAGGGCAGGTGATTGCCCGCGCGCATAACGCACCTGTTGGGCAGCACGACCCCAGCGCCCATGCGGAAATACTGGTTATGCGTGAAGCTGCTGCCAAACTCGGCAACTACCGGCTTGACGACTGCACCTTGTACGTCACGCTTGAGCCTTGCACCATGTGCGCCGGGGCCATCTTGAATGCGCGACTATCTAAAGTGGTGTGGGGCGCGCCTGAACCGAAAACAGGCGCGGCGGGGTCGGTACTCAACGTCTTCGAAAACCCCGAACTCAACCACCAAACCCTGAGTCACGGTCATGTGCTTTCACAAGCGTGTTCACTGCCTCTGCAAACATTTTTCAAGCAACAACGACTCATACAAAAAACCAAGGCCGCGGCCACTCGCTTGCGCGATGACGCCGTGCGTACGCCCGACAGTGCGTTCGAGCAGTTGCCCGGGTACCCGTGGCAGCCGAATTACATCAGCGATTTGCCCGCATTGAACGGCTTGCGTATGCATTACCTGGACGAAGGGCCTGCAACCGCGGAAGTGACTTGGTTGTGCTTGCACGGCAACCCCGCCTGGAGTTATTTGTACAGGCACATGATTCCCGTTTTTCTGGCCGCCGGTCACCGAGTGGTCGCGCCTGACATGCCTGGCTTCGGCAAAAGCGATAAGCCTAAAAAAGACAGCACACATTCGTTTGAATGGCATCGCCAAGTGTTACTGGAATTCGTTGAAGCCATGGATCTCAGGCATATTCAACTTGTGGTGCAAGACTGGGGCGGCATACTTGGATTGACACTGCCTATGGCGCAGCCCTGGCGTTACCAGTCGCTGCTGTTGATGAACACCATGCTGGCTACCGGCGAGCAGCCCTTGAGCGAGGGATTTCTAGACTGGCGTCAAATGTGCGCTGACAAACCCATGTTCGACGTGGGCAAGTTGTTTGCACGCGGCAACCCGCAAATGAGCGCAGACGAATGCGCTGCCTTTAACGCGCCGTTTCCTGATGCTGGTCATCGCGCTGCTTTGCGAGCATTTCCCCCTATGGTGCCCTCTTCTGTTGACAGCCCCGGCGCAGCAATTTCGCGCGATGCTGCGGCCTTTTGGATGGAACAATGGCAAGGCCGCAGCCTGATTTTTATCGGTAAACAAGATCCCGTGCTTGGCGAAACGCTGATGCGTGATTTGCAACAACGCATTCGAGCTTGCCCCGAGCCCGTGGTGTTGCCGCAAGCAGGGCATTTTGTACAGGAACACGGCCATGAAATTGCATTGCAAGCCGTACAGACATTTTTCAATTCAAACTCAGCAGGAGACAGGCAGTGAAATCCGATAGTTCAAACACAGTTCGTGTCGCCGTGATCACCGGCGGGGCCATGGGCATAGGCGGCGCAGCGGCGCAACATCTGGCGGCATCGGGTCACCGGGTCATCATCGCCGACCGCGACAGGCAGGCGGCTGACCTTACCGTTGCAGCACTGGTGGCTCTTGGTCACCAGGCCGACACCGTCACCATGGATGTCAGTGAGCCTGCATCGATTGCGTCCGGGTTTGCACACATTGAACAACTCACGGGCCGCTGCGACATATTGGTGAACTCTGCCGGTGTAGCCACGGTGGCAGCTTTTTTGGATTTCAAGCTGGAGGAGTTTCAGCGCACCATGAACATCAACGTCACCGGTACGCTGCTCTGCAGCCAGCACGCGGCGCGGCTGATGGTGAAACACCAATGGGGGCGCATCATCAATATTGCGTCTGTGGCCGGTATGCGTGCGGTGGGGAGCGGGCGCACTGCTTATGGCACGTCCAAAGGCGCGGTCATTGCCTTGACCCGCCAGATGGCCGTTGAACTTGCCGAACACGGCATCACTGCCAATGCAGTTTGCCCCGGCCCGGTCGACACGCCGCTCACGCAAAAGTTACACAGCGCGCAATTTCGCCAGGAATATGCCAAGGCCATTCCTATGGAGCGCTACGGCAATGTGGATGAAATAGCAGCCGTGGTGCAGTTTCTGGCGTCGGCGCAAGCGTCTTACATCACAGGCATCGCCATGCCGGTCGACGGTGGTTTTCTGTCCAGCGGCGCACGCGGCTTGTGAGTTTTTCAACACCTACATTGACTACAAGGCCTGCGCATGAGTGAACGCATTAACGCCAGCTACCACCTCAGCACGTCGGCCGACCCGCAGCGCACTGCTGCCTTGATTGCCGGAGAGCAGTCCAGCGGCACTTTCATCGCCATTCCCGGGGAAGACGAGGCGCTGAAAGCGCGCGCTGCCGCCACCTACGACATACAGACTTTGGATGATCAGCCGCTTGAAGGTGATGTTCGTCACTACCGGTTGACGCTGTCCTGGCCGCTGGCCAATATCGGCCCGTCTTTGCCTAACCTGATGGCAACCATGGCCGGTAACTTGTACGAGTTGCGGCCTGTCAAATCATTGCGTTTGCTTGACTTTGATCTGCCACGCGCATTCGCCGATGCCTACCCGGGTCCTGCCTTCGGCATAGTCGGCACCCGCGCCTTGACCGGCGTGCCGCAAGCGCCGTTGATAGGCACCATCATCAAACCCTCGGTGGGTTTAAGCGCTGCTGACACGGCTACCATGGTCGAACAGTTGTGCGCCGCCGGCATAGATTTCATCAAGGACGACGAGTTGCAGGCAGATGGCCCCGCTTGTCCGTTCGACGAGCGCGTGCGACTGTGCATGCAAGTCATACGCAGCCACGCCGAGCGCAGCGGCCGCAAGGTCATGTATGCATTCAATCTGACGGGTGAACTCGATGAGATGCGCCGCCGCCACGACCTTGTCATGGCCGAGGGCGGCACTGCGGTCATGCTGAGCTTGAACTCTGTCGGCATGAGCGGTTTCAACGCCTTTCGCAAACACGCGCAATTGCCTGTTCACGCACACCGCAACGGCTGGGGCTATTTGCAAACAGGCTGGTCTTATGTGGCCTGGCAAAAACTCTGGCGTCTGGCCGGTGTGGACCACATGCATGTCAACGGCATCGCCAACAAATTTCAAGAGGACGACGACAGCGTGATTACCTCCGCCCGCGCCTGCCTCAAGCCCTTGTTCAGCCACAAGCCTTGTGCGGTGATGCCTGTGTTTTCCTCCGGGCAAACGGTGATGCAGGCGGAATCGACCTGGCAGCGGCTGCAATCGCCGGACTTGATTTTCCTGGCCGGTGGCGGGCTGTTTGCGCATCCGGGCGGCATTGCATCCGGTGTGAGCGCATTGCGCCAAGCCTGGGACGCGGCCATGGCGGGCGTGCCTTTGCAACAGGCCGCAATTACTCACCGTGAATTGCGCGAGGCCATCGCCACCTTCGGTTCAGTGCGTTGACACCTATGACGCACACACTTTCACCACGCGCCCGCGTGCTGTTTTACGGCGACGATTTCACCGGCGCATCCGACAATGCGGCTCAGTACGCGCGTCACGGTTTGCGTACCCGTTTGTATTTCTCCAACCCCGGATGGCAAAGTTTGCAAGTAGCGGCTAGTGAATGCGATGTGATCGGCGTAGCGGGTACGGCGCGCTCGTTGGACCCGGCCGCCATGACCGACGAACTCTTGCCGGTGCTGCAAGACTTTGCGTGTTTAAACGTGCCACTGGTTCAATACAAATGTTGTTCTACGTTTGACAGCGCCGCACACACTGGCAGCCTGGGACACGCCATCCGCTTGATGCGTCAGGTCTGGCCGGACTGCTTTGTACCGGTGCACGCCGCCACGCCTGAATTTGGCAGATACACCTTGTTTGGCCACCACTTTGCCCGCGCTGGAGTCGAGGTTTACCGCTTGGATCGCCACCCTGTGATGTCGGCGCATCCTGTGACACCCATGAACGAATCGGATTTGGCGCTGGTTTTGAAAGAACAAGGCTTTACCCCTGAACGCCTGATAGATTTGCGAATGCTGGACCAATGCCAGTCTTACCCAGAAGATTTGTCTCTGGCATTGCTGAAAGCCGACAGCGCTCTGTTTGATGGCTATACCCAGTCTCAGGCGGTGACCACGGCGGCCGTGCTTTGGCAACTCTCCCGGCAGCGACAGGTGTGTGCCATGGCGGCTCAGGGTTTGGCCCACGGGATGGGACAGTATTTGCGCGAAAGCGGACAACTGGCAGCCGATACACCTGTGCAACAACTGGCGGCCACCGACCGCTTGCTGGTGCTGTCCGGCAGTTGCTCGGCTTTGTCGGCGGCGCAAATAGATGCGGCCCGGCAGTCCGGTTTTTTATGCATGAGGCTGAGTAACAATATTTTGTCGGGTCAGGATGCAGCCGGTTTTGCCGACTTGCAGCAAAAAATATTACAAGCACTGCAAGCCGGACAAAGTGTGGTGGTTTTCACTGCTGAAGGTCCGCAAGATCCGCATACCGCGCAACTCAGAAAGCTGACTGAACACTGGTCTTCCGCTGAGTTGACGCAACGCATAGGAAATTGTTTCGCGCAACTGGCAGGCCGCGCTTTCAGGGAAACAGCTTTGACGAGGCTGGTGGTCGCAGGCGGCGATTCATCGAGCTTCACCATGCGAGCGCTGGGCGCAGAGGCTTTGCAAATCAAGGCCAGCCATTTCACACAAAACGCGCATTTCGCCAGCCTGGTTTCCTCTGACCCGCAGATTCATGGAAAAGAAGTGCTGCTCAAAGGCGGCCAAGTGGGAACGGCATCGCTGTACGCATTGGCGCTGGATGGTTTCGGGTCGCTCTGAACGCATTTCTATAAAGTCTTTCTTCAGCAGGCTGTTGGCTTAGCGGTACATTCAAGCCAGCCGCTTTCTTTGATGAACAAGCAATTCAAACACTTATGCATATTTATATTTACTCACCCTCTGGCGCTGTGCGCGACAAAGCTGCATTGCGCCGCGCCGTCAAACACCTGTCGAAGCAAGGCCACGATGTAGAGCTTGACCCGGACGCTATAAGCAGCGAACAACGCTTTGCCGGGGACGACGACACGCGTTTGCTGGCCATCGCCCGGGCCGCAGCCAGCAGTGCCGATGTGGTGATGCTGACGCGTGGTGGCTACGGCATCACGCGACTGATGAAAAAGCTACCTTACAAAGCCATTGCAAGTTCAATCAAGCAGGGAAGCCGCTGGGTTGGGCACAGCGATTTCACGGCGCTGCAAATGGGTTTGCTGGCCAAGACCGGCTCACACACTTGGGCCGGGCCGCATGCGTGTGCGGATTTCGGCGCTTTGTCTGTGGACGCAATCACGCAGGATTGTTTTGACGACTTGGCGCAGGGCAGGGGGGAGGGTGCCGGTTGGCGTTTGCCTGCTTCTGATCTGGCGCATTTGCCCAAGCGTTCCATGCTGGCCGGAGAAGCGGTGTTGTGGGGTGGCAATCTGAGTGTGTTGTGCAGCTTGATTGGCACGCCTTATTTGCCACCGGTTGAGCAGGGCGTTTTGTTTTTGGAAGATGTGGCTGAACATCCTTACCGGATAGAACGGATGTTGACGCAGTTGCTGCATGCCGGTGTGCTGGCGAAGCAGCAGGCGATTGTGCTGGGGCAGTTCACGGATTACAAACTCACGTCGCATGACAAGGGTTTCAAGCTCGATTCGGTGGTCGCTTGGTTACGCAGTCAACTGAAAGTGCCGGTGTTGACGGGTTTGCCGTTCGGACACGTAGCAACCAAGCTGTGTTTGCCGGTCGGTCAGAAAATCAGTTTGTTGAGGGAAGGGCGGGAGGCGTTTTTGCTGTGGGTTCATCAAGGGGAGCATTCGCATTGAATTTGCGTATCAATCACCCTTGCTAGTACCCGAGCTAGTGGCGTGTTCACGCCACGCCGGTTCGGTCGCCGCTCTCTGCCGCTACGCGCCAATGTTCGCGTCGGCCCGCCCGCCATGTCGTCGTCCGTTCGCAGTTTTCTCCGACTGTATTCCTGCGGTTTAAAGTCATTTCCTGCCCCATTTACAATGCTTTGAGAACTTAATTAACCCCTAAAGTCCACATGATCAGCTACACCAAACACTACATCAACGGCGCCTGGCAAGAAGCGACATCCAAAGCGCATTTCGATGTTCATGACGCCAGTACCGAAGAAGTCATGGCCACGGTTCCGCAAGGAACGGTGGAAGAGGCCGCTCAAGCAGTGTTGGCGGCACACAAGGCTTTCCCGGTATGGTCAGCATTGAGCGTGGAAGAACGTTGCCAATACATAGACAAAATCGTTGCTGGCTTGAAAGCCCGTTCAGACGAAATGGCCACGGCCATTGCGCGTGAAGTCGGCATGCCGATCAAGTTGTCAAAAATGGTTCAAGTCGGCGGCCCGGTGTACAACTGGGGCAACGCCGCCAAAGTCGCCCGTGCCTATCAATACGAAGAAAAAGTTGGCAACTCTATGGTGGTGCGCGAGCCCATAGGCGTAGTCGGCTGCATCACGCCGTGGAATTTTCCTTTGAACCAGATCACTTTGAAAGTAGCACCGGCCTTGGCCGCAGGTTGCACGGTGGTGTTGAAACCCAGCGAAATCGCCCCGGTCAACGCCATGATTCTGGCTGAAATCATCCACGAGGCCGGTGTGCCTCCCGGTGTGTTTAACTTGGTGAACGGCGCAGGACCCGTGGTCGGCGAAGTGCTGGCCAGCCACCCGCATGTCGATATGGTCAGCTTCACCGGCTCAACCCGCGCAGGAAAGCGCGTGGCGGCATTAGCGGCGGAATCGGTCAAACGCGTCACCCTGGAACTTGGCGGCAAATCAGCCAGCTTAGTGCTGCCGGACGCTGACATGGAAGCCGCTGTCAAAGGGACTTTAGCTGCATGTTTTTTGAACAGCGGACAAACTTGTTCGGCCCATACCCGCATGCTGGTGCCTGAATCTCGCTACGACGAGGTCAAAACTTTGCTAAAGGCTGGCATTGCCAAATACCCGCTGGGCCCCAGCCTGGAAGAAACCACGCGTTTAGGCCCGTTGATCACCGCCAACCAGCGCGAGCGCGTGCTGGGTTTTATCCAGCAGGGTTTAAATGAAGGTGCCGAATTGATTGCCGGGGGCACAGACAAACCGGCCTTTGAACTTGGCTATTTTGTGCAACCGACAGCATTGCGGGTCAAGCCGGATGACTCTTTGGCGCGTGAAGAGATTTTCGGCCCGGTGCTTGTGGTGCTGACTTACAAAGACGAAGACGAAGCCATTCGCATCGCCAACGACACGATTTACGGTTTGGGCGGCGGCGTTTGGAGCGGCTCAGATGAACACGCCATCGAGGTTGCGCGCCGCATGCGCACCGGCCAAGTCGATATCAATGGGGCTCCGTTCAACGGCAACGCACCGTTCGGCGGTTACAAACAATCGGGCAACGGCCGTGAAAACGGTAAATTCGGCTTTGAAGAGTTCCTGGAGCACAAGGCGATTCAACTCAAACCGGCTGAAAAAGCCTGACCCACCCATTTCTCCATTTAATACGATGCATATTATGTTAAGTCAAAAAAACTCTGTATCCGGTACTGCCTCCAAAGCACTGCTTTTCCCCTTGTTGTTGACATGCGCCTTGGCCTCGGCCCAACCCGGTCCGGCGCGAAACGAGTCGGCCATGCAAGAAACACGGGACATCGGGGCGGCCATGCTCAAAGAACTCAGCCAGACTTTACAAGCTGCCATAGCAGATGGCGGACCTTTGAATGCCATCGGCGTATGCAAAACCAAAGCACCTGAAATTGCCATGTCCTTGTCCATGAAACACCAGGTTCAGGTGTCGCGTGTGGGAACACGTGCCCGCAACCCTGATATGGGCGTGCCCAATGAATGGCAAACCAAGGCACTTGAAAAATTCCAGTCCCGGCTTGCCGGCGGCGACAAGCCGTATGACATTGAGTATGTGGAAGTGGTTAAATCCGGTGCTTATGACTTGGAATTGCGTTACGCTAAACCGATTGTGCTGCAACCCATGTGCACATCCTGCCATGGCACGCCTGAACAAATCAGTCCTGAGATCAAGGAAAAACTCAGCAAACTCTATCCGAACGACAAGGCCATCAATTACAAACCCGGTGATTTACGCGGCGCGGTCGTAGTTACCCGCTTGTTGTCCAATTAATCTGCTTTATCGTCTTCAATGTTGACTTCGATAATGTCCACCGTGACTACTCGTCTGCCAGGTAACTGCTTCGAATAAGGCGTTTTCTTGGCATTCGGTTCCAGCGGTCTGACCCGAACCACGCTTGTGACTTCATTACTTGGTCTGGTCACAGCCTTGTTCTCGGTCATTTTCTTTTCGTTCGCGCGAGGTACTTCATCCTTTAAAACTGGTTCTAACTGAACCGGTTTTTCAATTGCTTCTGGTACAGGACTTTTGAACACGGGTTGAATCGGGTTAATCTCAATGCTGCTGGTTTGCAAGGCAGGGCCGGTGACAGCTTCTTGCAATTCATCTTCGTTTTGTATGACTGGCTCAGCTACTGGAGTCTCATCCAGGGAAACCGCTTCAGCTTGTTCTACAGGTGCTTTAGAGATGTTTTTCTCATCGGTATCTTGCAATTCTACCGGTGGTTCAGCTGTCTTTTCCTCAACTGCGACAGCCGTTTTTTCCACAACATCTTCTTCTTTTGTCTCATCTTTTTCACGCATCGCGGCCAGCTCACGTTCTGCTTGTTGAATCGCCTGAGGGCTGTATTTCTGGTTCCAGGCAGTCGTGAATGCCAGCAAATAGCGTTTGGCATCTTCTTTTTCAGGCTGTTTAGCCATGTCGAGCGCAGTCAAACCCAATTTATTTTTTATGCGTGGGTCGGCGCCCTCCTCCAGCAGCAATTTCACAGACATGGCACTGCCGTAACTGGCCGCCATCATCAGAGGCGTGGTGCCGTTGGGCGACTCAGCGTCAAGATAAGCCTGTTGGTCTAGCAACAAACGAATCAAGTCTATGTGACCTTTGCTCGCAGCGTAGTGCAAAGCCGTCCAACCGGGTTTGTTGACATCCGCCCCCTTGCTGATCAAGCTATCTGCCAATGACAACTGGTTATTAATGGCTGCCAGCATGAGCAAGGTTTCGCCGTCTGCGCTGATCACGTTCAAATTGGTTTTTTTGCTGTTGATCAGTACATCCAGCACCTTCATGGATTTTTTCTGGTAGCTCAGTATCAACGCAGGAACATTTTTAGGACTGGGGCTGTTGGGGTCAAAACCGCGTGCCAACAGGTTGCCGACGACCTCGGGCTGATCCATTTCAATGGCTTTGAAAAAATCAGCGTAAGAACCCGCTATGGATATATTAAATCCAATTAAAACATATAGATATAGACTTAACTTAATGTAAAATCTCAATTTAAAACCCTCTTAAACAAGTGGTCGAAATTGGCGGATGTCAGCTCCCCTACTTGGTGATCTTCCAACTGCCTCAGGCTGGCAATTTGTCTGGCTACCCAGGGCACCAGCGATGGGTCATTGGTTTTGCCCCGGTGCGGTGCCGGAGCCAGGTAGGGACTGTCAGTTTCAATCAGCATGCGGTCCAGTGGCATCCAACTGACGATGTCGCGCAAGTCGGACGCATTTTTAAACGTCAGAATACCGGAAAAAGAAATGTAAAAACCGAGATCCAGTGCAGCTTTTGCCACCTCAGCGGTTTCTGTAAAACAGTGAAACACGCCGCCCACCGAGCCGTCCGTCCCGTTCTCGCCCTCTTCTTTCAATATCGCCAGGGTGTCTGCGCTGGCACTGCGGGTATGAATGACCAGCGGCAAATCCAGTTGCCTGGCCGCCCGTATATGCAGCCTGAAGCGCTGGCGTTGCCATTCCATGTCAGCCACTGAACGGTCGCCCAACCGGTAATAGTCCAGGCCGGTTTCGCCAATGCCGACCACCTTGGAGCGCTGACCAATGCGCAGCAAGTCGTCGAGGGTTGGTTCCTGTACCTGGTCTTCGTCAGGATGAACGCCTGCGGTGCACCAGAAATTGTCATAGGCCATGGCTAAGCCGTGCACATCCTCAAAAGTTTCTAGCTGGGTGCTGATCAACAAAGCGCGGCTGACTTGAGCCGTTTGCATGTCCTGGCGGATCTCGCTCATGCGGGATTGCAACTGAGGAAAATTCAAATGGCAATGAGAATCGGTATACATGCTTCAGCGCCCCGGGCTCAGGGCTGATTGCGCCCGGTTGACCCAGGCCTCGACCAGCAAACCTTGCTGGTACGGGTGATCTACAGTTTTAGCGCTTTGCAGCAATTCGCGCGACCATTGGCTGAGCGCCTCAAACCTAGCACCCTTGGGTAAATCGCCTGGCTGAAAATAGCGGGGCGCACCGCCTACGCTGGTTTGCAGCATGTCGTGACACAACTTTTGCAAACTGGACAAAACCAGCGCCGCCGGGTTATCGGCCAGCACACCAGCATCGCCCCGGCTCAGTTGTAGCGGCAAAGCGCGCCAATGGTTGGCTTGAATCCCGGACTGGAACAAGGCCAGCGCGTCCTCGGGTCTGCCACCGGCTGCCTGCAACAAGGATTGTGCCTGCGCTGCGGGCACGTCTTGCGCCGCCAGCCATTCGCAGGCCGCAGCAACCGTCGGCCAAAGCATGCTGTGGCTTTGGCAGCGGCTGCGCACCGTCGGTAACAACTCATGCGCCGCGTTGCAAGCAAGTATGAAGCGGGTATTGCCGGGCGGCTCTTCCAGGGTTTTCAACAAAGTATTGGCGGTGATGGTGTTCATGCGCTCGGCCGGGCTGATCAACACCACCTTGCCAGCGTCAGTGCCGCCGGTGGTTTGGGTAAAGCCCAGCAATTGGCGCATGGACTCGACCCGGATTTCACGGCTGGGCTTGCGATTTTTTTCGTCTATGTCTTTTTGCGCTTTCTCAGACAAAGGCCAGCCCAGTTCCAGCATAACGGTCTCGGGCATCAGCACGGTCAAATCGGAATGCGCACGCACCGCTATGCCGTGGCAACTCGGGCAAGTGCCGCAAGCCCCGTGAGGCGTCGGTTGCTGACATAACCAGGCTGCGGCCAGCGCCAAACCGAGTTCGTATTGACCCAAGCCTGAAGGGCCTTGCAGCAAAAAGGCGTGGCCGGAACGCTCCACCAGACTTTGCAACTGGGTTTGTAACCAGGGGGCAAGCGGGCTCATATCACCTCCGCTGTCAGTAATCCGCGTTCACGCAAGGCGTTCAATACCGCTTGCCTGACCGAATCCATGGGCGCATCGGCTGCAATCCGCACAAAACGCTGGGCATCTGCCTGGGCTCGCGCGGCGTAAGCATCATGCACCTGCCGGAAAAATGCCTGTGGCTGTGACTCGAAACGATCCGGCACCCTGGCCTGAGCCAAGCGTTGCGCAGCGATGGCGGGATCGAGTTCAAACCACAAGGTCAGCCCGGGTTGTCGCAGACCGCCAGTTGGTAAAGCCTGTACCCATTGCTCGAGTTGAGACAGCACTTGCAAGTCAAACCCGCGCCCGCCGCCCTGGTAGGCAAACGTGGCATCGGTGAAGCGGTCGCACAAGACCACATCGCCGCGCGCCAGTGCCGGCTCAATCACTTGTTGCAAATGGTCGCGCCTGGCGGCGAACACCAGCAGGGCTTCGCACAAAGGGTCCATGGCATCGTGCAACACCATGTCGCGCAGTTTTTCAGCCAAGGCGGTGCCGCCGGGCTCGCGGGTTTGCACCAGCGTTTTTCCTTGTAGCCGAAAGGCATCCGCGACCGCCTGTATGTGGCTGGATTTACCTGCGCCGTCGATACCCTCAAAACTGATGAAAATGCCTTGTTGCATAAGGCTTATTGTGCCTTGCCGCTTGAGACTGAACGCTGGTAGCGGTCTACCGCGGCATTGTGATCGGCCAGGTTGTCGCTGAACTGGCTGCTGCCATCGCCGCGCGCCACAAAATACAAGGCTTTGCTGGTGGCCGGATGCAAAGTGGCCTTCAGGGCAGCCATGCCGGGCATTGCAATAGGCGTAGGCGGCAAGCCCCGGTATACATAGGTGTTCCAGGGATGATCGGTTTGCAGGTCGGCGCGCCGCAGGTTGCCGTCAAAGGATGCGCCCAAGCCGTAAATCACGGTCGGGTCGGTTTGCAATGGCATGTTGATACGCAAGCGGTTGTGAAACACGCTGGCAATCATGCCGCGGTCGCTGCTCAATCCGGTTTCTTTTTCAACAATGCTGGCCAACGTCAATGCGTCTTCTGCGTTTTTCAAGGACAAGCCCATGTCCCGGTTGGCCCAGGCGGTTTCCAGGCGTTTGTCCATTGCGCGTGCGGCGCGGCCTAACAACTCCAGATCGGAACTGCCTTTGCCGAAGTTGTAGGTATCGGGAAAAAAACGTCCTTCGGGCGAGACGCCGGACTTGCCCAAATGGCTCATGATTTCGTCATCGCTCAAACTTGCTGAATCGTGTTTGAGAAACGCCGATTTGTCCATGGCCTGGCGCAGCAGCCGCCAGTTCCAGCCTTCGACGATGGTCAGGGTTTTCAGGTTTTCCTCGCCGCGCACCAGCTTGTTCAGCAAGTCGTAGGCTGAATTGCCTTGGGTAATTTCATAACTGCCGGCGCGAATCAGCCGGGATTGGCCGCTGAACTTGAAAAAATAATAAAGCAAGGTAGGTGAAACATCGACCCCGGAATGCGCCATAACCGCGGCTATGGTTTTCACCGATTGGCCGGGCTCAATGGACACATCGACCGAGGAGGCGCTCAGGGGCAGCGGACGCCAGACCCACCAGGCTGAAACCGAGAAGATCAACAAAGCGGTCAAGAGCAACAGACTGACCATGCGCCAAAACCAAGTAATCACTTGCCTGTCCTGAGTAAAAGCTAAAGCGGACATGATAATAGAGGCATGATGCCTACTCACACTGATCAAGCTTTGCCATTGTTGCCGAATAGCGGTTTCTGCGCCCTGTCTCACCTTGGTGTGATTGCTGCGCGCGGATCCGATGCAGCGCATTTTTTACACAACCAGCTGACACAGGATTTTGTGCTGCTCGATATGCAGCACGCACGCCTGGCTGCGTTTTGCAATGCCAAGGGTCGCATGCAAGCCAGCATGACCGGCTTCAAAACCTCGGTCGAAGAAGTCCTGCTGGTGATGCGTGCCGATTTATTGCCGCAAACCTTGAAGCGATTGAACATGTTTGTCATGCGTTCCAAGGTCAAACTGAGCGATGCATCTGCAGAATGGACGGTGTTCGGGCGTTTCGCAAAAAAAGTGGAAATGCCCAGTCCCTGGAAGTTAAGCCATGACGACACTGGCTGGTCGGTATCGCTTTACCCTGCCTGCGGTGTGGCCCGGTTTTTATGCCTCACTCCCGCAGAATCTCCATTGGCTGACAGCGGTCTGGATTTGTCTGACTGGCTGCTCTCGGACACACTGAGCGGCGTCGGCGATGTGCAAGCCGCTACCTTCGAAGCCTTTGTACCGCAAATGCTGAACTACGAGTCGGTTGACGGCGTGAATTTCAAAAAAGGTTGCTACCCCGGTCAAGAAGTCGTGGCGCGCAGCCAGTTCAGAGGCGTATTAAAGCGCCGCACCTACCTCGTCAGCAGCGCACTGCCGTTGCAGGTTGGACAGGAAATTTTCCATTCCAGCGACGCCAGTCAACCGGCAGGTCAAGTGGTGCAAGCAGTTTCACACCGGCAGCACGGTCATTGGGCGCTGGTATGTTTGCAAACCTCATCCACTGAAGCGGGTGAGTTACATCCGGCAGACACGCCGGGCAGCGTGCTGACGCTACACCCCCTGCCCTACGCCTTGCGCGAGGATATTTAACCCTCAAATTTCACATAGCCGCGTGCAACATGACGCGGTAATCCGCCACGCTGGCATCGCGCGGATTGGTTTTGTGCGAATGGTCGGCGAGTGCACCTTTGATGATGTCGTCAAACTGCGCCTCTGTCACGCCCATGGCAGCCAGGCCTGAGGGCAAACCCAGAGCCGCGTTCATGTGTTTGATGGCGTCACCCAAGGTTTTCGCCGGATCACTGCCGGGCACCAGACCCATGGCTTGCGCCATGCGAGCCAGACGATTTTCTTTTTGCATGGATTCAGCTTGAGCATTGAATGCTATGACGGCGGGCAAAAACATGGCGTTCAAAGTGCCGTGGTGCAAGCCCGGGTTGATGCCACCCAAGCTGTGGCTAAGCGAATGCACGCAACCCAGGCCTTTTTGAAACGCCAGCGCGCCTTGCATGGACGCGCTCATCATTTGCAAACGCGCGTCGCTGTCCTGGCCGTTGCGCGTGGCTTTTTCAATGTTCGCCCAACCGCGTTGCAAACCGTCGATGGCAATGCCGTCGGCCGGCGGGTTAAAGGCCGCCGACATGAAAGTCTCCATGCAATGCGCAATCGCGTCCATGCCGGTGGCGGCTGTCATCAAAGGAGGCAAGCCCAGAGTCAGGTCCGGATCTAACAAAGCTGTTTTTGGCACCAGGTGCCAGGAATGGAAACCGAGTTTGCGACCGTCGTCCACAATAATGATGGCGCCGCGCGCCACTTCGCTGCCGGTACCGGCTGTGGTGGGAATGGCGATCAGCGGCAACACCTTGTCGGTGATGCGCCCGGACCCGCCTTCGATGGTGGCGTAAGTGGTCAAGGGGCCGGGATGCGTGGCTGAGATGGCCACGCCCTTGGCGCAGTCCATGGACGAACCGCCGCCGATGGCGATCAGGCCGTCGCAGTTGTTTGCATGGCACAAAGCGGTGGCCGCGCGCACCGCAGCTTCGGTGGGGTTGGAAGGCGTGCCGTCATACACCGCGCAAGTCACACCTGGCAAGGCATCCAAAGCTTTTTGCAGCAGACCGGCGGCCTTGATACCGGCGTCGGTGACGATCAGCGGCCGGCTGATATGGTTGCGCTGGCATTCATCAGCAAGACGCTTCAATGCGCCAGGTTCGATATGGATTTGGGTTATGTAGAGAATGCTGGACATGGGCTTAGCCTCGAATGCGTTGTAGGATGCTGCGACTTTAACGGACTCCGGCAGACACTTATGCAAAGACAGGATTTTCGATTCTTTCACCCTCTGCGCGTGCGCTGGGTGGAAGTCGACATGCAAAAAATCGTCTTCAACGGCCACTACCTGATGTACTTTGACACAGCGGTCGGCGACTACTGGCGCAATCTGGTGTTGCCCTACGAGCAAACCATGCATGAGTTGGGCGGCGATTTGTACGTGGTCAAGTCCTCGTTGGAATACAAAGCCTCAGCGGTCTACGATGATTTGCTGCATATAGGCATGCGTTGTCAACGCATAGGCAACTCTTCCATCACTTTCCAAGCCTGCGCTTTTCGCGGCAAACAGGTGCTGGTCACAGGTGAAATGGTGTATGTGTATGCCGACCCGGCCACGCAAACCTCCAAACCGGTGCCGCAGGAGCTACGCGATACCTTGCTTGGGTTTGAACAAGGCGAGGCCATGGTCAAGCTGCAACTGGGCAGTTGGGTTTCTTTGAAAAAAGTGGCCAGTGGCTTGCGCAGCGAAGTTTTTATCGAAGAACAAGGCGTCAGTCAGGAACTGGAATGGGATGAATTTGATGGCCGCAGTTTGCACGCTGTATTGCGCAACCGCATGGGCTTGGCCGTGGCGACAGGTCGACTGCTGCCTGCGCTAGACGGGGTGTCCAAAATAGGCCGCATGGCGGTCAAGCGACAACTGCGCGGCTTGAAGCTGGGAGACCATGTATTGACTGGCTTGCTCGAAGCCGCTGCCAAACGCGGCGACCACGAAGTGGTGTTACATGCCCAATGTTCTGCTGAAAATTTTTACAAGAGACAAGGCTTTACAAAACGCGGCGATGTGTTTCAAGAAGCGGATATGGATCATGTGGAGATGTTCATCCGATTGTGATTCGCGGCTTGTGAATAAAGACCGGAATTATTCTGGAATTGCCATCACAACGCATGAACCCGAGCACTGTCCGGCCTGAGCAACCATTCTGCCAATTCATCAGCCAGCCTGCCTGACTCAGCAATCGCGGTTCGCCACACTTTCACCCGCCCGCGCAGATCGCGCTTGTAAGTCACGAAGTCGCTGCGATCCGGCAGTTTGCCGTTGGGCAATGTTTTCACCCATTCCGGATTGGGTGCCAAGACGATGGTGGTGTCCAGAAATGGCGTGGCCGCATGACGACGCGTCAGTTTTTTGTCGAGCCAGCCGGGTACCACTTGTTTTTGAAAATGCGGGTAAAGCGTCAAGCCTTTGGCGGCTCTGTAGTCCAGGTGTAAGTGGTAGTCGGTGATGCCGCCGTCCCAGTAGGCACCGTCAGGTGCGCCGTCTATGTCTTGCACAGCCTTCAACACAAACGGTATGGAACAACTGGCCAGCACAGCTTGCAAAAAATTTTCTTCCGACAAAGCCAGCTGCTTTGTTCTGTAGTCATTGGTGTGAAACGGCAGCGCTTGCGGGTGACCGAGAAACGACGACGAAAACACCACGCGTTCCAACCATAAACCCATGGCACGGCGGCTGATGGCATTGGTCAGGTAGGCGCCTGCGTAACCGAGGGCAGTGCGCACCGGCGTGTCACGGTGCAAGATGCCGCGCCCGTGCGACGTCATCACATGTAAGCGATAACGCGAATGCTGCAAAACCTTGTGAATGCGGCCATCGTAAAAGCGGTGTAAGTTGGCAGAGAAATCATCGCTCACTTGTTGCGCAGTCGGCCTGTGTTGCCCTGGTGCCAGTTGGTAATCCTGGTGTACATAAGCTTCTTCCAAAGCCAGCAACTCGGCACGCGGGTCCGGCAAACACGCTGTGGCCATGCGCCAGGCACCTATGGATGCTCCGACCAAATCGATAGGCTGGTTGCTTCGCGGCAACCACTGGTCAAACAAATAGCGGTCTATGGGCCCGAGTATCAAACCCTTGGGCCCGCCGGCCGCACCGGGTATCACGCTGATGTCCTGGGGATTCAAGCCCTTGGCTTTGATGTGTGCCAGTGCAGCGGGGCCTGCGTGTATGCGCAGCGCCTTCACTTTTTCAGCCCTTGCAATTTGGCAAACGCACTCGCCATGGCCGAACCGCTTGCAACTTGCGGTGCGGCGGTATAGCTACCACCGCCGCGTGGGCGGTTATCCCGTCCTGTGTTCGCATTTCGTTTGTCTGGATTTGATGTTGCTGAAGGTGTTGAATCTGTTTTCATGGACAAGCTGATGCGTTGCCTTGACACATCAACTTCCAACACTTTGACTTTGACGATATCGCCGGTCTTCACCACTTCTCGTGCATCGCTGGTGAATTTATTGCTGAGTTGGCTCACATGTATCAAACCGTCCTGATGTACGCCGATATCAACAAATGCGCCGAACGCAGCCACGTTGCTGACCGTGCCTTCGAGCAACATGCCGGGCTTTAAATCGGCCACGGTTTCCACGCCTTCATTGAAGCGAGCCACTGCGAATGCGGGTCGCGGGTCGCGACCGGGCTTCTCAATCTCTTTCAGAATGTCGCGCACCGTGATGACGCCCACCGTGTCGTTGGCAAACATCTCGGGGCGCAATGTGGCGAGCATGTCTGCACGCCCCATGAGCTTGTCAATCGGCTGGCCGCTGTGCTGCAAAATTTTTTCCACAACCGGGTAACTCTCGGGATGCACCCCGGTCATGTCCAATGGGTTGTCGCCGCCCCGTATGCGTAAAAAACCCGCGCATTGCTCGAAAGTTTTAGGACCCAAGCCCGTCACATCGAGCAATTGTTTGCGGTTGGCAAACGCACCGTGGCTGTCACGCCAGCGCACCACCGATTGCGCCAAATGTTTAGACAAACCGGAGACTTGGCTGAGCAAAGGCACGCTGGCGGTGTTTAAGTCCACACCGATGGCGTTCACGCAATCTTGCACCACGGCATCTAAGCTGCGGTTCAAATCGAAAGCATTCACGTCATGCTGGTACTGTCCCACGCCTATGGATTTCGGATCAATCTTGACCAATTCAGCCAAGGGGTCTTGCAAACGGCGCGCGATACTGGCTGCGCCGCGCAGCGACACGTCCACATCCGGCATTTCCTGGCTGGCCAATTCACTGGCGCTGTACACCGAAGCACCTGCCTCGCTGACCACCACTTTTTGTATGGCGATGGCATCCGGCAGTTTGGCTAAACGCTGCATCAATTCAGCGGCCAGTTTGTCGGTCTCTCGGCTGGCTGTGCCGTTGCCGATAGCAATCAGACTCACACCGTGCGTGACACACAAGTGCGCCAAGGTGTGCAAGGCACCGTCCCAATCGCGGCGCGGTTCATGCGGGTACACCGTGTGCGTGGCCACCAGTTTGCTGGTCGCATCGACCACGGCCACTTTCACGCCGGTGCGTATGCCGGGGTCCAAGCCCATGACCACGCGCGGACCGGCAGGTGCAGCCAACAACAAGTCGCGCAAGTTATCGGCAAACACTTTGATAGCCACCTTGTCTGCGGATTCGCGCAAGCGTGTCAATAAATCGCGTTCGCACGACAAGCTGAGTTTGACCTTCCATGTCCAGTCAATGCATTGACGCAGAAAATCATCCCCTGCGCGTTGTTTGTGTTGCCACTTTAAATGGCTGGCGATCCGACCCAGTGCCAGTGACTCGGGTTTGACTTTACTGTCAGGGGCGGGCTCGGTTTGCGGCACTGCGAGTTTGACGTCCAGCAACTCCAACGAGCGTCCGCGAAATACCGCCAGCGCGCGGTGCGACGGCACTTTGCACAGCGCTTCTTCGTAATCGAAATAGTCTCTGAACTTGGCGACATCCGGGTGCTTGTCGTCTTTGCCTTTGGCCAGACTGCTGTGCAAACCAGCCTCCTGCCACAGCCATTCGCGAACCAAGTTGATCAAGCCTGCGTCCTCAGCCCAACGCTCGGACAGCAAGTCCCGCACGCCATCCAACACGGCTTTGACGGTTGAAAAATCCGCGCCTTCAATCGCATCTGCGGCCAGCACAAAAGACAGCGCTTCGTGCGCTGGATCAAGTTGCGGTTGGGCGAACAATTTGTCTGCCAAAGGCTCTAAACCGGCTTCACGGGCAATCATGCCTTTGGTGCGACGCTTGGGCTTGTAGGGAAGGTAAAGGTCTTCAAGCTCCTGTTTGGTCACGGCCAGCAGCAAAGCTTGGTGCAACTCAGGTGTGAGTTTGCCCTGCTCTTGGATACTGGCAATCACCGTATCACGCCGCGCCTGCAATTCACGCAAGTAAGCCAACCGGGCTTCGAGTTCGCGCAGTTGTATATCGTCTAAGTTGCCAGTGGCCTCTTTGCGGTAACGCGCAATAAAAGGCACGGTTGCACCGCCGTCAAGCAAGGCCACCGCGCTTTTCACTTGCTCAGGGCGTACCTTCAGCTCTGCAGAGAGCTGGTTTTCAATAGACAGCATCAACTACCCTCTTAAAGCCTGCTTCAATTGAATGCCTATGTCCGGGCGTTCTGCAAACGGATCCGGCGGGTTGGTGCCATCGACGATAGCGTCAAAACGTGTTTTCGCATTGCCCAAGGCTTTGGGGTGGCTGTAAATATAAAACTGGTTCAGGCGTATCCCGTCAAACACCATTTGCGCGACTTGCGCGGCGCTGACCTTACCGCTGCCGACTGCTTTGTCGCTCATGGCCTGGCCTATAAGTTGGCTTTGCGTAGGTTGAGAGGCGGCCAAATGTCCCGGGCGGTTGCGTTCGCTTTGGTTGATACCGGTGGGCACAAAATAAGGACACAGTACGCTGGCACTCAACTGGTCCGTGACCAGATTTAAATCCTGGTACAAAGTTTCAGTCAGAGACACCACGGCGTGTTTGGTGACGTTGTAAATGCCCATATTGGGCGGTGTCAGTAAACCTGCCATGCTGGCGGTGTTGACGATATGGCCTTGCCAATGTGGGTCTTGTTTGGCGGCTTCCAGCATCATCGGTGTGAATAAACGCACGCCGTGAATCACGCCCCACAGGTTCACACCGAGCAGCCATTCCCAGTCTTGCAAAGTGTTTTCCCAAACCAGTCCGCCAGCGCCCACCCCTGCGTTGTTGAACACAAAATGCGGCGCACCAAAGCGATCTTTCACATCCTGAGCCAAGGCTTGCATGTCGTCAGCGTTGGACACATCGACACGCTTGGCCATGACTTGCACACCCAGTGCTTGCATTTCATCATGCGCGGTTTTGAGTGCGTCTTTTTGCACATCGACCAACACCAGATTCATGCCGAGTGACGCACCTATGCGCGCGCACTCCAGGCCGAAACCGGAAGCGCCGCCGGTCAACACCGCTGTTTTGCCTTTGAAATCCGTGATCATGCGTCTGCCTTTTTCATGATGAAGCCCATGCGCGGAAAGTGCACGTGTACCGTGCCGGTCAGCGGGTCATTGCGTTCCAGAGTTAATCGTGTACGGGTGGCGGCAACGAGTTTGCCGGCCGTCGGTTCGGTGCCAAAACTGTCGGCAGCCACCGTGACCTGTGTGCCCAGGGGAAAGCCGTGTTCGTCTTGAAACACGTCATCCGTCAATGGCGCAGGCTGTGCTGCTTTGGCAATGTCAATCGCCTTGGCTGCCGTGATGGTCTCGTGCTCTGCATGACCGAACTCAGCCATGCGGGTTGCCCAGGCGCGCACCAAAGGCGTGGCATCCAGAATGCTGTCAATCACAGGCACTTTGGCATAGGTGAACCAAACCGAATGGTAAACAGAAAAGTCCGCCAGACAAGGTGTGTCGCCCAGTAAAAATAAATGATCTTCCAACATGCTGGAGATGCGACGCAAATGGCTTTTGTACATGGCGGTGGCGTCGGCGGCTGGCATGCGGGCAGCGCCGCCGCGCATGGCCTGGCGGTCCGGTGCAAACGCTTTGACCAAGTCTTCAGGCATACCGGCCATCACGTGTTGCGCACCTTTGGGTTGAAAGTTGTAAGCCATGGCCACGGGAAACAACAATGTGTCTGCCCATTGCGCCAGACTGCGAACCAGCCCTTTGGGCGCGGCGTTGTAAAGCGATGGTGTGGGCGAGATGTGTTCAAGCACATCACAGATCAAAGCGGTGTCGCAGTAAATATCAGCACCAATTTGCAGCACCGGTGTCTTGCGGTAACCGCCGGTCAGCGGTATCAAATCCGGCTTGGGCATGACCATGGGAATGTGTACGCCTTGCCAAGCAATGTTTTTGTAGCCGAAGATGAGCCGGATTTTTTCGGCAAACGGCGAGGTGGGGTAATGGTGAAGAATCATGTGCACTCAGATCTTGACGACTTGTTTGCCGAAATTTTTGCCCTTGAGCAAACCGAAAAATGCCTCCGGCGCATTCGCCAATCCGTGCGCCACGGTTTCACGCGGTTTGAATTTGCCGCTGCCAACAAGCTCGCCGAGTTCTTTCAAGGCCACAGGCCAATCGGCCGGGTGTTCACTGACGATAAAGCCTTGCACTTTCATGCGATTCACCAGAATCAATGAAGGGTTGGTCATGGGAATCGGGTTGCCGTTGTAGCCGGAAATCATGCCGCACACCGCAATGCTGCTGAAATGGTTCATGCGCAACATGACAGCGTCGAGCACCATGCCACCGACGTTTTCAAAATGACCGTCAATGCCGTCGGGACAGACTTCTTTCAAGGCTTTGGACAGCGACAAATAATCGCTGTGCAGTTTGTAATCGATGCAGGCATCGAAGCCAAGTTCATTCGTGACGTAATCGCATTTGTCTTTGCCGCCTGCGATACCGATGACGCGACAACCGCGTGCTTTGGCCAATGCACCAAATGCGCTGCCTACCGCGCCGCTGGCCGCACTCACAGTCAATGTCTGACCGGCCTTGGGTTCGATGATGCGCACCAAACCGTGCCAAGCAGTCACGCCGGGCATACCGACCGCACCCAGGTAATGGCTGATAGGCACATGCTTGGTGTCTATCTTGCGCAGAGCGCCGGGCGTGTTGGCGTCAACCACGCTATAGGTTTGCCAGCCACCCATGCCGACCACTTTGTCGCCGGCCGCAAATCCAGAGTGGCGGCTTTCAACCACTTCACCGACGGTACCGCCTATCATCACGCTGTTGAGCGCTTGCGGCAAGGTATAGCTTTTGACGTCGTTCATGCGCCCGCGCATGTACGGATCGAGGCTGAGGTATTCGTGTTTGACCAGCACCTGGTTGTCTTGTAAGGCCGGCGTGTCAAGCGTCAACGCTTGAAAATTCTCGGCCAGAGGTTCACCCTTGGGGCGGCTGACGAGATGGATTTGTAGGTTCTGCGGCATGTGTATCTCCTAAGTGTTTTTTGAAAAAGTGGCATGAATGGGGATTAACCGCCGGATATACAGCTGACACCGCCGTCCACCGCCAGCCACTGGCCGGTGATGTGTTTGCCTGCATCCGATGCGTATAACAAGGCAAGGCCTTTGAGGTCTTCGTCGTCGCCGAGGCGGCGCAGCGGAGCGTGCGCAGCCAGTGCTTCTTCGCCCAGGCTTTTCATCAAACCGGCGGTCATTTTGCTGGGGAAAAAACCGGGGCAAATCGCGTTCACGCGTATGCCGTGTTCGCCCCATTCGCCTGCCAGTGCGCGGGTGAAATTGATGACCGCCGCTTTAGATGTGTTGTAGGCCAGGGTTTTCATGCCGCTGGGGTTACCGCCGAGCCCGGCAATGGACGCCACATTGATGATGCTGCCACAGTGACGCGCAATCATGCTGTGCTTGCCTATGTACTGACTGAGAATGAAATAGCCCCGCACATTCAAGTTCATCACTTTGTCCCAGGCCTCAATCGGGTGGTCCTCGGCAGGTGCGCCCCAGGCGGCACCGGCGTTGTTCACCAGAATATCAACATGGCCGAATGCCTTGAGTGTTTCAGCAGCCAAGCGGTGAATGTCTTTTTCATCTGCGCAATCAGCGGCTATCCATTGCACATCAATGCCGGCGGCTTTCAATTCAGCAGCGGATGTTTCCAGGTCAGACGCTTTGCGCGAACTCAGCATGATGCGCGCGCCCGCCTCGCCCAGCGACTGCGCGAGTTGCAGTCCGAGTCCGCGCGAACCGCCGGTGACCAAAGCGGTCTTGCCGGTCAAATCAAAAAGTTGTTTCACTGTGCGTGTCATGGTGTGTTTCCGTTCAAAAAAAGGGGATCAAAAAGCGTCTTCAGGCATATCGGCGCAAGTGGCATCCCGTGATTGCACCACGTTCAGCCAGGCACCGGTTTTCGGTAACTCGTAATTGAAAAAATACTGACAGGCTTGGCGTCTGCCCAGGCTCGCAGCGTCGTTGCCAAGGCTAGCCAAAGACACATCTAACCATATCCACGCCAGCACGGTGTGACCAAATGCTTGCATATAAGGCACTGCATTTGCCAATGACAAAGCCGGGTTGTCGCCTTGCCACGCATCGCGGGTTGCTTGAACCACTAGTGCCCAGGCGTTTTGCAAAGCCTGAGCTTGTTGCTGTTGCTGCTCAGTCGCGGAGCGTTCGCATGTGTCTGCGATGCGCTTGCCCAGAAGTTGCAGTCCCAAACCCTTGTCCAGCAACACTTTGCGACCGAGCAAATCCATGGCTTGTATACCGTGTGTGCCTTCGTGGATCATGTTCAAGCGGTTATCGCGCCAGTATTGTTCGACCGGGAAATCGCGTGTGTAGCCATAACCGCCGTGTATTTGTATGGCCAGACTGTTGGCCTCTAAACACCATTCGCTAGGCCAGCTTTTCACGATAGGCGTCAGTACTTCCAGCAGCCATTGCGCTTCGTGTCTTTGCGCAGGTTCGCCGGTGTGCAATTCATCGACCAAGCGGGCGCAATACAAAGCCAGAGCCAGCGCGCCTTCACCGTAGGCTTTTTGCGCCAGCAACATGCGCTTGATATCGGCGTGTTCGATCAAACGCACAGGCGGCTGAGAGGCGTCTTTGCCAGCGTGCCCGACCGGTCTGCCCTGGGTGCGGGTGCGTGCATAGTCCAGCGAAGCGTAATAGCCCGCAAGCCCCAGCATGGTGGCGGCCAGGCCCACGCCTATGCGCGCCTCGTTCATCATATGAAACATGCACCGCAAGCCTTCACCCGGTTTACCGACCAGGTAGCCTATGGCACCTGCACTGCCGCGCACCGGGTAGCGGCCTTCGCCGAAATTCAGCAAGGTGTTCACGGTGCCGCGCCAACCGAGTTTGTGGTTCAACCCGGCCAGTGCCACATCGTTGCGTTCGCCAGTCAATTTACCTTCAACATTGACCAAATGCTTGGGCACAATGAACAACGAAATACCTTTGGTGCCAGGAAGGGTTTTGCCGTCTGCGCCGGGAATTTTCGCCAGCACCAAATGAACAATGTTTTCGGTCAGTTCGTGGTCACCGGTAGAGATCCACATTTTGTTGCCGCGCAGGCGATAGCGCGCCCCAAGCAGGTCGTCTAAATGGTCAACGCCATCGGGCGTGGCGCGGGTAGCGACATCCGACAGCGATGAACCCGCTTGCGGTTCGGACAAACACATGGTTCCCGCAAAACGGCCGGAAAATTCGTTCAATGCAAACACTTGTTTTTGCAGATCGCTGCCGTGTGCCATCAACAGATTAGCGTTACCCACGGTCAACATGCTGGCGCCTATGCTGACTGAAGCGCAGGCAAAAAACGCATTGGCAGCCGCTTCCAATGTGTAAGGCAATTGCATGCCGCCGATGTCGTAATCTTGCGCTGCGCTAAGCATGCCGCTGGCGGCATAAGCGTTCAAAGCCTCTTGGGTACAAGCAGGCAATATGACTTTCTCGCCATCAAACACCGGTTCGTGCACATCCACCATGCGGTTGAACGGCGCGTATTTTTCGCGGGCTATGCGTTCACAGGTACCTAGCACCGCGTCAAAGGTTTCGCGTGAATGGTCGCTGAAACGGGGACGTTGGTTCAGTTGCTCTATCTGAAGCCATTCGTATAAGAGAAAGTCAGTTTGTTGGCGTAATTGCATGGGTAAATGTTTAAAAAGCCAATGTAACGGTGTTTAAGTCTGGATGCTGGCACATGGATGACAGTGTCGATCTGCGCTGCTGGCTTTCCAAAGAAGGGTTTGTCATGACGGCCCGCACTATTTAAACGACCTAATATGCCAATACTGCTCAATTCCCAGTCATTTTGTCACCGGCTATGCAGGAATTGGACTTTATTTTATTTTTCTCAAAAGGATAAACCATGTTCAAAGGCTTGGTAGGCAAAACAGCCATTGTCACAGGCGGCGCGACCTTGATAGGTGCAGCTGTTGTCAAAGCGTTGCAATCGGAAGGTGTCAAAGTCACCATCGCCGATATTGACCGTGAGCGCGGACAAGCCTTGGCCGATTCCTGCGGTGCAGGCGTGTGGTTCAGCGCCACCGACATCACCGATGACGCACAGTTGCAGATCTGCGTGGATGAAACCGCGAAACGCTTCGGTAGCGTGAATATCCTGGTGAACCTGGCTTGCAGTTATGTGGACGACGGCTTGAACGCTTCGCGCGCAGACTGGATGACCTCACTCAACGTGAACGTGGCCAGCGCTGCCATGCTGTTGAAAAGCGCCTTGCCGCATTTGAAAGCTGCCGGTGGCGGCGCGGTGGTGAATTTCACCAGCATCTCATCCAAAGTGGCGCAAACCGGGCGATGGCTTTACCCCACCGGCAAGGCCGCTTTGGTGCAACTCACCCGCAACATGGCCATGGATCTGGCACCGGACAACATACGCGTCAACAGCGTGTCGCCGGGCTGGACCTGGTCGGCCATCATGGACCAGTTGACTGAAGGCAACCGCGCCAAGACCGATGCAGTCGCTGCGCCGTTTCACTTGACCCGCCGCGTCGGTGACCCGGATGAGGTGGCCCAAGTGGTTTTGTTTTTGTGTTCCGACCACGCCAGTTTCGTCACCGGTGCCGATTACGCTGTAGACGGAGGTTACAGCGCTATGGGCCCGGAATCTTATGTTCCGGCCATTCCCAAATTAATGGAGTAAATGCACATGAAAGTCGCCATCATCGGAGCAGGTTTTGCAGGTTTGAGCACCGCCAAGGTATTCCAATCTTTTGGCCATCAGGTCAGCGTGTTTGAAAAAGAGGCAGATGTAGGCGGTGTCTGGAGCGCGTCCAGACGTTACCCGGGACTGACCACACAGAATGTGCGTGACACCTATGCTTTGTCAGATTACCCCTACCCCGCAGACTACCCCGAATGGCCAAGCGGCGAACAGGTTCAGCGCTACCTGGCCAGCTATGCCAGCCATTTCAAACTGGATGCCTTGATCGAACTCAACACCGAGGTGCTTGACGCGCAACTCGATGAACAACAACTGAGCTGGCAGGTCAAAACCCTCAGCAACGGCCAGGAGCAGACGCATCCGTTTGATTACCTGGTGGTGTGCAACGGCATTTTCTCGCAGCCTGCGGTGCCTCATTACCAAGGTGAGGAAGAGTTTCTGGCCGCCGGTGGTCGCATTTGTCACACCAGCCAATTGACCGATTTAGATTCAGTCAGCAATAAGCACGTACTGGTGGTCGGCTACGGCAAATCGTCTTGCGACGTGGCGCAAGCGGTGTGTGAAAAAGCAGCATCTACCCGGGTGGTGGTCAGGCAACTGATTTGGAAAGTGCCCAAAATGCTGATGAATGTGCTGAACTACAAATACCTGCTGCTGACCCGCATGGGCGAAGCTTTGTTCAAGTACATCACGCTCAGCGGTTTTGAAAAATTCCTGCACGGCATCGGTAAACCTATGCGCAATTCCATGATTTCGCAAGTGCAATGGGTGGTCACCACGCAGTGCAAACTCAAACAACTCGATTTATTGCCCGATCAGCCGTTTGAAACGATTGCGCGCAGCACAGTCAGTTTGGTGACCGATGGATTTTTCGAGAATGTGGCGGCGAAAAAAATCACAGTGAATAAAAACACGCAAATCACGCGTTTGTCCGCAGGCGCTGACGGGCGTTTTGCCGAACTTGCCACCGGTGAAAAAGTGGCTGCCGACATTGTCGTTTGCGGCACCGGCTGGCAACAAACAGTGCCGTTTTTATCGTCTGCACTGATGAGTCGCATCACCGACAGCGAGGGCAATTTCCGTCTGTATCGTTCCATGACACCGGTGGCTGTACCGCGCCTGGCTTTCAACGGTTACAACTCGTCCTTCTTCAGCCAACTCAATTGTGAAATAGGCGCGCTGTGGCTGATTGACACCATCAAAGGCGGTTTGAAACTTCCCACAGAACAAGTGCAAAACCAAACCATCACCGACAGACTGGCCTGGATGTACGAGCGCACCGCAGGCAAACATTCCAAGGGCACCAACATTATTCCGTTTTCACTGCACCATATTGATGAACTGCTCATAGACATGAAGCTGCCTATGGATGCGCTGACCCGGTTCAAACAATGGCTGTTGCCGACCAATCCCGGGGATTACCGCTATGTGACCCGCGAAATGCTGGCTCGTTACAAAGCCTGAAACAAAAAAACCGGCAGTGCCGGTTTTTTGTGGATAAAACGCTGTTTGTTCAGTGAATCAAACGGCGTTTGTTTTACAGCACTTCAAACACACCTGCCGCGCCCATGCCGCCACCAATACACATGGTGACGCAAACGCGTTTGGCGCCCCGGCGCTTGCCTTCGATCAAAGCATGTCCGGTCAGGCGTTGACCGCTGACGCCGTAAGGGTGACCGACAGCAATCGCGCCGCCATTGACATTCAGCAATTCAGGCGGAATACCCAGCTTGTCGCGGCAGTACAGCACTTGCACCGCAAAAGCTTCGTTCAATTCCCACAAATCAATGTCGGCAACTGTCAACCCCAGGCGCTTTAACACTTTGGGAATGGCGTAGACCGGGCCTATGCCCATTTCATCCGGTTCACAACCGGCCACAGCAAAACCCAGGAAACGGCCTAGGGGTTTGAGGTTGTGTTTGGCTGCGTATTCTTCGCTGGTCACCACACAAGCGCCTGCACCGTCGGAAAACTGCGAGGCGTTACCAGCGGCGATCACGCCACCGGGTAATGCAGGTTTGATGCCGGCGATGCTCTCGACAGTCGTGCCTTCGCGCAAGCCTTCGTCCACACTGACGGTGACCTCCTTGGTCATCATGCCCATGATTTTGTCGATCACACCGGCTTGCACGGTGATGGCTGCGATTTCGTCGTTGAATTTACCGGCGGTCTGAGCAGCACAGGCTTTTTGCTGGCTGGCGGCTCCGTATTCGTCCATGCGATCCCGGCTGATGTTGTAGCGCTTAGCGACTTGCTCTGCGGTTTGCAACATGTTCCAGTAAATCTCAGGCTTTTTCTTCATCAACGCCGGATCCGACAACATGTGCTGGTTCATTTCCTGCTGCACGCAAGAAATGCTTTCCACACCGCCTGCCACAAACACATCGCCTTCACCGGCGATCACGCGTTGCGAAGCCAGCGCAATGGTTTGCAAACCGGAGGAGCAAAAGCGATTGACCGTCAAGCCGCTGACCGTGATGGGGCAATCGGCCATGAGCGCGATCTGGCGCGCGATGTTGGCGCCGGTTGCACCCTCGGGATTGGCGCAGCCGATGATGACGTCCTCGACTTCGGCGGCGTCAATACCGGCGCGCGCAATCGCGTGCTTGACCGCGTGGCCACCGAGTGTGGCGCCATGGGTCATGTTGAATGCGCCTCTCCAGCTTTTAGCCAGCGGCGTGCGTGCAGTTGAAACAATGACGGCATTTGTCATGGTGTGTCCTTAGTTGAAATTTTTACCTTCGGCGACCAGACGGGCCAGCAGCGGCGCCGGTTGCCAAAATGATGCGTCGTCGTGCGGGTTACGTGCAAATCGCTGCATGGCTTGCACCATGTTGAACAAGCCGAATTGATCGGCGTACATCATGGGACCGCCGCGGTACACGGGGAAGCCGTAACCGGTGACGTAGACGATGTCTATGTCGCTGGCGCGAGACGCAATGCCTTCTTCCAGCAAATGCGCTGCTTCATTGACCAGCGAAAACACCAGGCGTTGCACGATTTCGTCGTCGCTGATTTTGCGTGCTGATATGCCGAGCGTTTGACGGTGCGCGATCACCATGTCTTCGACTTCCTTGCAGGCTATCGCATCACGTTTACCCGGCAGATAGTCATACCAGCCCTTGCCTGCTTTTTGGCCGAAGCGGCCCATCTCGCACAACAAATCAGCGGTTTTGCTGTATTTCATGTCCGGCTTTTCAAGGTAACGGCGTTTGCGTATCGCCCAGCCTATGTCGTTGCCTGCCAGGTCACCCATGCGAAACGGGCCCATGGCAAAACCGAACTTCTCTATGGCTTTGTCAACCTGTTGCGGTGTACAACCTTCTTCGATGAGGAACCCGGCCTGACGGCTGTATTGTTCGATCATGCGGTTGCCGATGAAGCCATCGCAAACACCGGAGACCACTGCAGTCTTTTTGATTTTCTTGGCAACCGACATGACAGTGGCCATCACGTCTTTGGCCGTGTCAGCACCGCGCACAACTTCCAGCAGTTTCATTACATTCGCCGGACTGAAAAAGTGCAAGCCGACCACGTCCTGCGGACGCTGTGTGAAATGTGCAATCGCATTCACGTCCAGCGTAGAGGTGTTGGAGGCGAGTATGGCACCGGGTTTCATCACTTCATCCAGTTTTTTAAAGACTTGTTCTTTCACGCCAATCTCTTCAAACACAGCTTCTATGACCAGGTCTGCGTCTTTCAATTCTTCGTATTCCAAGGTGGTGCTGAGCAAAGCCATGCGCTCATTGAACTTGTCTTCTTTCAACTTGCCTTTTTTCACTTGCGCTTCGTAGTTGCCGCGCAATACGGCTACGCCTTTGTCGAGCGCTTCCTGCTTCATCTCCAGCATCTTTACCGGGATACCGGCGTTAAGAAAATTCATGGTGATGCCGCCACCCATGGTGCCAGCACCTATGACGGCCACCGAATTGATGTCTCGTTGTGGCGTGTCGGACGGCACATCGTCAATTTTGGAGGCTGCGCGTTGCGCGACAAACATATGGCGCAGCGCGCGGCACTCGGGCGTCCACATCAGATTGGTGAAGATTTCGCGTTCGGCTGTCATGCCTTGCTCGAATTTCATCTTGACAGCGTTTTGCACGGCTTCAACGCATTTCAACGGCGCAGGGTATTTGCCTTTGGTCATGCCGTTGACCATGTTCAAACTGAATTTGAAGAAAGCGTCTGCGTTCGAGTGCTTGCACGGCAAATTGCGTATCAGCGGCAGCGGCGACTTGCCCGCCACAGATTGGGCAAAAGAAACCGCTTCTTGCAGCAAACTGTCTTTGGACGCGGTCATCACATCAAACAATGTCTGACCTGGCAGTCTGGCCAGCATCTCGCTTTTCACCGGTTCGCCGCTGACGATCATATTGAGCGCGGCTTCGACGCCGATCACGCGCGGCAAACGCTGGGTGCCACCAGCACCTGGAATCAAACCAAGTTTGACTTCAGGCAGTGCAATATCAGCGCCCGGTGCGCAGACACGGTAATGGCAACCCAGGGCGAGCTCAAGACCGCCGCCCATGGCCACAGAATGAATGGCTGCGACCACCGGTTTGCCGGCGTTTTCAATCGCATTTATTACGCTGAGCAAATGCGGTTCCTGGGTGGCCTTGGGCGTGCCGAATTCTTTGATGTCAGCACCGCCGGAGAAAGCCTTGCCAGCGCCGGTTATCACAATCGATGTCACCGCTTCATCTGCCTGCGCCTGGCTCAAGCCTTGAACAATGGCTTGACGGGTTGACAGTCCCAGACCGTTGACCGGCGGGTTGTTCAAAGTGATCACAGCGACATCGCCGTGGACAGCGTAATCAGCACTCATGGGTGTTCCTTCATGAAAACAAAATATAAAAATAGAACGGTCGTTCTTTTTTAAATGATTGTAGACGCAAGTTAAGCGATTAGGATCAGACTTCCAGCCATTCTTTTCGAACGCCAACGTCTTCTCTGAGTTGAGCCGGGGTGCCGTCAAACACAATATTGCCATGGCCCATGACCAGCGCGCGGTCGGAGATTTGCATGGCAATGGTCAGCTTTTGCTCAATCAGCAGCACCGACACGCCGCGATTTCGCAGTTCGCGCAAAAATTGACCGACGAGTTCGACAATTTTGGGCGCCAGTCCTTCCGTGGGCTCGTCAATGATGATGAGTTCGGGGTCGCCCATGAGCGTGCGGCACAAGGTCAGCATTTGTTGTTCACCGCCTGAGAGCACACCGGCTTCGGTGTGCTGGCGTTCGCGCAATCGCGGAAACAACTGGTACATGTCCTCAAAATCCCAGCGACCTGCGGGTTTGTCGCCTTTCAAGCCCAGCAACAGATTTTGATGCACCGTCAATTTGGGGAAAATATCGCGGTTTTCCGGCACGTAGCCCAGGCCCATGTGGGCAATATCAAAGGGCTTGCGTTTGAGCAGGCTTTGGCCTTTGAAACTCATGCGTCCTTCACAGTCCACCAGACCCATAATAGCCTTGGCGGTGGTGGAGCGTCCGGATCCGTTGCGCCCCAGCAAAGCCACAATTTCACCCTGACCGACGGCAAAACTCACGCCTTGCAACACATGGCTTTTGCCGTAATACGCGTGGAGTTGGTCAATTTGCAACATGGTCAATGGCCTTGTTCTTCCATGCTGCCCAGGTAGGCTTCCTGTACGCGGGGGTTGGAGCGAACCGCATCCGGCGTGTCAAAGGCGATGATTTCGCCATAGACCAGCACGGCAATTTTGTCTGCCAAGCCGAACACCACGCCCATGTCGTGCTCAACCGTGAGCAAGGTTTTGCCGTGGGTGACGGTTTTGATCAACTCGATGAAACGCTCTGTTTCACTTTTGCTCATACCGGCCGTGGGCTCGTCCAGCAAGACCACGTCGGCGCCACCGGCCATGGTGATACCGATTTCCAGCGCCCGTTGTTCTGCATAGGTCAGATTCATGGCCAGCACTTCGCTTTTGTGCGCCAAATGTATGCGCTGCATCCATTCGTTGGCCAACTCGTTCGCATCCTTGAGGCGACTGAGAAACGACCAGAAACTGTAGCGGTGACCCAGGCTCCACAGCACCGAACAGCGCAGGTTTTCAAACACGCTGAGCTTGGGAAAAATATTGGTGATTTGAAAACTGCGCGACAAACCCTGGCGGTTGATCTCGAAAGGTTTCAATCCGTCTATGCGTTGCCCGTGCAAATGGATTTCACCGCTGCTCGGGGCAAAACGGCCGCTGATCAGGTTGAACAAAGTGGATTTACCGGCACCGTTAGGACCGATGATGGCCACGCGCTCACCGGCGTTCACAGCCAGGTCAACGCCCCGGATGATTTCTGTTTTGCCAAACTGCTTGCGCAAATTTGTCAGAACCAGCGAATGTGCTTGACTCATGCAAGCTCCTTGCGCGCCGTCTGCTGCGCGAGTTCGGTCTGTATTTGTTCCCAAGCTGTGACAAAACGCCGTCTGACCCATTCAAAAAAGGCTAAGCCCAATAGCAAAACCAGCGCGGCGCTGATCCAAGTGCTTGCGTTGCTGGTGTCCAGAGCCATGCCTGCAAAATTCAACAGCGGACCTGTGCCTGCATTCAATTGAAGGTGGTAAATCATTTCTATCAAAGAACTTGCGCCGGTCAGCACCAACAACGCAGCGACAAAAAGCCCGGCATAGGTGATGCGCAATCTACCGAATGCGCCAGCTTTGATAACGCGAACATTCATCATGATGAGTCCGGCAAAACCACCTGGCGCATACACCACCATGAAAAGAAAAATCATGCCCAGATAAAGCAGCCAGGCTTTGGTCAATTCAGACAGCAGCACAAACGCCAGCACCATAAGAATGCCGCCCAGAATTGGGCCAAAAAAGAAAGTGGCCCCGCCGAGGAACGTAAACAGCAGATAAGCGCCGGAGCGCGCCGGGCCTACCACTTCGGCCGTGACGATTTCAAAATTCAAGGCACCGAGTCCACCGGCAATGCCTGCAAAAAATCCTGCAATGATGAAAGCCCGGTAGCGCACTTGCTGGGTGTTGTAACCAATGAACTCTACGCGCTCTGGGTTGTCACGCACTGCATTAAGAATGCGGCCCAAAGGGGTTTGTGTCAACGCGTACAACAAGGCCACCGACACAAAGGTGTAAGCCGCAATCAGGTAGTACACCTGGCGCTGCGGGCCATAGTTGATGCCCAGGAAGACTTCACCGGCCACCCGGTTGCCGGACACCCCGGCCTCGCCGCCAAAGAACTCGGAAAACATCAAAGACATGGCGAATACCAACTCTGCCATGCCTAAAGTGATCATGGAAAACGCCGTGCCTGATTTGCGTGTGGTGACAAAGCCCAGCAACACAGCGAAAGCCATGCCAGCCAAGCCGCCGATCAATGGAAGCAGGGTGACAGGCAAATGCAAGCTGCCCTGGCTGACTGCATTGAGTGCGTGAATGGTGAGGTAACTGCCCATGCCGCTGTAAACCGCGTGGCCAAAGCTCAGCATGCCGCCCTGCCCCAGCAACAGGTTGTAAGACAGGCAGGCAATGATGGCTATGCCCATTTGCGACAACATGGTCATGGACAAATTGCTGGTAAATACCCAAGGCACCACCAGCAACAGCAGTGCAAAACCCAGCCAAAGCATCAGCTTGCCGGCGTCATGATTGGCTTGTGAGTTGGTCATATCAGGTCTCCCGCTTACCTAAGAGGCCACGCGGTCGGAATATCAAAATCAAAACCAGCAGTAGGTAAGGAAGAATAGGTGCAACTTGGGACACCGAGAGTTTCAATATGGTGTTGTCTTGCCAGTGAGCTGACAACACCAGGCCGGCATCCGTGAGTAATTGCATCAGCGAATAATCCACTGCCACTGCAAAAGTTTGCACTATGCCAATGAGGAGAGAAGCCAGAAAAGCACCGCTGAGCGAGCCCATGCCACCGACAACCACAACGACGAACACTACCGAGCCGACGGTGGCGGCCATGGCCGGTTCGGTGATAAAAGTAAAGCCACCGATCACACCGGCGAGACCGGCCAGACCGGTGCCCATGGCGAACACCAGCATGAAAATGCGGGGTACGTTGTGGCCCAGGGTTTCAACCGTTTGCGGATGGGTCAATGCAGCTTGAATGATCAAACCGGCACGCGTTTTGGTCAGCACCCACCACAAGCTGATCACCATCAACATGGCGGTCAGCATGACAAAACCGCGCGTGGCAGGAAAAGGTGAACACACCACCCGCACGCCTTCGGCTGCTTGACAAAGCGCGCCTGCTTCGCCGCTGACGAGAGACAAACCTTGTTGTGAGTGATTGATCAGGGTGAACATAGGGCCTTGCAAAAAAGCCGGTGGATTGAATTCCACCGCAACCCGGCCCCAAATCAGTTGCACCAGTTCCAGCACGATGTAAGACAAACCAAAGGTCACCAATAATTCAGACACGTGGCCCATTTTGTGGACCTTGCGCAGCACCTGACTTTCAAACACCGCCCCGGCAGCACCGGTCAAGACAGGCGCTAGCACGAGAGCCGGCCAGAAACCGAAGACACCGCTGAGCGTGTAACCGAAATAAGCCCCCAGCATGTAAAAACTGGCGTGCGCGAAATTCAGCACGCCCATCATGCTGAAGATCAAGGTGAGGCCTGAACTGAGCATGAACAGCAGCAGGCCGTAGCTCAAACCATTGAGCATGGAGATGAGGAAAAATTCCATATATCAATTACCGCTGCGCGTTGCCAGGCTGAATAAATTATCGAGAAGCAATGTCAGATTCACATCAGGGCATTTTCATCTGGCAGCTGGTCGGTGTGCTTGACACATACGGCTCGAAGGTTTTCACCGGAGCCAGCGTCATGCCGGTGTTCTCCGGGCTGTAAGGGTATTTTTTATCCGCTTTTTGCCAAACCGAGATGAACAGGGTTTGCTGCAACTGGTGGTCGTACTTGCGCATTTCCATGTCACCGTTGAAGCCCTTGAATTTGTAACCGTGCATGGCGGCAGCCACTTTCACCGGGTCGGTGGATTTGGCCTGTGCCATGGCGCCAGTGAGTAAATCAAAAATGCTGATCATGGAGCCGGTGTACAAATCGTCATTGAATTTGGCTTTGAAACCGTCACGGTATTTGGTCATGGGGCCGCTCATGTTGTAGTGAGCGTAAGCAACCTGGAACACACGACCGGCTGCACTTTGACCAAGCGAGGTAGGTGTGCCGCTGACACCGGTGTAATAGGTAAAGAACTTGCCTGTGTAACCACCTTCATTAGCGGCTTTGACAAGCAATGCAAGATCAGAGCCCCAGTTGCCGGTGATGATGGAATCTGCACCCGAGGCCTTGACCTTAGCGATGTAAGGGGCAAAGTCACGAACTTGCGCCAAGGGATGCAGATCTTCACCGACGATTTGTATGTCCGGTCGTTTGCGTCCCAGCGTTTCCTTGGCGAATTTAGCGACTTGCTGGCCGTGCGAATAGTTCTGGTTCAGCAAATACACTTTTTTCACGTCAGGCAATTCTTTGATGAAAGTGGTCATTGCTTCCATTTTCATGGAGGTGTCTGCGTCAAAGCGGAAATGCCAGTAACTGCATTTGCTGTTGGTCAGGTCAGGGTCAACTGCGGAATGGTTGAGGTAAACGATTTCCTTGCCGGGGTTGCGTTCGTTGTGCTTGTTGACCGCGTCGACCAATGCACCGGCAACCGATGAGCCATTTCCTTGGGTGATGTAGCGCACGCCCTGGTCCATGGCGGACTTCAACTGGTTCAGGCTTTCGGCCGGGCTGAGTTTGTTGTCAAGCCCGATGATTTCAAACTTCACACCAGCCACATTGTTTTTGTTGTATTCCTCGGCCAGGTATTGCAGGGTTTTCAGCTGGTTGGAGCCCACAGGCGCCATCAAACCTGACAATGGGTCTATCCAGGCGATTTTGACGGTCTCACCCTTTTGCGCAAATACATTGAAACAAGAAAGGGTAGTGAGTAACAAAGCCATACCGGTTTTGCGAAACAACATTTTTATTCTCCTAGAAATTCATCAATCTGAATTAAGTAAAGTCAGGGTTATACCTGCAAGTGAACGCCCAATTGAATTATGACGGTAAGCGGTAGTCGGCAAGTTGTTCACGCAAGCGTGTTTTCAACATTTTGCCGGTCGCCCCCAACGGAATTGAATCGACAAACAACACATCATCAGGTACTTGCCATTTGGCGATTTTGCCTTCGTAGAATTTCAATAACTCCGCCGCAGTCAGCGGACTGCCGGGTTTTTTGACCACCACCACCACCGGCCTTTCATCCCACTTTGGATGCGCCATGCCTATGCAAGCGGCCATGGCGACATCAGGGTGTGCCATGGCAATGTTCTCCACATCGATGGAACTGATCCATTCGCCGCCGGACTTGATCACGTCTTTGCTGCGGTCGGTGATTTGCATGAAGCCTTCGGGGTCGACGGTGGCCACGTCGCCTGTAGGGAACCAGCCGCCGACCAGCGGTGACGGACCCTCCTGCTTGAAATATTCGCGTATCACCCAGGGGCCTTTGACCAATAAGTCGCCGTACGACTTGCCGTCGTTAGGTTGCTCCACACCCAGTTCATCAACGATTTTGAAATCAATGCCGAAGATGGCCCGGCCTTGTTTCAAGCGGATTTTCATTTGCTCTTCAGGAGGCAATTCCAGGTGTTTGTTCTTTAACGTGCACAAGGTTCCCAGCGGACTGAGCTCAGTCATGCCCCAGGCGTGCAGCACTTCCACGCCATAGTCGTCGTTGAAAGCCTTAATCATGGCGGGCGGGCAGGCCGAACCGCCTATGACGGTGCGTTTGAGGAAATTGAAGCGCAAACCCCCGGCCTTGACATGGCCGAGCAACATTTGCCAGACTGTAGGTACGCCTGCGGCCAGCGTGACTTTTTCTGCTTCCAGCATTTCGTAAACCGATTTACCGTCCAACGCCGGGCCGGGAAACACCAGTTTGCAACCGACCATGGCCGCGCTGTAAGGAATGCCCCAGGCATTCACATGGAACATGGGTACAACGGGCAACACGCTGTCGCGCGCCGACAAGCACATCACATCGGGCAAAGCGCAAGCGTAGGCATGAAGCAAGGTTGAGCGGTGGCTGTAAACAGCCGCTTTGGGGTTGCCGGTGGTACCGCTGGTGTAGCACATGCAGGAGGCGGCGTTTTCATCGAGTTCGGGCCAAGCGTAGGCGGTTGAATGTTGAGACATCCACGCCTCGTAACTGACCAAGCCGGGGACGCCACTGTCTGCGGGCAATTTGTCTGCATCGCACATCGCGACCCAGTGCTTGACCGTCGGGCAGTCTTGGCGGATTTTCTGCACGATGGGCAGAAAAGTCATGTCAAAACACAGCACGCTGTCCTCTGCGTGGTTGACGATCCAGACCACTTGCTCGGGATGAAGGCGCGGGTTCAAGGTGTGCAACACGCGTCCGCTGCCGCTGACGCCGAAGTACAACTCTAGGTGCCTGTAACCGTTCCAGGCCAGCGTGGCAACTCTTTCGCCGACCGGTATCTGCCAAGCATCCAGGGAATTGGCCACCTGACGGGAGCGGGCAGCAATCGTGGCCCAGCTGCTGCGGTGCATATCGCCTTCTACTCGGCGGGAAACGATATCGGTGTCGCCGTGATGCTTTTCGGCGAACTCAATCATGTCCGATATCAAAAGATTTTGTTGCTGCATCAATCCCAACATGGGTGTCTCCTGGTAAGTCTTTTAATGACGCTTCAGCGCTTATTGTTCGCGTATTGTGCACAATCAGACGATGCAATCTTCACCAACAATTGAATTCATGCTGGATTGGCAGCACCCCTATGACGCTTTGGGGACAGCTTTTTACGCCAGCGTTCAACCTACGCCGTTAAGCAATGTGCATTGGGTGGCGCGTAACCACGCCCTGGCCGAGCAATTGGGCTGGCCATTACAAATGATGGACAGCGAAAATTTACTGTCAGCCCTCTCGGGTAACTCGGTCTTTCCCGGCAGCCAGCCGTTTGCGAGCGTTTACAGCGGGCACCAATTTGGTGTCTGGGCCGGTCAACTCGGCGACGGGCGGGCCTTGTCACTAGGCTTGTTAGACACCGCCTTAGGCCCTCAGGAATTTCAGCTCAAAGGTGCCGGTCTGACACCGTATTCGCGCATGGGCGACGGCCGCGCCGTGCTGCGTTCAAGCATCCGAGAGTTTTTGTGCAGCGAAGCCATGCACGGCCTTGGCATTCCAACCACCCGTGCGTTGTGCCTGACCGGCTCGCCGGATCGCGTGCTGCGCGAGGAACTGGAAACCGCCGCCGTGGTGACACGGGTGGCGCCAAGTTTTTTGCGTTTCGGCCACTTGCAGCATTTCGCCGCCAACGGTGACACCGCATCATTGCAACGGCTGGTTGACCATTTCATAGCAACGCATTTCCCGCATTTTTTGTCGGTTGAGGCTGGTTCTAAGCGTTACACAGCCTGGCTGGCCCGCGTTACCCGATTGACCGCTGAAATGCTGGCGCAATGGCAAGCTGTCGGCTTTTGCCACGGCGTGATGAACACCGACAACATGAGCTTGCTGGGCCTCACCATAGATTACGGACCGTTTCAGTTTCTGGACGGTTTTGACCCGGCGCATATTTGCAACCATTCAGACCACCAAGGGCGTTACGCCTACGGCAGACAACCGCAAGTGGCTTACTGGAATTTGTTTTGTCTGGGTCAAGCCATGCTGCCGCTGATTGAAGACCAGGACATGACGGTAGCGGCGCTGGAGAGTTTTAAAACCGATTACCCGATGCTGGCCGATCAGGCCTTTGCCGCCAAACTCGGACTTGCCGGTTCACAGTCTGGTGACCATGAGCTGATTGAATCGCTGTTGACACTGCTTGCCGCCGAAAAAACCGATTTCACCATTTTCTGGCGCCGCTTGAGCCACGCCACAGCTTTGTTGGCAACACAGGTGCCTGCGCATGCTTTTGAAAAAGTGCGTGACCTGTTTATGCACCACGAGGGCTTGGATAACTGGTTACCCGGTTATGTGAACAGGTTGCAAGCACAGGACTTGCTGAAAGCTTCTGCGGATATGTTGCAAACCAACCCAAAATACGTGTTGCGCAACCATTTGGGCGAGCAAGCGATACAACAGGCGAAAATAGGTGACTTCTGCGGTGTCGCTGATTTGTTGCGGGTTTTGCAAACGCCGTTTGACGAGCACCCGGATTTTCATCACCTGGCCGGGTTTCCGCCCGATTGGGCTTCTTCCATTTCCATCAGTTGTTCCTCATGAAATTACCCGAAAACAGTGCCGAATGGCGGGCCCATCTGGCAGCCAAAAATGCCGAACCGGTGGCCTATGAAGTCACCCGCCATGCCGCGACCGAACGCCCCTTCACCGGTCGCTATGAAGCGCATTGGGCCAAAGGCGTGTACCGCTGCATGTGTTGCGACAACGAATTGTTCAGCTCGGTCACCAAATTTGACGCCGGTTGCGGCTGGCCCAGTTTCTCCCAGGCCCGCGACAACACCGCTATCGAAGAACGGGTTGACCGCGCCCACGGTATGCTGCGCACCGAGACCGTTTGCTCTGTGTGCAAAGCACACCTGGGGCATGTTTTTCCCGATGGCCCGGCCCCTACCGGCTTGCGTTATTGCATGAATTCAGCAGCTTTATCTTTTCAGCCTGAAGAGGATAAATCATGAAAATGTTGATGGATTTTTTCCCGATTGTGCTGTTTTTCATCGCGTTCAAACTGGCCGGTATTTATGTGGCCACCGCCGTGGCCATGGCTGCTACCTTAGTACAAATCGCCTGGCTTTATTTCAGACACGGCAAGGTCGAGCCTATGCAGTGGGTCAGCCTGGCCATCATCACTTTTTTCGGCGGCGCCACCTTGCTCACCCATGATGAAACCTTTATCAAATGGAAGCCGACCATTCTTTACTGGCTGATGGGCGGTGTATTGCTGATTGGACAACTGGTCTTCAAACGCAATCTGTTGATGAAACTCATGTCGGCGCAAATGAGACTGCCCGACCCTATTTGGCTTCGCTTGTTGTTTGCCTGGGTGGCGTTTTTTGCTTTCATGGGCTTAGCCAACCTCTGGGTGGCTTTCAATTTTGACACCGACACCTGGGTCAATTACAAATTGTTCGGCGGCATGGGCCTGATGCTGGTGTTCGTGCTGGCGCAAGCGGTCTACCTGGGGCGTCACATACAGTTGGACGAAACAGAAAAACCGGCGGACGCTCCATGAATATCACTGCGCAACAACTCGAAAACAGCTTACAAACCGATTTACAGCCCTTTTTCTTGCAAGTCGAGGATGAAAGTGCCGCCCACGCCGGTCATGCAGGCGTTGACGGCAGCGGACACGGCACGCATTTCCGTGTACGTATCGGTGCTGGGGTATTTAACGGTTTGAGCCGTGTGGCCAGGCACCGGCTTGTGTATGATTCTCTGCAACAATTCACCGACTTGGGTTTGCATGCCTTGGCCATTGAAATTGTCGACTTACCAGCTTGATGCGCGGGTTTGTTTTCAACCCGACTTACTCTTTTGAAAGTTTTTTCATGAAAATCTCTTTGATCAATCCCCTGATCGTCGGCTTGATAGCCTGCGCCAGTCTTGCCGCTCAGGCACAAAATCTGGCAATCGTTAATGGCAAGCCTGTTCCCAAGGCACGTGTGCAGGCATTGGCCGCTCAACTCGAGCGTTCTGGCCGGGCCGTCACCCCTGAGATGGAGCAGCAACTGCGTGAAGAAGTCATACTGCGTGAAATCTTTATGCAGGAAGCGCAAAGCATGGGCATGGACGCCACCGAAGAATTCAAAGTTCAGATGGATCTGGCCCGCCAAGGCTTGCTCATACGCGAACTTTTTGGCGAATACCAACGTAAAAGCCCTGTCACCGATGCAGATGTCAGAGCTGAATACGATAAATTCGCAGCCGCCAACAGCACCAAAGAATACAAAGCCCGTCACATTCTTGTAGACAAAGAAGAAAAGGCCAAAGCCGTTTTGGCCAGCTTGAAAAAAGGCGGTAAGTTTGAAGACATCGCCAAAAAACAATCTAAAGACCCAGGTTCAGGCGCCAAGGGCGGAGACTTGGATTGGGCTAACCCCAACAGCTTCGTCAAAGAATTTTCCGTGGCCATGACTGCGCTGAAAAAAGGCGAAACCACTGCTACTCCAGTCAAGTCACAGTTTGGCTACCACATCATTCGCCTGGACGATATACGCAGCGCAGAACTGCCCAAGTTTGATGATGTCAAGCCGCAAATCCTGCAGCAATTGCAACAAGCCAAATTGGGTGAATACCAACAGTCATTGCGCGAGAAAGCCAAGATTGAATAACTATTCTGGCGTTTGATATGCGAAAGCCCTCTTCAGATTGAAGAGGGCTTTTTTTATGGTGATCCGGCTTATTTCAACAAAGGCGTGGTGTTTGAATTAATTCCTGTATTCACGGGTATGACATGGGCGAGCGAGAAAGTCTCGCTCATCAACAATTTGCCGGTGCGTATTTTTTCAAACTCATTGATGATGATGCTGGCGTCTGTATGGTTTTGAATCAACAGCTTGATGATTTGCACGAGATGCTGCTGCAAGGCCACGGTTTTTTGCTGTGCCCCCGTCAGCGTTTTTTGTGCCTCGGTCGGTGCTGGCGCATGCGACTCATAGCCATTCTTGTCGTGGTTGTGGTTTTGCACTGCCACCGCTTGTTTGGCTTGGTCTTCGGCCAGACTGCTCAGATCAGCCAGCAGCAATGAAAGATCCCCGTAGCTGTTGTAGAGCAAATCAGCCAATTCACGGTCTTTGGTCAAGCTCATGGGTACTTCCTTGTTGTTTGTTAAAAAAACTACTCGCTCTTGTCAGCCTACCCAACGCCGGGCGTTGCGCCACATGCGCATCCAAGGGCTGAAGTCGGTGGGCTTCTGGAAATTACTTTGCGCAGTCCAGCTAAATTGCAGCTGGCGGAACACGCGCTCCGGGTGCGGCATCATGGCCGTGAATCTGCCATCGTCTGTGGTCACTGCGGTCAAGCCGCTGGGGCTGCCGTTGGGGTTGAACGGATAGGCTTCGGTGGCCTGCCCGTGGTGATCAGTGAAACGCATGGCAGCCAGCACTTTGTCAGCGCTACCGCGTTCACTGAAATCCGCATAGCCTTCACCGTGCGCTACGGCAATCGGCAATCGGCTGCCCGCCATGCCTTTGAAAAACAAACTAGGCGTTTCCAGCACTTCAACCTGCGACAAACGCGCCTCGAAACGTTCGCTTTGGTTATCGGTGAAACGCGGCCAATTCTGGGCACCAGGAATCAGTACCGCCAATTCGGCAAACATCTGGCAACCATTGCACACGCCGAGTGCAAACGTGTTTTTCTGGTCAAAAAAGCTTTGAAACTGATCGGATAAAGCTGTATTGAATGTGATGCTGCGCGCCCAACCCTTACCCGCACCCAAAGTGTCGCCGTAGCTGAAACCGCCGCAGGCCACCAGTCCTTGAAAGTCCTTCAAATGAGCGCGTCCCGACTGCAAATCGGTCATGTGCACGTCATAGGCTTCAAAGCCTGCTTCGGTGAACGCATACGCCATTTCCACATGCGAATTCACACCTTGCTCGCGCAAGACCGCTACACGAGGGCGTTGTTTGTTGATATAGGGAGCAGCGACATTGTCGAGCGCACCCGGCGTTAAATACACATGCAAGCCCGGGTCTGCGGGCAGTCCGGCAGCGGCGTGTTCAGCGTCTGCGGTTTGCGGGTTGTCGCGTTCACGGCAAATTTTCCAACTGACGCTGTCCCATACCTGGTGCAAATCAAACAAACTTGCGCTGAAAATTTCTTTGGCATCGCGCCAGATGCTGAGTTCACCCACGCCTTTGTTGATGCCGCTGGACGCAGGCCGGGTTTTACCGATCACATGGCTGCAAGCCGATAAACCGTACTGCCGAAGCAATTGCATGCTCAGATCACGCACTTCTGTTCGCACCTGAATCACCACGCCGAGCTCTTCATTAAACAAAGCTTTGAGCGTGAGTTCATCGCGCCTGGCGTTGACTTGTTGTGACCAGTTTTTGCTGTCGCCGTGGTCGGCGCGGCTGTCGCTGATGCCGTCGCCTTCGGTGACCAGCAAGTCCACATTCAATGCAATGCCGACGTGACCGGCAAATGCCATCTCGGCCACACAGGCCAGCAAGCCGCCGTCGCTGCGGTCATGGTAGGCCATGACCCAGCCCTTGGCACGCAAATCATTGATGGCGAGCACCAGGTTTTTCAAATCGTCCGCGTGGTCCAGGTCAGGCACCAAACCTCCTGCCTGATCCAGCGCCTGCGCCAAAATACTGCCGCCCATGCGCTGTTTACCGTGTCCGAGATCTATCAAAATCAAACTGGTATCGGTTTCGGTGGCGTTCAATTGCGGCGTGAAATTACCGCGCACATCGTCTAAGGTGGCAAACGCGGTGACGATCAAACTGACCGGTGAAGTCACTTGCATAGACTGACCGTTATCCAGCCAACGGGTGCGCATGGACAAGCTGTCTTTGCCGACGGGAATGGAAATACCCAGCGCCGGGCACAACTCCAGACCAACTGCTTTCACAGTATCAAACAATGCCGCGTCTTCCCCGGGTTCGCCACAAGCGGCCATCCAGTTGGCGGACAACTTGACCCGTTCCAAAGTGACAGGCGCAGCCAGCAAATTGGTAATGGCTTCAGCCACCGCCATGCGCCCGGAGGCTGCTGCGTTAATGGCGGCCAGCGGCGTGCGCTCGCCCAGCGCCATAGCCTCGCCTGCCACGCCTTTGTAATCGGCCAAGGTGATGGCGCAATCGGCCACCGGTACCTGCCAGGGCCCGACCATTTGATCCCGGTGGCTTAGACCGCCCACCGTGCGGTCGCCGATGGTGATCAAAAAACGTTTGCTGGCAACGGTGGGGTGTGACAGGACTTTAAGCACTGCGTCTTGTAGGCTGACACCGTCGGTATGAAAAGATTCAATCTCGCGTGTCAGACGCTGCACATCGCGAAGCATTTTCGGTGGCTTGCCGAGCAAAACATCCAGTGGCATATCCACTGCGTCTGATGTGTCGGTGTGCTTGACGGACAGATGTCTTTCCTCTGTGGTGACACCTACGACAGCGAAGGGACAGCGTTCGCGTTCGCAGAAAAACTGAAACTGCGACAAAGACTCAGGCGCTATCGCCAATACATAGCGTTCCTGGCTTTCGTTGCTCCAGATTTCTTTGGGGGACAAACCGCTTTCTTCCAGCGGCACTTGCCGCAAATCGAAACGCGCACCGCGACCCGCGTCATTCACCAGCTCTGGAAATGCATTCGATAAACCGCCAGCACCCACATCGTGAATAGCCAATACAGGCGTGTCTTTGCCCAGGGCATTGCAATGGTTGATCACCTCTTGTGCGCGGCGTTGAATCTCGGGGTTGCCGCGTTGCACCGAATCAAAATCCAAGTTGACCGCGTTGCTGCCGCTGGCCAGCGAGCTGGCAGCGCCGCCGCCCATGCCTATGCGCATGCCCGGGCCGCCGAGTTGTATCAATAAAGTCCCTGCGGGAAACAAAAGTTTGTGCGTGAGTTCGTCGCGCACCACACCCAAACCGCCTGCCAGCATGATGGGCTTGTGGTAACCGCGTTGAACACCGTTAACCACTTGTTCATATTCGCGGAAATAGCCCAGCAAATTCGGTCTGCCGAACTCGTTGTTAAAAGCCGCTCCGCCCAATGGGCCTTCGGTCATGATTTGCAAAGCCGAAGCCATGTGCGAAGCCTGTCCTATGCTGCTGCCCCAAAGTTTGGAGACGCTAAAACCGGTCAGACCTGCTTTGGGTTTGGCACCGCGACCTGTCGCGCCTTCGTCGCGAATCTCGCCGCCCGCGCCCGTGGCTGCGCCCGGAAACGGCGAAATAGCTGTCGGGTGGTTGTGCGTTTCCACCTTCATCAAAATATGCTGCACGCCGCTGGTTTTGTCGTAACGCGGCATATAGCCGGTGAGTGCCGCAGTGAATCTTTCCACCTGATGACCTTGCATGATGGCGGCGTTATCCGAATACGCGACCACGGTGCGTTGAGGGTTGGTTTTGTGCGTATGTCGGATCATGCCGAACAAGCTGTGGCTTTGCACCTGGCCGTCAATAATGAAGTCGGCGTTGAAGATCTTGTGTCTGCAATGCTCGCTGTTGGCTTGAGCAAACATCATCAACTCGGCATCGGTCGGGTTGCGCTGAAGCCGGTTGAAAGCGTGCAACAAATAATCGATTTCATCGTCTGCCAGCGCCAGACCGTTATCGGTATTCGCTTGCATCAGCGCTTGCCGTCCTTGTTTCAAGACGTCGACGCTGACCATATCGACGGCATTCAGATTTTGCAAAAGCACGCGCGCCGACAAGCGGTCCGCCCAGACAGACTCGGTCATGCGGTCATGCAACAAAGCATGAATTCCTGCCAGTTCCATTGGAGACGGTTGAGAAGCGTTCTTCAACTCCAAGCGGTACTCGGTCAGGCGCTCCAGGCGGTGCAACGCAAAACCGCAATTGCGCGCAATATCACCGGCCTTGGAGGCCCAGGGAGACACCGTGCCCTGGCGCGGTGAGACCACCAATGTCAGCGTGTCAGCTGATACAACAGTCAAGGCCTTGTCGGCCACAGCGCCCAGCAGTTGCGCCAAACGGGCGGCGTCGACGGCTTTCAGCGGCCGGTCGGCTGCCAGTAGGTAGACATGCGTGGCTTGCAATGATTGAATGGCCGCACAAACGGACTGCAATCTGCTGAGCAAACGACGGGTTTTGAAGCTACTGAAGGCGGGGCCGCCCTGAAAATTACTGATCTGAAGGGTCACGGGGTGGCCTTGGGTTTAAGAGGGCTTAGCTGTGAACGGGTACAGCGTGTCATGCATGAATTTTAACGGCACTGCCGAGCCGCTTAAAACAGAGCGCGTCAGCCTGAGATAATTCGGCCATGAGCATCACATACAAAAACCAACACGGCATTGACGGCATGCGCATTGCGGGCCAACTTGCGTCTGAAGTGCTGGATTACCTGACCCCGCATGTGCAGCCGGGTGTCACCACCAACCACCTTGACAAACTGGCGTTTGACTACATCACCCAGGTGCAACAAGCCATACCGGCCCCGTTGAACTACAACCCCAGCGGCAACAACCCCTACCCCAAATCGATTTGTACCTCGATCAACCATCAGGTATGTCACGGCATACCCAGCGACAAGGTCTTGAAAAAAGGAGATATTGTCAATATTGACATCACCGTCATCAAAGGCGGATGGCACGGCGACACCAGCCGCATGTTCATCGTCGGCGACGGCTCTATCGCCGCCAAACGACTGTGCCAGCTGACTTACGAGGCCATGTGGCACGGCATTGTCAAAGTCAAACCGGGAGCCCGGCTCGGCGACATCGGCCACGCGATTCAGGTATTTGCCGAAAACCACGGCTTTTCTATCGTTCGTGAATTCTGCGGTCACGGCATCGGTCAGGTGTTCCACGAAGAGCCGCAAGTGCTGCACTACGGCAAGCCCGGCACACTGGAAGAGCTCAAACCCGGCATGACGTTCACCATTGAGCCCATGGTCAACGCCGGCAAACGAGATATTAAAGAAATGGGCGACGGCTGGACCATCATCACGCGCGACCATTCCCTGTCTGCGCAATGGGAGCACACGGTGCTGGTCACACCGACCGGCTATGAAGTTCTGACGCTGTCCGAAGGCAGCCCTGCCCTGCCCGCCTTTGTCACCACCACGGCGTGCTGACGCGTGAATCACTCCGCATCAGATTTCAGACACCGTAAATCTGCACTGCTGGCTCAATGCGCCGCAGAACAAAGTCTGGCTCGCGCGTCCCGTGTCCACGCCCATTTAAAACTGCTCAGCGATTTATGCGATGAGACTTTGTATAGCTTGTGGGAAAAGGCAAACATGCCTGAAACCACCTGCTTGTTGGCGGTCGGCGGTTATGGCAGACAAGCGTTATTCCCTTATTCAGATGTCGATGTGCTGGTCTTGCTGCCGGACGGCACCAGTGCTGAAGCAGATGAAGTGTTGAAAAACAAGATTGAGATATTCATAGGCAGTTGCTGGGACACGGGCCTTGAGATCGGATCAAGCGTGCGCAATCTGACGGATTGCGTCAACGAAGCCGCCGCCGACATCACGGTGCAAACCGCCATGCTGGAATCGCGTTTTCTCATCGGCAACCGCCGCTTGTTGCAAAGCTTTAGCGACAGCTTCAACGCCAGGCTGGAGGCCAAAGCTTTTTTCACCGGCAAAACGCTGGAAATGCAGCAGCGGCATAACAAGTTTGAAAATTCACCGTATTCGCTGGAACCCAACTGCAAAGAGTCGCCCGGTGGTTTGCGTGATTTACAAATGCTATTGTGGCTGGCCAAGGCCAGCGGTCTGGGCAGCAGCTGGAAAGACTTGCACGCGCGCGGCATGGTGACGGCTTTGGAGTTAAGGCAATTACTGCGTAACGAAAGCCTATTGTCGCTGCTGCGCTGGCGCTTGCACTGGAGCGCCAGACGCCGGGAGGACCGCCTGGTGTTTGATTTGCAAACCCTGCTAGCGCTTGGCCTGGGCCTGTCAACCGATGGCGGCGACGGCAAAATGGCCCGCGCGGCAAGCGAAGCTTTGATGAAGCGTTATTACTGGGCCGCCAAAGCGGTCACCCAGTTGAACCAGATCATTCACTTGAACATTGAAGACTGGTTGTTTCAGCAGACGCAATCGCATCCGCCGCGCCAGTTGAACGAGCGTTTTATTGACAAAGCCGGCATGCTTGAAGTGGTTGATGATGATTTGTACCAGCGCGATCCGCACGCCATTCTGGAAACCTTTCTGATTTACCAGGAAACCGTGGGTGTCAAAGGTTTGTCAGCCAGAACCTTGCGCGCGCTTTACAACGCAAGAGGTTTGATGAACGCGGCCTTCCGGCGGGACCCGGCCAATCGCGCCATGTTCATGCGCATTTTGCAAACCTCGCAGGGCATCACGCACGCCATGCGCTTGATGAACCAAACCTCGGTGCTAGGCCGTTATCTGTGGGTGTTCAGGCGCATCGTCGGACAAATGCAACACGATTTGTTTCACGTCTACACCGTCGATCAGCATATTCTGATGGTGCTGCGTAACGTGCGCCGCTTCTTCATCGTTGAACACGCGCACGAATACCCGTTTTGCTCGCAACTTGCTGCCGGCTGGGAACAGCCTTGGATTTTGTACGTGGCGGCGCTGTTTCACGACATTGCCAAAGGGCGCGGCGGCGACCATTCAGACTTGGGCGCGCACGAGGTGCGTTTGTTCTGCCGCCAGCACGGCATAGCCAAAGCCGATCAACAGTTGATTGAATTTCTGGTCAAACACCACTTAACCATGAGTCACGTGGCACAAAAGCAGGACTTGAGCGACCCGGACGTGGTGAATGCATTTGCGCAAAGCGTCGGCAACGAACGCTATTTACGTGCTTTGTATTTGCTGACTGTGGCAGACATTCGCGGCACCAGTCCCAAAGTGTGGAATGCGTGGAAAGGCAAATTGCTGGAGGATTTGTACCGTGCCAGTGCCGCAGTGCTTGGCGGTCAGGCGCACGACCCGCATGCCTTGGTTGAAATGCGTAAGCGCGAGGCACTGGAAACGCTGAATTTGTACGCCATGCCTTTTGAATCGCACAAAGATTTATGGAACACACTCGATGTCAGTTATTTCATGCGCCATGAAGCTGCTGACATCGCCTGGCATACACGGCAGTTGTCCAGACCGTTGGCTTTGGCCAAAGCGCAAGGCTTGCCTGCAGGTGTGACTGTGAAAGCGCGTTTGTCACCCTTGGGTGAAGGTTTGCAAGTCCTGGTCTACACGCCGGATCAGCCGGATTTGTTCGCGCGTATTTGCGGTTATTTTGATCAAGCTGAATTCAGTATTCTGGATGCCAAAGTGCATACCGCGAAAAACGGTTATGCGTTAGACACCTTCCAGGTGGTCACCCCCATGTTGAATGTGCATTACCGCGAACTCACGCCCATGGTGGAAAACGGTTTGAAACAAGCGATTGAAAAAGGCGGCCCCTTGCTCAAGCCGCGCCAAGGCGGGCGGGTATCGCGTCGCGTCAAAAGTTTTCCAGTGGCGCCGCGCGTGCGTTTGCAACCCGATGAAAAAGCGCAGCGTTGGCTGCTCAGCATTTCAGCCAGCGACCGCGCCGGTTTGCTGTATGGCGTGGCGCAAATACTGGCGCAGCATCAGATCAATGTGCTGCTGGCCAAGGTCAGCACTTTGGGGGAGCGGGTTGAAGATACTTTTTTGATTGATGGCGCGGCCTTGCAGCACAACCGCACACAAATCGATCTAGAAACACAATTGTTAACCGTTCTCGGCGGCAGTTGAACCAGGTCAGCGGCACAGCCAGGCGGCGCCTCGAACGCCGGATGAATCCCCGTGCACGGCCTGGCGTACCGGCGTCGTTGCTTTGACACCGAAACTGTATTTTGAAATCACTTCGCCTATGCGCGGGTAGATTTCCTGCACATTGCTCATGCCGCCGCCAAGCACGATGCAATCCGGATCGATTAAATTAATGACTTGCGCCAAGGCCCGGCCCAGGCGGTTCACATAGCGTTCAAAACTTTGCCCCGCCTGCGCGTCTCCATTGCGCATGGCTTGCACGGTATCTTGCGCCGATAAGTGATGTCCTGAGTGTCTGAGGTGGTCTTGCGCAAATGCTGTGCCGCTGATCCAAGTTTCCAGGCAACCGGTCAGACCGCACCAGCAAGCCGGGACTTGCAATTCATATGCTGTCGGCCAAGGCAGCGGGTTGTGCCCCCATTCACCTGCAATCGCGTGCCGTCCAGTCACTAGCTGACGGTTCACCACGATACCGCCGCCGCAACCGGTACCCAGAATCGCAGCGAACACCACCTGGGAGCCGCTTGCTGCACCATCGACCGCTTCGCTCAAAGCCAGGCAATTGGCATCGTTTTGTAAACGCACGTCACAGCCAAGCAAATGTTGCAAATCATCTTGCAGCGCTTGGTGGTTCATCACCTGCGTATTCGACCCCCTGACCAGACGCGTGTCCACATCCAGACAGCCCGGCATGCCTATGCCAATACAGCCGGGTTTGTCTGTGCCCAAGTTTGTGCAAGCTGCATGAAGCAGCTTTTCAATGTTTTTCAATATCAGCGGATAACTGTCAGCCGGTGTGGTCTGGCGATGGCGAAAAACAATGTCACCTGTTGCATCCAAGACGGCGATTTCAGTTTTGGTACCGCCCAGGTCAAAACCGAATTGCAGACTCATGGCGCTTTGACCAAAGCCATTAAAGCCGCTTCATCCAGCACCGGTATGCCCAAGGCATTCGCTTTTTCCAGTTTGCTGCCGGCAGCCTCACCGGCAATCACACCAGTGGTTTTTTTACTGACGCTACCCGCCACTTTGGCACCCGCCTCTTCCAGCAGGGCTTGCGCCTGCTCGCGCGACAGCGTGGGCAAGGTGCCGGTGATGACGTAGGTGTGACCGGCCAGCGGCAGATCCAGTCTTACGCCGGGTGCTGACTCTTGCCAGTGCACTCCGCAAGCGCGCAGCTGCTCGACCACTTCACGGTTGTGTGCCTGATCAAAAAAGGTCCGCAGACTTTGCGCTACCACCGGACCGACATCGTTGACAGTCAAGAGTTGATCAATGCCTGCGTTCATGATGGCATCCATGCCGCCGAAGTGACGCGCCAGTTCCTTGGCCGTGGCTTCGCCGACATGGCGTATACCCAGTCCGAAAATAAAACGCGGCAAGCTGGTTTTTTTCGAACGTTCCAGACTGGCTAACAAATTGTTGGCGGATTTGTCCGCCATGCGCTCCAGCACCGCCAGCTGACTAAAGCCCAGCTTGTACAAATCGGGCAAGGTGTTGACCAGACCGGCATCGACCAATTGATCCACCAGTTTTTCACCCAAATCCTCGACCTCAACAGCGCGCCTGTGAGCGAAATGCAAAATAGCCTGCTTACGCTGCGCGCTGCAAAACAAACCGCCGGTGCAGCGGTAATCCGCCTCACCTTCATCGCGCAAAGCCAGGCTGTCGCACACCGGGCAATGGCTTGGCATGGTGAATATCTGCGCATCCTGCATGCGTTTTTCAAGCATGACTGACACCACTTCAGGAATCACATCCCCGGCGCGTCTGACGATGACGGTGTCTCCGACACGCACGTCTTTGCGCCTGGCCTCGTCTTCGTTGTGCAAGGTGGCGTTGGTGACGGTGACGCCGCCTACAAACACAGGAGCGAGTTTGGCGACAGGCGTGAGTTTGCCGGTGCGACCGACTTGCACCTCAATCGCCAGTACGGTGGTGAGCTCTTCTTGCGCCGGGTATTTGTGCGCCACCGCCCAGCGCGGCTCGCGGCTGACCATGCCCATGCGCGCTTGCAAGCTGATGTCGTTCACCTTGTAGACCACACCATCGATGTCAAACGGCAAGCTGTCGCGCATGGCAGCAATGTCTTGATGAAAGGCGACCAAACCTTGGGCGCCGTTGACAAGCCGGGTGTGTGCCGACACTGGGAACCCCCAGGCTTTGAGCTTTTGCAAAACCTGCTGGTGACTGACATAGGTTTTCAAACCATTCAGTGTGGCGTCTACTGGGCTGAGCGAGGTTTCATCGTCCGCGTGAAAATGCAAGGCATAAGCGAAAAAACTCAACGGTCGCTGGGCTGCAATTTTCGGATCCAGTTGCCTGACTGCACCCGCTGCTGCATTGCGCGGATTAACAAACGTTTTTTCATTTTTCACACCTTCTGCAATGCGATTGCGTTGCCGTTGATTGAGGTTTTCAAAATCGTCACGTCGCATATACACCTCGCCGCGCACCTCTAAATCAGCCGGTGCATCCTGGCTCAGGCGTAAAGGTATTTGACCAATGGTGCGTATGTTGTGCGTCACATCCTCACCGGTTTCGCCGTCTCCTCGGGTGCTGGCTTGAACCAACACATGTTGGCGGTAAATCAAACTGATGGCAAGCCCGTCAAACTTCAACTCTGCCACGTATTCAACCGGAGGATGCAAAGGACTGAGTTCCAGTTGTTTGCGCACGCGTGTATCAAACAGAAACGCACCCTCTTTGCTGATGTCGGTCTCGGTGTGAATGCTGAGCATCGGTACCTTGTGCGATACCTGCATGAATGAAGCCACGGGTGCGCCGCCTAC
>Ga0192657_1004_pt1 | contig 99205 bp, 94 predicted proteins | sample LauGreFBDMM110DN_2_FD_133054 | JGI IMG/M metagenome (GOLD analysis project Ga0192657, IMG submission 133054) | reverse complement strand
CCTTGGTGATTTGGTCAAGCACATCCTTGGCGCTCACAGGAATCGGCGTACCGGGGCCGTAAATGCCCTTCACACCGGCCTGGTAGAGGAAATCGTAGTCCTGGCGCGGAATGACGCCGCCAACAAACACAATGATGTCGTCAGCGCCTTGTTTCTTGAGTTCAGCAATGATGGCCGGCACCAGGGTTTTGTGACCGGCCGCCAACGTAGACACGCCGACCGCGTGCACATCGTTTTCAATCGCCTGTCTGGCACACTCCTCGGGGGTTTGAAATAGCGGACCGATGTCCACGTCATAGCCCAGGTCAGCGAATGCAGTTGCCACCACTTTGGCGCCACGGTCATGTCCGTCTTGACCCAATTTTGAAATCATGACGCGCGGACGGCGGCCTTGCTTTTGTGCAAACGCGGCGATGTCGGCTTTCAGGGCGTTCCAGTATTCCATGGTGTCTCCTTCGTGCTCTCCCGCGTCGTAAGCGGCGGCATACACGCCGCTGATTTTTTGCGTGTCTGCGCGGTGTCTGCCGAAAACCTTCTCCAGCGCATCGCTGATCTCCCCCACGGTCGCGCGCAAACGCACGGCTTGGATAGACAAGTCGAGCAAGTTGCCGCTGCCGTCTTGCGCTGCCAGCGTCAATGCATCCAATGCTTTGGCAACGGCAGCGTTGTCGCGTGCCGCTTTGATGCGGTGCAGTCGTTCGATCTGCGAATCGCGTACTTTGACGTTGTCTATGTCACGCACATCGACCGCGTCCTGAGTTTGCAGTTTGTACTTATTCACGCCGACGATCACGTCCTGGCCGGAATCGATACGCGCCTGTTTATCAGCAGCAGCCGCTTCAATTTTCAGCTTGGCCCAGCCCGAACCCACCGCTTTGGTCATGCCGCCCATGGCGTTGACTTCTTCGATGATTTTCCAGGCCTCGTCAGCCATGTCCTGGGTGAGTTTTTCCATCATGTAGCTGCCGGCCCAGGGGTCAATCACATTCGTGATGTGCGTCTCTTCCTGAATGATGAGCTGTGTGTTGCGGGCAATCCGCGAGGAAAACTCGGTGGGAAGCGCAATGGCTTCGTCAAAACTGTTGGTATGCAAACTTTGTGTGCCGCCAAACACCGCGGCCATGGCTTCGATGGTGGTGCGCACAATATTGTTGTACGGGTCTTGTTCGGTCAATGACCAGCCGGAGGTTTGGCAATGCGTGCGCAGCATCAGGCTCTTGGGATTTTTCGCGCCCACCTCTTGCATGATGCGGCACCATAGCAAACGCGCGGCACGCATCTTGGCGATTTCCAGATAGAAATTCATGCCTATGGCCCAGAAGAAAGACAGACGCGGGGCAAACGCGTCCACATCCAGTCCTTGCTTCATGGCGGTGCGTACGTACTCTTGACCGTCGGCCAGTGTCAATGCGAGTTCCAAAGCCTGGTTGGCACCGGCTTCTTGCATGTGGTAGCCGCTGATGCTGATCGAGTTGAACTTGGGCATGTGCCCGGCCGTGTAAGTAATGATGTCGCCGACGATACGCATGCTGGGCTCGGGCGGATAAATATAGGTGTTGCGCACCATGAATTCTTTGAGAATGTCATTTTGTATGGTGCCGCTTAACTGGTCTTGCGACACGCCTTGCTCTTCCGCCGCCACCACATAACCGGCGAGCACCGGCAACACGGCACCGTTCATCGTCATGGACACAGACACTTTGTCTAGCGGAATCTGGTCGAACAGAATCTTCATGTCTTCCACTGAATCGATGGCCACGCCTGCCTTGCCCACGTCACCAGTCACACGCGGATGGTCGGAGTCATAACCCCGGTGGGTGGCCAGATCAAAAGCCACCGACACGCCTTGTCCACCGGCAGCCAGGGCTTTGCGATAAAACGCATTGGACTCTTCCGCGGTAGAAAAACCGGCGTACTGCCTGATGGTCCAGGGACGCACCGCATACATGCTGGCCTGCGGTCCGCGCAAAAACGGCGCAAAGCCGGGCAAGGTGTCGGTATAGGGCAAGCTTTCAGTGTCTTGCGCCGTGTACAAGGGTTTGACGGTGATACCGTCGGGTGTCACCCAGTTCAACTTGTTCAAGTCCCCGCCGGGGGCAGACTTGGCGGCCGCCTTTTCCCAATCTGTGATGTTATGTGTGGCGAAATGTTGTTTGTCTTGACTCATGGCTGTTTAAATTTTCACGCAATCTGCAAAGTAATGGGTCACACCCTGCTCGTCCTTTTCCTCGACCAGACCGTGTATGTCGGTTTCAAAGCCGGGGCACTTCAGGTTGAACTCACGGGCGAATTTCAAATAGTCGATGATTTTTTTATTGAATACTTCACCGGGAATCAACAACGGAATACCCGGCGGGTAAGGCGTGACCAGGCTGGTGGTGATGCGACCTAGCAAATGATCAATAGGCACCCGCTCGGTGTTGCGGTGAGCGATTTGCGCATAAGCGTCACTCGGTTTCATGGCTGGTTTTAAATCGCTGAGGTACATCTCGGTGGTCAGGCGCGCCACATCGTGCTTGGCGTACAGCGTATGTATGTGGTGGCACAGGTCGCGCAATCCCATGCGCTCGTAATTACGGTGCTTTTGACAGAACTCGGGCAGGATGCGCCACATGGGTTGGTTGCGGTCGTAGTCGTCCTTGAACTGTTGAAGCGCCGTCAGCAATGAGTTCCAACGGCCTTTGGTGATGCCGATGGTGAACATGATGAAGAAACTGTAGAGGCCGGTTTTCTCGACGATCACGCCGTGTTCGGCGAGAAACTTGGTCACGATGCTGGCGGGAATACCGCCGTCATCGAATTTGCCGTCCAGACGCAAACCCGGTGTGACGATGGTGGCTTTGATCGGGTCCAGCATATTGAAGCCGTCGGCCAGTTCGCCGAAACCATGCCAGTTGGGTGCATCGGTTTTTTTTGCGCGGCCCTTTTTCTCGGTCTTGATCACCCAGTCGTCAGCACGCCCGACGCCGTCTTCGACCAGGTTGTCCGGGCCCCAGACCTTGAACCACCAATCCTTGCCGTATTCGGCGTCGACTTTGCGCATGGCGCGGCGGAAATCCAGCGCTTCAGCAATGCTTTCTTCGACCAAAGCGGTGCCGCCGGGTGGCTCCATCATGGCCGCAGCCACGTCGCAACTGGCAATGATGCTGTACTGCGGGCTGGTGCTGGTGTGCATCAAATAGGCTTCGTTGAACAAATGCCGGTCCAACTTGTTTTCCTGCGAATCCTGCACCAGTACATGGCTGGCCTGGCTGATACCGGCCAGCAATTTGTGCACCGACTGCGTGGAATACACCATGGCTTCTTTGGGACGGATCCGTTTTTTGCCCATGGCGTGAAAGGTGCCATAGAACGGATGAAAAGCCGCATGCGGCAACCAGGCTTCGTCGAAATGAAGATTTGGTATGTAGCCGTCCAGCATATCTTTGATGGTTTCGGTGTTGTACAAAACGCCGTCATAGGTGGACTGGGTCAAGGTCATGACCTTGGGTTTGATCGACTTGACATCCAGCCCTTTAAGCAAGGGATTGGCCTTGATCTTGGCTTTGATGGTCTCGGGCTCAAACTCGCTTTTGGGGATAGGGCCGATGATGCCGAAATGGTTGCGCGTGGGTTTCAAAAACACCGGGATCGCACCGGTCATGATGATGGCGTGCAACACCGACTTGTGGCAATTGCGGTCAACCACCACCACATCGCCGGGAGCGACCGCGTGGTGCCAGACGATTTTGTTGGAGGTGCTGGTGCCGTTGGTGACAAAGAAACAATGGTCGGCGTTGAAAATGCGGGCAGCATTGCGCTCGCTCTCACCGATGGCGCCGTCGTGATCCAGCAACTGGCCCAGTTCTTCAACTGCGTTGCAAACGTCGGCGCGCAACATGTTTTCGCCAAAGAACTGGTGAAACATCTGCCCGACCGGGCTTTTCAAAAACGCCACGCCGCCAGAGTGCCCGGGGCAGTGCCAGGAATACGAACCGTCTTCGGCGTAATCCAGCAAAGCTTTGAAAAAAGGCGGCTGCACACCTTCGAGGTAACTTTTGGCTTCGCGGATGATGTGACGCGCGACGAACTCGGGCGTGTCCTCAAACATGTGAATAAAACCGTGCAACTCGCGCAAGATGTCGTTGGGGAGATGGCGCGAAGTTTTGGTCTCGCCATACACATAAATAGGAACATCGGCGTTTTTACGGCGCACTTCGTCAATGAAGTTACGCAAATTCAACACAGCCGGATCCAGATCCGGGCCGGGGGTGAATTCCTCGTCATCGATGGAAAGAATAAAAGCACTGGCGCGTGACTGTTGTTGCGCGAACTGGCTCAAATCACCATAACTGGTGACCCCCATGACCTCATAACCCTCGCCCTCAATCGCCTGCGCCAAGGCGCGAATGCCCAGACCGGAGGTATTCTCGGAACGAAAATCTTCATCAATGATGACGATGGGAAAGCGAAATTTCATTAACTGCTCCGTTCGGGTTGCCGACTTCAATGGTGCTAAACCTTAAAGTGTACTCTCCGACCTGACTGCTACAATCAAAATCACAGGAGAGGTGGATGAGCGGTTTAAGTCGCACGCCTGGAAAGCGTGTGAGGGTTAATAGCCCTCCGCGGGTTCGAATCCCGCCCTCTCCGCCATAGCAACAGTTTTAAGCAGTCAACCACAGGTGAATCACCATGAAAAAACTTCTCAGCTGCTTACTGGTTTTATTTGCTTCACACAGTTTTGCCGCTTCCGGTGATGTTGAACTGGTGCTAGCCATATCCGCTTATTCCCCGACCAAAATCGATGCAGATGCTGACAGTTACTTCACCGTCAACTTCAAGCCCATGATCATCATCGACAAGTCGAATTTCGAACTGATGAAAACCAACGATGTGCTGGCAGCCAACTGCGTCGGCTGGAGCACCACTGAAGACAAAGCCTCTCATTACGAATCGCATTGCATGGTCAAAGACGCTGACGGCGATACGTTCCTCATCAACTCACAGCGCGCTTCCGCTGGTGGCACACCGGGTACAGGCAAGCAGCAGGTCAAAGGCATCAAAGGCAAGTACGTCGGCATGACAGGCACTTGCAGTTTCAAAATTAAGACCGTGCAAAACGACGGTTTGTATGTGGCGGCCTTTAGCAACTGCCAGCTGCACAAATAATGATTCTGGGAATGAACCACTTTACCGCCATCGCCGCAGACCCGGTAGCGACACTGGCTTTTTATGAAAATCTGCTCGGTTTGAAAACCGGCTACAGACCGGATTTGGGATTTGACGGCGCCTGGTTATATGCAGGCGAGACAGCAGTGTTGCACCTCTACTTTGACAGACCGGTGCCTCAACCAGCTGCCGGGGTGATAGATCACATGGCATTCACCACTGTTGACTTGAAAGGCATGAAAGCGCGTTTTGATGAAAGCGGCTATCCCTACAAATTGCAGCACCGTGAAGGCGGGGCGTGGCAATTGTTTTGCCATGACCCCAGTGGTGCCAAAGTAGAGTTGAATTTTTCAGCCAAAGAAAGCTTGGACTGAAAGAAAAAAACCCGCAAAGCCTTTTCAGACTGTGCGGGTTTTAGGCATTGTGTTTGTGGAAGATTACTTTTTCTCTTCAGCAGGCTTGTCCGATTTGAAGAAATCGCCGATAGAAGATGTGGTGGAGTCCCAGGCAGAGCTTATGGAAGCGCAACCAGTCAAACACAAAGCTGTGAACATCACAGAGATCAAAGTTAGGGATTTGAGTGTACGCAGCATGACAGTCCTTTAATTAAAAATTAACTTAAAACATTCGGATCAATGGTTAGGTTGTTAATATAACTGTTAATCACCCGTTTTTTATGACAGTCATAAAAAATCAGGGTCTTGAATTGTCAGTAATTGTGATCTTACAACGCCATTTTCCGATCGGTTGTGAAGCCACCATAAGGAACCCTTGCGAAAAGGCAAAGTCAAGGTAAGGGAAAAATCAAACACTTGACTTACTGCTTGTGACAAAAAGGGTTGATGCGACACGATCAGTACCGGGGCCGGAGCATGTGGCCATAAACTCACAGCAAGCAGTGCATCCGCGCTGCTGTCGGGCCTGATTTCCTGACACAAAGTAAATGTTTGAGTCAGAGCCTGTGCCGTCTGAACAGTTCTGACCGCCGGGCTGCACAAAATAAGCGTATTCGCAGGCATATGACGCTTCAACCAACCGGCCATTTTTTCTGCCTGACGAATACCCTTATCGGTAAGCGGCCTGTCCATATCTGATTCACCCGGTAAAGCATCGCGGGCATGCGCATGACGCCATAGCAATAAATCCATGTCAGGCCTTTGAGCTGAAACGTTTCATTAGTTCAGTTTGCGCTCGCAGCGAACGGCTATTTGCGATTGGCCGGGCACGCTGATAAGTGCCATTCACCTGTAATACCCAGGCATCTGTGTTGTCGTGCAAATAGGCGACCAGGCATTCATCAACTATGCGTTGTCGCAAATCTGGGTCTAACACCGGCCAAGCGACTTCGATACGGCGCATCATGTTTCTGTTCATCCAGTCTGCACTAGAGAGGTACAAATCCTCCTTGTCCCCGGAACGGAAGTAAAAAAGTCGCGAATGCTCCAGAAACCTGCCGATGATGGAACGTACTTTGATTCGATCCGTAAAGCCCAGCACTTGCGCCGGCAAAATACATGCGCCACGCACAATCAAATCTATGTCCACGCCGCGCTGACCGGCTTGCACCAAATGCCTGGCGAGTTTTTCATCGGTCAAGGAATTCATTTTCAAAATGATTCGTCCGGGTTTGCCATGTGTACTAGCCTTGCTGATCCTGTCAACCATGTCGATCAACTGATCTTGTAGCTTGAAAGGCGCCAGCCACAAGTGGTTGAGGTCGCTGATACGTGACTGGCTGGCCAACTGGGTAAACACTTGCTCCATGTCTGCGGTGATTTCCGGGTTCATGGTCAGAAAACTGATGTCTGTGTAAAGCCTGGCAGTGCGAACGTTGTAATTGCCGGTCGACAAATGCCCGTAACGCACCAACTTGCCTGCTTCACGCCTCGTCACCAGCATCATCTTGGCGTGGGTTTTCAGTCCCACCACGCCATAAACCACTTGTGCGCCTATGGATTCCAAACGCTCCGCCCAATTGATATTGGCTTCTTCATCGAACCTGGCTTTGATTTCCACCACCGCCGTAACTTCCTTGCCGCGCAACACTGCTTCGCGCAACAAATCCATCAAAGCCGAATCGCTGCCGGTGCGGTAAATGGTTTGTTTGATCGCCAGTACCTTGGGATCGTTGACAGCTTCTTTCAGAAAATCCAGCACGCCGTAAAAAGATTCAAAGGGTTGGTGAATTAGGATGTCTTTTTTGTGTATTTGCTTAAACAGCGATTCACCTTCCTGCAATTGTCTGGGGTAGCAGGCGTGATGCACAGGAAATACGAACTGCGGCATGTCGATCAAGTCGATCATCTGGTTCAGCCTGACCAGATTCACCGGACCGGCCACGCGGTAAAGGGCGGCTTGCGGCAACTTGAATTGCTGCAATAAAAAATGCGACAAATATTCAGAGCACTCTGAAGAAACCTCCAAGCGCACAGGCACACCGAACTGTCTGTGCTCAAGCCCGCGCCGCAAAGCGGTACGCAGGTTTTTGGCGTCTTCTTCATCGACCAGCAATTCAGAGTCGCGGGTGACACGGAATTGAGAAAACTGTCCGACAAGCCTGTCGGGGAATAAATCGACCAAGTGAGAACGTATCACGCTGGACAAACTCACCATGCAAATGGCTTTGCCGGACACCGATGCGGGCAATCGAATAACACGGGGCAGCGACCGTGGCACTTTCACAATCGCAATATCATTCTCACGGCCAAAAGCATCTTTGCCTGTCAGACGCACAATGAAATTCAATGATTTATTGGCGACCATGGGAAACGGATGTGCCGGATCAAGGCTGACAGGTGTAAGCAATGGCCGGACTTCGCGATCAAAGTATTGTTTGACCCATTTGTGCTGAGCCGCATTTCTTTCATCATGGGTAATGAGTTGCAAGCCTTGCTTTTTCAACACCGGCATCAATTCTTCATTGAACAAGCGGTACTGCTGCTCCACCAGCGAATGCGCTGCGCGCGAAATTCTTTCGAAACTCAGCTGCGAATACGGTGCGACTTCACTGGTATTGCCTACCTGATGCAGATGCAAAGCCACACGCACTTCAAAAAACTCATCCAGATTGGAAGACACAATGCACAAGTAACGCAAACGCTCGAGCAAAGGTATGTCCTCACGGCGGGCCATGTCGAGTACCCTTGTATTGAAAGCCAACGTACTTTCATCGCGGTCAATCATCAACAGTTGCGCTGCAGTTGCCATGTTCAATCTACCCTTTTCAATGACTGGCTTAAAAGCTCAGCGTGGTGCTGCGAGGTCTGCATGTCCAGCGACTCAACCATGATGCGCAGCACAGGCTCGGTGCCACTGGGGCGAATAAGTACCCTGCCACGTCCGTTCAAAGCGGCCTCAGTCTCTTGGCAGCTGCGTTGAAAAGCCGTGTGGGTTTTCCAGTCTGTGCCGGCTTGCAGTTTCACATTGACCAGGCACTGCGCCATCATGTCTACACCGGACAACATCTCTGTCATGGTTTTTCCATGACGCAAGCAGGCTTGCAAGACTTGCAGACAGCTGATGATGCCGTCACCCGTGCTGTGCTTATCGAGCATCAACAAATGACCTGAGCCTTCGCCGCCAATGATCCAGCCGTGTTCCACCAGTTGTTCCAGCACATACCTGTCGCCGACACCAGCGCGCACCAGCTCAATGCCCAGAGCATTTAAAGCGGTTTCCACACCGTGGTTGGTCATCAAGGTGCCGACCACTCCGGGCAAAACCAGGCCTTGCATCTGACGGTCGCGCGCCAGCAGATAAAGTAATTCGTCGCCGTTGAACAAACGTCCGCTGTGGTCTACCAGTTGCAGTCTGTCTGCGTCTCCATCCAAAGCGATGCCAAAATCCGCACCCTGAGCTAGCACGGTATCCACCAAGGCCTGAGGCGAAGTTGCGCCCACATCCCGGTTAATGTTCAAACCATCAGGCGCACAACCGATGGCAATCACCTCAGCACCCAATTCCTTGAAAATTTGCGGAGCTGCCAGATAAGCTGCGCCGTGGGCAGCATCGACCACGATTTTCTTACCCTTGAGGGTTAAGCGGTCTGAAAAAGTGCTTTTGCAAAACTCTATGTACCGGCCTACAGCGTCGTCCAAGCGTCGTGCCTTGCCCAGGAGAATAGATGGCACCCACTCCGGCGCTTGCAACAAACGTTGCTCGACCGACAACTCCCATTCATCGTCTAGCTTGGTACCTGTGGCGCTGAAAAATTTCACACCGTTGTCGTCAAACGGGTTGTGGCTGGCACTGATGACGACGCCCAGACTGGCGCGCAAGGCCTTGGTCAGGTAAGCCACGCCGGGTGTTGGAATCGGGCCTAGCAGAACCACGTCCACACCCGCAGAATTAAAGCCGGCCTCGAGGGCTGATTCAAGCATATAGCCCGAGATGCGCGTGTCCTTGCCTATGACCACGCTGGGGCGCGTTTCGGATTGCTTGAGTTGGTGACCGACGGCGTTGGCCAGACGCAGCATAAAGTCCGGCGTGATCGGGGCGTGTCCCACGGTGCCCCGTATGCCATCAGTACCGAAATAAAGTCTTTTCATGACCCTATTATCCAGACACAGGCTGAGTCGGCCGTGAGGCCTGCCAGACGGCCAGCGCAGCCACGGTGTCAGCCACATCGTGCACACGCAGCACTGCGGCACCTTTATCAGCAGCCAATACAGCGGCCACCACGCTGGGCACCAACCGGTCGCCGACCTCGAGACCGGTGATCGCGCCCAAAGAGGATTTGCGCGACCAGCCGAGCAACAACGGCAGGCCGGACTGCATCAGTTCCTGCTGTCGCTGCAACAGCATGAAATTTTGCGCAACCGTTTTGCCAAAACCTACGCCCGGATCGAGCACCAACCTTTGCGGCTCAATACCTTGTGCGATGGCCGCTTGCAGACGCTGCTTGAAAAATTCGCCTGCCTGTTCAAGCGGATCGCCACTCAAGGGGGATAACTGCATGCTTGCCGGTTCGCCGTGCATATGCATCAGGCAAATACCGCATTCATAAGACGCCACGGCCTGCAAAGCGCCGGGCTGACGCAAAGCCCAGATGTCATTGATGATGTCCACGCCCATGTCCAGCGCCTGGCGCATGGTTTCAGGATGGTAGGTGTCGACCGAAACTGGCATATGCCAGGTCAGCAGTTCCTCCAACACAGGTTGGATACGCTGCCATTCTTCTTCGTGGCTTAAGGCTGTGGCACCGGGGCGGGTTGACTCGCCGCCAACGTCGACTATGTCTGCGCCCTCTTGTCTTAATCGGCTGGCAAGTTCAATCGCATTGCGTGTGGTTGATAAGCCAGTATCCGAAGCAAAAGAATCCGGCGTGACATTGACTATGCCCATCACCAGCGGCTTGTGCAATGACAACTTGTAACGCGTGGTCTGCCAAAAACCAAAATGGGGCCTGAGCCCCATTGTGTTTGCGTTATTACCGGTCATCAAGCCGTGGTCGGTGACGGGTTAGGATGAACCGCCGGTGTGCCGCCGGAGCCGTCACCGGAAGACGGTGTACGCGGCGTCCAATCTTTGGGAGGACGTGGCGGGCGCCCTGCCATGATGTCGTCCAACTGATCGCTGTCTATGGTTTCCCATTCCAACAGTGCGTGCGCCATGGCATGCATTTTGTCGGCGTTGTCCTCGATCAAACGGCGCGCCAAGTTGTACTGACCATCGATGATGCTGCGCACTTCTTCATCCACTTTTTTCATAGTGGATTCGCTCATGTTCGTGGTTTTAGTAACTGAACGACCTAAAAACACTTCGCCTTCGTTTTCCGCATACACCATGGGGCCCAGCGCCTCGGACATGCCGTAACGCATGACCATGTCGCGAGCGATTTGCGTGGCGCGTTCGAAATCGTTGGAAGCGCCGGTGGTCATCTGGTTCATGAACACTTCCTCGGCGATGCGGCCGCCAAACAACATGCTGATCTGGCTCAACATGTAGTTTCTGTCGTAGCTGTAACGGTCGGCCTCAGGCAGGCTCATGGTGACGCCCAGAGCACGCCCGCGCGGGATGATGGTGACTTTGTGCACCGGGTCGCATTTGGGCATTAATTTACCGATCAATGCATGGCCTGACTCGTGGTAGGCCGTGTTTTTGCGTTCTTCTTCAGGCATGACCATGCTGCGGCGCTCGGGGCCCATGAGGATTTTGTCTTTGGCCTTTTCGAAATCCTGCATTTCAACCACGCGTGCATTGCGGCGCGCAGCCATCAATGCGGCTTCGTTGGTCAGGTTGGCCAAATCAGCACCGCTCATGCCGGGGGTGCCGCGCGCAATGACGCCGGGTGACACGTCCTGGCCGACAGGAATCTTGCGCATATGCACATTCAAAATCTGTTCACGGCCACGGATATCGGGCAGGGTCACATAAACCTGGCGGTCGAAGCGACCGGGGCGCAACAAGGCAGCGTCCAGAATATCCGGGCGGTTGGTGGCAGCCACCACAATGACGCCGAGGTTGGTCTCAAAACCGTCCATCTCGACCAGCATCTGATTCAGGGTCTGTTCGCGTTCATCGTTACCGCCACCCAGGCCTGCACCGCGCTGGCGGCCGACCGCGTCGATCTCGTCAATAAAAATAATACAAGGCGCATTTTTCTTGGCGTTCTCAAACATGTCGCGCACACGGGCCGCGCCCACACCGACGAACATTTCAACAAAGTCTGAGCCGGAGATGCTGAAAAAAGGCACTTTGGCTTCGCCGGCAATGCCTTTGGCCAACAAAGTTTTACCTGTTCCAGGCGGGCCGACCAGCAGCAGACCGCGCGGAATGCGACCGCCTAGCTTTTGAAATTTTTGCGGATCCTTGAGGAAGTCAACCACTTCCTTGACTTCTTCCTTGGCCTCGTCACAACCGGCTACGTCAGCAAAGGTGACGGTGTTGTTGTTTTCGTCGAGCATGCGGGCTTTGCTTTTACCGAAACTGAAAGCGCCGCCTTTGCCGCCGCCTTGCATTTGGCGCATGAAATACACCCAGACGCCGATCAGCAACAGCATGGGGCCCCAACTGACCAGCAAGGTCATGAGCAACGAGCCTTCTTCCCGCGGCTTGACATCGAATTTGACGTTGTTGGAGATCAAGTCGCCGACCAGGCCACGATCCAAGTAAGTGGCATTGGTGCGCACTTTACGGTCATCGGTGGTGGTGGCGATGATTTCGGTACCGCCCTGGCCTTCCTGAATAGTGGCCGACTTGATGCGCTTGCCGCGAACTTCATCGAGAAAGTCGGAGTAAGCCAAATAGCCATTACCGGCCTGTCCACGGGTATCGAATTGCTTGAAAACGGTAAACAAAACAAGCGCGATTACCAGCCAAACAGCCAATTTGGAAAACCAGGGGTTGTTCAAAGCGAACTCCAGTCAGAGAGATACCGGCGAGATGCCGATAAGAAGGTTGCGTTCATTTTAGGCTTTTCAAGGCTTGACCGGAGATTCTGTTCACACGAACCATGTACAAAGTGCGGAATTTGCATAAATGCACTCAGACTGTCAGGAATTAAAATCTTACAAGGTACATAAAACTTAATTTAACAAACAAAAGAATACTTAAATTGAGCAAGGCCTTTTACCCTGAGACTTTCAAGCCTATACCAACCAAAAAATTTTCGGCCGACTTGTCACGGCTGGCCTTGGGCTTGAAAGGCTTGACCACCTTAAACGTCTCTTTGAAGTGTTTGACCAGCTGGCTGTAGCCGCTGCCGTGAAAAACTTTCACCACCAACGCGCCTTCTTTTTTCATGTGAACCAGGCAGAACTCGACCGCCAGTTCCACCAGATGCGCCATGCGTGCAGCGTCTGCTGATTCGACGCCGGACAGATTGGGCGCCATGTCGGACACCACCACATCCACAATTCTGCCGTCCAGGTACTGGCTTAATTGATCCAAGACCTCGGGTTCTCTGAAGTCACCTTGCAGAAAATGCACGCCTTCAATCGGCTCCATGGGCAACAAATCCAATGCAATCAGCGTAGCGTCCAGCTTGCCTGCAGCAGCGCCGTCAGGCGCCATGCAACGCCTGAGGTACTGGCTCCAGGCGCCGGGCGCACTGCCCAGATCGACCACCACCATGCCGGGTTTGAACAGGCCCAGGGTTTCATCGATTTCTTTGAGTTTGTAGGCGGCCCGCGCTCTGTAGCCGTCTTTCTTCGCCATCTTCACGTAAGGGTCGTTGACATGGTCGTTTAACCACGACTTGTTCACTTTTTTGCTCTGCGTTTTGACTTTCAATTCAACACCCTCTGTGTAGGAAGATAATACCTGTATGCCTGCTATCCAACTGACCCCTGCTGAACGAAAAGTTCACCGCGCTGCTGCGCACCATCTCGACCCTGTTGTCATGATCGGTAACGACGGTCTCAGCGCCGCTGTGACCAAAGAAGCCGAATTCGCGCTGAATGCGCACGGCTTGATCAAAATCCGTGTTCTCGGCGACGACCGCAACCAACGCGAGCTCATGTTTCAAACTCTCGCCGATCAACTCAATGCCGCGCCGATTCAACACATAGGCAAGTTGCTGGTCTTATGGCGGCCGCAGCCTGAAAAAGAAAAAAAACAGGACCAGGACAAAATGCCCGGACCGCGTGAATTCAAAGTCCTGAAATACAGCAGCCGTGGCGGTCAACGGCCTGAAATGAAACGGGTGACGATTTTGGGTAACCAGCGTCTAGCTGCAGGCGGTCAAGTCAAACGCGCCAAACCCAAACAAAAATCAGTGAAGAAGAACAATCAGATATAGGAAACCTTGATGATTTCGTATTGTTTGACGCCGCCCGGCGCTTGAACACTGGCGACATCGCCCTCTTCCTTGCCGATCAAGGCCCTGGCAATCGGGCTGCTGATATTGATCAGCCCGAGTTTCAAATCGGCCTCGTCTTCGCCGACTATCTGGTAATTCACCCGCTCGCCGGAGGCTTCGTCTTCGAGCTCTAAAGTCGCACCGAAGACCACGCGCCCGCCCGCGTCCAGCGAAGATGGATCAATGATTTGCGACATGGACAGCTTGCTTTCAATTTCCTGGATGCGGCCTTCAATAAAACCTTGACGGTCTTTGGCAGCGTCGTATTCGGCGTTTTCGCTTAAATCGCCTTGGGCACGCGCTTCGGCGATGGCATTGATTACCCAGGGACGGTCTACCGTTTTCAAGGTGTGCAGTTCTTGTTTGAGCTTTTCAGCGCCGACTTTGGTGATGGGAATGGTGGCCATGGCAGGTATGAGCAGGTTGAAAATCAGGCTTGCAATTGAAGATGCAAATCCTGCAATGAATAAACATCCAGATTGTCCAGGTATTTCATGCCTTCGACTGCGGCTTCTGCACCGGCAATCGTTGTGAAGGTGGTGACACGCGCCAGCAATGAAGAAATACGGATCTGACGCGAATCGGCAATGGCGTTACGCCGCTCTTCCACGGTGTTGATGACCAGCGCGATTTCGTTGTTCTTGATCATATCGACCACGTGCGGCCGGCCTTCGGTGACCTTGTTGACCGCCACCACCGGGATACCGGCGGCATGGATGGCGGCAGCGGTGCCTTTGGTAGCAACCAGTTCAAAGCCGTAATCTGACAAGCGCCGTGCCACTTCAACCGCGCGTGCCTTGTCTGTGTTTTTCACGGTTAGGAACACTTTGCGCACCGCATCTGTGGGACGCGGCAGCTTGGTACCTGCACCCAACTGGCTTTTGACAAAAGCTTCGCCAAAGCTCAGTCCTACACCCATGACCTCGCCGGTGGATTTCATCTCCGGCCCGAGTATGGTGTCGACACCGGGAAATTTCACAAATGGGAACACCGCTTCTTTGACGCTGTAATAAGGCGGGTGCACTTCGCGGGTAATGCCTTGCGAGGCCAAACTTTGCCCGACCATGCAGCGCGCCGCTACCTTGGCCAGTTGTATGCCGGTGGCTTTGCTGACAAAGGGCACGGTGCGGCTGGCGCGCGGATTGACTTCAAGCACGTAAATCACGTCCTGGCCATGCCGCTTTTGAATGGCGAACTGCACATTCATCAAACCGACCACTTTGAGGCCGTGGGCCATTTCGGTGGTCTGGCGTTTCAACTCGGCAATGGTTGCTTCAGACAAGGAATAAGGGGGCAGCGAACACGCGGAGTCGCCGCTGTGCACACCGGCTTGCTCGATATGCTCCATGACGCCGCCGATGAACACCTGCTGGCCGTCGCAAATAGCGTCGACATCGCACTCGATGGCATCGTTCAAAAAGCGGTCCAGCAGTACCGGAGATTCGTGGCTGACTTTGACCGCTTCTCTCATGTAACGCTCAAGGTCGCGCTGCTCGTGCACGATTTCCATGGCCCGCCCGCCCAGCACATAACTGGGACGCACCACCAATGGATAACCGAGTTCTTTGGCTTTTTCTAAAGCTTCTTCTTCGGTTCTGGCGGTTGCATTCGGCGGTTGACGCAGACCCAGCGTGTGAAGCAATTGCTGGAAACGCTCGCGGTCTTCGGCGGCATCAATCATGTCAGGGCTGGTGCCGATGATGGGGACGCCTTCGGCTTCCAAGCCCAGCGCCAGCTTCAAAGGGGTTTGACCACCGTATTGCACGATCACGCCCATGGGCTTTTCTTTGGCGACGATTTCCAGCACGTCTTCCAATGTCAGAGGTTCAAAGTACAAGCGGTCGCTGGTGTCGTAATCGGTAGACACAGTTTCCGGGTTGCAATTGACCATGATGGTTTCATAGCCGTCTTCGCGCATGGCCAGCGCCGCATGCACGCAGCAGTAATCAAACTCAATGCCCTGGCCTATGCGGTTGGGTCCACCGCCCAGCACCATGATTTTTTTTCGGTCAGTCGGTGCAGCTTCGCACTCCTGCTCGTAGGTGGAATACATGTACGCGGTGTTGGTCGCAAATTCGGCGGCACAGGTATCTACGCGCTTGTACACCGGGCGCACGCCTAACGCATGGCGGGCTTCGCGAACGGCTTTTTCTGTGGTTTTCAATTGCCTGGCCAGGCGTCGGTCGGAGAAACCTTTTTGCTTGAGCAAACGCAGTTCGCCCGCGCTGATATCTGCCAATTGATGCGTTTCGAGCTCGAGCTCGATTTTGACGATGTCCTCGATTTGCACCAGAAACCAGGGGTCTATGCGGGTGAGCGCATGGACTTCATCCACGCTCATGCCCATGGCGAATGCGTCGCCTACATACCAGATCCGCTCGGGGCCGGGTGCGCCGAGTTCTTTTTCCAACACTTCGCGGTCCTGGGTTTTTTCATTCATGCCATCAACGCCAACCTCAAGCCCGCGCAAAGCCTTTTGGAAAGACTCCTGGAAGGTGCGGCCTATGGCCATGACCTCGCCCACGGATTTCATTTGTGTGGTGAGGCGGCTGTCGGCCGTCGGGAATTTTTCAAACGCAAAACGCGGTATTTTGGTGACCACGTAATCAATGCTGGGCTCAAAACTCGCGGGCGTGGCGCCACCCGTGATGTCGTTGCGCAGTTCGTCCAGTGTGAAACCCACGGCCAGTTTGGCGGCCACTTTGGCAATCGGAAAGCCGGTGGCTTTGGACGCCAGCGCAGACGAGCGCGACACGCGCGGATTCATTTCAATGACAACCATGCGCCCGTCAGCCGGGTTGATGGAGAACTGCACGTTGGAGCCGCCGGTGTCCACGCCGATTTCACGCAATACCGCCAGACTGGCGTTACGAAGAATCTGGTATTCCTTGTCGGTCAGCGTTTGGGCGGGCGCAACGGTGATGGAGTCGCCGGTATGCACGCCCATGGGGTCCAGGTTTTCGATGGAACACACGATGATGCAGTTGTCCGCCTTGTCGCGCACCACTTCCATCTCGTACTCTTTCCAGCCGAGCAAAGATTCTTCAATCAGCAATTCGCTGGTGGGTGACGCTTCTAAACCACGTTTGCAAATCTCTTCAAATTCTTCCGGGTTGTAGGCAATGCCGCCGCCGGTGCCGCCCAAAGTGAAGCTCGGGCGAATAACAACGGGGAAGCCGACCGTTTTTTGCACTGTCCAAGCTTCATCCAGGTTGTGGGCAATGCCGGAACGCGCCGAACCCAGACCGATTTTGGTCATGGCATCTTTGAACTTCAAACGGTCTTCGGCTTTGTCAATGGCTTCAGGTGTCGCGCCTATCAACTCCACCGGCTTGCCGGTGTTGGCACCCAAATATTTGTCCAGCACGCCGTGACGCCATAAATCCAAAGCGCAATTGAGCGCAGTTTGTCCGCCCATGGTCGGCAAAATCGCATCCGGCTTTTCCTTGGCGATGATTTTTTCGACCGTCTTCCAAGTGATAGGTTCTATGTAAGTGACGTCAGCAGTGGCCGGGTCGGTCATGATGGTAGCCGGGTTGCTGTTGATCAATATGACCTTGTAGCCTTCTTCGCGCAACGCCTTGCAAGCCTGCACGCCGGAATAATCAAACTCGCAGGCCTGACCGATGACGATAGGTCCTGCGCCTATCAACAAAATGCTTTTAATGTCTGTGCGTTTAGCCATGCTGAGAAACCGCCATTGAGTGAATAAAGCGGTCAAACAAATAACCGATGTCATGCGGGCCGGGTGAGGCCTCCGGATGCCCTTGGAAACTGAAGGCCGGTTGGTCTGTCAACTCCAAGCCTTGCAAACTGCCGTCAAACAAACTGACGTGGGTGGCGCGCACATGTGCGGGCAGCGATTTTTCATCGACCGCGAAACCGTGGTTTTGGCTGGTGATTGACACGCGGGAAGTCTGCAAATCTTTGACCGGGTGGTTGGCGCCGTGATGCCCGAACTTCATTTTGTAGGTAGTGGCACCACAGGCCAGTGCCAGGATCTGATGGCCCAGACAAATACCAAACAAAGGGATTTTGTGGGCAAGCAATGCTTGCGTTGCCTCGATGGCGTAGGTGCAAGGGCCGGGGTCGCCAGGGCCGTTAGAGAGAAACACGCCGTCCGGTTTTAACTGCAACACTTGTTCGGCTGTTGTTGTGGCGGGGACCACGGTGACATCGCAACCACGCTCAGCCAGCATGCGAAGAATATTTCTTTTGACGCCAAAGTCGTAGGCCACCAAACGGTAACTGGCTTTTTCCAGCTTACGATAACCCGCACCCAGCTGCCATTCTGTTTCACGCCAGGGATAGGCTTGGGTAACACTGACCTTGGACGCCAGGTCTAGGCCGTTCATGGCCGGAGCTTGCTGAGCCAGGGCAACGGCCTGAGCCATGTCCTCAGACGTGATGACATGCTTAGCAGGGTATGCCACGATGGCGCCGTTTTGAGCGCCCCTTTCGCGCAAATGCCGGGTCAACATGCGGGTGTCTATGTCTGCAATCGCCACGGTCCCCTGCGCTTTGAGGAAATGCGTCAAATCGCTGTCGGCACGGAAATTGGAGTGCATCAAAGGTAAATTCTTGATGATCAGTCCGGCGGCATGAATGCGGTCAGCTTCGTTGTCTTCGCTGTTGACACCGTAATTGCCGATGTGCGAATAAGTCAAGGTGACCAATTGCTGGCAGTAACTCGGGTCGGTCAGAATTTCCTGATACCCGGTCATGGATGTATTGAAAACAACTTCGCCGACAGTGTGACCATCATGACCGATGGATTGCCCCATGAAGACCGTGCCGTCTGATAGCGCCAAAATAGCGGGAGGACGATTTCCCTGAAGAGTCAAAAGCACTCAGATCTCCGAGATTCGGTGACGCCCCAAGTGCAAGAGAGGCCTTCTCTTTGGCTGCTATACAAGGGGATTGGCTTTTTTTTGAGCGAAGGGCGTACGGTTGATGTAAAAGTTGTGCATTATATCCCTGCGCCTCATCGCTACGACCGGTGCAATCGTCTGCTAACACTTCTCTACACGTTGACAGGCACTGGCATGCAAACAAATGGCCGCAGCAGCAGCCACATTCAAAGACTCCTGCCCTCCCGGCTGAGCAATTCTGACGCGCTGCACCTTGTCATCCAGCCAATTGAGACTGACGCCTTGGCCTTCGTGACCGAAGACCCAGATGCAAGGCCAGGGTAGTTTTTTTTCAGCCATCAGTTCGTGCAAATAAGTACCCTGGTGAACATCGGTCAGCAAAACCGGCGTATTGAGTTTCAAGATGTCGGCCACGTCCATAGACTCGTTCAACTGCAAACCGAAATGCGCGCCCATCGCAGACCGCACCACTTTGGCAGACCACAAAGCCACCGAGCCCGGGGTAGTGCTGACCTGCTTAAAACCGAAGGCTGCAGCACAACGCAAGATAGCGCCGGCATTGCCGGGATCCTGCACTTGATCAAGCACCACAACAGACGCCTGCGAATTCAAGGCATGTGTTTGCGGCAGTTCCACCACTGCGCCTATCCAGGACGGAGACGGCAAAGAACTCAGTGCTGACATCAAGCTCGCGGAGAGTTGCAAAACCGTGTCGCAACGCGCTGCCCAGAGGGCAAGACAGTCAGCCTGCACCGAGTCCAGCAACACCATTTGGGTTAAGCGCAGCCCGTTGTCCAACGCGGCCTGGCACAAATGCTCACCTTCTAGCCAGACTTGCCTGCTGCGGCGGTAAGCGGTGTTGTCATTCGCCAGCGCTTTCAATTGCTTGAACAGCGGATTCTCTTTGGAACTGATGGATTTAAGCGCCATGTGTTTTGCTCTTGGCAGTATCACCCAGCATGGCCGCTACAGGTGCAAAACTGCGCCGGTGCCAAATGGTCGGCCCCAGGGTTTTCAAAGCCTTCAGGTGTTCGGCTGTGCCATAGCCTTTGTGCCTGGCAAAACCATACGCAGGAAAGTCTGCATCGATAGCGCAACACCAGCGGTCCCGCTCTACCTTGGCCAAAATAGAGGCCGCAGATATGGCCGCCACCTTGCTGTCGCCTTTGACAATGGCTTCTGCCAGCACATCCAGCACCGGCAAACGGTTACCGTCGACCAGCACCTTGCGGGGTTTTAAACGCAAACCATGAACCGCCCGCTGCATGGCCAGCATGGTGGCCTGCAAAATATTGCGCTGATCAATTTCCTCTACCGATGCCTGAGCCACGCAAAAACACAAGGCATTCGCACGGATCTGGTCATAGAGTTTTTCGCGCTTGGCAGGGCTGAGCGTTTTGGAATCAGCCAATCCGCGCACCGGCACCAGGTCGTCGAGCATGACGGCTGCGGCAAACACCGGACCGGCCAATGGGCCGCGCCCGGCTTCATCCACGCCGGCAATCAAAACCTGGCCATGGTCCCAGTTGAGCTTGACCTGCTCAGGCTTGGAGGATTTGCGCGATCGCATCGGTGACTACCTTAGGCGTGTCAGCACGCAACGTTTGGTGCAAGCGGGAAAAAGTGTGTCGCAGCGCCTGCACTTTGTCAGGTTGATCTAACCAATCCGTGACGCAGCGGGCCAGCGCCTTTGGTGTTGCTTGTGATTGCAACAACTCGGGCACGACAAAGTCTTGACACAAAATATTTGGCAAACCAACCCAGGGCTGTAAACGTTTGCGTTCAATGATTTGCCAACTCAACCACGGCATGGCGTAGGCAATCACCATGGGGCATTTGAACAATGCAGCTTCCAAAGTAGCCGTTCCGCTGGCCACCATAGCGACATCAGCAGTAGCCATCACCGCATGGCTTTGGCCTTGGATGATTTGCAAATGCCGGACGCCGGGAAATTGCCGGGCGATGTCATTGACCACGCCGGACATGCCGGGAGCCACAGGCAACACAGCCAGCAAATCGGGCTGTTGTTGGCGCAGCAATTCAACGGCGGCTAAAAACCGGGGCAACAAATGTTTAATCTCGTCTTTGCGGCTGCCGGGTAGCACAGCCAGCACCCGCGCCTGCTGCGGCAGGCCCAGTTGTGTTCTGGCAGCAGCCTTATCCGCCTGCTCGGGAATTAGGTTGGCCAAAGGATGGCCGACAAATGTTGCAGCAATACCGTATTGCGACAACAAATCGGGTTCAAAAGGAAAAATGCACAGCACGTGATCCACACTGTCGCGGATTTTTTGCAGACGCTTTGCGCGCCAGGCCCATACCGAAGGACAGACAAATTGCACGGTTTTCAATCCTGCTTGCCGCAGGTCACGGGCCAGATCCAGGTTGAAATCCGGCGCGTCAATGCCGATAAAAATATCTGGCTTGGCGTCTAACAAACGGGTTTTGAGCTGCCGCCTGATGCCTACGATTTCACGGTAATGCTTAAGCACTTCCACATAACCGCGCACCGATAACTTTTCCATCGGCCACCAGGAGACAAAGCCGGATTGCTGCATGCGCGGTCCGCCGATACCGGCCATGCGCAAGGACGGCCAGCGTTGTTGCAAGCCGGGAATGACCAGGGAAGCCAATAAGTCGCCTGAGGTTTCGCCGGCGACCATGGCTATGTCAAGCGCCGGTATGTCGGTCATGTTTGGCCCGGCACGGCTCAACGGATGATGCCGCGGTTGGGTGACACCTGCACCAGAAAGCTTGACATCAAGTCGACCACATCGGCAATGCTTGCGTCCGTTTCAGACATGGCCTGAATTTGCTCAAGCGCGGCTTGTAAGCTCAGGTCTTGCCGGTACAGCGCTTTGTGCATGTGCTTGACCGCTTGAATCTGCGCAGCAGAAAAGCCCCGGCGCTTCATGCCTTCATAGTTCATGGAACGCACCTGCGCCGGTTGTCCCTGGCACATGGCAAACGGAGGAAGGTCTGCAAATAACAAGGAATTCATGGCGGTGAAACTGTGCGCCCCAAGACGGCAAAACTGATGCACCACGGTGAAGCCGCCCAGAATCGCCCAGTCCCCGACGTGGACGTGTCCGGCCAACTGGGTGCTGTTGGCGAAGATGGTGTGGTTACCTACCTGACAATCATGGGCCAGGTGAACATATGCCATCAACCAGTTGTCATGGCCGACCCGCGTCACGCCCTGGTCGTGGGCAGTGCCGATGTTGAAAGTGCAAAATTCCCGGATGGTATTGCGGTCGCCGATCACCAGTTCACAAGGCTCACCAGCATATTTTTTGTCTTGCGGCACCGCACCGAGAGAGTTGAATTGAAAAATACGGTTGTCTTCGCCAATGGTGGTTTTGCCCTCAATGACACAGTGCGAAGCCACTGTGGTGCCTGCACCGATGCGGACATAAGGACCGATGATGCTGTAAGCACCGATCGATACAGATTCATGGATCTGCGCTGCCGGATCTACCAGAGCCGTCGGGTGTATCTGAGCCATGGGCAAGTCAGTCAATACGTCGCATGGTGCACATCAACTCGGCCTCAACCGCCAGTTCCGCACCCACCATGGCTTTGGCTTTGAATTTAAAGATACCGGCTTTCATGCGATCGAGTTCAACCATCAAGGTCAACGCGTCACCAGGTTCGACCGGGCGCTTGAAACGCGCGCCATCAATGCCGGCAAAGTAATAAATGGTGTTTTCATCCGGCACCACATCCATGGTGTGAAAAGACAGCAAAGCAGCCGCCTGCGCCAGCGCCTCCAGCATCAACACGCCTGGCATGACAGGACGATGCGGGAAATGGCCGTTGAAAAAAGGCTCATTGATGGTGACATTTTTCAAGGCGACTATGGATTTACCCTTATCCAGTTGCAACACACGATCCACCAACAAAAACGGGTAGCGGTGCGGCAGCATTTTTAATATTTGATGGATATCCATGATCATGACCCTGACGTATTGAAATTATTTTCTAACCGGCGTATGCGTTCGCGCAAAGCATTGAGTTGCCGCAAACTGGCAGCGTTCTTTTGCCAAGCTGCATTTTCGTCTATCGGAAAGACGCCGCTGTAAGTACCGGGTTTGAGCAAGGAATGGCTGACCACAGAGGCGGCCGAAACATGCACATGGTCGACCAGCTCCAAATGGCCGAGTATGACGGCGCCACCGCCCACGGTGCAATGCGCGCCGATTGTGGCGCTACCGGCCACCCCGACACAACCAGCCATTGCTGTGTGCTTGCCTATATGAACATTGTGTCCAATCTGTATCAGGTTATCCAGCTTGACGCCGTCCTCAATCACCGTATCTTCAATGGCGCCCCGGTCAACACATGTGTTCGCCCCGATTTCCACATTGTTACCAATCAGTACGCCACCAAATTGTTCAATCTTTATCCATTGCTCCTGGTCAAGCGCAAAGCCAAAACCATCGGCACCGATCACCACGCCTGCATGAAGAATGCAGTTTTCACCAACAACACACCCGGTGGAAACGGTAACCCTGGATTTAAGCCAACTGCCGGCGCCTATGGATGCGCCGCCTTCCACCACGCACAGCGGGCCGATGCGGGCCGTCGGATGTATGACGGCAGTCTCTGAAACAACTGCGGACGGGTGAATCAATAGGGACGCCTTGTCGGGAACGACATGTTGACGCCATAACTGCGTCAATACTGCCCAGTACAGATAAGGGTTGTCGACCACCAGACAACAGCCGCGTTCAATAGCGGATGTCGCATGCGCCTGCCCGACGATGATGCAAGCGGCTTGGCTGTTGCTAAGTTGTGAGATGTATCTCGGGTGGCTGAGAAAGGATAAGTCGCTACTACCTGCCGTAGCCAAAGGTGCCAACCCGCTAACAACTGTGTCAGGCGATCCATGCAAGCTGCCGCCAAGTTGCTCTACGATGAACCCTAGTGCAAGGGACACCACACCATCACTTGCCGCTGTTGATGACTTTGATCACCTTGTCGGTGATGTCATGCTTGGGGCTGATATACACAGCTTCTTGAAGTATGACGTCGTATTTTTCCGCTTCAGCAATTTGCTTGACCACTTTGTTGGCTTTTTCCAGAACCTGTTGCAACTCTTCATTTTTTCTGGCGTTCAAGTCTTCCTGAAATTCACGGCGCTTGCGCTGGAACTCACGATCCTGGTCAGACAATTGTCTTTGTCGGGTGGTGCGCTGAGAATCTGACAAGGTCGGCGAATCGCGTTCAAGCTTTTCAGAATTTGATTTCAAACCGTTGCCCAACTCCATCAACTCTTTTTCACGCTTGGAAAACTCTTGTTCCAGCTTGGTTTGAGCGACTTTGGCAGTGCTAGATTCCTTGAAAATCCGGTCGGTGTTTATGAAACCAATGCGGAATTCTTCGGCATGGATAGACAAGCCGGCCAAGCCCAGGCAGACCAGCAACAATGAACGTGTCAGTTTAGTTTTCATCAGAATGAAGTCCCGATCTGGAATTGAAAGCTCTGTATTCTATCGTCATCGAATTTCTTGAGGGGTTTTGCTACTGCAAGCCGCAGGGGACCGACCGGAGAAATCCAACTCAAACCCACGCCAGTAGAGCTTCGCAACTGGCCCAGATCAATAGATTCGTCTGCAGTATAGATATTACCTACATCAAGAAATGTATAAAGCCTGAGTGTTTTATCGGTACCAACGCCGGGAAAAGGCATCAGGAATTCGGTATTGAGCAGGATTTTCTTGGATCCTCCGGTGGAATAATCGCCATCGTATCGAGTGTAGGTAGTGTCTGTCTGCAAAGAGTTCTGCTGAAACCCTCGCACCGATCCCAAACCGCCTGAATAAAAGTTCTTGAAAACGGGGTAATCACGTCCAGCAAAACTGCCGCCTAGACCGAGTTCTGCGTTGAGTGCAAAGGTGTACTTGCGGCCAAGCGGCCAATATTGTTGGTATTGCCCTGAGTTTTTGTAATACCGGGTGTCACCCATCAAACCAAGCTCTGAATTCACACGCATCAATTTACCTTTGTTGGGAGCCAGCATACTGTCACGACTGTCGCGCGCCCAGCCCACAGTCAAAGGGACAGAAGTGATGGGATCGTCAGCGTAACTGGTGTAAGCGTTTGGAAGATTTGAGCCGCTTGAAATGGTTGTGCTGTCATAAGCTGCACCGATAAAAATAGTATCTGTCTCAGCAATAGGAACGCCGAAACTCAGACCTATACCTGAAGAGTTGATGTTGTAGTAATTGGTGGAAGTCGAGTAGGGTCTGGAGTTTTTACTGAAAAAATTAAAGGTTCGCGACACCCCGTCATCGGTGAAATAAGGATCAGTCGTCTGGACAGAGTAAATTTTGTTGTATTGGCTGGTATTGATTTGGACACCGACTGAATTGCCGGTGCCGAAAAAATTATCCTGATTCAAACCAAAGGATAAGAAGGCATTTTCAGATGAAGAAAATCCAACGCCAAGGGACAAAGAGTTAGTGGGTTTTTCGGTTACTTTTAAATTGATGTCGACCTGATCCGGATTATCAGGAACTTCCTGGGTATCGATGCTGACTTCGGTGAAAAAGCCTAAGCGGTCCACCCTGTCACGGGATGCGCGTATACGCTGGCCGTCATACCAAGAAGATTCCATTTGCCTGAATTCTCGGCGGATGATTTCATCCCTGGTGCGCTCATTACCTGCAATATTGATCCGCCGGACATAAGCGCGCCTCGAGGGATCAGCCTGCAGAATAATCTTGACTTGGCTGGTTTGACGGTCAATTTCAGTGCGCTGTTCAACTCTGGCAAAGGCAAAACCGAAGTTGCCGAAATAATCAGAGAAAGCTTTACTTGTTTCCACCACGTCAGTGACGTTATAGGCCAAGCCCGGTTTGATGGTAACCAGCGACTTAAACTCATTGTCACGGCCCAGATAAAAACCTTCCAGAGCAACTTCGCTGACCACGAAGCGCGCGCCTTCAAAGATGTTGATGGTAATAGTAATATCTTGTTTGTTCGGGGAAATAGCAACCTGGGTAGATTCAACTCTGAACTCAAGATAACCTCGAGACAAATAAAAGGATCTGAGATTCTCCAGATCGGCATTCAACTTGGCCTGTGAATACCGGTCTGATTTGGTGTACCAGGACATGTAATTGGGCTCGGACAAATCAAGTTGATCCTTAATGGCAGCAAGATCAAATGCTTTATTACCGACGATTTTGTATTCCTTGATTTTTGACACATCGCCTTCAATAACGGTGAAGTTCAAATTAACCTTATTGCGCTCGGCCGGTGCGACTGTGGTGACAATCTCGGCACCATACAAGCTGCGATTGATGTACTGGCGTTTTAACTCCTGCTCAGCCCGGTCGGAAAGCGCTTTATCGAATGGACGGCCTTCAGACAAACCGATGTCCTTGAGCGCTTTTTTCAAAGTATCTTTATCGAATTCCTTGATACCGGTGAAGTTAATGGCAGAAATCAACGGCCGCTCTTCCACCACCACAGTCACCACGTCATCCTTGACTTCGATACGCACATCTTTGAACAAACCCAAAGCAAATAAATTCCGGATAGCCAAGGTTGCTTTGTCATCCGAGTAGTTTTCGCCCACTTTAAAAGGCAGGGTTGCCAGCACATTTCCAGGCTCCACCCTTTGCAAACCTTCCATGCGGATATCTTTGACCACAAATGGTTCGACCGCCAGAGCTGCCTGAGACAAAAAGACGGTGACCACCAGAGCTTGACAGCACGAGAAAAGCTTTAAAAAGAATTTGGATTTCATGAAGTGGTTGCGATTAATCTATGAGTGGAATTTCGAGAGAATCAGATATCCGGTCAGCCTGAGATGCCATGCACACAACTGTTTCAATGCATGCAGACTTGCATTTTCACTTGGAACATGCACCTGATAAAAAGTTGACTTCATAATACATCAGCTAACACGGTGTCAAGGCATAAGGACCGTCAACGTATTGTGATCGAACATTCATTTTTTTCAATTCTTTCTCAGCATTTTATTCACAGCCTCGTTTGCTTTAAGTCTAGCTTTTGTATCAATTTCAAGTAAATCCTCCAGTGAACGCGGCTTTTCAGGCAAGCAGGCAGACAAGGTGGCCAGATTCACCGCATGAATCTGATCAAACTGAATCTCACCAGCCAGAAAAAGTGCAACAGCGACTTCATTGGCCGCATTCAAAACTGCCGTCGTTCCACTTGGTGCTTTCAGCGCTTCCCAGGCCAGAGCCAGGCCGGGAAATCTTTTCTGATGGTCAATGTCCTGCATCGACTCGAAAGTCATCAAGGAGCTTTTGCGAAAATCGATATTGCCCGCGCCCGAGGCAATTCGGTCCGGCCACGCCAGACCGTAAGAAATAGGCATGCGCATATCCGGTGTACCCAGTTGAGCCACGATGGAGCCGTCAACGAACTCGACCATGGAATGAACAATGCTCTGTGGATGGATGATCACTTCTATCTGCTCAGGCGTCATGCCGAACAAATATCTGGCTTCAATGACCTCAAGCGCCTTGTTCATCATGGTGGCTGAATCCACAGAGATTTTTCTTCCCATCACCCAGTTGGGATGAGCACAGGCTTCTTCAGGCGTTACCGCATGCAAAGTAGAGGGAGAACGGGTTCTGAAAGGTCCGCCAGAAGCCGTCAAAATGATTTTGCTGACCACGCCAGGCCAGGTGCCTGCATCTTCAGGAAGGGCTTGAAAAACCGCAGAATGTTCACTGTCAATCGGCAACAACTTGGCGCCGCCTTGTTGAACCGCGTCCAGAAACAATTCACCGCCCACCACCAGGGCTTCCTTGTTGGCCAACAGCAGCCGCTTACCGGCTCTTGCAGCGCTCAGGCAGGATGCAAGTCCGGCAGCGCCCACAATGGCCGCCATGACCATGTCGACTTCGGGAGCAGATGCGACATCGTTCAAGGCTTGCGGTCCGGACAAAACACGGGTTTGTAGTCCCTCTGCCTGCAGCCTGTCTTTCAATTGTTGCGCCGCTGCTTCGTGAACCATGACAGCGTATATCGGCTTGAACGCAGCACACTGAGCCAGCATTTTGTCGACCTGGGTGGCACCGGTCAGCGCGTAAACGGTGTAGCGGTCAGAATGCCTGGCCACAATGTCCAAGGTATTCACACCTATAGAACCGGTAGAGCCAAGCACGGTCAGATTTTTTTTCATGGCGTTTGGCTCACATCAAATAAAGCATCATGGCTAAAGGTAAGGTGGGCAGTAACGCGTCCAGGCGGTCAAGCACCCCGCCGTGACCCGGCAATAAACGGCTGCTGTCCTTCACACCGGCGCTGCGTTTTAAAAGAGATTCAAACAAGTCACCGGCGGCGCTGATCAGGGTAAGAAAAATAACACCTGCAAGCATGAAAAAGACACCGTGAGCATAGAGTCTGGCAAACAAACTGTCACTCAAGGCAGGAAACGGGATTTGCAAGGCCAGCCAAGTAAATGACAACACAACCACACCCAACAAAGCGCCGAGCAAGCCTTCACGGCTCTTACCCGGGCTGATAGCAGGTGCGAGCTTGTGACGCCCCCATTGTTTGCCGACGAAATACGCAGAGATATCCGCCACCCACACCAGCAACAGCACCGATGTCAAAAAGGAAGTCCCGGTGCTTTTGGCCTGGTACAGAGCCAGCCAGGTCATGGTCAGCACACCTATGCCGATCAGGTTTCTGATGATTGCAGGCAATATTCGCCAACTGTCGATACCGTGTTTTAAAAAATAAAACAGCAGGCTGATCCAGAAAACACCGGTCAGCAACCACCAAGCATTTGGCATCAAAGCAGCAACACCGCTGAACCAGGCCGCAGCACAAAGCATCAAACAACACGCCGACATAAGCAGAGCGGAGACGACGCCCATGTTGTTCAAACGGCCCCACTCCCAAGCACCGGCGGCAACAAGAAAAAGACCGGCTAAACCAAGCCAGCGCGCGTCCGGGTGAAACAACGCCGGTAAAAATACCGCCAATAAAAGCAAGGCGGTGATGATGCGTTGTTTAAGCATGTGAAAAGCCGCTCAGACAGCCATGATTTCCTGTTCTTTGGAAGCCATTAATTTATCTATGTCAGCAATATGCCTGTCGGTCACTTTTTGTATGTCTGCCTCAGCGCGTTTTTGCTCATCCTCGGAGGCCAGTTTGTCTTTGACGAGTTTTTTCACCGCCTCATTGGCGTCCCGGCGTAAATTGCGCACGGCAACCTTGGCGTTCTCGCCTTCGTTGCGGACAATTTTGGTCATTTCTTTTCTACGCTCTTCTGTCATGGGCGGCATGGGCACGCGGATCAGATCGCCCATAGAGGAAGGGTTCAAACCGAGGTCGCTTTCGCGTATGGCTTTTTCTATCTTAGGGCCCAATCCTTTTTCCCAGGGTTGAACACTGATGGTGCGCGCGTCCAGCAGCGACACATTGGCTACCTGTGACAAAGGCGTGGGGTTGCCGTAATACTCGACCATGATGTTGTCAAGCAATCCGGGATTGGCCCTGCCTGTGCGGATTTTGCTCAGGCTGTTATTGAAAGCCGCAATGGATTGATCCATTTTGCTTTCATTGTTTTTCTTGATCTCGTTGATATCCATGGTTCCAAGTCCTCCTGCCAAAACGTCACTGCTTTATGAAGCAAAAACCAGTGTTCCTTCATCTTCACCCATGACCACCCGCTTGAGCGCACCGTGCTTGAATATGGAAAACACGGTGATGGGCAACTTCTGGTCACGGCACAAGGCGAAAGCCGTCGCGTCCATGATGCCCAGGTTGCCGTTGATGGCTTCGTCAAAACTAATTTGACTATAGCGGGTTGCCGTCGGGTCTTTTTTCGGGTCGGCGGTATACACACCATCGACCTTGGTGGCTTTCAACACCATGGCGGCGCCGATTTCAGCTCCGCGCAAGGCAGCAGCTGTGTCGGTGGTGAAAAACGGGTTTCCTGTGCCGGCGGCGAACACCACCACTTTGCCCTCTTCCAGATACTGCAAGGCCTTGGGGCGTACATAAGGCTCGACCACCTGCTCAATACCAATGGCCGACATGACGCGCGCGATCAAACCGGCCTTATTCATGGTGTCAGCCAGCGCCAGTGCATTCATCACCGTCGCCAACATGCCCATGTAATCCGCTGTGGCTCTGTCCATACCGACAGAACCGCCGGCCACGCCGCGAAAAATATTGCCGCCGCCTATGACCACGGCCACCTCGACGCCAAGCCGTGTAATTTCTGCAATTTCTTCGACCATGCGCACGATGGTGTCGCGGTTGATACCGAATGCATCGTCACCCATTAAAGCCTCGCCGGAAAGCTTGAGCAAAATCCTTTTATAGGCGGGTTTTTTGGATGTCATTGCATTCTTCTCCGGATACATCAGTGTGAGCAGGGTTAAAAAAAGGGGACTAACTTGTGTCCCCTTTTCATGTCATGCTGATTGTTTGGCAGCGGCCACCTGGGCAGCCACCTCGGCGGCAAAGTCATCGACTCTGCGCTCAATGCCTTCCCCGACCACATACATGGTGAAAGCCTTGACCGTGGTTTTGGCTGATTGAAGCATTTGCTCGACCGTCTGCTTGTCGTTTTTCACGAAAGTCTGATTGAACAAAGACACTTCTTTCAAGTACTTTTGCACTGCGCCTTCGATCATTTTGGTGGCGATCTCAGCCGGTTTGCCGGATTCAGCAGCTTTGGCGGTTGCGACAGAACGCTCAGTCTCTATCAATGCAGCAGGCACATCGGCGCTGGTCAGAGACACCGGCTTCATGGCGGCCACATGCATGGCGACGTCGCGGGCGGCGGCTTCGTCCCCGTTGAACTCAACCACTACGCCAATGCGTGTACCGTGCAAATAAGACGTCAGATGATTGCTTTGATCAAAGTATTTGAAACGGCGAAAGCTCATGTTTTCGCCGATCTTACCGATCAAGCCTTTGCGCACATCTTCTACCGTCGGACCGAAACCATCTTGCTGATAAGCCAAGGCAGATAAGGCCGCGACATCGGCAGGATGGTGGGCTGCGATCAAATCGACAGCTGCATTGGCCAGCGCCAGGAAGCTGTCGTTCTTGGTGACAAAGTCAGTTTCGCAATTGACTTCGAGCATGGCGCCAGCACCACCGTGCATGGCAATGGTGACCACGCCTTCAGCCGTTACCCGCGCAGACGCCTTGCTGGCTTTGCTGCCCAATTTGACGCGCAGCAATTCTTCCGCCTTGACCATATCGCCTTCAGCTTCGGTCAAAGCTCTTTTGCACTCCATCATGGGTGCGTCCGTTTTTGCACGCAGTTCAGCGACCATGCCTGCGGTTATTGTTGCCATGTCAAACTCCTCTGTCTCGTTGCGTTTATTCAATCAGGTGCAAAAAAGGGGCCAATCAAGCCCCTTGATCTCAAACTCCAGGCGGATCAAGCCGGGTTGTCGCTTTCAACTTCGACGAATTCATCATCGCCCTCAGCCACTGCCTTGACTACATCGTTGACAGCGTTGGCGCGACCTTCGAGGATGGCGTCGGCGATGCCACGCGCATACAAGGTTACTGCTTTGGAAGAGTCATCGTTGCCGGGAATGACATAGTCAATGCCTTCGGGAGAGTGGTTGGAATCCACCACGCCGATGAGGGGAATGCCGAGTTTTTTGGCTTCTGCAATGGTGATTTTGTGGAAACCCACGTCGATCACAAAAATCGCATCAGGCAATGTCACCATGTCTTGAATGCCACCAATGTCTTTTTCCAGCTTCTCAAGTTCACGCATGAACATGAGTTGTTCTTTTTTGGACATGGCATCCAAACCGATTTCCTGCTGAGCCTTCATGTCTTTGAGGCGCTTGATGGAAGTTTTAACGGTTTTGAAATTGGTCAGCATGCCACCGAGCCAGCGTTGATCGACAAAAGGCACACCGGCTCTTTTGGCTTCACTGGCGATGATTTCTCTGGCCTGGCGCTTGGTGCCGACCATCAGAATATTGCCGCGGTTGGCAGACAACTGCTTGGCGAATTTCATTGCATCCTGGAACAGAGGCAGTGACTTTTCCAAGTTAATGATGTGAATTTTGTTGCGATGGCCGAAAATATACGGTGCCATCTTCGGGTTCCAGAAACGTGTTTGGTGACCAAAGTGGACACCGGCTTCCAGCATTTCGCGCATGCTTACTGACATAAATTACTCCAAAGGTTGAGTCTAAAAGCCGGTTCGCCATCGCTAGAATGACAGGATGAACTGTCGACTGGCAACACCTTTATTGAACCGGTTTGGGATTTGCTTGAGAAGATCAAACCATTTGATCACCGCAAAGCCAAAATATTTTAACATATCTTCACCCCCTCTCCTGCGGCGAATTGGTAACTTTGGTCTAAATCTATGAAAATTGCCGTCATCGGAGCAGGCGTTATCGGCGTGACCACCGCGCTCGAACTGGTTTCCCACGGACATGAAGTCGTGGTTTACGAAAAAGGTTCGGGCATTGCCCAGCAAGCCAGCTTTGCCGCCTCGGGCTTCATGGGCCCAGGTCTGGTGAACTCGTGGACGACGCCCGGCATGTTTTCACGCCAATTCAAAAAATGGCTCACGGGTGAAAGCGGCATTCACGTCAACGGCTTGTTGCAGTTTCCAGGCGGCTGGGTCTGGCAATGGTTACTTGCCTGCCGACATCCTGAAGCAGATTTGAAGCTAGCCTCTTTGCAACGCCTTGCTTTTTACAGCCAAGAGGTGTTCAAAGGCGTCACCGAACAATACGGTTTGACTTATGAAAACAGCCCGGGTTCTTTGCTGTTGTGCCGCAGTGAATCGGATTTTGAAGAAGTCGAATTACAACTGTCGCTGCTTAAAGAAGCAGGCATTCTTTACAAAACACTGAGCGCCGCAGACACACAGGCATTGGAGCCGGCGCTGTCTACAGAAACACAGTTATGGGGCTCTGTTTGCTTTCCACACGATGCCGTGGCCAATTGCCGTCAGTTCACCATTCTGGCCAAGCAGGAAGCCGAACAACTCGGCGTGTTGTTCAAGACAGGCCATGAAGTGTTGCCTCTTTCAGTCTCCAAACCAACTCTGCTTAACTTCGCCGACAAAGAGTCAACCTTGTTTAACCATGTGGTTGTCTGCGCTGGTATTCACAGCAAAGCACTTGTTCAAAAACTCGGCATACAACTGCCGGTTCTGGCTGTACACGGCTATTCACTGAGCGCAGCTTTGCGCGAGGAAATGGATGCGCCGTCTTGCGGCGTAATCGACGCTAAACACCAGGTCGCTATTGCACGCTCGGGACAACGCATACGTATCAGCGGTATGTGTGAAATCGGCGCGTCCAGGAAACACTCAGAAAAAAACACCGACTTGCTTTACAAAGTCTTGAACGATTGGTTTGCCGGTGCCGCCAAAACGCAGGACAACGTTCAAGTCTGGCGTGGTACGCGGGATGTGATGAGCGATGGCGTTCCTGTACTAGGACTCAGCGGCGTACCCGGTGTTTGGCTCAACACCGGACACGGTAACCACGGCTGGGCTTGCAGCAGCGGCAGCGCCCGCGCCATCGCCGACATGGTGTCAGGCAGAGACTGCGAAATCGACCTCAAAGGTCTTGGTATAGAGCGCTTTTAACCTCTGCCGACGAATGGCATGTTAGTGGCCATCACGGTGTGAAACAACACATTGGCACTTGCGGGCAAGCTGGCCATGTACAACACAGATTCACCGACATGTGAAACGTCCATCAAAGGTTCTGCCTTGATTTCGCCATTCGCCTGAGGCACACCCAGCGCCATCTTGGCTGCCATTTCAGTACCGGCATTGCCGATGTCAATTTGACCCACGGCGATATTGAACTTGCGTCCGTCCAAGGCAGCCGTTTTTGTCAAACCGGTCACCGCATGCTTGGTCGCTGTGTAGGCAATCGAATTAGGGCGCGGCGCATAAGCTGAAATAGAACCGTTGTTGATGATGCGCCCGCCCATAGGATCCTGCGATTTCATGGCCTTGAAAGCCTGCTGCAAGCAATAAAACATACCGTTCAAGTTGATGTCGACCACATTGCGCCATTGCTCAATGCTGAGTTCGTCCAAAGGCACGCCTGGCGCGCTGACACCGGCGTTATTGAACAACAAATCTACGCGGCCGCAGGTTTTCACCGTCGTGGCAAACATAGCGGCCACAGAATCCGGGTTGGCCACATCGGTAGGCACCACCAGGCTGCTACCGGCTTGACCGAGGCTGTGAGCAAGCTCATCCAAGGGCTGCTGACGACGACCGGCAAGTACCACCTTCCAGCCAGCACCCGCCAATGCAATGGCTGCCGCTTTGCCTACACCGGTACCTGCGCCTGTGACAATAGCGATTTTTTGCTGACTCATGTTGTTTCTCCTGAAAAATCAAGCTCGTTTTTTCGCGCTTTTTTTGGTTGGTTGTGAAGCAGTAGGCGATTTTTTCGCCGCTTTGCCGAAGGGTTTTTTGGAACCGCGCTTGGAATCGGTGGTTTTCTTTGCACCGCTTGCCCCGGTTTTACCTGATATTTTTCCGGCCACAGCTTGCGGATGTGTTTTGGCTTTGCGCGCAACCGACGCTGCACCATCCATCAGATCATCTTGTACCCAGCGGAAATCAATTTTGCGCCCGTCCAGATCGACACGACTGACCTGTACCCGAACGCGCGCGCCGATGGCGTAGCGAATCCCAGTGCGCTCGCCGCGCAACTCCTGCCTGGCTTCATCGAAACGGAAATAATCGCCGCCCAACTCAGTGATGTGCACCAGACCTTCGACATACATGGCGTCAAGCGTGACAAACACGCCGAAGGTGGTGACAGCAGACACAGTGCCGCTGAAATCTTCACCCAGGTGCTCGCGCATGTACTGGCATTTCAACCATGCCTCGACATCTCGGCTGGCTTCATCGGCGCGACGCTCGTTGGCGCTGCAATGCAGGCCGGCCGCCTGCCAGGACTGCAACTCGGGCGAATGTTTCATATTCGCTTGCGCTGAAGGCTTGGATGATTTGGCCGCCTGGGTTGCCAGTCTTCTGGCGAGTTTGGCGTGCGCCTCACCGGGCGTTGGCAAGGCCGGCAATTGATAGCGTTTGCCATGCAGGATAGACTTGATGACACGGTGCACCAGCAAATCCGGGTAGCGCCGGATAGGACTGGTGAAGTGGGTATAGGCCTCAAAAGCCAGACCGAAATGACCGCTGTTGATAGGCGTGTAAATCGCCTGTTGCATGGAACGCAGCAACATGCTGTGGATTTGCTGCGCATCCACGCGATCTTTGGTGGCGTTGGCAATCGTCTGAAAATGTTCGGGCTTAGGCGATTCGCCGATTTGCATACCAACGCCTATGGCTTTCAGGTAATTGCGCAATATTTCAATTTTTTCCGGCGTCGGTCCCTCGTGCACCCGAAACAGCGAAGCGTGTTTGCTGTTCATGATGTAGTCGGCGCTGCAAACGTTGGCAGCCAGCATGGCCTCTTCAATCAAACGGTGCGCTTCGTTGCGTATGCGCGGAACAATTTTTTCAATTCTTCCGCTTTCATCGCAAACAATTTGTGTTTCAGTGGTTTCAAAATCCACGGCGCCTCGCTTTTGACGCGACTTGAGCAAGGCCCGGTAGACATCGTGCAAATTGAGCAAGTCATTCACACGCGCCTTGTGCTTGAGTGCTTGCGGACCGCGTGTGTTGGACAAAACAGCGGCGACATCGGTGTAGGTGAAACGCGCATGGCTGTGCATAACAGCTTCGTAAAACTGGTAGGCAAATACTTCGCCATCCATACCAATCATCATGTCGCAGACCATGCACAAACGATCCACATGGGGATTGAGTGAGCACAAGCCGTTAGATAATTTTTCCGGCAGCATAGGAATGACGCGGCGCGGGAAATACACGCTGGTGGCGCGGTCGTAGGCGTCGATATCGATGGGGCTGCCGGTGTCCACGTAATGCCCGACATCAGCGATGGCCACCAGCAAGCGCCAGCCGGGTTGCGACTTGTCGGTGAGCGGTTCGCAATACACCGCGTCGTCAAAATCACGTGCGTCTTCGCCGTCTATGGTGACAAAGGCGACATCGGTCAAATCGACACGGTGCTGCGCGTCTTTGACGGTGACCTTGTCCGGCAATCCTTCGGCTTGTTTCAAACAGGACTCGGAAAAACGGTGAGGCACGCCGTATTTGCGCACCGCAATTTCAATCTCCATGCCGGGGTCGTCCATCTCGCCCAACACTTCTTGCACACGTCCCACAGGTTGACCGTACAAACTTGGTGGTTCTGTCAACTCGACCACCACCACTTGACCGACCAGCGCTTTACCGGTGGCTGTTTTGGGAACCAAAATGTCCTGACCGTAACGCCGATCTTCAGGCGCGACCAGCCAAACACCGCTTTCCTGCAACAAGCGTCCGATGATGGGATGCGCCGGTCTTTCAGTGATTTCGAGAATGCGACCTTCGGGTCTGCCCTTTTTGTCGGTGCGAGTGACGCGTGCAATCACGCAGTCGCGATGCAACACGGCGCGCATCTCGTTAGGAGGCAAATACACATTGGATTGACCGTCATCGCGGATGACAAAACCATGGCCGTCGCGATGACCTTCTACGACGCCTTTGAATTCTTCAAGGAGTCCGACGGTATTTGGGGTACTTTTTTTGATATGATCCTCTGCTTTCCTGAAAGCCCAGGTGGCGGAATTGGTAGACGCACTAGTTTCAGGTACTAGCGAGTAACATCGTGGGGGTTCGAGTCCCTTCCTGGGCACCAACCTTACCGACCAACGAACCACCACACCGGTTTACACATGTCAAACCGGCAATCCAATCAAATCATGTCCTTGTGTTCCGAGGATTTTGACTTTAGTGAATTCACCGGCTCGGTAACTTTTACTTACTTTCTCAGGTGCCACCATGTGCACCAATCCGTCAATTTCGGGCGCATCCCTGAAGCTGCGCCCCACACCGCCTTGACGACCCATGGCTTTCGCGCTGTCGACCAGCACTTGCATGGTCGAGCCGACGTAACCTTTTAATTTTTCTGTGGATACTTCTTCAGCCACCGCCATGAACCTGGAGCGCCTGTCCTCGCGCACTTCCTTAGTCAACATGCCTGGCAATTGATTGGCGGTCGCGCCGTCGACCGGGCTGTAGGCAAAACAGCCCGCATGGTCAATCTCGGCTTCACGCATGAACTGCAGCAAATGCTCAAACTCCTGCTCGGTTTCGCCGGGAAAGCCTGCAATAAAAGTGCTGCGAATCACCAGTTGCGGACAAATCTTGCGCCAGGCCTCTATGCGCTCCAAGTTTTTCTCACCGCTGGCCGGACGCTTCATGCGCTTGAGCACATCGGGGTGGCTGTGCTGAAAAGGCACATCCAAGTAAGGCAGGATGCGGCCAGAAGCCATCAAAGGAATAATCTCATCCACACTCGGATAAGGATAGACGTAATGCAAGCGCACCCAGGCGCCGAAAGGCTCGGCAAGTTCGGCCAGGGCTTGCACCAATTCAAACAAACGAGATTTGACTGGTCTGCCATTGAAAAAACCGGTCTGGTATTTGATGTCTACGCCATAGGCCGAAGTGTCCTGGCTGATGACCAGCAATTCACGCACGCCTGACTCAAACAAAGCCTTTGCTTCATTCAACACATCACCGACCGGGCGAGACACCAGGTCACCACGCATAGATGGAATGATGCAAAACGAGCAGCGGTGGTTACAGCCTTCGCTGATTTTCAAATACGCGTAATGCTTGGGCGTCAGCTTGATGCCGGCAGCCGGCACCAGGTCTGAAAAAGGATCATGTGGCTTGGGCAAATGCAAATGCACTGCCTCCATGACCTCGTGGGTGGCATGCGGGCCGGTGACGGCGAGCACGCTGGGATGCAGGGTCTTGACCAGGTTACCGCCCTCTGCATTGTTTTTGGCGCCCAGACAACCGGTGACGATGACTTTGCCGTTTTCCGCCAAAGCCTCGCTGATAGTGTCAAGACTTTCTTTGACCGCATCGTCAATGAAACCGCAGGTGTTGACGATCACCAGATCAGCACCAGCAAAGGTTTTTGAAGTGGCGTAGCCTTCGGCGCTCAAGCGGGTCAGAATCAATTCAGAGTCGGTCAATGCCTTGGGGCAACCGAGGCTGACGAAGCCGACTTTAGGTGGTGTAGACATCAGCGTTTTAATCCCATGGCCTTGAGCATCTGCTCCTGTAATTGCAACATCATCTGGTTGGACTGCTGTGTGTAGTTGTCGACCAACGTCGGCAGACCACCGGCCGGATTGGCCAGAAACTGGGCCCAGACCTCGGGCGTCATCTGCTGTGACTGTTGCGCCAGTTGAGCTTGCATATCGAGAAATTGTTGGATATTCTTTTCCAGGTAATTGCCCATGAATGGCTGCATGGCGTGGCCGTAAAAACGGATCATATTGGCCAGTGCGGCTTCAGAAAACAGAGGCAGCCCGCCGGCCTCTTCTTCCAGAATGATTTGCAGAAAAATGCTGCGCGTCAAATCTTCTTCGGATTTGGCGTCGATCACTTTGATGGTTTCAGCGTCAATCACCATGGCCTTGACTTCCTGCAAGGTGATGTAACTTGAAGTTCTGGTGTCGTAAAGACGGCGATTCGGGTATTTTTTGATCAACCTGCAGGCATCCTGAGGCTGAGATTGACTTCCGGCTTGCTTAATGTTGGGGTCTTTGGAACGTGACAAGAGTTGTCCTAAAGAATATGACGCCTACAGTGGTTCAAGACAAGAAGAAAACATTGACCTACCACTAAGGCATTGGTAGGCGCGATTGGACTCGAACCAACGACCCCCACCATGTCAAGGTGGTGCTCTAACCAGCTGAGCTACGCGCCTTCGTTGCCGAAAGCACTATTCTATCAGCATCGCAAATGCGCCTTAGAAAACACGCGCGCCGGTTGTGGTCCATTGCGGTCAATGCCGTCTGGCGGATCTGACCCCGTTGACCGCATTCAATGCTGACAGCATCTTGTTCAAGCCCGATGCGTTATTGACTTCCACTGTGAATGTCATCCAGGCAGTATTTTTGATGGTTTGGGTTTTCACGCCCACCACGTTCATTTTTTCTCTGGCGAAAACTTCGGATATGTCACGCAGCAAACCCTGCCGGTCATCGGCCAGCACTTGTATATCGACCAGGTAAAGCTCTGCGCTCGGATCATTCGGCTTGCCGTGCCAGGCAACCTCAATCACCCTGTCAGGGTTGTTTTGCAGCAACTGTAGAAAATTGCCGCACTTGGCACGGTGCACGCTCACACCTTTTCCTTTGGTGACATAGCCCCGGACATCGTCAGGCGGCGCAGGACGGCAGCATTTAGCCAATTGCGTGAGCAGCGAATCCATACCGACCACCAGCACGCCCCCGTGCTGCTGCGAAGGTTTAGGTTGCTGAGCTTTGCGAAACAGTTTGTCATCCTCGGCAGGTGGAGCCGCCACCGGACGCAAAAACATTTCTATGTTGCGCAAAGAATATTCATCCTTGCCGACTACCTCAAACAAATGCGCCGCAGATTCAAAGCCCAATTTTTTGGCAAGATCCTCTAATTTGTAAGCTGTCCGCCCTTCTCTTTGCAACAGCTTTTCAATCAATTCGCGTCCGCGCGAAATCGTTTGATTGGCTTGCTGCGCATTGAACCAGGCTCTGACCTTGGCCTTGGCCCTGGGGCTGGCAATGAATTGCAAGTCCGTGTTTAACCAGTCGCGCGAAGGCCCGCCTTCTTTCGCCGTGGTGATTTCTACCGTCTGTCCGTTTTGCAAGCGGGTCGACAAGGGCACCAACACGCCATCGAGTTTGGCGCCACGGCACCGGTGACCGAGTTCGGTATGCAAGGTGTAAGCAAAGTCAACTGGCGTGGCTCCTTGCGGCAATTCCACAATGGCGGCTTCAGGCGTTAACACGTAAATTTTTTCCTGTCCGCTTTGTTGCGGCAACTGATTGTCCTGGTCTTGAACCGCACTCAGTTCCCGCTCCCAAGCCAGCAGTTGACGCAACACCGCCATTTTTTGGGCCTGCTCTGCCGGTACCGCAACACCGGCATAACCTTTGGTACCGGCTTCCTTGTAAGCCCAGTGCGCCGCCACGCCAAACTCTGCATGCTCGTGCATGGCGCGGGTACGGATTTGTATTTCAAACACTTGGCCATAGTCTGTGCTGACAACGGTATGTAAAGACTGGTAGCCATTGGCTTTGGGTTTGACGATGTAATCGTCAAATTCATTGTCTATGGCTTGCATCTGCTGATGCACCAAGGCCAGCGACCGGTAACAGTCTTCCACGTTGTTCACAATGATGCGCATAGCGCGCAAATCCAGCACTTGCTCAAACTGCAAAGACTTGCCGCGCATTTTTTTGACAATGCTGTAAATGTTTTTCGGCCTGCCTTGAATTTCTGCGCGTATGCCTTGAGCCAACAGAAGCTTTTGCAATTCCTGCCTGAGTTGTTCAATTTCCTGCTCGCGTTCAGCGCGTTTTTTCTCCAGTAGACCCGCGACCTGCTTGTAAACCTGCGGCTCTAACAATCGAAACGCCAGGTCTTCCATTTCCCATTTGATTTGCCAGATACCGAGCCGGTTGGCCAGCGGCGAAAAGATATGCAGCACGTCTTGCGACAACTGCTCAAAGCCGCTTATTTTTTGCGCCGTGGCAAAGCGCAAGCTGACCAGATGCGAGGCCAGCAACAACATGACGACCCGTAAATCCTTTGAAAACGCCAGCAACATGCGCCGCACATTTTCAATTTGCACCACCGAGGAACGGGTCTGGGATTTGGTTTCTCTGGCGGCTTGTTGCAGTTGAAACAATTTGTTGGCGGAGATTGCCAGGCCCGTCAAGCTGTCGCCGAAAGTGGCGGTCAACGTATCGGCGGGTTGGTTCAGCACTGCTGCGCAATAAGCCAGGTAAGCAGCGGCCTGCATATCGCCGGTAGCACCTATACCCGCTAGCAATGACACCACGCCATCGGCATGCGCCAGCGTAGGCTCGCCGCCGGTTTGCTTCATGCCGCTTAACAAGGGCTCGGCAAACTGCCTGGCCTTGGCGCATGCGTTGTGCAAATCTGAATCAGCAATACCGTTTAATTCAAACTGACTGCTGATGGTCGTTACAGGGGAAGAAGATTTCATTGAAAACAATCGGTACAACGGACTCGGGCAAAATCTCTCTCGATGCATCATCCTAAAGGATAGGGAAATTTCATGGCAGATCGTTTTTTGAACGGCAAAACAGCCTTGGTCACAGGTTCCACCAGCGGCATTGGTCTGGGTATTGCCAAGCAGTTGGCGCAAGCCGGAGCGCGTATTGTTGTCAACGGTTTTGGCGACGTTGATCAAGCGCGTGCCGCCATTGAGGCACTGGGCGTTGACACGCTCTACCACGCTGCCGATATGCGCCGTCCCGCTGAGATTGAAGACATGGTGCACATGGCATCCAGCCATTGGGGCCAGATAGATATTTTGGTGAACAACGCCGGTATTCAACACGTGGCGCCTATTGATCATTTTTCGGTCGACAAATGGGATGACGTGATCGCCATCAATTTGTCTAGCGCTTTTCACACCACCCGTCACGTACTGCCAGCCATGCGCCGGCACAATTGGGGCCGCATTTTGAACATTGCCTCGGTGCACGGCCTGGTGGCGTCTGCCGATAAATCCGCCTACGTCGCCGCCAAGCACGGCCTGGTCGGCCTGACCAAGGTGACGGCGCTTGAGACAGCCACCACCGGCATCACCTGTAATGCGATTTGCCCGGGCTGGGTACTTACGCCTTTGGTGCAAAAACAAGTAGACGCCAAAGCGCAGTCTGCCAGCGTGTCGGTTGAACAGGCGACCCGCATGCTGCTCAGCGAAAAAGAACCGTCCATGCAATTCACCACGCCCGAAGAACTCGGACAACTGGCGGTGTTCCTGTGTTCAACCGCAGGCAATAACGTGCGCGGTGTTGCCTGGAACATGGATGGCGGTTGGACGGCGCAATGAATGCCGTGAGCCCCATCAACAAAACGATGGATACCTGTTTGGTTGTTATTCAGTTCATCAAAAAGTAAGCGCTAATCTATTGCTAAACGTACAGTGCTGTTTTATCTTCCAGCACATGAAAAAACATATTCATAACCCCGAATCACAGGCCTTCGCCGCCCGGCTTCGCCACGCCATGAAGGAAGCCGGCCTGAAGTCCTCTGCCACCCAGCTCGCCGATGCGTTCAATATGCGCTATTGGGGAGATGGCATCACGCCGCATGCGGCGCGTAACTGGATGATAGGTGCATCCATTCCCAAGCAGGACAAACTCAAAACCTTGAGCGACCTGTTGCAAATCAGTCCGCATGACCTGTTGTTCGGGCCGCAAACCTCGTCTATGCCTTTGAACGAGCCCTCGCAAACCCAGAGCATGGGCATGTGTGATACCGAAATGATGCGTCAGTTCATGAGGCTGACTGCCGAACACAAACGCATGGTGAGGCACTGGGTGAAACTCGCTTTTTTGTCCGAGAAGAACGGCGGTGTTGACAACACTTTTCCCCTCAGCGACAACCCGGGTTCAGTCAGCTGAGCACAGCAGCACGATGGCCTGAGCTTCTATAGATTGGCCTTGCCCCACCGGCCCCAGCTTTTCTGCGGTCTTGGCTTTGATATTGATTTGAGTGACAGTCAAAGCCAATGCAGCGGCCATTTGCTCGCGCATGGCAGGGATGTACGGTGCCAGCTTAGGCGCCTGGGCAATCACCGTGGTGTCCAGGTTTTGTATGCGCCAGCCTTTTTCTTTAAGTAAAGCGGCGCATGCGGCCAGCAGCACCAGCGAGTCTGCGTTTTTCCAACGCACATCGGTGTCCGGAAAATGCGTGCCAATGTCGCCCAGACCGGCCGCGCCCAGCATGGCGTCAATGATGGCGTGCAATAAAACATCTGCATCCGAATGTCCGAGTAAACCCAGGTGGTAAGGGATATGCACACCGCCGATGATCAAACGTCGACCGGGTACCAGTGCATGCACATCCCAGCCCTGACCGATACGCATTTGCAGTTGCGTCATGGTGTTGTCTCCTGCGGCTTTGCGGCAACGGTTGAACGGCTGGCCAGCACTGCTTCAGCCAGTTGCATGTCTTCAGGGTAAGTGACTTTGAAATTGAAAGCGGCAGCAGTCACCAGCCTGGGCTGCCGCCCCATGGCCTCGATGGCCGAGGCTTCGTCAGTCACCTGGTCACCCGCATGCAGCAATGCTTGTGTGAGTGATGCGTGACGGAACATTTGCGGGGTTTGCGCCAGCCATTTACCGCTGCGCGATAGCGTGGACGCCACGCGATCCTTGTTAGCGATTTTCAAAGTGTCCGGCACAGGCAATGCCAGCAATCCGCCCACCTCGTCGTCTTGACAAGCTAGCCACAGCTTGTCGATCAAAGCAGGCGTCAGCAGACAGCGCGCGGCGTCGTGCACCATCACCCACGCGTCGTCTTTGACGCCGTGTTGCTGCAAAGCGTGCAAACCGGCCAGCACGCTTTGCGCGCGTGTTGCGCCGCCGGTAGCACTGATGACAAACCGGTCTTGCGGGTATTGCTGTATCACTTCGGCCATTTCTCGATCTTGCGGAGCCACGACGATGACGCCCAGACCCAAGCCGGGCATAGCCGCAAACGCACGCAGCGTGTGCACCACCAAGGGAAAGCCCGCAAGAGGCAGGTATTGTTTGGGCGTGGCCGCACCCGCCCGGCTGCCGCTTCCGGCGCAAGGAATCACCACATGAAATCGGGAATCAGATAAGAGGGTCACAAGGGTTAAGGCCAAGCTTCAAAACAACCAGTCAACGCCCCATTCTAGAATCAGCGCTGTCCACCCCCGTTTGCCTGCATCCGGGGGTGTTTGCCATGCCGGTTCCATTCAAATTCATGCAGTTACCCGATCTAGCCGTCTCCAAACGTTTTAACCTGAGCAAACCACCCGGTTCTTCGGACGCAGTCTTGTTGTCGGCGCTGATAGACCGTGAACTCGCACACGGTCGCAGACTGGCCATCTTCACCGCCGACGCCTTTGATGCACAGCGTCTGCTGGATGAATTGCCGTTCTTCTCGCCGGACGCGCGCTGCGTGCTGTTTCCCGACTGGGAAACTCTGCCTTATGACGGTTTCTCACCGCACCAGGACTTGATCAGCGAAAGACTGGCCACGCTGTGGCGCATTTCCCAGGGGGACGCCGACGTGATTCTGGTGCCGGCCACCACCGCGCTCTACCGCTTGGCGCCACCGGCTTTTCTGGCGGCCTACACCTTTCATTTCAAGGTCAAGCAAAAGCTGGATGAAGCGCGGTTGAAATCGCAATTGACGCTGGCCGGTTACAGCCACGTGAACCAGGTCATCAGCCCGGGCGAATACACCGTGCGCGGCGGTCTCATCGATTTGTTTCCCATGGGCTCGCTGGTGCCTTACCGGGTCGATTTGTTTGACGACGAAATCGACTCTATACGCACCTTCGACCCGGATACGCAGCGCAGCCTCTACCCGGTGCCCGAAGTGCGTTTACTACCGGGCCGTGAATTTCCCATGGACGATGCCGCGCGTGTGTTGTTTCGCAGCCGCTGGCGCGAAATGCTGGACGGCGACCCTACCCGCAGCCGTTTGTACAAAGACATAGGCAACGGCGTTGCCACGGCCGGCATCGAATACTATCTGCCGCTGTTTTTTGAAGACACCGCCAGCGTTTTTGATTACCTGGGCGAGCAAGCCGTGGTGGTAATGCACGGCGATATTGAACCGGTGCTCACCCGTTTCGGCCAGGACGCGCAAGAGCGTTTCCGGCTGGCACAAGGAGACCCCGAGCGCCCGGTGTTGCCGCCAGCTCAATTGTTTTTGAACGCCGAGCAGTTTTTCACTGCAGCCAATGAACATGCCGTGTTGAGCATTCGCCCGTCCGTGCAAATTCAAACACTGCCTTGGGTTGAGAGCCTGCCGCTGATGACGGTGGAACGCGGTGCCGCAGAACCGCTGTTGAAATTAACGCAACGCCAGCAAAACAGCAGACAGCGCTTGCTGGTACTGGCTGAATCTGAAGGCAGGCGTACCAGTCTGTTGGATTTTTTGACTGCATCAGGCATACAGCCCAAAGTATTTGACAGCTTGCAGGAATTTATAGACAGCAGCGCCACATTCGGCATGGCCATTAGTCAATTGCATACCGGTTTTGCATGGTTGGAAAACGGAATTGATTTGGTCACTGAAACCGAATTGTTCTCAGCAGGCCCCACGCTCAGACGCAGGCGCAAGCAGGAAGAAGTCAGTGATGTCGAATCGCTGATTCGCGATTTGTCTGAACTTCAAGTCGGCGACCCGGTGGTTCACAGTTCGCATGGCATAGGCAGGTACCGGGGCTTGATCAACATGGACATGGGCCAGGGTGTGGATGACAAAGGCCAGCCTATGTTGCAGGAGTTTTTGCATCTGGAATACGCCGATGAGGCCACGTTGTATGTGCCCGTCAGTCAATTGCATTTGATCAGCCGCTACAGCGGCATGAACCCGGACCAGGCACCTTTGCACCGACTGGGTTCGGGTCAATGGGACAAAGCCAAGCGCCGTGCCGCCGAACAAGTTCGCGATGCTGCCGCCGAATTGCTCAATATTTACGCCAGACGCGCAGCCAGACAGGGCCATGCATTTCGCTACAGCGCCAACGATTACGAAACATTCGCCAACGATTTCGGTTTTGAAGAAACCGCTGATCAACGCGCCGCCATACATGCCGTGGTGCAGGACATGATCAGTCCCCGCCCCATGGACAGATTGGTCTGCGGCGATGTCGGTTTTGGCAAAACCGAAGTCGCTCTGCGTGCAGCCTTTGTGGCGGTCATGGGCGGTAAACAAGTGGCCATACTCGCGCCGACCACTTTGCTGGCCGAGCAGCATTTCCAGACCTTGACCGACCGCTTTTCCAAATGGCCGGTGAAGATCGCAGAGCTCAGCCGCTTTCGCTCGGCCAAAGAAATCAAACAAAGCATTGAAGGTTTATCGCTCGGTCAAATTGATATCGTTGTCGGCACGCACAAACTGCTGAGCGAATCAGTGAAATACAAAGACTTGGGTTTGCTGGTGATTGACGAAGAGCACCGCTTCGGGGTCAAGCACAAAGAAACCTTGAAAGCCTTGCGCGCCGAAGTCGATGTGTTGACGCTCACCGCCACACCAATTCCACGAACGCTTGGCATGGCGCTTGAAGGCATGCGCGACCTGAGTGTGATTGCAACCGCGCCCCAGCGACGCTTATCTATCAAGACTTTTGTGCGAACCGAAGACAACGGCGTCATCCGCGAAGCCGTATTGCGTGAACTCAAACGCGGCGGTCAATGCTATTTTTTGCACAACGAAGTCGAGACCATACAAAACCGTTTGGAGCGTTTGCAAGAGTTGATACCGGAAGCCCGCATCGCCATTGCCCATGGCCAGATGCCCGAGCGTGAACTGGAAAAAGTCATGCGTGATTTTGTAGCGCAACGCTTCAATATTTTGCTGTGCTCAACCATCATTGAAACCGGTATTGATGTGCCTACGGCCAACACCATTTTGATGAGCCGCGCCGATAAGTTCGGACTGGCTCAGTTGCACCAACTGCGCGGGCGCGTAGGGCGCAGCCATCACCAGGCGTATGCTTATTTGTTAGTGCCGGATATTCAGGGTTTGACCAAACAAGCCAGTCAAAGGCTGGACGCGATTCAGCAAATGGAAGAACTCGGATCGGGCTTTTACCTTTCCATGCACGATCTAGAGATACGCGGTGCGGGTGAAGTGCTGGGCGACAACCAAAGCGGCAACATGCAAGAAGTAGGGTTTCAGCTCTATAACGAAATGCTTGCTGAAGCGGTACGCGCTTTGAAAAACGGCGAAGAGCCGGATTTACTCAGCCCCTTGCAAGTCACCACCGAAATCAATTTGCACGCACCTGCTTTGCTGCCGGATGATTACTGCGGCGATGTGCATTTGCGCTTGTCGTTTTACAAAAAACTGGCGACTGCCAAAACCCAGGATCAGGTTGATGCATTGATGGAAGAACTGATAGACCGTTTCGGCAAACTCCCCAGCCAAACGCAAACCTTGATTGATTCGCACCGCTTGCGGGTGCTGGCCAAACCCTATGGCGTTGCCAAAGTGGATGCAGCGCCGGGTGTCATTCTGATCAACTTCAAACCGAATGCACCAGTTGATGGCATGCGCATCATTCAACTCGTGCAGAAAAACAAACATATCAAGCTTGCGGGTAACGATAAATTGCGGATTGAAAAAGACTTGGCCGATGTGAAAGACCGGGCGCAAATGGTCAGAGACATTCTGCGTTCGCTGGGTGACCCTCTGGCTCCTGCTCCCAAGAAAGCCGCGGCATGAACAGCTTGATCGAACACAGCCCAGGACTCTGGACGCAAAATCTTCCTGCGCTGCGCCAACTGTCGAACTACAAACTGATTGCGTTTGACATGGACTCGACGCTGATCAGCATCGAGTGCATAGATGAAATGGCCGGTATGGTCGGTCGCCAACAAGAGGTGTCCGCCATCACCGAGGCAGCCATGCGCGGCGAAATCACCGATTACAAAGACAGTTTGCGACAGCGCGTGGCTTTGCTGCAAGGTGCACCGGCTGACGTCATGCAGAAAGTGTTTGAGCAAAAACTGCAACTCAATCCGGGTGTCAAACCACTGATTGCGGCGTGTCAACAAGCAGGGCTCAGCACCTTGATTGTGAGTGGCGGCTTTGACTATTTCACCGACAAACTGCAAGCGTTACTGGGTATTGATGACACGCGCAGCAATAAGTTGGAAATCGTTGACGGTGTATTGACCGGGCATTTGCTGGACCAAGACTGGGGCGATATTTGCGACGGTGAAGAAAAAAAACGCATGCTGCAATCTACCAGTGCCAAACTGGGTATTAACGCCAGCCAATGCATTGCGGTAGGCGACGGCTCCAATGATTTACCCATGATGCAATGGTGCGGCTTGTCGGTGGCTTACCAGGCCAAGACCAAGGTCAGGCAGCAAGCCAACATCGCGATTGACAGTGGCGGGCTAGACCGTATGCTCGAAGTGATTCAGCCTTGAATCAATGCAGCGCAGCGTAAATCGCTTGCGCCAATTCCAGCGAAATACCTTCCACCGTGCACAGGTCTTGAACGCTGGCGTCGCCCACGCCGCGCACGCCGCCAAAGCGTTGTAACAGTTTGGCGCGCTTGCGCGGACCGACGCCGGGTATTTCTTCTAAGCTGCTGGAACCGGTTCTGACCTTGGCGCGTTTCGCACGCATGCCCGTGATGGCAAAACGATGCGCTTCGTCTCTGATTTGCGCGACCAGCATCAACGCGGCGGAGTCCTGTGTCAGAGTGAGCTTAGGTCGCCCATCGGCAAACACGAGTTCCTCCAAACCTACTTTGCGCCCCTCACCTTTCTCCACACCGACTAGCCTGGCGATGTCTAAATCCAAAGCTTCAAACACTGACTTGGCCATGCTGATCTGTCCCTTGCCGCCGTCTATCAACACCAGATCAGGAAACTTGGCCTCACCGGCGCGCACTGCTTCAGCGAGTTTGGTGTAACGACGGGTCAGCACCTGTCGCATGGCGGCATAGTCGTCACCGCCGGTGATGTCTTCGATGTTGTAGCGGCGATACTGCGCCGCCTGCATTTGATGGTGGTGAAACACCACGCACGAAGCCTGCGTAGCCTCACCCGAAGTGTGCGAGATATCAAAGCACTCAATCAAGAAACCATCTAAGTCTTCGGGCGCCAGATCCAGCGCATCCACCAAAGCGCGGGTGCGTGATTGTTGTGAGCCCTCTTCAGCCAGCAAGCGGGTGAGTTTGATGGCTGCGTTTTGCTGCGCCATCTCCAGCCAGGCTTTGCGTTGTTCGCGGGGCTGGTGAATCACATGCAGTTTGATACCGATTTGCTCGCTCAAAGCACGCACCAGCCCTTTGTCTACTGCATGGCTGGTGATCAACGTAGGCGGCGCTGCAATATCGAGATAGTGTTGGCTGATGAAGGCCTCAAGCACCTCAACGGGTTCTGCGTTGTCCACGTGCGTCGGAAAATAAGGGCTGTCGCCCAAATGCCTGCCGCCTCTGACCATGGCCAGATTCACACAGGCTTTACCGCCTTGCACCAGCACGGCCAGAATGTCTACATCGCGATCATCGACCGAATCCACCGATTGCTGGTGCAGCACTTTAGACAAGGCATTGATCTGGTTACGCACATCGGCCGCAGCTTCAAACTCCAATACATCTGCGTGCGCCATCATGCGGGTTTCCAGCGACTTCATCACTTCGCGGGTACGACCGTCTAGCAACTCGCGCGCACTTTGCACATCCTGTTGGTAGGCTTGCTCAGTGACCAGGCCGACGCAAGGCGCGGAACAGCGCTTGATCTGGTGCAGCAAACAAGGACGGGTGCGGTTTCTAAATACCGTATCTTCGCAAGTGCGCAAGCGAAAGACTTTTTGCAACAGCTGTATGGCTTCGCGCACCGCCCATACGCTGGGATACGGGCCAAAGTAATCGTGTTGCTTGTCAACAGCGCCGCGGTAATACACCACGCGCGAAATGGCTTTGGGCGCGGGATGTCCTAAGGCATCAGGTTCGGCGGATTTGGCCCGGGTGATTTTCAAATAAGGGTAGCTTTTATCGTCGCGAAACAAAATGTTGTAACGCGGTTTGAGGCTTTTGATTAAATTATTTTCCAGCAACAAGGCCTCAGCCTCGGACCTGACCACCGTGGTTTCCATGCGGACAATTTTGGATACCATGTGCCCTATCCGAGTGCCATCATGGTTTTTTTGAAAATAACTGCTGACGCGTTTTTTCAAATGGTTGGCTTTGCCAACGTAAAGAACTTGACCCTCAATGTCGTAGTATCTGTAAACGCCGGGCAGTGAAGGCAATGCCGCCACTTGCGACAATAATTCCTGAGAAAAAAGCGGTTGACTGTCGTCCGCAGGGTCGGTTTGACCTAAGCTCACAATGACATCACCATTGACCGGTGTTAGGCATGCTGACCCAGGGCTCTGCAGGGGGCAAAGGTTGACCGGCCTGCAACAGCTCTACAGAGATGTTGTCGGGTGATCTGACAAACGCCATATAGCCGTCGCGCGGCGGTCTGAGTATGGTCACACCGTGCTCTTGTAAGCGCTCGCAAGTGGCGTAAATATTCTCGACTGCATAGGCCAGGTGACCGAAATTGCGTCCGCCAAGCAGCTCTTCAGGATCCCAGTTGTAGGTCAATTCCACTTGCGCCGAACTGTCACCCGGCGCAGCGAGAAATACCAATGTGAATCTACCGGCGGGCACTTCTTTGGAACGCAAAACTTCCAACCCAAGGGCATCACGGTAAAACTTCAAAGAGGCTTCGAGGTCAGTGACCCTCACCATGGTGTGCAAATAGCGCATAGAAAATACCGTTGATCAAGTTATCTAAACTTTAACGCATAGCGCGTCTGCCCGAGCGGCTGACGGATTAAAGTTGGCTTTTGTTTTGTGCCGCTTTGAGCGCTTGCGTCGCCATGTCCTCCAGCCAAGCTAAATCTACCTGGCTGTGCGCTTCGCAAAAAAACCAGGGTTCGCGTGAATCGGGTTCGAGCATCACGCCGCGATCTATCAATTCCCAGGCAAACAGGTTGTACAAACGGCTGTCGGTCTTGCGCCAATCACGGTAAGTCTGCGGCACATCCGGCGTGAAATGTATGCCCATCATGGCGGGTGGTCCGGCAAAGGCATGCTCGACACCGGCACGGGTGAACACCTTTGACAATACATTTTTAATTTGCGTGCCTGCCTCATCCACGGTTTTCAGTGCATCTGTGTTGGCCAGAATATCCAAGGTCGCGTGCGCAGCGCTCAAGCCCACCAGATTGGCGGTGTAGGTGCCGCCGTGCACTACCGCGCCTTTGTTCGAGCCTATGACGTCCATCACCGCGGCGCGTCCGCCGAAAGCCGCCACGGGGTAACCATTGCCTATGGCCTTGGCATAGGTCGTGAGATCAGCGTAAATACCGTACAAAGACTGCGCGCCGCCTTTAGCAACTCTGAATCCCGATTTGACTTCGTCAATCAATAACAAAGTGCCGTTCTGATCGCACAAGTCACGCAAACGCTGCAACCAGGCCTGGCTGGCTGAAATACTGCCGGCGTTGCCGATGATGGGTTCAAGCAGTACACATGCAAGTTGATCTGAACGCTGCTTGAATAAGTTTTCAAGCGCATCAAAATCATTTAGGCCGATGATGTCTACCAGGTCTCTGGCCTTGGCCGGAATACCCGCACCAAAAGGAATCACTGCAGGCGCGTGTGTGTCAGAGGCCTGCCAGTTTTCAATATCTGATTTCCACATCAACTCGTCGTACAAACCGTGAAAACTGCCCTCGACCAACACAATACGCTCACGTTTGGTGAAGCCTCTGGCAGTTCGCACCGCACCCATCACCGCCTCGGTACCCGAATTGGCAAAACGCATTTTGTCTATCTGCGGGCACATGGCTTTGATCTGCTTGACCACTTCGGTGTCAAGCGCTGTAGCGAAACCAGTCAATGTGCCGGTCTGCTTGATTTGTCGAATGACAGCGTCATCCACACGCGCATCTCGGTAACCCAAAATAATCGGACCGTAGCCGAGTCGGAAATCCACATAGGTTTTGCCGTCGCTATCCGTCAACCGGCAACCGCTGGCGTTTTGAATAAACAAGGTGCGTTCGTCGCCCCAAAAACGGTAGTTCTCCGCCACACCTTGCGGCATGTGCAAATGCGCTTCAGTCATCAATTGTTGTTGCTTCATGGCTGACTCTTGTTGTCAGCAGTTGGTCTGAGGTAATGACCGACCTGGTCCTCCAGCAACTTGACCACGTGCAGTTCAGCCGCATCTGGCCCATACTCTGCTTTGGCTTTTTCAAACAAAGCCAAAGCATGCGCGCCCATGGGCAGGCTATAGCCCTGAGAATGCGCTATGTCATTGATCAAGCCCAAATCCTTGCAACACAGTGCCAGTGAAAAACTCGGATCGTAATGTCCGGCGAAGATGGAAGGTACATCGTGTTCCGCCACCCAGCTGTTACCGGCGCTGGACTTGATCGCTTCCCACACGGTATTCAATGGAATATCTGCTTTGGCGCCAAGCATCAAAGCTTCGCCTATGGTGGCTGCACTGACAAACCACAACAAGTTGGTCAACAGTTTCACCGTGGCGCCGTTGCCCGCTTCACCGACGTGAAATATTTTTTCGCCTATGACTTCGAAAATCGGTTTGTGTTTTTCAAAGGCAGTCAAAGAGCCGCCGACAAAAATAGACAACTTACCAAGCGCCGCAAAATCCACCGCATTCGTTACCGGCGCTTCCAGATAATCAATCTGTTTTTGGCTTGATACATCGACCAATTGCTTGATCAGTTCTACCGAACTGGTGGTGGTGTCAATCACGGTGGTACCGGGCTTTAAATGCGCCAGCACACCGTCGTCGCCCAACATGACCTGAGCTACCTGCGGCGGCCCGGGCAATGAAACCATGACGACCTCTGCGTGTTGTACCGCTGACTGCAAGCTGTCCGCCACCTGCGCACCTGCGGCCTGCAAGTTAAGGGTTTTGCTTTGGTCCAGATCAAACACGGTCACGCCGTAGCCTGCCTTGATGAGGTTCAGCGCCATGGGATTACCCATGTTGCCGACACCGATAAATGCCAATACAGGTTTGTTGCTCATGCTTTCACAAAGCTCTGGAATTGCGGCAAGGCCTGCGTGTCCGGTTGGTGCTTGAAGCCGAATGAGGCGAGCAAATCCAAGGTCTCGGCAAACGAATAGGTTCTGTAATCTATGCGCTGCTCCATCAGTTGCTCGTCACCGTCGTGCAAAAAATAATGCTTGGTGAAGCCGTGCTCAATCGGCTGTATGGTTTGCGAATACACATAGCCGTTGGAGATAGGGCTTTGGTAATCTTGGTGCGGCCCTTGCACGCCGAGTAACAAACGGCCTTTGGATTGCACATGAGCGGCCACCTTGGATAAACCATCCAGATTCGACTGTGCATCGTAGATATGGCTGACCAGAAACGGTTCGTTGACACCATCCATCACAAAGTACCAGACCCCACCGTAGGAAAAAGCAAGGTCATATTGCTTGTGCAATGACAAGGCGGTGACGTTTTGGTGTTCGAGTTGAACATGGGCGAATTTGTCCAGACGCTGTCTGGCTATCGCCAGCATGGCTTCGGTCAAGTCGAAGCCGGTGATACCAATGTCTTTTTTTCTGCCGGCCAGTTCTTCAAGTATCAAACCGGTGCCGCAGCCGATTTCAAGTATCTGATGAAAATCTCCACTGGCAATCAATTCATTAACTATTTTTGGATAGTCATAATATCCGGATGTCATAATTAGGTCGTAATAACCCGACATATTTGTGTAATCGCCCATTGTTTTCCTCGAATTGAATACATATTCCGAGCAACCGGTCATTCAATAAACTAAACCGATACTTTTTATCAAGCATATCAGCATGTCCTAGAGCAAAGACTTGGCGCATAATTTCTCATGGACAAACCAATCACATGCACTTACTGCTCGCTGGCCCCGGCCCGCATCGTTGACGAAAGCGCTTTGTCAATCGCCTTCAATGATGTCTTTCCTGTTTCCCCGGGACACACTCTCATCATCCCGCGCAGGCACACCTCCTCGTTTTTCGATTTAACCAATCAGGAACGCGAAGACATGATGGCCTTGATGATGCGTGTGAAAAACAAGCTTCAAACTGAACTTAATCCGCAAGGATTCAACATTGGCGTGAACGAAGGTTTTGCCGCAGGCCAAACCGTCATGCACACCAATATCCATCTGATTCCCCGTTTCAAGGGCGATGTGCCAGACCCGCGCGGCGGAATACGCTGGCTGTTTCCGGACAAAGCGGTTTTCTGGGAAAAGAAAGCTGAAATTCCTGATGCTGGCGACGCCAAACCCTGAATCACCGACCGCCCCAACCTATGAAAAAAATTCAAATTTCCAGCCTATCGCTGCTGACCGTTCTTTTGTCAGGAGTGCTGCTTAGCGGTTGTACCCAAGAGCAGCAAAACAAAATCGGGCGCGATATTCAAAACTGGACCGGCACCGACGGCGTGCTCGAAATCTATGCAGGCGACAAGTTGGTGCGACGGTTTTTAAAAGTCGACAAGCTCAGCACGGCCTTGGGCACCGACGACGGCAAACCGCGTGACTACCGTTACGGCTATGGCCACCTGGATCAGAACCTGAACATGCAAGTCGACCCCGGCGAAAAAAAGGTCTACTTCGAGTTCAGTAATTACTCTAACGCCGTGTTTTTTGAAAACCCGCAGTAATCAAGCTTCAGGACTCCAAGACGGTCGGCGCTTGTCGAGAAAAGCTTGAAAGCCTTCCTGCGCGGTGTCGTCCATCATGTTGCAGGCCATGGTCTGACCAGCCAACTGGTAGGCCGCGGACATACCCATTTCAAGTTGCTTGTAAAAAAGTGCTTTGCCCATTCTCACGGCAGGCTCGGGTTTGGCGCTGATCTTGAGGCACAGCTTCAACACAGTGTCTTCAAGATTAGCCAAAGGCACGCTGTGGTTGATCAGACCGCGCTCAACCGCCAGCGGCGCATCGATAAAGTCGCCGGTCAACAGCATTTCCAAGGCTTGCTTGCGGTGCATACTGCGGCTCAAACCCACGCCAGGCGTCGAGCAAAACAAACCGTAATTGATGCCGGAGACGGCAAACTTGGCGCTGTCGGCGGCGACAGCCAGGTCGCACATGCTGACCAGCTGGCAACCGGCGGCCGTGGCAATCCCTTGCACCTGGGCCACCACCGGCTGCGGTAGCTGCTGAATTTGCATCATCACTTTGGAACACAAGGCAAACAGCTCGGTGTAATAAGCCTGATCGGGATGGCTGCGCATTTCACGCAAATCGTGACCGGCGGAAAACGCCTTGCCCTGGGCCGCCAGTATCACCACACGGCAACCGGCTTCGGTGCTGATCGCAGTTAAAGCCGCTTGCAAAGATTGCAGCATGTCTGTCGACAAGGCATTGAAGCTGTCGGGCTTGTTCAACACCAGGCGCACGATGCCCGGTGCCGGGTTTTCGGTGATCACCCTCGTTTGGGCAGGTGCTTGCATGGTGTATCTTCTCCTTGAATGGATATCTGCTGATGAAATTAGCTCTATTGTGATGCAACAACCTCCGGTCATTCAGCTGTCCGTCTCCGACCCTTTGCCCGCCCCTGAACTGGCCTGGGGCCATGACACGGTAGCGCCCGGACTGCTGGCCATAGGCGGTGGTCTGGGCGTACCTCGCCTGTTGCAAGCCTACGGCCAAGGTTGTTTTCCCTGGTACAGCGACGGTCAGCCGGTGATGTGGTGGTGTACCGATCCGCGCATGGTGTTGCCTTGTGATGAATTCAAATTGCACAGATCCTTGCGCAAAATTCTTTTACGCATGCTGGCCGACGGTTCGCTGCAAATCCGCATGAACCATGATTTTGAAGCGGTGATAAATCACTGCGCGCGCTCGCCGCGCCCCGGTCAATCAGGCACCTGGATCGTCAAGGACATGGTGCAAGCCTATGTGCAACTGCACCGTGCGGGCTATGCACACAGCGTGGAAGCCTGGGTCAATGGCAGCCTGGCCGGCGGTCTGTATTGCATTTCATTGGGGCAGGCGGTATTCGGCGAATCCATGTTCAGCTTGCAGACCAACGGCTCCAAGCTGGCGTTAGCCGCGCTCATCAGCTTTTGCAAAGCGCACCGGGTGAAGTGGGTGGATTGCCAGCAGAAAACCTCGCATCTGGCCAGCCTGGGTGCCCGCGAAATCAGCCGCCGTGACTTTCTGGCCTCCGTGATTCAGGCAAAGACCCTGACACCCATGCAGTGGGAATACCAGCCTATATACTGGGATCAGATACTGAATCAAAGCAGCTGAATGTGACCCACCTCAAGGATTTACCGCTTCAATCTTTGCAGTTTTACGCCACTGCGCCCTACCCTTGTAGCTACTTGGATGACAGGCAGGCCAGGTCACAGGTCGCCACCCCCAGCCACCTGATTCACAACGACACTTATTCAGAGCTGGTAGCCAAAGGCTTTAGACGCAGTGGTTTGTTCACTTACCGGCCGTATTGCGACGGCTGCCGTGCCTGCGTTCCATTGCGCATACTTGCTGAACCGTTCCAGCCCAACCGAAGTCAGAGCCGCACCCAAAAACAGCATTCGGATCTGACCGCGCAAATCTGCGAATTGACTTATGTGCCCGAGCATTACGACTTGTACTTGCAATACCAGACCGGCAGACACGCAGGTGGCGGCATGGACCAGGACAGCGTCGAGCAATACACCCAGTTTTTGCTGCAAAGCCGTGTCAATTCGCGCCTGGTGGAATTTCGCGACCCGCCGTTGCAGGACGGCAGCCCCGGCAAATTGCGCATGGTGTCCATCCTGGATATGTTGAACGATGGTTTGTCTGCCGTGTATACGTTTTTTGATCCGCAAGCCAAATCGGGCCTGGGCACTTTTTGCGTGCTCTGGCAAATCGACCAGGCGCGCCGTCTCGGCCTGCCCTATGTTTACCTCGGCTATTGGATAGCGCACAGCCCCAAAATGGATTACAAAGCCTTGTTTAAACCGCACCAATTGCTGATCGACGGCCAGTGGCGTGAGGCCTGAAGCTGCGGGGCTTAAAATCCCGCCATGCGAAATTCCGATGACGATATAACTCGCACCCCCTCCATACAAGTATTGGAGCGGATGTTCACTTTAATGAATGAGCTGGCCACCAGAGAAGGCACGACCACGCTCAAGGACATCAGCGAAAAGACCGGGCTTCACCCCTCTACCGCGCACCGTATTTTGAATGACCTGGTCGGCGGCCGGTTTGTTGACAGGCCGGAGCCGGGCCACTACCGGCTCGGCATGCGCTTGCTGGAGTTGGGCAATTTCGTCAAAGCCCGTTTGAATGTGCGCGATGCCGCGCTCAAACCCATGCGTGAATTGCATCAAATGATTCAGCAACCGGTCAACCTGAGCGTGCGCCAAGCCGACGAAATTGTGTATGTGGAGCGCGCCTACAGCGAGCGCTCCGGCATGCAAGTGGTGCGCGCCATAGGCGGACGGGCGCCGTTACACCTGACGTCGGTGGGCAAATTATTTCTGGCGGCTGATGAGACGGCGCGTGTGCGCGCCTATGCCACCAAAACCGGTTTGAGCGGACATACCCGCAACAGCATCACGCAATTAGCCGTGTTGGAAAAGGAACTGGCTAAAGTCCGCCAAAACGGTTTTGCCAGGGATAACGAAGAACTTGAACTTGGGGTGCGTTGCATGGCCGCCGGTATTTATGACGATCAGGCCAAGCTGATTGCAGGCTTGTCTATTTCAGCACCGGCTGACCGGTTGGACGAAGGCTGGCTGGCCAAACTTCAAGCCACCGCCAGTCATATATCGAACTTGCTGGGATTGAGGGCAGACTGACAAGCCGTCTGCCGCGCCAGCGGTTTCAGGTTTGCGGCTTCACAGCCGGGTGACGCAGTTCTACCCAGCGGCGCACGCGTTCTGCGTCCGCTGTGCGGCTGAATTTACCGGCTGAATCCAGAAACACCATGACCAGTTTGCGACCGGCGATTTTGGCTTGCATGACCAGGCATTGACCGGCTTCAGAGATGTAGCCGGTTTTTTGCAAATCTATGCTCCATTGCGGGTTAGTCACCAAACGGTTGGTCGACTTGTATTTCAAGGTGTGGTTTCCCACTTCAACTGCCGTGCCACCTGACGTGGTCAATTGGCGCAAGATGGGGTCGTTGGCGGCATAAGCGACCAGCGTGGCCAGGTCTTTGGCAGAGGACTGGTTTTTGCTCGACAAGCCGGTAGGTTCGGCGTAATTGGTGTCGCTCATGCCCAGTTGTTTGGCCTTGCTGTTCATCTGACTGATGAATGCGCTCAAGCCTTGTGGGAAGGTACGGCCGAGCGCGTGAGCAGCCCGGTTTTCGCTGGACATGAGTGCCAAGTGCAGCAATTCGCCGCGAGTCAAGGTGGTACCAGGGCGCAGGCGCGAACTGCTGCCTTTTTCCATGTCCACATCTTCGCTGGTGATGGTGATGGGTTCATCCATGCTGAGATTGGATTCACGAATCACCAAACCTGTCATCAACTTGGTGATGGAGGCGATAGGAAGAATGGCGTTGTCATTTTTGCTGAGCAGAACTTCCTGGGTGTCTTGATCGATGACATAGGCGACGCTGGATTTGAGTGACAACTCGTCACTGCTGCCATGCAGACCGGCGATCTTGCCGAAGGAGGGACGAGCCGGCACCACAGCACGAGCGCGTAACTTCTTGACTTTTTTGCGGGCGACTTTCATTTTGACCGCCGATTTCTTGCTTGCCACTGTGTGCGGGCGGGCAAAAGAAGCGGTTGAAAACAACGCCAAGCTCAAAGCGGTGACAACAATAATCATGTAAGTGCGGAAAATTTTCAAAAGACTATCCTCATTCGGTGTAAAAACCGATATAGCCGAGTTTAAGCCTATTTGAAAAATCTGGCAATATCAAAGACTTGCATGTCATTTTTAAAGCACTCAGGGTTTTCAATGAATCAAAAGGGATTCATATTGACTCAGCCCTGGGCTGCGACGCGTTCCGCCTTGCTTTGCAATTTGTTCAGGGCACTCAAATAAGCTTTGGCAGAAGCCACCACGATGTCAGGATCAGCGCCCACACCGTTGACGATGCGACCATTGTTTTGCAATCGCACCGTGACTTCGCCTTGGCTTTCAGTCGAGCCGCTGATGGCATTGACCGAATACAAGACCATTTCAGCGCCGCTTTGCACGTGTTTTTCAATCGCTTTGAGCGAGGCATCAACCGGGCCGTTGCCTCCGGATTCACACGACACTTCTTTGCCCGCGTCTGTGAACACGATGGAAGCATGCGGTTGCTCACCGGTTTCGCTGCGCTGCGACAGCTTGACAAAGGTGAAAACATCGTCGTCGCGTGACACGCTTTCTTCGCTGACCAGGGCCAAAATGTCTTCGTCGAAAATTTCGCTTTTGCGGTCAGCTAATTCCTTAAAGCGTGTGAATGCTGCATTGGTTTCGGCTTCGCTTTCAAGCTCGACACCCAAATCCTGCAAACGCTGCTTGAACGCATTGCGACCGCTTAATTTGCCCAGCACGATTTTGTTCGCACTCCAACCCACGTCTTCAGCGCGCATGATTTCGTAGGTATCGCGGGCTTTCAACACGCCGTCCTGGTGTATGCCCGAGGCGTGCGCAAACGCGTTCGCGCCGACCACGGCCTTGTTGGGTTGAACAACAAAACCGGTGGTCTGGCTGACCATGCGACTGGCCGCCAGAATATGTTGCGTTTCAATCCCCAGCGTCAAACCAAAATAATCTTTGCGGGTTTTCACCGCCATCACAATTTCTTCAAGCGAACAGTTACCGGCGCGTTCGCCCAAACCGTTGATGGTGCATTCGACCTGGCGGGCACCGCCTATTTGTACACCGGCCAGAGAATTGGCCACCGCCATGCCTAGATCGTTGTGGCAATGCACCGACCAGACGGCCTTGTCTGAATTGGGAATACGCTCGCGCAGTGTTTTGATGAAATGACCGTACAACTCGGGCACGGCGTAACCCACGGTGTCAGGCACGTTGATGGTGGTCGCACCTTCGTCAATAACGGCTTCGATCACGCGGCATAAAAAATCCACATCGCTGCGATAGCCATCTTCAGGGCTGAATTCAACATCAGCCACCAAGTTACGCGCAAAACGCACAGATTGTTTGGCTTGCTCAAACACCTGATCTGGCGTCATTCGCAGTTTTTTCTCCATGTGCAAAGCAGAGGTCGCAATGAAAGTGTGTATGCGTGAACGCTTGGCGTCTTTGAGGGCCTCCGCGGCACGTGAAATATCCCGATCATTGGCGCGAGACAAGGAACAAACAATGGATTCGGTGATGGCATTGGCAATCGCCTTGACCGCCTGGAAATCGCCTTCCGAGCTGGCGGCAAAACCAGCTTCAATCACATCGACACGCAGTCTTTCCAGTTGTCTGGCAATCCGTAATTTCTCGTCCCGCGTCATGGACGCGCCGGGGGATTGCTCGCCATCGCGCAAGGTGGTGTCAAAAATAATCAAATGGTCGCTCATCAATCAACTCCTGTGTGTTTAGCCACCGCTCAATCCGCAAAGCACCAAAACAAAAGGCCCGTTGCGGGTGCATACGGGCCTAGGAAACAATCGCGCAAGCGTTACTGTCCGGGCCCTTGGGAGCCTAGTAGCAGTGTGTTGAGCAAATTGGTCATGATCGGAATGTAGCATAAAGAAAAACGGCTTCTTAATGCAAACCTTTCTCATCAGGCTCGTCCGTGGAGGTGCTGATCACGCTGGTGGGCAGGCCTTTGGCACGTCGCCAGCCATACACAGCGTAGCCGCTGAATCCGTAAGCCATGAACAGCGAGAACAACACGATGGGAGGGTGAATATTGATGACAGCAATGATCAGGGCGATAGAGACGATGACCGCAAACGGCACACTTTTGCGCATGCGGAAATCTTTGAAACTGTAAAACGGCACGTTACTGACCATGGTCAAACCGGCATATAGGCTGAGCGTAAAAATCAGCCAAGCCATGTCAGCTTTGTTAATTTCAAGCACGGTGACAAACCAGACAAATCCCATCACCAGCGCCGCTGCCGCAGGTGACGGTAGTCCTTGGAAAAAGCGCTTATCGACCACCGAGGTATTGACGTTAAAGCGGGCCAGACGCAAAGCAGCACAAGCGCAATACACAAAGGCGGCAAACCAGCCCCAGCGGCCCAGGTCCTTGAGCGCCCATTCATAGCTGATCAAAGCCGGGGCTGCCCCGAAAGACACCATGTCGGCCAGCGAATCCATTTGCGCGCCGAACGCAGATTGGGTGTTGGTCATGCGCGCCACACGCCCGTCCAGGCTGTCGAGCACCATGGCGGCGAACACACCGATGGCAGAAGCTTCATACTGGTTGTTCATGGCCATGACAATGGCATAAAAACCGCCAAACAAAGCCGCCAGCGTGAACAGATTGGGCAGCACGTAAATGCCCTTGCGCAAACGGCTGGGCACTTCTTCTACGTGGTCGTTCGGTTCTTGCGGATTCATGGCTTTACAGCGTGGCCAACACGGTGCTGGTGGCTGAGACCACATCGCCGGGCGCGACGCAAACAACCGCGGTCAATGGCAGGTACACATCGACGCGTGAACCGAAACGGATAAAGCCGTAACGCTGGCCTTTTTCGAGCGAGTCGCCGGGATGCACATAGCAAAGAATGCGGCGCGCAATCAGACCGGCGACCTGCACCAGCGTGACCACTTGATGTTCACCGTTGACCTCGGCATCAATGATGACAGCGTTGCGTTCGTTTTCCGTTGAGGCTTTGTCCAGATCAGCATTCACAAACAGGCCCGGGAAGTAATGCACCGCCCGCACCCGCCCGTTGACGCTAGAGCGATTGCTGTGGACATTGAACACATTCATGAACACGCTGACCAGCAAGGCGTCACGATCGGCATACGGGTCGCGCACTTTTTCGATCTTGACAATGCGGCCGTCGGCGGGCGACAGCACTGCGTTCGCCACATCCGGCACAGCGCGTGGCGGGTCGCGGAAAAACTGAACCACAAACACCAGCACGATGTAGGCCGGCAATGCCGCTTGCCAGCCCCAGAGCAGCGTCAACAGCAAAGAGGCAACAGCGGCCAGCCCGATGAAAGGCCAGCCTTCGCGCGCCAATAAAGGGTGCGGGTAGTTCATCAATTGCGGGTCTGGTCGACCAGTTTGTTTTTGGCGATCCAAGGCATCATGGCGCGCAGTTGCGAGCCGACTTTCTCGATGGAGTGGTCAGCGGTCAAACGGCGGCGCGCAGTCATACTGGGGTAGCCGGTGCGGCCTTCCAAAATAAACATCTTGGCGTATTCGCCGGTTTGAATACGCTTCAACGCATTGCGCATGGCTGCGCGGGATTCCTCGTTGATCACCTCGGGGCCGGTCACGTATTCACCGTACTCGGCGTTATTAGAGATGGAGTAGTTCATGTTAGCGATGCCGCCTTCATAAATCAGGTCGACGATCAACTTCAATTCGTGCAGGCATTCAAAATACGCCATTTCAGGCGCGTAACCGGCTTCGACCAAAGTTTCATAACCCATTTTGATGAGTTCAACCGCACCGCCGCACAACACGGTTTGTTCGCCGAACAAATCGGTTTCGGTTTCTTCGCGGAAATTGGTTTCGATGATGCCGGCTTTGCCGCCGCCATTGGCCATGGCGTAGCTCAGGGCCAGGTCGCGCGCTTTGCCCGATTTGTCCTGGTGAATCGCCACCAGATGAGGCACGCCGCCGCCTTGGGCGTAAGTTGAACGCACTGTGTGGCCGGGTGCTTTAGGAGCCACCATCCACACATCCAAGTCTGCACGTGGCACGACTTGGTTGTAATGCACGTTAAAACCGTGGGCAAACGCCAATGAAGCGCCTTGCTTCATGTGCGGCGCGATGTTGTTGTTGTAGACCTCGGAGATTTGCTCATCGGGCAACAAAATCATGACGACATCGGCCATTTTCACGGCATCGTTGACTTCCATGACGGTCAAACCGGCTTTGCCGACTTTGTCCCAGGAAGCGCCGCCCTTGCGCAAACCGACCACGACTTTGACACCACTGTCGTTCAAGTTTTGTGCATGTGCATGGCCTTGTGAGCCATAGCCGATGATGGCCACGGTTTTGCCTTTGATCAGGCTCAAATCACAATCTTTATCGTAATAAACTTTCATGGTTCTCTCCTTAAATGTTGTTTCAATTCAAACCCGCAACACGCGTTCACCGCGGCCTATGCCGCTGGCGCCGGTGCGCACTGTTTCCAGAATCGCGCTGCGCTCGATAGCTTCCAGGAAGGCATCGTTTTTCGAGACGTCGCCGGTTAACTCAATGGTGTAGCTTTTATCGGTCACATCAATGATGCGGCCTCTGAAAATATCTGCCATGCGTTTCATTTCTTCCCGCTCTTTGCCGACCGCGCGAACCTTGACCATCATCAATTCACGTTCGGTGTAAGCGCCTTCGGTCAGATCGACCACCTTGACGACTTCAATCAAGCGGTTCAAGTGTTTGGTAATTTGCTCAATCACGTCGTCCGAGCCCGATGTCTGCAAAGTCATGCGCGACAAACTAGGGTCTTCAGTCGGCGCGACAGTCAATGATTCGATGTTGTAGCCGCGAGCTGAGAACAAACCTACAACCCGAGATAAAGCGCCGGGTTCGTTTTCTAACAATACTGCAATGATGTGTTTCATGTGTATGGATTCCTCTTTTCGCCGCCCTCCCCACCAAGCGGTAACTTGGCGACTCGGCGGACAATAGATTCGTCAAAAAGTTAAGTTTGGATTAAAGGTCTTCGCTACCGAGAAGCATTTCTGTGATGCCCTTGCCAGCTTGCACCATGGGGAACACGTTTTCAGTTTGATCGGTACGGAAATCCATGAACACGGTTCTGTCCTTGAGTGCGCGGGCTTCACGCAAGGCGGGCTCCACATCCTGCGGACGTTCAATCAACATACCGACGTGGCCATAGGCTTCAGCAAGTTTGACGAAGTCAGGCAAAGCGTCCATGTAACTGTGGCTGTAACGGCCTTCATATTCCACTTCCTGCCACTGTCGAACCATGCCGAGATACCGGTTATTCAGCGAAAGAATTTTGATGGGCGTGTTGTATTGCAAACAGGTGGACAACTCTTGAATACACATTTGCACAGAGCCTTCACCGGTGACGCAATAAACCTCGCTGTCGGGCTTGGCCAGTTTGATGCCCATGGCGTAAGGAATACCCACGCCCATGGTGCCCAGACCGCCGGAGTTGATCCAGCGGCGCGGCTGGTCAAAACGGTAATACTGCGCGGCCCACATCTGGTGTTGACCCACGTCCGAGGTGACATAGGCTTCTACGTCCTTGGTCATGTTCCACAGGGTTTCTATGACGTGCTGTGGCTTGATGACTTCGGTGTTGTTACGATCGTATTTCAGGCAATCGCGCGCGCGCCAGGCCTCTATGGTTTCCCACCAGGCGGCCAGCGATTTGGGATCGGGCTTGGCTGGTGTTTCATTCAACATGCCAATCATTTCGGTCAACACGTCTTTGACATCGCCGACGATGGGAATGTCGACCTTGACGCGCTTAGAAATGCTGGAAGGATCGATGTCGATGTGAATAATCTTGCGTTCGTTTTGCGCGAAATGTTTGGGGTTACCGATAACGCGGTCGTCAAAACGTGCGCCGACGGCCAACAGCACATCGCAGTTTTGCATGGCGTTATTGGCTTCCACCGTGCCGTGCATGCCCAGCATGCCCAGGAATTTGCGGTCACTGGCTGGATAAGCACCCAAGCCCATCAACGTATTGGTGCAAGGGAAACCAAGCATGTCTACCAACGCACGCAACTCACCAGATGCTTCGCTCAGCAACACACCGCCGCCGGTGTAAATGAACGGGCGCTTGGCTGCCAGCAACAGTTGCAAGGCCTTGCGGATCTGGCCCGAATGACCTTTGCGCACCGGGTTGTAGGAGCGCATTTCCACCGTGGCCGGGTAACCGGCATACATGGTTTTCTTGAATGACACGTCCTTAGGAATATCGACAACCACAGGGCCGGGACGACCGCTGCGTGCAATATGGAAAGCTTTTTTCAGGATGTCCACCATGTCGCGCACATCCTTGACCAGGAAATTGTGTTTGACGATAGGACGCGTGATGCCCACGGTGTCGCACTCCTGGAAAGCATCCAGACCGATGGCGTGCGTGGGTACTTGGCCGGTGATGATGACCATAGGGATACTGTCCATGTAGGCAGTAGCAATTCCTGTGACGGCATTGGTCACACCGGGACCGGAAGTGACAAGTGCAACACCTACATCACCGGTTGCACGGGCGTAGCCGTCGGCTGCGTGCACCGCCGCCTGCTCATGGCGCACCAGCACATGCTGAATCGTGTCTTGTTTGTAAAGCGCATCGTAAATATGAAGCACTGCGCCGCCTGGATAACCCCAGATGTATTTGACGTTTTCTGCCTGCAAGGCTTTGACGAGAATGTCAGAGCCGTTAATTTCTATGGGCGCATTATTTTGTTGACTGATAACGGCAGCGGACTGCAACTCTGCTTTGGAGATTTCCATGGCGTATAACCTTTGTGAATTTCGTGGACGAAAAACCCAGGGTGCCTTTTTGCCACCTCTTATGAAGGCGCATTAAGACTTTAGATACCAGGCCATAAGCGTTTAACACCAAGCCCGGATCCTTTTCTTGGGGAGCCAACTATTATGACACCATTTACTTATGGTTTCTTCTCATACCGGCGCATTTAAATGTCGGTGACATAATCTCTACACAAATAACGACAACACTCAAGCGCATACGGCTTTGCCAGCGATTTAACTGCAACAGCATCCACTTGGCTACCGACAAAGAACTCTCAGATTTCCTGGCAGGCGTGGAAAAACGCGCCTTTAAGCGGTCTCTCTATCACGTCCGCGATGAGGACTCCGCCCTTGACATCGTGCAAGACAGCATGATGAAACTGGCGGAGCATTACGCTGATAAACCGGCAGAAGAACTGCCCATGTTGTTCCAGCGCATACTCTCCAACACCACGCTAGACTGGTTCAGGCGGCAGAAAACCCGAAATGCATTGTTCAGCAATTACAATGATCTAGGTATAGATAATGAGGATGAAAGTTTAAATTTTCTGAAAATTCTCGGACAATCTGATTCAGCACCTGCCGCTGAAAGCGCCCAGGAGCTGTTGTCAAGCACCGAAACAGTGCGCGCCATCGAATCAGAAATAGAAAAACTGCCGGGACGTCAACGAGAAGCCTTTCTGCTGCGTTATTGGGAAGAGCTCAATGTGTCTGAGACAGCTGCTGCCATGGGGTGTTCTGAAGGAAGTGTTAAAACACATTGCTCCAGAGCGATCCAAGCCTTACACAAAGCCCTGACTGCCAAAGGACTGAAACCATGAAACCTACTCAATTCACACAGCAAGACAAGATGGGCATGCGCATGGCAGCGCTTTTGGATAAGCACAGCCAGCAACTCCCCTACGACATCAGCGAGCGCTTACGCGCCGCGCGCACCCGTGCGCTGGTCGCCGGTCGCGCACGCCGCGCCGAGTTGAGCACTGTTGCAGACCCTCAAGCGCAGGCCAATGGCACGCTGCGCCTGCCTTTTCCGTCTCAAACGCATGAAATTTACAAATTGCTGGTGTCTTTCATTCCGCTTATTTGCCTGGCTGCCGGTCTGATGCTGCTTTATGATTTTCACAACGATCAGGCCGCGCTTGAGTTGGCTGAAGTTGACTCCGCCTTACTTATAGATGATTTGCCGCCTGAGGCCTATGCCGACCCGGCGTTCATAGATTTCCTTAAAAACAAAACCCTGCAAAAAGATTGATGCGCCTGCGTTCCAACTCTTTGGCGATCACAGGTCTTGCCTGTCTGCTGGCTGCTTTGTCTGGCCTCACCAGCATGTGTGTGGCTCAAACCAAACCGCAAACCACCGCCGGCGTAGCAAAACCTGCGCCAGTCAGCGAGGAAGGGCCTCGCTGGTCTGAATTGAATGCACAACAACACAACATTCTTGAGCCTCTGAAACATTTATGGCCTTCGCTGGAGGAAAACCGCAAACGCAAATGGCTGGCCATCGCTAAAAACTTCCCCAACCTCAGTCCTGCCGCGCAAGCGGTGGCGCAGGAACGTATGCGTGAATGGGCGGCGCTAACTCCGGCCCAACGTTACCAGGCCAGGCTTCATTTTGCCCATTCGCAGCAGTTGAGTCCGGACGAAAAAATCGCCAAATGGGAAGCCTACCGATCGCTGAACGACGACGAAAAAAACAAGCTATCCCAAGGCAAACCCGCGTGGTCCAAAGGCGCTGCTATGGCTGTGCGCCCGGTGGCTCCCGAAAAACTCACAGTGACACCTAGCACCACCAAAGAAGGTCAGCAAAAACCGCCGCGCATAGAAACTGCTGAGGTCAATCCGCAAACTCTGCTGCCCATCCGAAAACGCAATTCTGCTGATAAACCATGATGTCTGCGCCTTTGCCGCAGGTCACCGGATTGACTCGATTTCCAACCCCCTCAGTCGCACGCAGGCTCAGTTGCTGGCTTTATGAAGGCATGCTTTTATTCGGTGTGATTTTCATCGCAGGCTATTTGTTCAGTACCCTAAGCCAAACCCGGCATGCGCTGGACAACCGCCACGGATTACAAGCCTTTGTCTGTCTGGTACTGGCCGTTTATTTCACCTGGTTCTGGCACAAGGGCCAGACGCTTGCTATGAAAACCTGGCATTTGCGGCTGGTCGATACCAACGGACAGGTATTGACACAACGCAGAGCCCTGTTGCGCTATGCCTTGAGCTGGGTATGGTTTATGCCTCCGCTGGTTTTTGCACAGCTCTCAAATGCGCCCGCTTTAATCACTGTGCTGGCCTGCTTGATCTGGGTTTTTGTGTGGGCAATTCTCAGCCGTTTTCACCCTGACAGGCAGTTCTGGCACGATCACTGGAGTGGCACACGTTTGATAGATGTGCGCCCTGCACCGGCAAGTGTTCATTCAAATGACTTGAACACCTGACAAGATAGCGTCATGAAACCAACTTTTTCTTTGTGTGTGTATTGCGGCTCGCGCCCCGGCAATCTCAGCAGCTTTACTCAGGCTGCCACCGTCGTCGGTGAATGGATAGGCTCTCGCCAGGGCCAGCTGGTTTATGGCGGCGGCGGCAACGGCTTGATGGGCACGGTCGCCATGGCTACCAAGGCCGCAGGCGGGCGGGTGATCGGCATCATTCCGCATGCGCTGGCTGAAAAAGAAACCGCCAACACCCATTGCGACGAATTGCACATGGTCGACAACATGCACCAGCGCAAATTCATGATGGCCGAACGCGCCGACGCATTTCTTGCGCTGCCAGGCGGCATAGGCACGTTTGAAGAATTGTTTGAAGTCTGGACCTGGAAACAACTGGGTTTTCACAATAAACCCATTGGGCTGTTGAACGTCGATGGTTATTACGACGGCTTGCAACACTTCATGCAAAACACTGTAGAAAAAGGTTTTGTCTCAGACTGGCAAATGGATTTTGTTTTGCAGTCCGACTCTATTGAGACCTTGCTGCCGCGCCTGATAGAGGCCGCCGGACTGTCTGCCTCAGATGGCTTAAAGGGTATTTAAAACCCTTTACCCTAGCCTTTGCAAAAGCCGGGAGGTTCTCACATGGCCGACCACTTAAACCGCTGCTTCGTCGGTTTCACCAGTGCGTATGCGCACCACTTTTTCCACCGCAGTGACAAAGATTTTGCCGTCACCGATTTTGCCGGTGCGAGCCGCCGTCACGATGGCGTCAACACAGCGATCGACATCTTCCGTATTGACAACAACCTCAACCTTGACCTTGGGCAAAAAATCAACCACGTATTCAGCGCCCCGGTACAACTCGGTATGGCCTTTTTGACGGCCGAAACCTTTGACCTCAGTGACGGTCAGGCCAGTGACGCCGCATTCGGCAAGCGCTTCGCGCACTTCTTCGAGTTTGAAGGGTTTGATGATGGCAGTGATTTGTTTCATGGTGTTTCTTCCCTTTGAGACTGACAAACAAGCCTGTTCAGGCGCGAAAAAGACTGGTTATAGGATAACGCCAATCTTTGCCGAAGCCACGGTGGGTAATCCTTACTCCTATGGGCGCCTGACGGCGTTTGTATTCATTGATGCGAATCAAGCGTATGACTTGATCCACGTCGGCCTTATGGTATCCAGCCGCTTCAATTTGCTGCTGGCTCTGGTCCTGCTCCATGTAGCGCTCAACGATGGCGTCGAGCACATCGTAGGCCGGCAAGCTGTCCTGGTCGGTCTGGTCTTCGCGCAATTCGGCGCTGGGCGGGCGAGTGATGATGCGCTCTGGAATCGGCGTCTGGCAGGTGTTGAAAGGGTCGTGCAAATTGCGCCAGTTGGCCAGTTGGTAAACCAGGGTTTTGGACACATCCTTGATGACCGCAAAACCACCTGCCATGTCTCCGTACAAGGTGCAGTAGCCCGTCGCCATTTCACTTTTATTACCTGTAGTCAGCACGATAGAACCGTGTTTGTTGGACATGGCCATGAGCAAGGTACCGCGTATGCGGGCTTGTATGTTTTCTTCGGCGGTGTCCACCGGTTTGCCTTGGAAATCGGACGCCAGCGTTTGCAAGAATTCATTGAACATGGGAACGATGGACAACTCGTCGTAGCGCACCTGCATGCGCTGCCCCATCTCGCGGGCATCGGTCAAGCTGATACCGGCGGTATAGGGAGAAGGCATCATCACCGCGCGCACCCTGTCGGCGCCAAGCGCATCAACCGCAATCGCCATCACCAACGCTGAATCAATACCGCCTGACAAACCCAGTAACACCGACGGAAATCTGTTTTTGCCTATGTAATCGCGCACACCCAGCACCAGCGCCTGCCAGACGTCAGACAAATCATCGGCCATTGGGGCTTGCTCAGCGCTAAGTGTCAGTTTGGCGAATTGTTTAAAGCAGCTGATTTCAAAAGCGTCTTCCACAAAACCTGGCGCACGACCGGCCAGCTCGCCGTCCGACTGCAAGGCAAACGAACGGCCTTCAAACACCACTTCATCCTGCGCGCCGACCAGATGCGCATAAACCAAGGGCAAGCCGGTGGCAAGAGAGCGCACCCGCATGGCGTCTTCACGCTCTAGGCTTTTACCACGGTGAAACGGTGATGCGTTCATCACCACCAGCAATTGCGCGCCCGCTTGGCGTGCATCGAAGGCGGGTTGCTCAAACCAGGCGTCTTCGCAAATCAGCAAGCCTATCTGCACGCCATCAACTTCAAACACGCAGGCATCTTGGCCGGGAATGAAATAGCGGCGTTCGTCAAACACCTGGTAATTGGGCAATTCGCGCTTGGCATAGCTGGCTATACATTGCCCCTCACAAAACACCGAAGCCATGTTGAAACGCTGTTGCACCGCCACCGAGCGCGTGCGTTTGTCGTCGCCGCTGGGATGTCCGACCACCACATGCATGCCTAGTAAAGGGGCTAGTTCGGTTTGCACCAGCGCCACCGCCTCTTGGCAGGCAGCAATGAATGAAGGACGCAAAAACAAGTCTTCGGCGGCATAACCGCAAATCGCGAGTTCAGGCGTGATCAGCAAGCGAACGCCACGCTGGTAAGCCGTGCGCGCGGCGTCGATGATTTTGCGGGCATTACCCGGCATATCGCCGACGGTGAAATTGAGCTGGGCTACACTGAGTTGAAGCGTCATGGATGAAATGCAAATTAAGCTGAACGATTATGGCATTCGGGTGCACGAACACCCCGGGGAAATACCGGCCGCCGACTGGGATGCACTGCTGGCGACGCAGGATTGCCCCACGCCTTTCATGCAACACGCTTATTTGCTGGCCATGCACGACAGCCGCAGCGCGGGAACTGCCAGTGGCTGGACGCCCCGGTTTTTTTCCCTCTGGCACGGCGAAACCCTGGTCGCGGCCTGCCCGCTTTACTTGAAAACCCATTCCTACGGCGAATATGTGTTCGACTGGGCTTGGGCCAATGCCTACAACCAGCATGGCTTGAACTATTACCCCAAAGCTTTGATTGCCGTGCCATTCACACCAGTGCCGGGCTCGCGCCTGCTCGCCGACAGCGACGAGCACCGCGACATGTTGTTGAACGCGCTCATCTCCTGGTGCGCAGACGAAAAACTCTCTTCGCTGCATTTGCTGTTCGGCAGTGCCGCCGACATCGCAGCCACCACGCGGGCTGAATTGCTACATCGCCAGACCGTGCAATTCCATTGGCAAAACCTGGGCTGGACAGACTTTGAAGCGTTTTTAGGCAGCTTGAACCAGGAGAAGCGCAAAAAAATCCGCCAGGAAAGACGCAAAGTGGCCGAGGCTGGCGTCGTGTTCAGACACTCACATGGCGCGGCTATCAGCGAAACAGACTGGCGTTTTTTCTACCAGTGCTATGAGCGCACATACCTGGAACACGGCAACGCGCCTTATCTGACACCGGATTTTTTCCATCGTATGCGCACAGACATGGCGCAGAACTGGTTGTTGTTTATCGCCGAGCGTAACGGTGTTCCTATGGCCAGCAGTTTGATTGGCGTACACGGCTTGGGCAGCCTACAAGCAGTGGCCTACGGGCGTTATTGGGGCGCTTTAGAGCGGGTGGATTGCCTGCATTTCGAGGCCTGCTATTACCAGCCTTTGCAATGGTGTATCGCCAACGGCGTGCAACGTTTTGAAGGCGGTGCACAAGGGGAACACAAAATGGCGCGGGCCTTGATGCCGGTCAGCACGCACAGCGCGCACTGGCTGGCGGACCCGCGTTTTTCAAAAGCGGTTGAAGAATTTTTAAACCGCGAGGGACGAGGCGTGGACAACTACCTCGAGCACCTCGACGAGCGCAACCCTTTCAAGCGCAACGTTTAAATCAAGCGTGTTGCTTGCGGTAATTCGCAATACCTTCTTCAATTTCCTGCATGGCCGATTGCGGTCCTTCCCAGCCGATGATCTTCACCCATTTGCCCTGCTCTAAGTCTTTGTAATGCTCAAAGAAATGGGCGATGGTTTTTAAGCGCATGGGGTTCATGTCTTCAGGCTTTTGCCACTGCGTATAGATAGACAAAATTTTGTCGGTGGGCACAGCCAGCACTTTGCCGTCCATGCCTGCTTCGTCTTCCATTTTCAAAATGCCGATAGGGCGGCAAGTCACGACCACGCCGGGAATCAGCGGCACGGGTGTGATCACCAAGACATCCACCGGGTCGCCATCGCCGCTGATGGTTTTAGGCACGTAACCATAGTTGGTCGGATAGTGCATGGATGTGCTCATGAAGCGGTCCACAAAAATCGCGCCAGTTTCCTTGTCGACTTCGTATTTGATCGGGTCCGCATTCATGGGAATTTCAATGATGACATTGAATTCATGCGGTGTGTTTTTGCCGGCAGTGACGTTGTCTAAGGCCATGTTTATTTTGAATTTGGTGAATGAATCAAAAATTATCTCATGTTTTGTAAGTACTAACCCTAGTTTTACTTCGTCAACAACCCGCATATTCACAGAACGGTAAAGCGAATGACGTACATTCTTGGGGTTGGCCAATCACGCTCTGTTGAGCGCGTGAGGAAGCAACGCAAAGGTGGGGCAAACAACCTTTGAACGTTGCCCCCCCTCTTCGCGAAACAACTCAAGGAGATTTTATGACTGGTTCTACAGCGCTGTTATTTGCGCTAGCGTGCGGCCTCATCGCCGTGATTTACGGGTTCTGGACTCGCAGCTGGATTCTTTCCCAAGACGCAGGCAATGCCCGCATGCAAGAAATTGCTGCTGCCATTCAAACCGGCGCGGCTGCTTATCTGGCAAGGCAATACAAAACCATCGCCATGGTCGGCGTGGTTCTGGCTGTGCTTATCGCGGTGGTCTTAGACCCGTTAAGTGCCGGCGGCTTCGTACTCGGTTCAGTGCTTTCAGGCGCATGCGGTTTCATCGGCATGAATATTTCTGTTCGTGCCAACGTGCGCACCGCTCAAGCGGCTACCAAGGGCATTGGCCCGGCGCTGGATGTTGCCTTCCGTGGCGGCGCCATCACCGGCATGCTGGTGGTTGGTTTGGGTTTGCTCGGCGTCACCGGTTTTTACTGGTACCTGACCGCTGGCGGCGTGCCCGCTGACGGCAAAGCGCTGGCTGGCTTGCTCAACCCGCTGATAGGTTTTGCCTTTGGTTCATCTTTGATTTCCATCTTCGCGCGTTTGGGCGGCGGCATTTTCACCAAAGGCGCTGACGTCGGCGCTGACTTGGTGGGCAAAGTCGAAGCTGGCATTCCTGAAGATGACCCGCGCAACCCTGCGGTGATCGCTGACAACGTCGGCGACAACGTGGGTGACTGCGCCGGTATGGCAGCAGACTTGTTCGAAACCTATGCAGTGACCTTGATCGCCACCATGGTGTTGGGCGCGATGCTGGCCGGTACCGCTGGCCCGAACATGGTGCTCTACCCGCTGGTACTCGGCGGCGTGTCCATCGTGGCATCCATCATCGGTTGCTTCTTCGTCAAAGCCAGCCCCGGCATGGTCAATGTGATGCCTGCGCTTTACAAAGGCTTGGCTGTCTCCGGCATCTTGTCGCTGATTGCTTTTTACTTTGTGACCCAGTCGATGTTTCCCGCGGCGATCACATTGCCTGATGGCACTGCCTTGACCGCTGGCAAATTGTTCGGCACCTGCGCCATTGGTTTGATTTTGACCGGCGCGCTGGTCTGGATCACCGAGTACTACACCGGCACCCAATACGCGCCCGTGCAGCACATCGCGCAAGCATCAACCACCGGCCACGGTACCAACATCATTGCGGGCTTGGGCGTTTCCATGCGCTCTACCGCTTGGCCCGTGCTGTTTGTGTGTGCGGCTATTTACAGCGCGTTTGACTTGGGTGGTTTGTACGGCATCGCTATCGCAGCCACTTCCATGCTGAGCATGGCCGGTATCGTGGTTGCTTTGGACGCTTACGGCCCCATCACCGACAACGCCGGCGGCATTGCCGAAATGGCCGAGTTGCCAGCCAGTGTGCGCGATGTCACCGACCCGCTGGACGCGGTGGGTAACACCACCAAAGCCGTGACCAAAGGCTACGCCATCGGTTCTGCCGGTCTGGCTGCGCTGGTGCTGTTTGCTGATTACACCCACAAGCTCGAAGGCTTGGGCGCGCACATCAAGTTTGACTTGAGTGACCCCAACGTCATCATCGGTTTGTTCATCGGCGGTTTGATTCCTTACTTGTTCGGCGCTATGGCGATGGAGGCCGTGGGCCGCGCCGCCGGTGCGGTGGTGGTGGAAGTGCGCCGCCAGTTCAAGGAAATCAAAGGCATCATGGACGGCACCGGCAAGCCCGAGTACGACACAGCGGTGGACATGCTGACCACAGCGGCCATCAAAGAAATGATGATTCCCAGCTTGTTGCCAGTGGTCGCACCTATCGTGGTCGGCTTGGTCCTCGGCCCGGCGGCTTTGGGCGGCTTGTTGATGGGCACCATCGTCACTGGTTTGTTCGTGGCTATCTCCATGTGTACCGGCGGCGGTGCTTGGGACAACGCCAAGAAATACATTGAAGACGGACACCACGGCGGCAAAGGTTCTGACACCCACAAAGCGGCTGTGACCGGCGACACCGTGGGCGACCCCTACAAAGACACGGCGGGTCCTGCGGTCAACCCCTTGATCAAGATCATCAACATCGTGGCACTGCTGATCGTGCCCGTGATGATGTCGATCCATGGTGGCAGTGTGGCTAAAACGGCTGTTGCGGTGGAAACACCTGCGGCTATCAGCGCACCTGCTGACGCCTCAGCGGCTCCGGCTGCTGCGGCGCCTACAGCGCCTGCTGCTGAAGAAAAGAAATAAACTGAATTAGCTTTTTTAAGTCATGAGGAAGACCCGCTTCGGCGGGTCTTTTTTTATTCTTTAGAAATACTCAACAAGAGTTTTTAAATACTATTTAAGTATTTGTTGATTAATTGAACGCTAGCTCTTAAAGAACAGATGTAAGAAGCAGATTGATGGTGTGTATAAAATTTGATACATTAGGGTCGCTATGAAAGACAAACCCATAGAGAAGCCAATTGGCTGGTGCGGATCCTCTTACAAAGATTTAACGGACGAAAAAACGTTTACCTTGGAAGCGCGCAAGCAGGCAGGTCATCAGTTGAACCAAATTCAAAAGGACTTGATCCTGACGATTGGAAACCTTTTGACATTGTCGGTCCCGGCACAAAGGAGATTCGAATCAACTTGGATGATGGGTGGTTTCGAGTGATGTATGTGGCGAAGTTTGAAGAGGCTGTGTATGTGCTCCACTGCTTCAAGAAAAAGACACCGGTCACAAGTAAAAAGGACAAAGATTTATCTTCAGCTCGGTACAAGGAATTGATCAAAGAAAGGAGTAAGAAATGAAGCGCAATAGCAAATTGGGGCACATCACTCCGGTAGGTGCCAATATCTTCGCTGAGTTGGGCTTTGAGCCAAAAGAGGCTGCCAAGCTACTTGAAGAGAGCAACAAGATCATCTCTGAGAAACTGTTCATCAAGGAGTCCTTGATGACAGAACTTGCTGTTTGGATTGAAGAGAAGGATTTAAAACAATCTGACGCCGCTTTGATCCTAGGTGTGACACGTCCAAGGGTATCTGATGTGATCAACAAGAAGTCCGTAAAATTCACCATTGATGCGTTGGTAGATATGTTGGCGCGAACAGGTAAACAAGTGCAAATTACTGTGCAATAAATGCCTCAGAAACAAACCTTTGACCGACCCTTTCCCTGAACCTTAGATGGACCCGTTTTTGGGGAGTGTTTCAAATTGACAGCAGATTTAATTTGTCTTACCATCTGTCTTACTTAACTCACCCTACCCGCCATGGAAACCGTCACACTCTCCAGCAAAGGTCAATTCGTCATTCCCAAATCCATACGGCTTGATGCTCAGCTTTCTGCGGGTTCACAGTTGGAGGTCAGCTGGATAGACGGTGAAATCCGGCTGCGGCCTTTGGCAAAACACACGGTGACGCAACTCTCAGAAGTAGCCGGTTGTTTGTTCAAGCCTGAACGCCAAAGGCTCAGTGATGCAGACACCGAAGCAGCGATCAAGCGCAAACTCCAAGCGCGTCACTCGCCATGAAGGCCTTGGACACTAATGTCTTGGCACGACTGCTGCTGAAAGACGATGTCTTGCAATTCAAAAAAGCCCGTGCCCTGCTTGCATCCAATGAGACATTTACCGCCCCAGTGACTGTCATGCTGGAATTGGTATGGGTTCTGGAGTCGAACGACTGCACGTCGACGGAGATTGTTGACAGCCTGAATCTATTGATGAGTTTGCCGAATTTCAAACCAGCGCATGAGCAAGTCATACGTAATGCGCTGACGGCGTATCTCAACGGCTTGGATTTTGCAGACGCGCTTCACTTGGGTTTGAGTCAAAAGGACGAGGCATTGCTGACCTTTGATAAATCGTTTGTGAAGCAAGCTTCTAAGCTCGGTCAATCAATGTCTGTACAACTTGTTTAGTTAATCGGCGTCATGCTTGCATTTTCTAAGCTGCCCATGCGGCAGTGAACGGCCACGGTTTTGGCGTGGGCTTTTTCTGTCAATTTCTATGCTGCCTACGCGGCAGTGAACTCCATCTTCTGGTCGTCGCTCAGGGTTTCTTTTTTCTAAGCTGCCTACGCGGCAGTGAACCCAACGCCGTGGTGGTTTGGGAGACCGCTGCGTTTCTAAGCTGCCTACGCGGCAGTGAACGCTGTGGGCTGCTGCTGGTTTCAAAGACACTTTGTTAAGGTGTTAAATGAAACTGGAGGTTGTTTATGGATACGAGAAGGAAATTCAACCGGGAATTCAAGCTCGAGGCAGTGGAGATGGTCAAGGGCCTGGGCGCTCTCGTTCACCAAGGTCATGCCCCTGTCCTTAACCTCGACTATTTGCGTAACCCAAGTGGGGTTACTAAAAAATATGACCAACTTAGACGAAAACCGTTCTGAGGGACAATCCCCCCATGTCAGAACGCGTCATCCCCGTCATCGATCAGCGCAACCTCCGCGCCACCATCCCCACCCAAGCTATTCCTGCCAACGGTTTGCTCGGCGACCGGCTCGGTCGCCCGCTGCGCGACTTGCGCATCAGCGTCACCGACCGCTGCAACTTCCGCTGCAACTACTGCATGCCCAAGGAAGTCTTCGACAGCAATTACAAATACCTGCCGCACTCCTCGCTCTTGAGCTTTGAGGAAATCACCCGCACCGCGTCCATTTTTGTGGCGCACGGCGTGCAAAAAATCCGACTCACCGGCGGCGAGCCTTTGCTGCGCAAAAACCTGGAGCTCTTAATCGAACAACTGGCTGTGCTGCGCACGCCTGACGGCCTGCCGCTGGATCTGACGCTCACCACCAACGGCTCATTGCTGAGAAGAAAAGCGCAAGCGCTGAAAGCCGCTGGTCTGCAACGCGTCACCGTCAGTCTCGACGGTTTGGACGACGCCATCTTCCGCGCCATGAACGATGTGGACTTCCCCGTGGCCGATGTGCTGGACGGCATCGAAGCCGCCAAAGAAGCCGGTCTGGGGCTCGATGCCAAAGGCAATTTCAGCGGTCTGAAAATCAATATGGTAGTGAAGAAAAGCACCAACCTCGGTGAAATCATTCCCATGGCGCGCCACTTCCGAGGCAGCGGCATCACGCTGCGCTTCATCGAATACATGGATGTCGGCGAAACCAACGGCTGGAAGATGGACGAGGTACTGCCCTCCGCCGAACTGATCAAGCTATTGCAAACCGAGTTCCCGCTGGTGCCTTTAGAAGCCAGCGCCCCGGGCGAAACCGCGCAACGCTGGGGCTATGCAGACGCCTCCGGCCAATTCGATCCGGCGCTGGGCGAAGTCGGTGTCATCAGCAGCGTGACGCAAGCGTTTTGCAGCGATTGCAACCGCGCGCGTTTATCCACCGAAGGTCAGTTGTATTTGTGCTTGTTCGCGGTGCAAGGCCACGATTTGCGCAGCCTGTTGCGCGATGGCGCCAGCGACGCAGACATCGCGTCGGCCGTCGGCCTGATCTGGCAGCAGCGCGAAGACCGCTACTCAGAGCTGCGCGGCTTGAACCAATTGCCCGCCACCGCGCCCGGCAAAAAACGCGTGGAAATGAGCTACATCGGCGGCTGAACATGCTGCCCGCTGCGTTTCACCCTCCTGCTAAACACCACATCACCGGCTGCATACTGGCTGGCGGGCGGGCTTCGCGCATGGGCGGCGTGGACAAAGGTTTGCAACTGTTTCGCGGCCAGACGCTGGTGCAACACGCCATCATGCGTTTGCAACCGCAGGTGTCGCAACTGCTGATCAACGCCAACCGCAACCCCGCTGACTACGCCTTGACCGGCTTGAAGGTAATTGCTGACACAGACTTTGCAGACATGGGGCCGCTCAGCGGTTTTCTCAGCGGGCTGCAACACTGCGACACCGAATGGCTGGTGACCGTGCCTTGTGACAGCCCTTTTTTTCCGCTGGATTTGGTGGAGAAACTGGCAGCAGCAGCTACAGCAAAACAATCATTGATAGCCATGGCGCAAACGCAGCGTTTGCCTGACAACGCTTGGGAATTGCAACCGGTGTTTTGTTTGATGCACCGCAGTCTTATCCATTCACTCAAAGACTATCTTGCATCAGGTCAGCGAAAAATCAGCGCATGGGCACAACAGCAAACGCCTCTGGCCTTGTGTGAGTTTGAAGAAACCGCAGAAAGCGCCCACCCGTTTGCCAACGCCAACACGCTGCAAGAACTGCAAAACTTGCAGTCCTGAACGGCTTCAAGCGTGCGACGGCGGTGTGTCGTCGACCACCGTCATGTTCGGCCCGGGCGTGGCCTTACGGGCCAACAGCGAGTACATGGTCGGCACCACGAAGATGGTCAACAAGGTTCCCAGCGACATGCCGCCCACAATCACCCAGCCGATTTGACGACGGCTCTCCGAGCCCGCGCCGGTCGCCAACGCCAGCGGAATCGCGCCCAGCACCATGGCGCCAGTGGTCATCAAAATAGGTCGCAAACGCAAAGTAGCCGAGCGATGCACCGCGTCCAGCGCCGACATGCCGCCGGCGCGCAACTGGTTGGCGAACTCGACAATCAAAATGCCGTGCTTGGTGATCAATCCGACCAAGGTGATGAGTCCGATCTGGCTGTACACATTCAAAGTGCTTTCGGTGAATTTCAAGGCCAGCAGCGCGCCGACCATGGACAAAGGCACGGACAGCATGATGACGAAGGGGTCGACAAAGCTTTCAAACTGCGCGGCCAGCACCAGGAAAATGAACAGCAGCGCCAGCACAAACACGCCGGTCAGTGAACCGGTGGACTGTAGGAATTCGCGCGAGTTGCCGTTCAAGTCGGTGGAATAACCGGACTTCAACACTCTCTTGCTGACCTCGTTCATGAATTTCAGCGCCTCTCCCAGCGAATACGTGGGCGCCAGATTGGCCGTGAATGTGACGCTGCGGCGTTGCGCAAAATGGTTGAGCTCGCGCGGCACCACCACCTCTTTCAACTTCACCAGCGCCGACAAAGGAACCATGGCGTCGCCATGGCCGCGCACAAAAATCTTTTCTATGCCCGAGGGCGTGTCGCGCCCTTGTGCGGTCGCCTGCACCACGACGTCGTACTGTTCGCCATTGCTTTTGAACTGCGTGACTGTGCGCCCACCCATGGCGGTTTCCACTGCACGCGCAATGGTTTCCACCGGAATACCCAGATCAGCGGCGCGATCCCGGTCTACTTCCATGCTGATTTCCGGTTTGTTCAAACGCAAGTCCACGTCCACGCCTTGAATGTCCGGGTTTTTAGCGATTTCATCTTGGAAAGTTTTGGTGACTTTGGCCAGGTTTTCATAACTGTCGCCAGTGATGACCACGAAGTTAAATGGTCGCTCGCGAAACGCCTGGCCCAGCGATGGCGGGGTGATGGGAAACGCCATGACACCTGGCACAGTTGACATCAAAGGCATCATCTCTCGCGCAATCTCCAGCGTGGATTTTGGTCGCTCGTCCCACGGCTTGGCCGCCATGAACACCGCGCCTTGTGCCACGGTGGGATTGCCGACCACCGCGAAGAATTTATCGAACTCGCTGTACCTGCGGCCTAACTTTTCCAGCATATTCACGTATTTGGAGGTGTATTCCAGCGTCGAGCCATCGGGCCCGTTGATGACAACCAAAATCACGCCACGGTCTTCCATGGGCGAGAGTTCGGTTTTGGCGGCGATGAACAATACATACGAGCCCCAGGCGGCTACCAACATGACGGCTACCACCAGCCAGCGTCTGGACAACTCAATACCGCCGACACGCGAAGCAGTCAAAGTCCAGCGCAGCACGCGGCTATAGCCTTGCGTCAAACCCTCGAGCATGCCGCCAATGAAACGGTCCAGCCTGCCGGGTTTGTCATTGTGCTTGAGCAGCAACGAACACATCATGGGCGACAGCGACAAGGCCACCACGCCGGACACCAGCACCGCACCGGCCAGCGCCAGCGCAAACTCGGCAAACAAGCGACCGGTGCGCCCGGGCGTGAATGCAAGTGGCGCGAATACAGCCACCAAAGTCAGCGTCATGGCGACCACGGCAAAACCGATTTCCCTCACGCCTTTGATGGAGGCGGCAAACGGTTCCATGCCCTCTTCTATGTAGCGGTAAATGTTTTCCAGCACCACAATGGCGTCATCCACCACCAGCCCAATGGCCAGCACCAGCGCCAGCAAGGTCAGCGAATTGATGGAAAAACCGAACATGGCCATCAAAGCAAAGCTGCCGGTCAGCGACACAGGGATGGTGATCAGCGGAATGATGGAGGCACGCAAAGTGCGCAAAAAGAAAAAGATGACGAAGGCCACCAATGCAGCGGCTTCCAGAATGGTTTGGTAAACCGCTTCAATGGATTTTTCGATGAACACCGACGAGTCGTAAGAGGTTTCAATCTTGGCCGCAGGTGGCAGGTTTTCTTTGATGCGCGGCAGCATGGCCGTCAAAGCTTTGGTCAGCTCCAGCGGATTGGCGGTGGTGTTTCTCAGCACGCCCAAGGCCACTGCTTCGCCGCCGTTGTAGCGCACCAAAAAGCGCTCGGCCAACGGACCGATTTCAACCCGGGCCACATCCCGCATGCGCACCACCATGCCGTTGACGCTGCGCACCACGATGTCCTCGAACTCTTCGGGTTTGCTCAAATCGGTGGCGGTGGTCACGTTGAATTCGCGCGACTGGCTCTCCACCCTGCCGGCCGGCACTTCGATGTTGGAGCGGCGCAAAGCTTCTTCCACATCCTGCGTGGTCAGCTTGTAAGCGGCCAGGCGGTCGGTGTCCAGCCAGATACGCATGGCGTATTTGCGTTCGCCGAAGATGCGCACATCGGCCACACCGGGCGCGGTTTGCATCATGGGCTTGGCGATGCGGTTGGCGAGATCACTGAGTTGCAGCGTATTCAAGGTTTCGGAACTCAGCGAGAACCAGATCACCGGAAACGCATCGGCTTCAACCTTGGCAATCACCGGTTCATCAATCCCGGCGGGTAAGCGCTGGCGCACCCGCGAGACTTTGTCGCGCACATCCGAGGCCGCAGCGTCCGGGTCGCGGGTCAATAAAAATTTGACTGTGATCTGGCTTTGTTCCTGGCGGCTGATAGAGGTGATCACGTCCAAGCCTTCAACACCGGACAAAGAGTCCTCCAAAATTTTGGTGACCTGCGACTCGATCACCGCGCTGGACGCGCCGACGTAACGGGTCTCTACCGTGACCGTGGGGTTGTCGATCTTGGGGTACTCGCGCACCACCAGGCGGTTGAAGGAGACGGCGCCGATCAGCACAATCAGCATAGACAACACGGTCGCGAAAACCGGGCGACGTATCGACAGTTCAGGCAGTTGCATGTCAGTTCCTGGTTTCGATCACACGCAGCGCTGTGCCGTCTTTTTGCAGACGGAACTGACCTGCGACGACCACCGTGTCAGCGGCTGTCAAACCGGAGAGGATTTCTACACGCCCTGGTCTGCGCGCACCAAGTTTGACCTCGGTGCGTTGCGACACCAGCTTGGTGTCCGGCGGCAAAGGACCGAGTTCGGGCACGGCGTCGGGCGGCACGGCCTTGATGACAAATTGTTTGCCGCCCATGGGCACGATGGCTTCTTCAGGAATGGACAAAGCCGCTTGCTTGAGCGCAAACAAGGCATTCACGCGAGCAAACATACCCGGGCGCAAAGGGCCGTTGGAGGTAGCGCCTGAAGCCGCAGGCATCTGAGAAGCTGGACACACTTCTTCAGCTGATTGAAGCACGACATTACCAGCACTCGCGGCAGTGACAGCTTTGCCCGGGCGCACCACCGGCAGGGGATTTAAGGCGGCTTTGGCTTTGCCGGCACCGCCGTTGTTAGCCATCACGGCGCGTACGCTGATGGAACGGCCGTTGGCATCAATCAGAGGATCAATGGCTTCGATGCGCGCCTGAAAATTGTGGCCGGGGATGGCGTCAACTTGCACATCAACCGTCTGGCGCAATGCCACTTTGTCCTGGTAGCGCTCGGGCAGACGGAAATCCACATACAGCGCGCTCAGGTCCTCCAGATTCACCAGATCTGCGCCCTCTTTGACGTAGTCGCCGATATTGACGGTGCGAATGCCCAGCGTGCCCGCATACGGTGCCAGGATTTTCATACGCTGCCAGCGCGCGCAGCCCAGCGACAACTGCGCTTGGGCGACTTGCAAATTGGCTTGGCTTTCATCCAGCGAACGCTGGGCGATGAAGTTTTGCGCCACCAGTTCCTGATTGCGTTTGTGGTTGGCCTGGGCGATAGACACCTGCGCCAGCGCCTGCGCGATTTCTGCACGCTGCAAGCTGTCGTCGAGTTGCACCAGCATTTGCCCGGCGCGTACCTGCATGCCGTCGCTGAAGCCCAGCACCACCACCCGGCCGGCAATCTCAGGTCTGATCATGGTGTTTTGGCGCGACTTCAGCGTGCCCACCGCCTGGGCATCGTCGCGCAAATCAGCGCTTTGCACCAGCGCCACTTCCACACCCATGGCCATGGGCGGTCCGGCGGGCGCGCCGCCCGGTGCACCCGGTTTTGTAGCCCCGGCAGGTGCAGAATTTGACGCGCCTGCGGGTGCAGCGGAAGGGGCTGCACCTGTACCGGCGGAGGCAGACTGTTTGTTTTGGTACCACCAGCCAGCTGCGGCCACAACAGCCAGTGCAATAAGGGTAAGAAATGTGTTGCGTTGTTTCGAGAACATGGTCGGGGTGCGCCGGAAGTCAGATCAGGCCATTATCAACCTGCTTGAAATAACCTCACGCCCTCGTTAGCCAGCGCGTCTGCACGGTCATTGCCCGGGTTGCCCGAGTGGCCTTTCACCCAGTGCCAGGTGATGCTGTGCTCGCTGTTGGCCAGGGCGTCGTCCAGCACGCGCCACAAGTCCTCGTTTTTGACCGCCTGCTTGGAGGCGGTGCGCCAGCCGCGTGCTTTCCAGCCGCTCATCCACTCGGTGATGCCCTTGCGCACATACTCGCTGTCCATGTAAAAGTCCACTTGGCAAGGGCGTTTCAATGCGCGCAAAGCCTCTATCACAGCCTGCAATTCCATGCGATTGTTGGTGGTCAGGGCTTCGCCGCCGAACAGGTCTTTTTCGCTGTCTCCATAACTCAGGTACACACCCCAGCCGCCCGGCCCCGGATTGCCTTTGCAAGCCCCGTCGGAGTAAATCGTCACCCTGTTCATGCCACATCCTTGCGCTTGGTATGACTGTCAAGTTTGGATGTGGATCGCCCGGAGTTAACCGATGGCACCGCCGCCACGGCACGGGATTTGGCGCGTTTCCAGACCGGCCCGAGTAAGCGCATGCCGCGCACCCTTTTGACAGCCACCAGAAAATACACCGATCCCAGAATCGGCCACCAGCGATCCCCGGCCTTGTCCATCCAGGCAAAACGCGACAACCAGGCTGGCGAATCTACCGCCGGGCGGTAACAACCAAAGCGCCCGCCTGAGATTTCAAAACTGAGCAAACGCAACCAGTCGCGCAAACGCCAGTAGCCTATGAAGTCGACTTGCGGCGGCAAAAAAAAACTTTGGATACCCAGCCTGGCGTACCACTGGGCGCGACGCTGACGCTGGCCCCACAGGCTGAGCGGGTTGATACCGCTGATGATGACCCGGCCTTCGGGCACCAGCACTCTTTCGACTTCACGCAAGGTGGCATGCGGGTCGCGGCTGAGCTCCAGCGTGTGTGGCAACACAACCAGATCCAAACTTTGATCAGGAAAAGGCAAGGCTTCGCAATCCATCAACAGAGAGGGTTTATTCACTGCCTGTAAGCTTTCGCTGTCGCATTCAGCCATCCAGCAATGGCTGATGCGGCTGTTTCTCAAGCTGTTAATGGGCGATAAACCCAGTTGCAAACCGTGGTAACCAAAGATATCCGACACTGCGTGATCAAACTGCGCCGTCTCCCAATCGCGCAGGTAAATACCGGCCGGGGTTTGCAGCCACTGAGAGAGGCTGTCAGGGCTTCCTATAATTTGAGAATTCATAGATGGTTGTCGAATGCCTGAATGCAAGCGTTTGTACCTTTACGGCTGCCATTCTATTCATCCCATTGCTGTCTGCACGTCGATTCACTGACTGCATTAACCCCAGAGCCAACGCCAGACATGAGATTGCGACCGATCAGTTTTTGCCTTTCAACCCTGCTTTTGTGCGCGAGTCTGTTGTCACAGGCAATAGCCCAGACAAATACCCAGGCACCTGTCAACGCTGCACCTGCACCGGCGGTTCTTGAAGAATTACCCGATCTTGATGTACTTGATCAACCGCCAGACATCAGCATAGATTTGTGGGAACGCATACGCCGCGGCTTTGGCATGCAGGATTTGCAAATCGAACTGGTGCAAGACCGCGAGCGTTGGTATGCACAACGGCCTGACTACATACAGCGCATGACGGCGCGTTCCAGCAAATACCTATATCACATTGTTGAAGAACTCGAACGCAGAAACATGCCGACAGAGTTGGCGCTGTTGCCGTTCATTGAAAGCGCTTTCAACCCGCAAGCCGTGTCGTCGGCGCGCGCCAGCGGCATGTGGCAATTCATGCCGCGCACCGGCAAAGACTTTGATTTGAAACAAAACGCGTTTCGCGATGACCGTCGGGATGTGCTGGCCTCTACCCGCGCAGCGCTTGACTATCTGCAAAAACTCTACGCGATGTTTGGCGACTGGCATCTTGCATTAGCCGCCTATAACTGGGGCGAAGGCAATGTCAGCAAATCCATATTGCGCAACCAGCGCATGGGCGCGCCTGTGGCCTATACCGATTTGCGCATGCCGGCCGAAACCCGCTTGTATGTGCCCAAATTGCAGGCCATGAAAAACGTGGTGACCGACCCGCAGGCCTTGGGTGTGAATCTGCCCAGCATCCCTAATCACCCCTACTTTCAGCCGGTGCGATTGCCGCGCGACATGGACGTGGCCTTGATCGCCAGACTGGCTGAAGTGCCGGTCGAGGATTTCAAAGCCTTGAACCCGTCAGCACACCGTCCGATGTTGCTGGCAGCAGGCACGCCGCGCATATTGCTGCCCTGGGACAACGCAGAAATATTCCAGCGCAACATCGATAATTATGAAGGACGCTTAGCCAGTTGGACCGCCTGGGTAGCGCCCAAGACCATGAAAGTGTCCGAGGCGGCGCAGCGCGTAGGCATGTCTGAAGATGAATTGCGCAGCATCAACAAAATTCCGCCGCGCATGATGATCAAGGCCGGGTCTGCGCTGCTGGTGCCGCGTTTGGCCAAACATCAGTCGGACGTGTCTAGCAAGTTGGCGGATAACGGTCAGTTGAATCTGACCCCCGAAAAGGTGTTGCGCAAACAATTCATCAAAGCGCGTAAGAAAGACACTCTGGAATCGATTGCCAAACGCTACAAAGTCAGTGTTGAACAACTGGCGCAATGGAATGGTTTGAGCAAAACCAGTTCGCTGAAAAACGGTCAAAAGCTGGTGATCATGGTGTCGGGCAAAGCACGCAAAACTGTGGCGGCAGGCAGCAGCAAACACAAGCGCAAAAAGCCAATCGCTGAGACACGAAAGCGCTAAACCTTGAAGCGTTTTTTGGCTTGCAGCACAAATTCGTTGGTGTAGAAACCGCCGGTTTTTTTGCGATCTGCGGCCGAAGCGGGGTCTAAGGTATTGCAAACGCGCAATGCCAGAGCAAAAGCCTCGGTGCTCAGCATGCCGTCAATGGCATAACTCTCGCGCATATTGTCAACTGCATTCAAGTAAATGGCGCGGTCGGTTAAGTAAGTGCTTTCTAGCATGTTGCCCAGCAAGTCAGAGGGGCCAGCGGTTCTCAACCATTTAACGGCACGCAGAACGGCATTGACCAGTGACTGACAAAGTTCCGGATTTTTCGTGGCCAGCAAAGCCGGCACCAGCAAAGCGTTACCGGGCAGTAAGCCCCTGAAAGCACGCTGTGTTTCCTTGAGCGAGCGGAAATTGCGCAAACTTTCAATCTCACCTTTTTTTTCCAGCATGGTGATTAACGGATCGCTAGCACATATGAATTCGATGCCGCCGCCGCGCAGCATGGTGATGGCTGTCAGCGGATTGCCGAGCACCACATAGTTGATGTTTTTGGGGTTGCCCCCGGCCAGCAGTACAGCGTAATCCACACACAATTGCGCCAGCGACCCGGCTTCCATGATGCCGATTTTTTTACCTTCCAGTTCTTTGAGAGATTTCATGCCGGTCAGCATTTTTCTGGGAGCGGCCAAAGCCAGTTGCGGGGTGCGGCCTGTTTGCACCACAGACAACAAAGGATCTGAAGGGCGTGCGGCTTGCAAGCTTTGCACGAGCGGTGCAGACCAGACCTGCAAAACTGACGTGGAATTCGAATGCTGCGCTGAAGGCGCAAAGCTTTGCTCAATCACATCGACCTGCAAGCCCTCGGCCTTGAAATACCCTAGGTGCTGGGCCAGCAGCACCGGCAAATGCTGCATGCTGGAAACATCGTCAAGCAAGAGATGAACTCTTATCTTTTCAGCTTGTTCAGCCAGTAAAGTTTGCGGACTCAAGACCATGGCGGCAGAGGTCGCCAGCAAGCATTGCGTCCACACTCGTCTGCTGACGAGTCGTTGATCGCAGATCTTGTGGTTATTGAAAAACATGTGAATAGCTTAAGCCGCTCACCGCCATCACGCATCGGTAGCTTCCCCCTCGGTGAAACCCCGAGATGTTTACTTAAGTGCTGCGGCGGTCCACCAAAGCATGCGCAATCGTGCCCAGATCGACGAATTCGAGCTCGCTGCCCACAGGCACGCCGCGCGCCAGGCGCGTCACCACCAGACCTTTGCGCTTGAAAATCTCGCTCAAAGCATGCGCCGTGGCTTCGCCTTGTGCGGTGAAATTGGTGGCCAGAATGATTTCCTGCACCACGCCGTCAGTGGCGCGCACTATCAGTTTTTGCATGCCTATGTCGCCGGGCCCCACGCCTTCGATAGGGTTGAGTTTGCCCATCAACACAAAATACAAACCCGAGTAAGCCAGTGTTCTTTCAACCGCCGACTGGTCTGACGGCGTTTCAACCACGCACAAGCGGGTGGCATCACGGCCTGAGTCCTGACAGGTGCCGCAAATGTCAAACTCGGTCAACGTATGGCACAGCTGGCAGTGCTTGACAGCAGCCACCGCAGCGTTCAAAGCTTGTGCCAACAACTTGGCGCCTTCACGGTCGTGTTGAAGCAAATGAAATGCCATGCGGGACGCAGACCGCTGGCCCACGCCAGGTAAGCGCTTTAAGGTCTGAACCAGGCCGTCGAGGGCGCTGTGATCGCGCATCAGAAAGGCAGTTTCATACCGCCGGGCAGACCTGGCATGCCGCCGGTCAATTTGCCCATCTTGGCTTCGCTGGCCTCTTCAGCTTTGCGTGCTGCATCGTTAAAGGCTGCCGCGATCAGGTCTTCGAGCATGTCTTTGTCGTCGCTCAGCAGCGATGGATTAATGGTGACCCGCTTGACCTGGTGCTTGCAGGTCATAAGTACGCTGACCATGCCCGAACCGGACTCGCCGGTGACTTCGATGAAAGCCAGTTCGTCCTGGGCTTTTTTCAAGTTTTCCTGCATCGCCTGGGCTTGTTTCATGAGACCGGCGAGTTGACCTTTGTTAAACATATGTTTCTTTCATGGGGCTAATGGTTTGATGGAACCGGGGACGATTTTCGCGTCAAATGTTTGCATGAGTTGTTGCACCAGCGGATGGCTTAACACCTCCTGCTCGGATTGCTGTAAACGCTGCTGCTGCTGTAGCGCCGTGCGCAATGCCGGGGTATCGCTGACGGCGCCGATTTGAACATTCAAAGTCACCTCATGGCCGACTGACAGCAAGGCTGCTTGTAAACGTTCAAGATTCGCCGCAGAGGTCAGCGATTCACGCTCGACTTGCAAAGTCCAGGCAGTGTCTTGCCGAGTCACCAATTGCGATTGCATGGCCAGCTCACGCGTCATGGCATGGATTTTCTGGGCTTGCAGTAGTTGCTCCACCAGGCTGTGCCACAGCTCAGCTTGTGCATGGGCCGCTGGCGCTTGCTCAGTGCTGTGCATGGGATTGGCAGGACTGACTTCAGTGTGCGGTTTGTCAATCTCAGGGGCCGCAAGCGGCGCTGGCGACACAGGCTCAGCAGCTTTCGCATGAACAAGCGGGGTGGCGGGTGGAACGGCCGCTGCAAGCGGCTTGGGCGGCACCCGGGCCGCGGTTGTTTCGGGCAGAACAGACAAAGAAGCAGCGACAAGCGGCGCTTCAGCTGTTTTCAGTGTTTTTTTTTCAGCCGGGGACTGCGGTTTGAACGCCAGCAAGCGCAGCAACACCATGGTCAGCGCGGCGAATTCGTCCGGCGCCAAGCCAAGTTCGGCACGTCCGTGCAAACACAGGCTGTAAAGCAACTGGGTTTCATCAGCAGGCATCAGGCCGGACAAAGAAGCAATGCGCAGCGCATCCGGATCGGGGTCGGAGGCTGCTTGCGCGGTGGAGCCGACCACCTGGTTGACCGCCATGCGCTGCAACACCATGCACATTTCCTCCAGCATGGAACTGGCAGACAAACCCAATACCCGCAATTGCTCGCAGGTTTGCACCACGGTCAGTCCGTCGCCTTCAGCCAGCGCCTGTATCAGCGTGAACACATGGCTGGTGTCTACGCTGCCCAGCATGTCGCGCACCGGGCCCTCGAGCAACTGGCCGTTGCCGAATGCAATCGCCTGATCGGTGAGCGACAAGGCGTCACGCATGGAGCCGCGCGCCGCACGCGCAATCAAGCGCAAGGCCAGGGTGTCAGCCGTGATGTTTTCGGCCGGTAGCACCTGTTCCAGGTGTTCGACGATGGTTTCAGCGGCCATGGGACGCAAATTGAATTGCAGACAGCGCGACAGCACGGTCACCGGTACTTTGTGCGGGTCGGTGGTGGCCAGCACGAATTTCAGGTAATCGGGCGGCTCCTCCAGCGTCTTAAGCATGGCGTTGAAGGCGTGACCGGTGAGCATGTGCACCTCGTCGATCATGAACACCTTGAAACGTCCTTGCACCGGCTTGTAGACCGCTTGCTCCAACAATTGCTGGATTTCATCCACGCTGCGGTTGGAGGCCGCGTCAAGCTCGGTGTAATCGACAAAATGACCGGCGTCGATGTCGGTGCAAGCTGCACAGACGCCGCAAGGTTGGTCGGTGATGCCGATCTCGCAGTTGAGCGATTTAGCCAGAATGCGCGACACCGTGGTCTTGCCGACACCGCGGGTGCCGGTGAACAAATAGGCGTGATGCAGTCGTTGCGAACGCAAGGCATTGGTCAGCGCCTGCACAACATGCGACTGACCGACCAGTTGTTCGAATGTTTTGGGACGGTATTTGCGGGCGAGCACCAGATAAGACATGAGGATGATTCTACGGGGCGTACAATTTCGCCTGACGGGCCTTCCCGCATGGTGAAGCGGCCAACCGGGTCAGGTGGGGAACCAAGCAGCCCTAACTGTGGAGCCAGTGCCGGGGTCAAGGCTCGTCAACTTTCCCTCATAAGCTCACCAAACTTCCTGCATCGCAGGTGTCAAAAGTCCGTTTACCTGTATTTTTAACGCTTCATTTATAGCGGTTTTTAAATCCAAAAATAAACCATATTCGAATGGTGCATTTCTTGCTAAATGACTGTTGTCACACCACACAGTCTTTGCGTCAAGGAATGCCATGTTGCCCAACAGCCAGCCAGTTCAAGCCACCACCCGCCTGCCGGGCGCCGCCAGCCAGGTGCGCAAGTTCCACCCTTTGAATGCCTCGACACTTAACGAGAATGAGACTGATATCGAAATGAAATCAGCGGTCAACCTGTCGACTGAAGATTCAGCCGATGCACAACTGGCATGGACGAACGGCAGCGCTGCTGTCACAGCCCTCTACGCGCCTGCCGCAGTGGCTGAAGTCGGCTTGACTGACAGGGCCGATTTAAATTACCTGCCTTGGCTGAATAAATCACCCATAGATAGCATTACATTCAAGTCCAACCAACCCTGGCTGATATCGGGCTTGCTGTGCGGAGTTGCAGCCGGTGCATCGGGTTCATCATCGGGCTCAGGGTCTTCTGTTGCCAACGCACCGGCCATGACCGCCACTCCCGGTTGGAGCTCGAGCAGCGGCTGGGGACAGGCCAATGTGGCTCATGCGCTGGCATTGGTCAAAGGGGCCGACTACATACCGTCCATCAGCCAGGCCAACACCCACAGTTACCTGGATGAACTGGGCTTTACCACCGCTTGGTCGCAAGGCTATACCGGTCAAGGCGCAGTGATTGCATGCATAGACACCGGTTTTGATTTCAAGAACAGCTACCTCACCAGCAATATTCGCTTTAGCAGTTATTGCTGGAACTTTGTCAATGACTCGGCCGATGTGCAGGACGACAACGGCCACGGCACCATGACCGGCAGCGAAATGTGCGCCGGTCCCGGCACCGGTTTTGGTATCACGGGCGGCGCATACGGCGCTGAACTGATGGTGCTCAAAGCCCTTGATGCCAACGGACACGGCAGCAGTACGAAAGTGAGTGCGGCCATTTATTTTGCAGTCGACCACGGCGCCGATGTGATCAATCTGTCGCTGGGACAAAACAACCCGGACAGCTTAATACTGAAAGCACTCAGCTATGCGCAAGCGCATGACGTGGTGGTGGTAGCTGCCGCAGGTAACAGCGCTGGTAACCTGCCCTGCTACCCGGCGGCCTACGCCATGCTCATGCCCAATGTGATCGCCGTTGGCGCGACACAAACCTCCAACGTGCCGGTCAACATGGCGTCGTTTTCCAATAAGGCGGGCACGACTCAAGGCTATAACTTTGTCACCGCGCCGGGTGTGGACATCACAGGTTTCGGCACCGATGAACAACTGTGGTCGTGGTCAGGCACTTCGGTGGCGGCACCCTTGGTTGCGGCACAGGCAGCCATACTGGCCTCGGCTAAAGCGGGTCAGCACGCGCGTGACATTGTGCAAAGCATCATGGAGTCGGCAGACGCCCTGGAACTCATGTTCGGCGGATCGGCGGCTGCAGTGGGCTCAGATACCAAAACCGGCTCGGCAGATGCAAGCGCCTACGAACGCAGTGTGTTTGTGGAAGACAGCTTGCTCAAGATCAGAGCATTGCCGTTTGACCATATTTACTGAGCCATGCGCTCTGCGAATGAGGCTGTGTGGATGTAGAGTAACACGCCGGGCGCAGCAGGCTTGGCCGACATTATTTATTGTCGAAGGTATAACCTATGCTTAAAAGTATCTCGTTAGACCAGAGATTCTGACTGGCAGTTCCACTGGGAACCGGAATATTGCTCATACTGGTGAAAATAACTTTGTCGGTCAGCTCCAAGTAAACCGGTTTGCTGATGACGTAACGGAGTCCCGCTTCCGCGCTGGTAGACACGCCCACAATACGCCACCAACCGCTGTTAAAACCGATCAGGTTATTGAGCGACTTGCTACCGACATCACTGGATGACCCATTGATATTGATGTACGGGTGGATATAGGCGATTCCCGCACCGACTTTACCGATGAACGCCAAGCTGGACGTGTCGTTCACGGGCGCTGCCGTGATAGGACGTCGGTACACCAAGTCGACCATCAAGTGGTTCAAGCCGTTGTGCAGCATGTAAGAAAAGTTGTCAGACGACGGGGTTACTGTGCCTGTAAGAGAAGTGGGAGCAGTACCGGACACTGTGACAGTTTGGCCTGCGGTACTGGTGTATTTGACGTGGTCCAGACCGAGTTCAATCGCCCACATTTTGTCGTCGTCGATAAAGCGGCCGATACGCACAATATCTGGCATCAGAATATTGACGTCACCCCACTCATCATGGCCTTTGACATCATGCACGGTAAAGTCATAGCCCAGTGACGACTGCTTGACGCTGATATCGGAATCAGCGTAGGAAGTTTTGCCAAAGCCCAGAGAAAAATACCATTCTGCGTCTTTGGTGAAAAAGCCTTTTTTCGAAATATCCCGACTGAACTTGAAAGGCAGAATAGAAGAGCTGGATACATCTTCAGGTGCCGGCGCATTCTGCGCTTGAACCGGCAAAGCGCTTATCAGCAGCAAACTGTAAAGAATTCGAACTGATGTAGATAAAGTCATGTGTGTGTCGAAATTTTTTGGAAAACTAACCATTGCGGATCATCGGAATCCGGGCACGCAAGCTATTTTTCTTGAACCAGCTCAGCAGTGACTTGACACATATCAAGCAACAATTGAGTTTATCTCAGTTGCCATCGTCAAATACTTTCAGCACGTCAGAGTGGAATTCGCGGTTGTACAAAATCGCCACGATCAATAAAGTGGTCAAGACAAAAAACAGCGGCGAGAAAAACCAGCCCATGGCGGCAAACGAAAAGTAATAGGCGCGCAGCCCGTCGTTAAAAGTTTCAGCGGCAAGTCCGGTCATGGCGGCCACCCGTTGGGCGTAATCGTCCTGCTTGTCCGGGTTGTAATGAAAAAACTGCGGCGAAGGCAGCGCGCCAATCATCAACGCCACAAAGGTGTATTGCCGCATAGACCAGGAAAAACGGAAAAACGCGTAGACAAATATCGCGATCAATATGAGTATCTTGAATTCAAACACCAGTATCGGGGTGGCTTGCGAGAAAGGAATTTCCCGCACCAGTTCTGCCGCCTTGTCAGTCGTGCCCAAGAGCGCCAGCAGTCCACCGATGATGATGATGGTGGTGGAGGAGAAAAAAGAAGGTGTGTGGGACAGCGTTTGCGTGATGATGCCGTCCAGCACGCGCGGGTCGCGCACCAGCGAGACTTTGACCCAACGCAAGCGAAATCGGTTGCTGGCCGCCAGAATCGAGTGTTTGTGCACCGCCAGTCTGCGCGCAAACCATGCATAACCCACCCACACGGCCAGGAAAAAACACAAAACCATCCAATCCAGCCAGGGCAATAAGCTCAGAATTTTCATGGCTTCATGCTAACGCATGGCTATGACAAACAACGCAAGACATACAGCAAGCCGGTGACTCAGACCGCTGCGGCCTGCTGCATGTGTTCTCCTGAAGCTGGGTCAGCCGTGTAATTTTTTTGCAATAGCAGCCACTCTTTGGCCGTAGACCCGTGCCGTGTCCAGATCACCTTGGGGAATGTCTGAGGCGGGACTGGTGGGGCCGACTTGCGCCATCAAACCAGAGGACGAGCCCAAGCGGTTCAGCGAGCCATTGTTGGCTTCAGACTGACCCACCCAAATCATGCCTAGCTGCATGGACAAAGTGATGAAGTATTGGATGGTGGACAACTTGTCGCCGCTCAGGTTGGAGGAAATGGTGAAGCCGCCAGCAACCTTGTCTTTCCAGGCGCCACTCATCCATTGCTTGGAAGTGGCATCGGCGAATTTTTTGAATTGCCATGACACCATGCCCATGTAAGTGGGGGAGCCGAAAATGATGGCATCAGCCGCATTGATGACGGCCCAATCTGCTTCACTGATATTGCCCTCTGCGTCTATAGCCACCAGATCTGCGTTAGCGCCTTCAGCCACCATCTGGGCGACACGCTGGGTATGGCCGTAGCCGGAATGGTAAACAACTGCAGTTTTCAAGTTTTCTCTCCTATTGAATAAATCATTCGCTCAGGTCAAAGACCAGCACCTCGGCATCCCTGCCATGGCTTAAGTGCAATTCGCTCTCTTGCGCCAGCATGACGGCGTCGCCTGCGGCAAGCGCCAGGCCGTTGACGTTCAAGCCGCCGCGAATCAAAAACACATAGGCTTTGCGCTCAGGGTGTAGCACCAAGCGTGTTTCTTCATCGCCGTCGAACAAGCCGGCGTACATGTGTGCATCCGCATGCAACTTCACTGCCTGCGTGGAAGGCTCCGGGCTAGCCACCAGCGCCAACGCGCCTCGCTTAGACGCAGGTGAAATGGTTTTTTGTTCATAGCCCGGCGCAATTCCACGCTGGTTGGGCAATATCCAAATTTGTAAAAAATGTGTCTCTTGGTCAGGCGCATGGTTGAACTCGCTGTGACGCACGCCCGTGCCTGCACTCATACGCTGCACATCGCCGGGGGGAATGCCTTTGACATTGCCCATGCTGTCCTGGTGCGCCAGTTCACCGCTCAACACATAGCTGATGATTTCCATGTCCTGGTGACCGTGGGTGCCGAAACCGGTGCCGGGCGCGATACGGTCTTCGTTGATGACGCGCAAATTGCCCCAGCCCATGTGCGCCGGATCCTGGTAACCGGCAAAAGAAAAGCTGTGAAAGGATTTCAGCCAGCCGTGGTCGGCAAAACCCCGTTCCGCAGATTTACGCAATGTCAACATGGTCGGCTCCTTTTGTCATACTTCCCACTTTAGTCTGCCCGGCCGGAAATCAAGGCTGCCGGGATTGATGGCATCATTCAAATAAATTGATGAATAAGGCCGCTTATGAACTTTGCCCGCGATGTACTCACCCCTGACGCCCTGAGCATGTTGCAAACCATTTCCAGGCTGGGCAGTTTTGCCGCCGCAGCGCGGGACATGGGCCTGGTGCCCAGCGCCTTGAGTTACCGCGTCAGGCAGATGGAGGACACGCTGGACGTGTTGTTATTCAACCGTTCCTCGCGCCAGGCCAGGCTGACCGCCGCAGGTCAGGAATTGATCAGCGAAGGCACACGCCTGCTCAACGACATGGACAGCATCGCCCACCGCATCAAACGCGTGGCCACTGGCTGGGAAAGCCAGTTCACCATCGCAGTGGACACAGTGATCAATCAGCGCGTGGTCATGGATTTGTGCCAGCATTTTTACGATGGAAATCCGCCCACCCGGCTGCGCTTAAAAGACGAAACTCTGAGCGGCAGCTTGTATGCGCTGACTTCCGGTCAGGCCGATCTGGCTATCGGTGTCGGCGTGATGGAAAACATGTCGTCGGGTTTGCGTTTTGAAGACATCGGACCGGTGGTGAAATTTGTGTTTGCAGTGGCACCCATGCATCCTCTGGCCAGCGCGGTGCAGCCTTTGAGCGATGCGGTGATACGCACGCACCGCGCGGTTGCCGTGGCCGACTCTATACCGCAGGGCAACGGCATCACCATTGGTCTGCTGGCCGGCCAGGATGTGTTCACCGTGCCCGGCATGACGGCCAAACTCGACGCGCAGTTGCGCGGCATGGGGGCAGGTTTTTTGCCGGAGCCCATGGCTCGCCCTTACATTGATCGGGGGGAACTGGTGGAATGTCAGGTGCTGCGCCCGCAGCGCAGGGGTCACATCGGCTACGCCTGGCGTCAAAGCCCTCAAGCGCAGTCCGAACCGACAGGCGATCGCGCTTTGCAATGGTGGCTGAACCGCTTAAGCCAGCCCCAGACGCGCCTGGCTTTATTGGGGCAAGCCATCTGAGCAGACCGCATCACAAACGTGTAGAGTCGAGGCATGAAAACAATTGCTGTTATTGGCGCCGGTATGGCCGGTATCACCGCCGCCCGCACGCTGGCGCAAGCTGGTCATAGTGTCAGCGTATTTGAAAAAAGTCATGGAGCAGGCGGACGCATGGCGACGCGTTCGAGCGCCTACGGCAGTTTCGACCATGGTGTGCAGTACTTCACCGTGCGCGATCCTCAATTCATGCAAGCCATCACCGAAGTCCCGGGCACGCAAGCCATTTGCCGCGCTTGGAGCGCCAATGCAGTTCGGGTGCTGGATCCGCTGGGGCGCGTGATTGAAGCGCCGCTGCCCTTGCGCGAACCGCACTTTGTCGCCGCACCCGGCATGAACAGCTTGATACGACACTGGGCACAACCGCTGCAAGAAGCAGGCATGTTGCATATGCAATCACAAGTGCAATTTCTGCTGCGCAAACCCGGTTCACCCGATAAGTGGCAACTGGTCTGCAGCAACGGCAATGAATACGGTGGCTTTGACGCGGTGGTACTGGCCATGCCGCATGTGCAGGCGGACTTTTTACTGCGGCAATCCGGCGCACCGGCGGCCGGTTTCAGCGGCCTGGACATGATGTCCAAAGTAGAGGTCGCGCCTTGCTGGACTTTGATGCTGGCTTACCCGCTGGCCAATCAACCCGGCTTGAGTCACCTCGGACCGCAATGGAATGCGGCGCGCAGCACGCACCACAGAATCGCCTGGATTTCCAGGGAGTCGTCCAAACCCGGGCGCAGTTCTACCGAGCGTTGGACGGTGCAAGCCAGCGCGGAATGGTCGCAGGAACACTTGGACGACGATGAAAACAGGGTGACAGCGAAGTTGTTAAAGGCATTCGCCGAATTAACTGGCATACGGGCCGAACCGGGATTCACCCAAACCCATTTATGGCGCTACGCTAAAACCACGCAACCCATGGGCAAAAGGCATCACTGGGATGCGAAATTGAAACTAGGTGTCTGCGGTGACTGGCTGCTGGGTCACCGGGTCGAGGATGCTTTTGTCAGCGGACTCAGCTTAGCACTGACCGTAGCTGACAAAAGCTGATCCTGCTGAATCAGCGTTTAGGTTTGTTCAACCAGTTTGCCAGCAAAAACAGCATGACGACTATCCATCCGATAAATAAAAGTGTGTGAACTTTCATGGTGCTTTCTCCTTGTGTGTTGATCTGACAATTTTTGCCTTTACAGGCGCTCAACGCTTGGTTTTCACCAAGGGATTCATGATGAGGACGGTCAGCAACAGCAACACCACTTCAATACTATACACAGTGGAATAAGCCATGGCTGAATCGGTGAATTGTGCGGCAATGTCGCGGATGATGCCACCGACTGCCATACCCACACCAGCGGTAGAAGCCTGAACCGCGCCCCAGGCGCCGAGTGCCAGTCCGGCTTGTCCGGGCGGCGCACTGTTCATGGTGGCGGTCAAGGTGCCGTGACCAAATAAACCGGCGCCGAATCCTATGAATATCACGCCCAAGGTGAATAAGGGCGCTGAGGCTTGAGGCGCGGAAAAAATCACGGCGATAAAAGCAGGAATACCGACCATGGCACCCCAGCTTGCCATTCTGAACGGGTCGCCGCCACGACTCAAAATTTGTGAAGCCCAGGCAAAACCTATGAGTCCGCCCATGGCCAGAATCGCTGTCAGGTAAGTGGTTTGGGCCACACTCAGCCCGAGTATTTCGCCGCCGAAAGGCTCGAGCAAAATATCTTCCATGCTGAAAGCCATGGTGCCCAAACCGATGGCAATCAACCTGCGTTTGGCATGTTCGCCATTGCAAAAAAGCTTGAAAGATTCCATGAAGTCCGGGTCTTCTTCGTAGGCATCCGGACTGCGGCCCCGCGTTCTGCCCTCTTGTTTCCACAAGGCAATCACATTCAAACAAATGGTGATAACGGCGGCACCTTGCACGGTGCGAATCAGTGTGCCGGGTGAAAAATCTTGCAGCACATAACCGAACACAACCGAACTCATGATGATGCCCAGCAACAACATGACATACATTAAACCAACCACCTTGGGCCTGTCCTCAGGCGGAGCGAGATCGGTGGCCAGTGCCAGCCCTACAGTCTGCGTGGTGTGCAAACCAGCGCCGACCAGCAAAAACGCCAGACCCGCGCCGAGGTCACCGACCCAGGCCGGTGTATTCGATGCCTGGCCGAGTCCGCCGAGCACCAGCAGCGCAAAAGGCATGATGGCAAAACCGCCAAATTGCAACAAAGTGCCCATCCAGATATAGGGGACACGACGCCAGCCCAGGTGCGAGCGGTGGTGGTCAGAGCGAAAACCGATGATGGCGCGAAACGGCGCGAACAACAAAGGCAAAGACACCATGACTGCAACCAGCGCTGCAGGCACATGCAATTCGACAATCATCACGCGGTTGAGGGTACCTATCAGCAGGGCGAGCGCCATACCTACAGAGATTTGAAATAAAGACAGACGCAGTAGCCTGCTTAAAGGCAATGTTTCGGAGGCGGCATCTGCAAACGGCAGAAATTTCGCTCCAAATTTGATCCAGTTTTTAGATGGCTTAGCGACAGAAGTGTTCATTTGAAAAATGGACCGGAATCGGTAAATCCCGGCCCATTAAAAAAAAGAAATTTTTGGTTTGTCAGGCAGTTGGCGTTTTGACAGTCTGTATGACTGCCGCCGTTGCTGCGCTTCCATTCAAAAATTTCTTGACCCAAGTAGTATTCAGGGTCAATGCCAGGTGGACCGAAAACGATCCAATGGCTACTGCTGCGAGGAAGATGGGAATGCCGACAGAAGGTTTGACCACTGTCCAGATTTTTCCGTAGATCATGTGGTGCTCCTTTTATTTCAGCCAAGGGGAATAAATGTACGCCAGCAGGTGTGCTAACGCTGCAATCATTCCAAAGATTTGAGTCCCTTGGATGAGGTGCCGATGAATTTCTTCTGATTCGGCTTCTGACAGGCCTGTTGGGCCTACTTTGTCTGACATGGTGTTATCTCCTTGAAAGATTTTCACGTCCGTGCAAAACCCGCACGAGGGTTATTTATGGCCCCCATGGCCACAAATCCTTTAATTCCTTACGGATTGAAAGTTATTTTAGGTTGACACTTTAATCTGTCAACATATATTTACACCTAGCCGTCAGATTGCTTGAGTTACAGTCAGACTCGCTGCAACTTGTTGAATTCATTAACTTTTAATTTTGAAACTTTACAGGCAAACCTACCGAGGTCGCTTCGCACCCTCGCCTACCGGCCCTTTACACGCCGGTTCTTTGGTCGCTGCCTTGGCCAGTTGGCTGGATGCGCGAGCCCACGCAGGCACTTGGTTGGTGCGGATGGAAGACGTGGATACACCTCGTTGTCATGAAGCTGCAACACAAACCATACTGTCGCAATTGGCTGCCTGTGGCATGCTCAGCGATGAGCCGGTCTTGCTGCAATCTCAGCGCGCATCCGCCTACCAGACGGCGCTGGACGCGCTGACACAAGCAGGCGCGGTCTATGCCTGTCGTTGCTCGCGCGCGGACATCGCCAGAACCCTGGTGGCGCAAGGCATTGCCCCTGAGCGCCACCGCGACACGCCTTACCCCGGCACTTGCCGTGCATTGAATCTGTCATTCGAAGCGGGCATGTCGGTGCGTTTACATCTACCTGAGGGCGAAGTGCATTGGCAGGACCGCCACTTGGGTAATCAACAACAAAACGTGGCCGTCACAGTCGGCGACTTTGTGCTCAAACGCAGCGATGGTTTATGGGCCTACCAATTGGCCGTGGTGGTTGACGATGCCGCGCAAGACATCACGCATGTCGTGCG